>ERZ773115.256-NODE-256-length-62655-cov-6.016326_pt1 | contig 62655 bp, 79 predicted proteins | sample MGYA00511116_ERZ773115 | MGnify/ENA primary metagenome ERZ773115 (study PRJEB29015, sample SAMEA2737869) | human gut metagenome | biome: human gut; feature: human-associated habitat; material: faeces | place: China | collected 2012 ... | reverse complement strand
AATAACAAAATATAACAGTTGTTAAATTGCTTAAAACAGGTGAAATCTCAATCGGGATTTAAAGAGGAGGAATAATGCAATGAACTTCTTTGAAAATACTCGTAAGCCACAAGGCTTCGGCGGAAAATTGATGACGAAGATGATGAACATCGGTCACGCCAAGTTATCACAATGGGGATTCTCAAATATCTCAGTGAATCCGGACGCTGCGGTACTGGATGTTGGTTGCGGAGGCGGTGCAAATATTGTAGCCTGGTTGGGCAAATGCGGAAATGGACATGTGGCAGGAATGGATTATTCGGAGGTCAGTGTGGCAGAATCTCAAAAACTGAACGCCGCCGCCATTAAACAAGGGAAATGTTGCGTGGTTCAAGGTGATGTAGCTGCTATCCCTTTTCCTGATGCGGTTTTTGATTATGTTTCTGCTTTTGAGACAGTTTACTTCTGGCCGGGATTGGAAAAATGTTTTTTTGAGGTAAATCGAGTTCTGAAAAACGGAGGGACATTCCTGATTTGTAACGAATCTGACGGAACGAATGCCGTAGATGAAAAATGGACAAAGTTGATTGATGGTATGAAGATTTACACATCTGATCAACTCATTGCTGCTTTGAAAGAAGCAGGTTTTACAGAGATAAAAACGTATTCAAATACAAAAAATCATTGGATAAGTATTGTTGCAACGAAATAGCCAATTTCCTGTTTGCGGAGGTGGTTTTATGAAGAAGAAGGTGACGATTGGCATTATTGTGGCGGTGGTGCTTTGCGGCGGTTATTTTATCGGTTCGGGGTTTTTGAGAAACGGTTCTGTCTATATGGATGGATATTCCATTTCGGGGGACGGCAGAGAAATCACGCTGGATATTGACGTTGCGGCATCAAGGGGGTATATCAGGAAGGCGGCGGTATCCCAACAGTATGGCGGAAAGCTTTATATTGATTGCTATTCAGCCTTTGGCGGCATCAATGGCAGGATTGGCGCAAAAAACAGCTTTACGCTGCCGCTAGATGCGGATACGACCATTATTGGGATTTATCGGAACACGAACTGCTATGAGGAAATCCTGCACAAGGATGCGGACGGCAACTGGCAGCGGACGAAGGCAAACGGACAAAAATAATTTACGATAAAAACAAAAGAGAAGAGAGCGGATGCAACATGAAAATCGCACTTTGCCAGATGGCAAACGCAGGAAAGCCTGCTGCGAACCTGGAAAAAAGCATACGGGCAATCAAGGAGGCGGCAGAAAACGGGGCGGATTTGATTCTGTTTCCCGAAGTGCAGCTGACGGAATTTTTTCCGCAGTACCCCGGACAGGATGTGACGCAATATCGGATTCCGCTTGATTCGGAGGTTGTGGCGGCATTTTGCAGGGTGGCGCGGGAAAACGGGATTTTGGTTGTGCCGAATATTCTGCTTTACGAAAACGGGAAGACCTACGACGCCAGTCTGCTGATTCAGAAGGACGGCACGATTGCGGGCGTGCAGAAGATGGTGCATATTGCGCAGGCGGAGCAGTTTTATGAGCAGGATTACTATACACCCTCCGATGACGGGTTTCATGTATTCGATACGGAATATGGGAAAATCGGGATTGTGGTCTGCTTCGACCGGCATTACCCCGAAAGCATCCGCACGGAAAGTCTGATGGGGGCGGAGCTGATTCTGATTCCGACGGTGAATACGAAAACAGAGCCTTCCGAAATGTTTGAATGGGAGCTGCGTGTACAGGCATTCCATAACAGTACGGCAGTTGCGATGTGCAACCGCGTCGGCAAGGAGGGCGAGATGGACTTCTCAGGGGAATCTATTGTAGTAGATGCCAACGGCGATGTGATTGCCAAGGCGGATGATACGGAGGGGATTCTTTATGCAGAGGTGGATTTGGCAAAATCGAGCGAAATCAGAAGCCGCAGAACGTATACGGGGCTGAGACGGACGGAATTGTATAAATGAAAACGCAAGAAGGCTATCCCGAAGGGATAGCCTTCTTGCGTTTTGCTATTTTTGTGTTAGTCGATTACAAATTCCTGAATGCCCATATATCCGGGGGCGATGGAATATTCGGGGAAGGAGATGACAACCTTGCCCTCTGCGTTCAGATAGAAGGAGGTATTTGCGTCAACGGTTTCAAACTTCCCAAGGGAATCGGTTTCATCTGCGCTGTTACCATAGCCGAAGAAGGAAGCGTTTGCATCTGCCGCCATGCGTTCCTCAATCTGAGATACGATGCTCTTATTGCAGATGGCAGCATAATCATCGCCAAGCACGTCTTGCAGGGTCAGCTCTTTATCGTTCTTCAAATCAATGTTGTAGTAGGTGTGCTCCTCATCCGCGGAAACCCAGCTCTTTGCAGTTGTTACGCCCAGAGAGAGAACATCATTGCTGAGATATTTTACATCATAATCGATATACAAATTCATGGTGCGGTCTGCCCATTCTTCCTTTGTGCCGCCTGTTTGGAAGAAGGATTCCTTATATTCTGCCATTTCCTTTTCTGCCTGCGCTTCATAGTCAGCGGTCAGCTGCCGGATGCGTGCATTTACCTTTGCGGGCAGCTCCTTACCATCGGGGCCCTTCACAACGGGGACGTTTACATTCAGCTCCACATCGCCCTCTGTGCCTTCAAAGGAACGGAAGGTCAAAACCTGCGCCAGCTGCCCCACAACGGGAACCTTGCTCATGTTTTCCGCAAAAACGGGGCTTGCGTTCAGCCCGATGGTGCCTGCGACCAGAACGGCTGCTGCCGCCGCAACACAGCCTCTCCAGACGGGGCGATAGGATTTCTTTGCTTCGGATGCTTTCTTATTTTCATTGCTTTCGTATTTCATTTTCAGTTCCTCCTTATTTTTGGATGCAATCGTCTGCATGACCGTTTCATTTAAATTTTTAGGAATTTCGATGGATTCGTAGGTTTTTTTGCCATTTTCGGGATTCATTTTTCTTCCTCCTTCAAAATCAGTTTCAGCTTTTTCAGGGCACTGTAGAGTCGTGTCTTTACGGTGCTGAGTGGGGTATCGGTGATTTCTGCAATCTGCTTGAGCGTCAGATCCTCATAATAATGAAGGATAATGACGGTTTTCATAGGCTCTGACAGCTGCATCACAGCCTCATAGGCTTGCTTATCTTCATCAAATGCCGGCTCTTCGTAGGTCATGGCTTCGGTATGCTCCTCGCCGAGAGGAACCTCGCGCTTCTGCCTTCTGAGATACTGCAAAGCCTCATTGACAAGAATCCGATAAAACCATGTGCGGAGTGCCAGAGGATTTTTCAGCCCAAAGCAGCCCTCCAAGGCGCGGCAGATTGCGTTCTGTATCACATCCAGAGCTGCCTGCTCCTCCTTTACATAGCTGTATGCCAGACGATAAAATTTATTTTGATTTTCTATGATGTATTGTACGGTGCAGTCGTAAATATCCTGCATAGGTGTTACCTCCTTGTTGCTTCCCGGTCAGCGTGAAAACCATTTTTTTTCGTTTTCTGTCTTATAGATGTATTGTAACGGAAAAAAGTTTGAATTGTCTGAAAAAATTTTGAAAAAAATAAAAATGATAAAAAAAAGCACCGTATCCTATTCGATACGGTGCGAGAATTTCTATAGAGATTTCGCCGGAATGCCGCAGGCATTAGCCTAATTCGTTATCGCTCTTGCTCAGAGAGACTGCTTTCTGAGAAGTGGGTACGAATTTACCGATGATACCGCCTACGATGGCAGGAACGACCCAACCGCACTGGAAGGAGCCCAGAGGCAGCTTTTCTACGAAATGCAGGGGCAGACCGAAGCCGCAAAGCACTTCTGCCGCACTTGCAACCAGTGCAAAGGCTGCTGCGAAGATATAAATGTTGTTGCTTTTGATATGCTTACCAAAGAAGTTCAGCACAATCATAACCAGAACAACAGGGTACAGCAGGTTCAGAATAGGTGCTGCAATGCTGATGATTGTAGAAATACCGAAGTTGGATACGATGTAGCTGAATGCAACAGTCAGGATAACTACCTTTGTATAGGAAACCTTGTTGTTTGTCAGCTCTGCGAAATAGGATGCGCAGGAGGAGGTCAGACCGATTGCTGTGGTCAGGCAGGCAAAGAATACGATGATTGCCAGAACCAGTACGCCGTAGCTGCCGATCAGAGACTGTGTGATTGCAACAACCAGACCTGTCTGGTTATAGCCTTCAAAGCCGCCTGCGGATGTGGTTGCACCCAGGAATGCCAGACCGCCATAGATAACAAACAGTGCAACTGCTGCGAAAACGCTGGATTTGATAACAACGCTCATGGTGTCCTTTGTTTCTGTGTAGCCTTTATCCCTTGCTGCGGAGATGATGATGATGACGAATACGATAGAAGCCAGAACGTCCATGGTCTGATAGCCTGCCATAACGCCTTCTCTGACTGTTTCAAATTTTGCAACATTGCTGATATCGCCAATGGGGTGAACAATACCCAGAACAATCATTGCCATCAGACAGATTACCAGAATAGGTGTCAGGTATTTGCCGATTACGTCAACAACGCCGGAGGGGCGAACGGTAAACAGCAGAACCAGACCGAAGAAGACTGCGCCGAAAATCCAGCTGTTGATTTTGGGGAAAATCGGCATAACGCCCATTTCAAATGTTGTTGCTGCGGTACGGGGGATTGCCAGGAAGGGCCCGATACACAGAACGACTAATGTATTGATAATGACAGAGGGGACTGCACCAAGCTTTTTGGTAACGCCCTGAATAGAAACATCGCCGCCTTTAATCATGGAGAGGATGGCAACCAGAGCCAGACCAACGTCCGCGATAAAGAAGCACATAAACCCGATGAACCACTCGTTCCCTGCATTTGTACCAAGGTAGGGGGGGAAGATTAAGTTGCCGGCACCGAAGAACATTGCAAACAGTGCCAGCCCGATTACGGCAATGTCCTTTAAACTCGTTTTCTTTCTCATAATTTGTAAACGCCTCCTAAACAAAACTTTCTTTTACATCCGACACTAAGGAAATCTCTCTTAGTTGTCCTACAAACGATATTATGCACGAAAAATCCGATTTGGGCAAATGAATGAAATATAGTTTAGTGAAACGAATTTACCGATTTCTTATACTCAGAGTAGAAAAAATGTGAAAAAAGCCTGTATTTTCATAGAAAAAACGGAAAAATCACAAAATTTCATGAATTATCTTATTTTTATGAAATTGACATAATGCGAATATATACAGGGGGGAGGCTTGGTTTGAAAACGAATACAATAGACAAAAACGATAGATTTCATCAAAAATAATAAATAGCTTTTGGATATTTCGGTGATAAAAACATAGATTTTTCTCTTTTTATCTGGTATAATGATGAACAATAAAAAATATCCCGTTTTGTATAAAACTGGAAATAATATATTCTAAAGAAACTTTTTTGGAAAAATGGCGCGAAAATCATGAAAAATCAATTGTGTTTTTTTCAGAACATCTGCGGTTTTGCGAAACCGGTTTCAGAAAAAGCGAGCGCTTGCTTTCAAAAAAGAAACAGATTCGTTAAGTTTCCATAAAAAAGCGAAAAGATTTGTGCGGAACACTTTTTTTATTGGATACTTTATACTATAATGGAACGCGTGGTTTAATAGAGTGAGATTATTTTTTTACAGTATAGATGAGTAGGTGAAAAGAGATGAAAGAAGTTAGTATCCATGTGGGGCAGAGAATTCGCCTGTATCGAAAGACGAAAAACCTGACCATTGAAACCTTCGCAGGCATGATTCATAAAAGCAAGGCAACGGTTTCCAAATACGAAAACGGGGATATTTCCATTGATATTGAAACCCTGTTTACGATTGCGCAGGCGTTAGGGGTGCCCGTCAACCAGCTGATTGATTATGAAGAAATCGGGGAGGAAAAGGGCGAGAAGGGCGAAATCATCAAGCACAACCTCAGCAAAAGCAAATATTATATGTACTTTTACGATGGCAGACGCAGCCGCATTGCGCGCAATGTTATTGAGGTCCAGGACGGCGGAGAGGACAGCGGTGTATTCAGCGCGAATATGTACGCTTCGCTTGAGGATTTATCCAATTATTATCAGTGTAAGCTCCTTTATCACGGCACGATGCGAAAGGGTGACACCTTCATCAATTTCAATTTTGAAAACCAGAATAATAAGGTGGAGCGAATGTTTATGTACGCCATCAATTCCTTTAATAATGGCGGCAGAATGGAAGGACTTTGCTGCTGCTTATCCACGCAGCCGATTTTGCCTGCCTGCTTCAAATTTCTGATGGTATCGGACATTCTGGAGGAAACGGATGATTTGAAGGAAAAGCTCAAGGTTTCTAAGGAGGATATTCGCCTTCTGAAAAAAATGAATATGTTTGTTGTCAGCGACCACGCTTAAGCGAAGTCAAAAAAATTGCCCAGACCGTAAGGTCTGGGCTTTTTTGCTGTGGTTTTTATGCTTCGTTTTCCATGTGGGCAAGGGCAAACAAAATACACTGATTGATAAATTCGTTTCTGCTGATGTTAGCCTGTGCGGATTTCTGATCCAGAATTTCCAGAACATCCTTTGGAATCCGCATGGAGATTACTTCCTTTTCCGGCTTTTTCGGATGAAATACAGTCATTTGTTTACACCTCCCTCTTGCTAAATTGTATCGGGTTTGTTATATTTATTCTATATTCTAAAATAGATATCAAAAATAGAATACGATTTTAAAAAGGAGGTTATATCAGGGCTGTAGATATGCTGACATAGCAATGTTAAGTTAGGTTGTAAAAAATGTGATGTTTGATAATGAACGAAATTTGTGAAAAGGGTGTGGGAAAATGTATTGCTCAAAGTGTGGAGCCGAGAATAAGGATGATAGCTTATTTTGTACAAAATGCGGCGAGAAGATTTTAGACGTAAATGTAAAGGACGATAAAGGTGCAGAAATTAAAGGTGTGGAAAAAGATAAGACCAATTTGTTTTCGGCACATTTGTTGAATATTATTGCCTTTTGTCTGCCTGTATTGATGACATTAGGGATGTTTTTAGTGATACCGCAGATGTCCAAAAATGATTCAGATTCTGCTGCCGATTTGTCTGTTACGGTTGAACCTCCTGATATTTCCGGGAATCTTTTGCTAGTTTGTTTTCTGGTTGGGTTAATTATCTTTGTGATTGGGATCATCATATATTTGAAACCAGAGAGAAAGAAAATGAAATGGGCTTACATTTATTTATTTTTGGCGATTTCTGATTTGATATTAGCATTTTTCTTATTTATGCTGTATGTATTGGCAAGTTGCGGCTTTGGAGTTGTTTTGTTTATTCCGGGGATTCTTCAGATTATCGCAGGATTTAAATTTGTAAAAGCAATAAAAATGTATGAAGATTAAGAATTATAAACAAATTGCTTTTGAGAATGTAAGGATGATATTATATGCGGTTGTTATAATCAATGGACTGTTTATCCAATATATAGCACCGTTTCATTACCTGTGTGATTATGATAATTATTCCTGCATAATGTGTGGTATGCGATATGCCGTAGATGAAATGATGAAAGGGCATATTTTCGATGCGTATCAAAGTAATCATTTTATTATTGTGCTGTTAGGATTTTTATTTTTCTTTTTGTGTGATACGATACATATTTTATATACGAGAAAAAGGGGCTGAAATGCCCCTTAAATTGTATACAAAATGTTTACAAGCAGCGGAAGGGTTTGGGAAACGAAGCGTTTCCTAAGTAAAACCCGCAGAGGGGGCTTTGCCCACTCGAGGAAAACAGCGAGTTTCAAGGCTTTCTAGCCGATGGAACTCGTCTGTTTATTCCTCTGCTTAAACAAGTTGAAATCTTGATTTCAACTTAGGGGGCGACTTTGTCGACACCCTCTAAAACTGCTCTGCCAATGCCAATGTCAGCAGCAGACCTGCCATTTTTGCGGATTGGGCGGAGGGCAAATCTTCCGGTGCGCCGCCCTCGGCACTGCGCGCCGCCAGAAGATTGCCTTCGGAGAAATCCGCTACACCTCTTTGCACATGCTGTAGGGTGTGCAGAAACATCAGCCCCTTTGTCATGCGGTCCAGCTGTGCCCGTCCGCCCTCATCCATAAAGGCGGAAAGCGCGCGCAGCAATGTGACCTCCTTCGGGGGATGCTCCTTGGCAAATGCCGTTTCGGCATTGGCGGCAGAGCGGATTTTCAGAAGATATTCCTTTTCGACCGTATCTCGCAAAGCAGAAAGCATTTGTGCAAAATCCTTTTCCAGTCCGTCCGTTTTCTGTAGGGTTTTTGCAAGGGTATAGACCGTGTTTTCGGACATAAGAGAACCACCTTTCTTTTAAATGGTACGGCAGACCTCCGCTGTCAGAAGACCGCCGAAGGGCTTGGCTTTTTGCAGCAGCAGCCGTTTGATTTCCGCAGGACGCGTGTGTGGGTTTTCTGTGAGCAGCAGGGCAGCCGCGCCGCTGATGAGCGGTGTTGCCATGGATGCGCCGCTCATGGTGATATAATTTCCGTCCACGATGTTTTTACGGCTGCGGTTGGGCAGGGTGAAATCAAAATCGGGCGAAAGCACCGAAACGATATCATCTCCCGGTGCCCAAAGATCGGGCAATGTATCCCGTTCCTTTGAAAAGAGCGGAAACGCAGGCGCGAGGAAATAGCTTCTGTCCTCCCATGCGCCGACGGAAATCACACCGCCGCTTACCGCAGGCGGCGGACGGTAGCCATTGCGTCCATCCGGATTTCCTGCCGCCGCCACCACCACAATTCCCATCTGCCAGAGCCGTTCGACTGCCTCTTTTAGCGGCAGGTTGACCTTTCTGTCATTCGTGCCGATGGAAAGATTTACTACTTTAATATTATATTTGCGTGCATTGTCCATTATCCATCTCAGCCCCAGTACGGCGTGGGTGGAATTTCCCTGCCCGTATCGGTCAAGAATTTTGACGGAAACAATCCCTGCCTCTGGCGCAACGCCTGCATAACGCCCGTCGGCATTGTGACCGTTGCCGCAGGCGATACCCGTGACATGGGTGACGGGTGCGTTTTATATGGACGCATGCTTTTGGATACCTTTCTTCTTTTTTATTGCATTTGCAGGATATTTGTTGTACAATAAGAACAAATCAGATGAAAAAAGGGGGTCAAAATTATGCAGGCTTTATCAGAAAAAGGCACCGCATTATTGGCAAAGTTCAAAAAGTTCCAGAAGCTCAGCTTGGTTCTTTATGCTCTGGCGGCAATGGCATTTGTATTTGCCGGAAATATTCTGTTGACGATTATTATTGTGGCGCTGGATATCTTCCTGGAAATAAAGTTGTATAGATGCCCTCATTGCGGCAAGGGGCTGGACTGTCGCCGCAGAGTGAACGAGGACACGGTTTGTCCGAAGTGCGAGAAATATATTTTCCGCGGATTATAAGAAATATTATAAAAGCCTACAGTCAAAGCTGTAGGTTTTTTCTTGCCCGAAACGCCGTATAATTTTTTAAGGAAGAAAAAGGAGCGGCGGCAATGAAAAAAGAAATTGCGGCGATTTATTGCAGGCTTTCTGTGGAGGATGCGGAAAAGAGAGCGGCGGAAAGTGAGAGTATACGCAATCAGCGCGCACTTTTGCTGGGATATGCCAAAAAACAGGGGTGGGCGGTCTATGACATTTATGCGGATGAGGATTATTCGGGCTTGCGAGAGGACAGACCTGCCTTCCAACGCCTTCTTGCGGACGCGGAAGAAAGAAAATTTTCAATCATTCTATGCAAAACGCAGTCTCGCTTTACCCGAAACGCAGGCACGGCGGAAAAATATCTGCATGCGCTGTTTCCTCTCTGGGGGATTCGCTTTGTGACGGTGGTGGATGGGGTGGATACTGCTTCTCATGCCAACAAAAAAGCCCGTCAAATCAACAGTCTGGTCAATGAATGGTATTCCGAGGAGCTTTCGGAAAACATTCGTGCCGTCTTTCGCAGGAAGATGGAGGCAGGGCAGTTTCTGGGCAATTATGCGCCCTACGGCTACCGCAAGGATCCCCGTTGCAGGCATCATCTCATTCCCGATGCGGAAACGGCACCCGTTGTGGAAGAAATCTATGACTTGTACTTATCGGGTCTTTCCTGTAAAATGATTGGAGAACGGCTGACGGCACAGGGTATCCCTACCCCTTCCGAGATGAAGCGGGCGCGAGGGGAGGATCTAGGCAGGCGTTCTTCTGCGGCATGGTCGAAGGGGACAATCCGAAAAATCCTGCAAAACCCTGTTTATCTGGGGCACATGGTGCAGGGAAAAGAGGAAAAAATCAGCTTTAAGGAGAAAAAGACCAGAGAGCTGCCGCGAAATCAATGGATTGTGGTGGAGCATACCCACGAAGCAATCATAAAAGAAGAAATTTTCGGGGACGTAAAAAAACGAATGGCAGAGCGCAGGCTCGCCCGAACAAGGATAGCGAAGGAGGAAAACACATGAAAAAGAAACTTTTGGCAATGCTGCTGGCTGTTGTGATGGTATGCGGCGTGTCAGGCTGCGGAAAGGATAAGACGGACGCTACGAACGGACAGCAGGTGACAGCTGAGCTGGACGGTGAAATGAAGAAGGAGGCGGACACCCTGCAAAAGGCCTTGGAGGGCTATGCGGCAGACCTGACTGCGGAGGATGCAGCGGCGGCAGGGATGTATACCATTCATAACGGCGCGGTTGTGGGCGGTCAGGAAAACTGGGATGCTTTTGCCGCAGGCAAAACGGATGAAATTATCATTTGCCAGTTCTCCAAAAATGATGGCGCAATGCTGGATTCCGTGAAGCGGCTGGCAGGCGGCGGCTATCTGGTTGTGACGGATGTGACCAGAGACGGCTACGAATATACCGAAAAAGAGGATTACACCCGCAATATTTATGAATGTATGACGATGCTGGATGATTTTTCTCTGGAGGAGGGCGGCACAGCGTATACCGTTTGTGTGCTTTCCAATGAAAAGGACATGAACGCTGATACCTTCCGCACCTACTGGAACGAAATGACAATGGATGCACATCAGGTTTATCCGTTGTTTATACTGTAAATTGTAAATAGCGGAGAAAATGGTATAAAGCGGAGAAAACCATAGAAACCAAAAAAACACCATGTTTTCATCACTTGTGAATGGGAAACATGGTGTTTTTTTGTTTTCGTAGGTTTGCGTAGCAAGCACATGAATCAGGCGAAGCCTGATGAATGATGGTTTTCAACATGGTGTTTTTTTGGTTTTCGTAGGCTTGCGGAGCAAACACATGAATCAGGCGAAGCCTGATGAATGATGGTTTTCGTTATTTTTAATTTTCGGGGTAAATCATCTGATTTACCTTGAAGATGAGCTGCAATGCCTTTCTGGAGTTATTCAGATGCGCGGTAACGGCTGCCTTCAGTGCGTCTAAATCGGATGCAAGCGCCGCATCCAGAATTGCCTGATGCTCCTCGACACATTCGCAGTCTCTGTAGTGAGGCTGGCTTACATAGGTGCCGGACGCATAAGTGAAGGGCTGCATATCCCGGAATACATTGACGGCCTTTTGATTGCCGGAGGCTGCCAGATATAGGGTATGAAATTCTAAATCCAGTTCAAAAAATTCATCGGGCTTATGATTGGAATCATTTGATTCGATGAATTTTTTCTGTGCTTCCAGACAGTCAATCAGCTGCTGACGCAGGCCGTGGTTATAATTCAGCGTGGTTACGATATCCTTTACAAAAAATGTATCCATCATCAGACGCATATCGAAAATATCCTGCAATTCATGCGGTGTCAGCGCTCTGACGCTCATGCCCTTATTGGGGGTGTTGACAACCAGCTTTTCCTCCGCCAATCTTTGCAGTGCCTGCTTGACAGGGGTATCGCTGACTTGATATTCGCGAGCAAGCTCCTTGATGTTCAGCTTTTCTCCGGGCTGGAATACCTTCGTGAGAATATCATCTTTAATATCCTGATAAATCTTATCAGTCAGGGTAGTTTTTTTACCCGTTGTTTCGTGGTTCTTTTCTTCTTCTTTCACAGGTCTCTCCTTCTTTCGATTTCTCAAATTAGATTTTGCCGCAAAAAGACAGCACAAAAATGTTCTTCTGTATGCCTGTTTGCTCTATTATACAACAGGAGGCGCAAAAAGTCTATCAATTTTTCAGAATCAACTTTTTTTTAATAATATGAGATATAAAACGGATTGAAAAATAATTTTAAGTGGCGTTTTTTAACTGGAAAAAACTAGAAATTAAATAAAAAATAGTTTTATGTGGGACGAAAAGTGTCTTATAAAAGTTTCAAAATGCAGTAAAATTAGTTTATATTGGATATTTTACACAAAAAATAGGATTTTTTTACACGGAAAGACACTTGTTTTTCGTCTTTTTTATCTCTTGACGTACAAGAAAGACAAATATATAATCATAAAAAAGATGTTTTATATCTCAAATAAAACTTTTTTCGCGAAAAAGAAGATTTGTTTTGCGATATTTGTGATACAAATGAAAAACGAGAGAGAAACAAAGAAACAAAAGAGGAGTCCTTCCCTTCGGTGGGGTCCAACCGAAGAAAAGGAAATCCAAATGCAACACACCGGACTGTAGAGTTCAATATGAGGAGGGAATATTATGTTCTTTAAAAGAGGCCTCGCTGCAATTTTAGCAGCGGTCACAGTGGTTGGTCTGGCGGGCTGCGGTGATTCCGACAAAGCAGCAGATACAGACGAAGCAACAGTAAAAGACGGTTTCGTGGAAAAGAAGGTCGAACCCGTAAATTTTGACTCCGGCGTAGAGCTGACAAGCGATTGCTATCATTTCATTTATGCGCTGGGCAACGCGCCTGCTACCATCGACGCGGCAAAATTCTTCAAAATGCGTCTGGAGCAGGAATCCAAAGGCACACTTAGCTGTGATATTTACACCGACAACGTGCTTGGTTCTGAACGTGAATTGCTGGAGGGCTGTCAGTTTGGTAACTATGACATCGTTCTGGCAACAAACGCAACGGTAGCATCCTTTGAAAATGACATTTTCTGTCTGGATATTCCTTGGCTGTTTGATAACAAGCAGCAGGTTTATGAGGTTCTGGACGGGCCTCTGGGTGACAGACTGGCAGATGGTCTGGAGGAATCCGGATTTAAGCTGCTGCAATGGCAGGAAAACGGCTTCCGTACACTGTCCACAAACAAACCCATCAACGATATGTCTGATCTGAAGGGCGTTAAAATCCGTATCATGGAAAATGAGCTGCAGCTGCAGCAGTGGAAGGACTACGGTGCGAACCCCACACCCATGGCGTTCACAGAGCTGTTTACAGCACTGCAGCAGAAAACAGTAGACGCACAGGACAACGGTGCGGAGCTGACATGGCAGACAAAATTCTATGAAGTACAGAGCCACTATACATATACAAAACACATTTACTCTCCTTACCTGATTCTGATGAGTAAAGATAAATTCGATGGGCTGACTCCCGAGCAGCAGGAAATCGTGCTGAAGGTTTCCGATGAGGCAGTTGCTTATGAACGTCAGAGATGTGACGAATATGAACAGACTGCACTGGATAACATCAAAAACTGCGGCACAATGCAGTACAGCGACCTGGCACCTGAGGTAAAGGCCGAAATGGTGAATGCATGCAAAAACATCAAGGAACTGGCTTATAAGAAGGTAACAGATCCTTCCGTTGTTGATTTGCTGTACGATGAGGTTGCTAAGGCAAAGGAAAAATTCCCTGAAGAAGGCTAAAAAGGAAAGGGGCGTAAAATACTATGAAATGGTTTTTAGACCATGTGGAAGAATTTTTCATGATTCCACTGATTTTCGCAATGAGTATTATCATTTTCATTCAGGTTGTATGTCGTTATGTGTTCCAGAACTCTCTGACATGGTCTGAAGAAATGGCAAGATATATGTTTGTATGGCTGGTATACTTCTCTGTAAGCTATACCGCAAGAAGAGAAAAGCACATCCGTATCGACGCTGCAATCAATATCTACCCGAAAAAGGCGCGTCCTTACATCGAAATCCTCAGTGAAGTGATTGTTCTGGGCTTTGCAATCTTCATCGCTGTAACAGGCTATACTGTATTCGGCAAGATTGCATGGTCCGGTCAGATGTCTCCCGCAATGCGTATTCCTATGCAGTTCGTATATGCGGCACCTATGATCGGCATGGGGCTGACAGCAATTCGTCAGCTGCAGTGCATTTACAGAAGAATCAAGGCGTTGAAAAATCACGAGGAGGTGACTGAGGCATGACAGGTTCTATTGCTGCAGTAGTATTTCTTACATTGATTGCTTGTCTGGTGCTGACAGTTCCCATTGGTTTCTCTCTGGGTATTGCATCTCTGGGCTACATTCTTTACACAAAACAGCTGACATTCGGCTTTATTGCACAGAACATGGTAACAGGCTGTGACTCCTTCCCTACCATGGCGATTCCCTTCTTCATCTTCGCGGGTGAATTGATGGGCGGCGGCGGCATTTCCAAAAGACTGCTGAATCTGGCGAACGTATTCTTTGGCAGAATCCAGGGCGGTCTGGCAATCGTAACCGTTGTTGTATGTATGTTCTTCGCGGCAATTTCCGGCTCCGGCCCGGCAACTGTTGCGGCGGTAGGCGGTATGGTTATCCCTACCATGCTGGAAAAGGGCTATGATAAAAAATTCGTACTGGCGCTGATTGCTGCTGCCGGTTCCATCGGTGTTATCATCCCTCCCAGTATCCCTATGGTTATCTACGCTGTAACAACAAACAGCTCCGTATCTACACTGTTCCTGGCAGGCTTCGTACCCGGTATCCTGATTGGTCTGGTACTGATTGCGTATTCCTACTTCTATGCAAAGAAGATGGGCTACAAGGGCGATGACGAACCCTTCTCCGTAAAGAGAGCATTGCGCGAAACAAAGGAAGGCTTCTGGGCAATCCTTTCCCCCGTTATCATTCTGGGCGGTATCTACGGCGGTATCTTTACCCCGACAGAGGCAGCTGCGGTATCTGTAATCTACAGTATCATCGTTGGCTGTGTTATCTACAGAGAGCTGGATCTGAAAAAGCTGATTCAGTGTACCAAAAATGCCTGTGAAACAACAGCATCCATCCTGATTGTTATTGGCTGTGCTGCCGGTTTCTCCAAGGTTTTGACACTGGGTCGTATCCCTACAACGGTTGCATCTGCAATGATGTCCCTGACAGACAGCAAGATTGTGATTCTGCTGCTTATCAACGTACTGCTGCTGATTGTTGGCTGCTTCATGGAAACACTGTGTGCCATCATGATTCTGGCACCCATCCTGTACCCCGTTGTAACAGCAATGGGCGTAGATGTAACACACTTCGGTATCATCATGGTAGTAAACCTTGCCATCGGCTTCATTACACCTCCACTGGGCGTAAACCTTTTCGTTGCTTCCCGTGTTGGCGAAACCACGTTGGATACGGTTATTAAGGGTATCATTCCCTTCCTGATTCTGATGATTGCTACACTGCTGTGCATCACCTATATCCCTGCAATTTCCATGTTCTTGCCTAATCTGATGGGCTAAGACAGTATTGTTAAAAGCTTCTCAAGGAGTTGGTAAATATGAGTATTTCAAAAAGAATAGTGCAAAGATTGCTGGACTGCGGCATCATTTTGATGACAGCGCTTTGTATGTTTTATTACTACGGTTAAAACTCGTTGACCTTCATCTATCCTATAGATGTGGCTCATATTGAACTCCGCGTAGCCCCTCTCCCTGCTTGGGAGAGGGGCTATTGCTATACTGCGCTTTGCTTACGGATGCCTTAAAAAAGGGTGTTTTACAAAACAGAAAAGAATGCTATAATAGAAAAGACAGCCTCATTGCGAGGCTTGCGCCAATGAAGCGGCGTACAAAAGGCAAACAGAAATGCGGCAGGCGATACTGCCGTTTTTTGCAGAATAAAAAACGAAACGGAAGGAATGGAGAAGTATGACATTTTATCAGGAGCTGCAATTAAATCAGGCCGGCTCAAAGGAGCTGCTGCGAAAGAGTGAAACGGCGCAGGAAAGGCGCTATCACGCATTGATTTATCTGGCAAAGGTTGCGATTACAATGCTGTTTTGCTTTGCATTCGTCAGTGTGTTCAGCATTTTATTTGGTAACGAAAACAGCGTTGTGGGCGTTGTTGTTTTATTGTGCTTAATGGTATTCCGCAATGCGGATTTTGGGCTGCATACAGGGCAATCTACTCTGCTGCTGGCGTTATTTTTTGTGGATATGGCGGTTTTTCCGCATTTGGCACAGCAGGCAGCACCACTGCCGGCGTTGCTTTTGAATGTGGCGGCACTTGCGTTTCTTGTCATTTTCGGGTGTCATAATCCGTTTATGTTTAATCAGTCCACTTTGGTTTTGGGATACCTGCTGCTTTATGGATATGATGTTTCGGGAGACAGCTACCGGATGCGTTTGCTTGCCATGGCTGTCGGCGCACTGCTTTCCTGTCTGGTGTTTTACAGAAACCATAAAAGCCGCACCTATGAAACAGGAATCAAAGGGGTTTTGCAGGCATTTGATCTGGCCTCCTCTCGCACAAACTGGCAGCTTTGCCAGATTATCTGCGTGCCCATGGTGCTTTTCCTTGCGGAGCTGTGCAAAATGCCCCGTGCTATGTGGGCAGGTATTGCGGCAATGTCTGCCATTGTACCGCTGATGGCGGATATGCAGGCGCGGGTGAAAAACAGAATCATCGGCAACGTGGCAGGGGTGCTTTGCTTTCTGGTGCTCTATACCCTTCTGCCTACCTCGATTTATGCCTATATCGGAATCCTTGGCGGTATCGGCGTTGGCTTTTCTGCGAAGTATGGCTGGCAGGCAGTGTTTAATACCTTTGGTGCGCTTGCCATTGCAGAGAAGCTTTACGGTCTCAAGGGTGCAGTGGGGCTTCGTGTGGCGCAAAATGTATTTGGGGTTGTGTTTGCCCTGCTGTTCTGCGCTGCGTTTTATTGGGTGATGGAACGGGTGACGGGAAGAAGGATAGCAGGAGAGCAGAATATCTAATGCGGGAATTTCGTTCTTCGGATGCCGTGACATGTGTCCCGTGACCGTTATCATCATATGGCTCTGTCCTTCCGTTGATAAAATCCCGGAAGGCAAGAATCCTGTTTTCGGGCAGAATAAAATCCGCCACAGGGGAAATTCCCGTATCCAGAAAGGCGATGGAAAGCCTTTTGCCGGTGGATTCTGTGGAAAAGATGCGCTTCATCAAAGACATGGCAAGCATCTCCTTTCCTTATCAAAATATGTGAAAAAGCATTTTTCGGCACAGCCCTGCATATCTTTATTTGAGAAAGAAAAAAGGGGGAAGTGCTGTGGCAGAACAGAAACAGATGGAAATGCTTTCGGCATTGATGGGAGAGGAAGGGCAGGATGCGGCAAAAATGCTTCTGCGGATGCAGAGACTGCAAAGGCTGCTGGGTGCGCCGCAGGATACGGCATTGCCACCTGCGCCGCAGGAGGAAGCGGATGTGTTTTCGCGCAGCCGCAGGGAAAATATGATTTCCGCCGCTATTCCCTTTTTGAATCGGGAATATCAGAAGGAGCTGTATCTGGTGGTGCGGCTGATGGAGCTGCGGCGCGTGATGGGCAGTGAACTTCTGGAAACCAGAGAGCGGCAGGAGGAGCCGCTGCGCCTGCGGCAGAAAAAGCTTTTGCAGGCAGTTGAAAAATATGTATCACAGCAGGAACGCGGACAGGTGCGGCTGCTGCTGAAAATGATGGATATGAAGGAAATTCTGGGGCAGGGGGAATGAAAATGAATGCATGGGAAATGCCACAGGTGCAGGCATTGGGCGAGGAACGGCTGCGCCTGATGCAGGAGGCGGCAGAAAAATGCAGAGGGAAAAGCGGCATGGAGCGTCTGGATATTTTTCTGGAATATGGCGAAAAATTATCTGAAGGGGGACCGCTTGCGCCGGAGGAGCAGAAGGCTTTGCTTGCGGCGGTGGCGGCAAGCCTGCCCGAACAGGAGCAGAAGCAGCTGACACAGCTGATGCAGATGATGGGAATCTGAAATTAAAAAAGAGCGGCGATTTTTCGTCACTCTTTTTTTGCGGAAAGCAGCTCCAGCAGCAGCAGTGCAAGCACAGGCGAGCCGCCGCCCTGCGGCATTGTTTTTTCCTCCGCGTGAAGAAAAATGGGTTCTTTTGAGGTTTCCTTTTGGGAAAAAGCTGTGGTGGCTTCCTTCTTTTTTTCGGCTGTTTTCTGCGGTTTGCCGAAGGGCGCAGGGATTTTTTTTCGAGAATACATGACAGCCTCCGTGGGTTTTCTTTCCTTTATAGTGTATGCTTAAAAAAGTTTTTTATGTTTTTCCTATAAATAAACAGGCTTTTGTGGTATCATATATCATAAGAGAAACGAGAAAAAAGAAAACTCCTGAAAGGAAGCTGTAAATGAAGGAGCGCAGAGAACGAAATTTCCGTATTCTGGAATTTCGAGAAAATAAATTTGATATCATTGGGGATGTGCATGGCTGCTATGATGAGCTGATGGAGCTGATAGAAAGGCTCGGCTATGAGAAAAAGGATGGCTGTTATACGCATCCGGAGGGCAGAAGGCTGATTTCCGTGGGAGATGTGGCGGATAAGGGCTGTCAGAATCTGGCGTGTCTGGATTTCTGGATTGAGCAGGTCAATAACGGCGGCGCATTCTGGGTGCATGGCAACCATTGCAATAAGCTGTACCGCTATTTTCTGGGGAATCGTGTGCATCTGTCACACGGACTGGAGCGGACGGTAGCGGAGCTGGAGGCACTCCCGAAGGAAGAACGCATGGTGTTTCGCAGCCGATATATGCGCTGCTATGAGAGCCAATGCTTTTATCTTCTGCTGGACAGAAAGCGTCTTGCGGTGGTGCATGGGGGCTTGCGTCCCGAATCCATCGGAAAATTTTCCAATAAAATACGTGCGGTTTGTTTATATGGCGAAACAACGGGTAATTTTGACGAAAACGGTAAGCCTGAGCGTTTGGACTGGGCGGCGGAATATGACGGGCAGCCCTTTGTGGTCTATGGGCATACGGTGGCGGAAAGACCCGAAATCATCAACCGTACCGTTGATATCGATCAGGGCTGTGTTTATGGCGGCTATCTGACAGCATTGCGCTACCCGGAAATTGAATTTGTGCAGGTGCGCGGCAAAAAATATGCGGAATATCACGGCGGCGGAAAGGTGCCGGAGGAATGAAAAGTCTTAGAGAATCGGAAGCTTTAAGGCTTTTTTTCGTGCAGAAAAAGGAATTTTCGGGAAAATGGCGTATTCTAAAAGTAATAGGAAAAATTTCGACTGATACGAAAGGCGGAAAAGGAGGGATTGCTATGGAATTACGGCGGTTTCAGGAGGAATTGGAGGAGAAAATCCTTGGGGAATATGCAGCAAAAAGCAACCGGACGAGGGGCAGGGAAAGACCTGAGGAAAAATGCGACATTCGGACGGATTTTCAGCGTGACAGAGACCGTATCATCCATTGTAAATCCTTCCGCCGCATGAAGCACAAAACACAGGTGTTTATTTCCCCTGAGGGCGACCATTATCGGACACGGCTGACGCACACGCTTGAGGTTTCGCAGATTGCCAGAAGCATTGCGCGCGCATTGCGGCTGAATGAGGACTTGACCGAGGCGATTGCCCTTGGGCATGATTTAGGGCATACCCCCTTTGGGCATGCAGGCGAGCGCAAGCTGGATGAGCTTTGCAGGGATACGGGCGGCTTCGCGCATAATGTGCAGAGTCTGCGTGTGGTGGAGCGTCTGGAAAAGGACGGACGCGGACTGAACCTGACCTGGGAGGTGCGGGACGGGATTCTGAACCATCGCACAAGCGGCAATCCTGCTACCTTAGAGGGGAAAATCGTGCAGCTTTCCGATAAGATTGCTTATACGAACCACGATATTGACGATGCCATCCGCGCAGGCATGCTCAAGCCGAAGGATATCCCAAGGGATATTGTTGCGCGCATCGGCACACGCTCCAGCAGCCGCATCAATGCCATGGTGCGGGATACCATTTTTCACAGCATGGGCATCAACGATATCCGCATGAGCGAGGAAATGCGGCAGACCCTAAAGGAGCTGCGTGCCTTTATGTTCCGTCATGTGTATGCCAGTGATATTGCGGTGGCGGAGCATAAAAAGGCGGAGAAAATCGTGGGGGATTTATTTGATTATTATTTGGAATATCCGGAGGAAATGTCGGGAGAGTTTCAGGCACTTCTGGATGACGGAGATCCGGTGCGGCAGGTGGTTTGCGATTATATTGCCTGCATGACGGATCGCTTTGCCGTTGCAAAGTATAAGACGCTTTTTATTCCGCAGGAATGGACCATCCTTTGAAAGGGTAAGTCGAAATCAGGATTTCGACTTGTTTGGACAGAAGAATAAACAGATGCGTTCCGGCGGTAAACCTTGAAACGCCCTGTTTTCCTCGACGGAAGTGAATTCCGTCTGCGGATTCCATTTGGGAAACTACTTACCGCTCAAGAAGGGGCGGCAGGCGAAGCCTGCTTTGCGTAGCAAAGTAATGAATAGTTTGTTTCCCAAGCCCTTCCGCTGCCCGAAATCACTTTGGCTACAGGCTGAAAAAGATACCAATTTTGGGGTAAAATATTCTTGCATTTTGCACATAGTTTGAAAAAGTCAAGGCTTTTTTGCAAAATTTTTGTTGATTTCTACAAAATGTATACAAGGAGAAGGATTTTTCTCAAATGTGTCGAATTTAGTATATAAAAGGGAGTGAAAGAACTTCCTTTTCGACTGTTATGGAAGGGGGGATGATGCCATGAGATATCCGAGGGAGGTCGTGGATGAGGTGCGGCTGCAAAATGATATCGTAGAGGTCATTTCCCAGTATGTGCCGCTGAAGCAAAAGGGCAGCTCCTATTTTGGGCTTTGTCCGTTTCATAATGAAAAAACGGCATCCTTTTCCGTCAACAGCGAAAAGCAGTTTTATTATTGCTTCGGCTGCGGCGCGGCAGGAAATGTGTTTTCCTTTTTAATGGAGATGGAAAACTGCGATTTCCCCGAAGCCATGAAGCGTCTGGCGGAGCGGGCGCATATTACCCTGCCCGAACCGGAAAAAAACGCGCAGGCAATCGCGGCGGAGCAGCTCAAGAAACGATTATTTGAAATGCACACCCTGGCAGGGAGGTTCTTTTATGAAGCCTTGCAGGAGGAGGAGGGGGCAGAGGCGAGAGCCTATCTGCAAAAACGGCAGATGGACCCCCGTATGGCAAGAAAATTCGGCATAGGCTACTCTCCGGACAGCTACGATGCGCTTTTCAGGCATTTGCAGGAGAAGGGCTTCAAGGTTTCGGAGATTTTGAAAACAGGGCTTGTGCTGGAAAATAAGGATGGCAAGGGCTACCATGACCGTTTCCGCGGCAGGCTGATGTTCCCCATTTTTGATGTACAGGGGCGTGTGGTCGGCTTCGGCGGCAGGATACTTGCCAAGGGTGAGCCGAAATATCTGAATTCACCCGAAACGATTCTGTTCAGCAAAAGCAGGAATCTGTATGGACTGAATTTTGCGAAGCAGACGAGAAAACGAGAGCTGATTCTGGTGGAGGGCTATATGGATATGCTTTCCATCTATCAGGCAGGGTTCCATAACGTAGTGGCATCATTGGGAACAGCCTTCAATCAGGAGCATGCAAGAACGCTGAAGCGCTTTGCGGATGATGTGATTTTGCTGTATGACAGCGATGAGGCAGGCACCAATGCCGCACTTCGCGCCATTCCCGTATTGGTGAAAAACGGCTTTCATGTGAAGGTGACACAGGTGCCGGACGGAAAGGATCCCGATGAATTTATCAAGGCAAAGGGTGCAGCGGAATTTTCCAAGCTGTTGGTGAATGCTGTGCATTATATATCCTTTGAAATTGCCTGCATACAGCGCAAATATAATCTCAAAAATCCGGAGCACAGGGTTCGCTTTGCCACAGAGGCGGCGGAAATCCTTGCAAAGCTGGACAGTGAGATTGAGCGTAATGTTTACCTTGGAGAGGTAAGCAGGGTGACAGGCGTGGAGGAGGAGGCCATCCGCAGTGAAATTCGGAAGCTGGTGCAAAAAGAGGATGCGGCTTACCAAAGGGAGGCCGAAAAGCGGCAGCAGAATCTGAAGAATTACACGCCGGAGGGCAGAAGAAAGGATAAAGGGCTTCTGGAAGCCCAGAGAAGCTTGTTATATTATGCCGCCCAGCATCAGGGCATCTATGATACGCTCAAAGAGATTCTGGAAGAGGATGATTTTACAGAAGGAATTTATTGGCGCACCTTCGGCGATATCGGGGATTTATGGCAGAATGCAGGCCATGTGTTCCCTGCCGATTTGGTCAGCCACTTTGAGGATGCAAAGGAACAGAAGCAGGTGACAGAGATTTTTGCCGTACAGCTGCCGACAGAAAACGGGGCAGATATGGAAAAAGCCATCAATGAACAGGTGAAGCGGCTGAAACGGACGAAAATCGACCATTTGACGGCAAACGCCGCAACCGTTGAGGAGATACAACGGCTGGTGGATGCCAAGAGAAAACTGGATTCCCTGTATATTACCATTTGATATGGTTAGACTATAGGAACAGAGAGAAAGGAAGGATCATGTTGAAATCCGTCGAAGAAACAACATTATTGACCAAGCTGGAGGAACTGGTGCAGCTGGCCAAAAAGAAAAAGAATGTACTGGAATATAAGGAGATCATGGATCATCTGGCGGATTTGGATCTGGACCCCGACCGCATTGACAGAATCTATGAATATCTGGAAAGTCAGAATATTGATATTCTGGGGAATATCGAAGCGGAGGAGGAGGTTGAGAAGGAGCTTGACCTGACTCTCCCCGAAGGCATCAATATTGATGACCCCGTCAGAATGTACCTCAAGGAAATCGGTAAGGTGCCCCTTCTGACGGCAGAGGAAGAAATCGAATTGGCGCAGAAGATGGAGGAGGGCGGCCCTGAGGGCGAAGCTGCCAAGAAGAAACTGGCAGAGGCCAACCTGCGTCTGGTTGTCAGCATTGCAAAAAGATACGTTGGGCGAGGGATGCTCTTTCTTGACCTGATTCAGGAGGGCAATCTGGGGCTGATTAAGGCAGTTGAAAAATTCGACTTCCATAAGGGCTTTAAATTCTCCACATATGCGACATGGTGGATTCGTCAGGCAATCACAAGAGCGATTGCAGATCAGGCAAGAACGATTCGTATCCCCGTACACATGGTGGAAACCATCAATAAGCTGATTCGTATTTCCAGACAGCTTTTGCAGGAGCTGGGCAGAGAACCGACCGCGGAGGAGCTGGCTGTGGAAATGCAGATGCCGGAGGAAAAGGTGCGTGAGATTATGAAAATCGCACAGGAGCCGGTTTCTCTGGAAACGCCTATCGGTGAGGAGGAGGACAGCCATCTGGGTGACTTTATCCCTGATGACGATATCCCCGCACCTGCGGAAGCCGCAGCGTTTACGCTTTTGAAGGAACAGCTGATGGAGGTTCTGGATACGCTGACGGAAAGAGAAGAAAAGGTGCTGCGTCTGCGTTTTGGTCTAGATGACGGCAGAGCAAGAACACTGGAGGAGGTTGGTAAGGAATTCAATGTTACCAGAGAACGTATCCGCCAGATTGAAGCAAAGGCTCTGCGTAAGCTGCGCCATCCCAGCAGAAGCAAAAAGCTGAAGGATTATCTTGAATAAGAGAATTGGAACAAAAGAGGGCGAAACAAATAGAGATATTTGCTGCGCCCTTTTTTTGAAAATAAGGAGTCGAGGCTATGGAGTTATCAAAACGATTGGAGATGGTTGCAGGTCTGGTGACGCAGGAGCGGATTGCGGATATCGGCACAGACCATGGCTATGTCCCCATTTATTTATACAAGCAGGGCAGAATCAAAAAGGCATACGCCTGCGATGTACGCAAGGGGCCTTTGGAAAAATGCAGAAAAAATATTGCGCTTTACGGTGCGGAGGAGGTCATTGAAACGCGCCTTGGCAGCGGCTTAACCCCTCTGCGCCCCGGTGAAGCGGAAACGGCAATTATGGCAGGGATGGGCGGCATGCTGATTGTACATATTTTGCAGGACAGCCCGGAGGTGGCGGATAGCCTCAAGGAGCTGGTGCTTTCGCCGCAGCGCGATTTCGGTGCGGTGCGAAAATATTTGCATCAAATCGGATTTGCCATCCGAGAGGAGCATACACTGAAAGAGGAGAATAAACCGTATGTGCTGATGCGGTGCGAAAGGGCAGAGGAGCATTACGACAGGGAGATTGAGTATCTATACGGCAAAAGGCTGTTGGAGAAGAAAGACCCTATTTTAAAAGAGGTGCTTCTGCACGAAGAAGGAAAATATAGCCGTTTGCTTGAAAATCTCAAGAAGAACCCGACAGAAAACGCGCAGAAGCGTTTGCCTGAGGTGGAGAAGAAGCTGGCTTTGATGAGGGAGGCGTTGGAATGTCTGTAAAAGCTGTAAGGGTAAAGGATATCATGGGTGTGATGGAGAAAATCGCACCGAAAAAGCTGGCGGAGAACTGGGATAAGCCGGGGCTTGCCATCGGTGATCCCGAACGAGAGGTGGAAAAAATTCTGGTTGCACTGGATGTGATTGACCCCGTTGTGGAGGAAGCAAAGCGCATCGGCGCGGACATGATTGTGACGCATCACCCGATGCTGCTGTTCCGCAAAATCGAAAGCATTACGGCGGATACCCTTCTGGGGAAACGCATTTTTAATTTGATTCAGAATAACATTGCTGCTTTCTCCGCGCATACGAATCTGGACATTGCCGCAGGCGGTACGAATGATGTGCTGGCGGAGCTGGCAGGCTTGAAGAATATTGAGATTCTGGAGGAAACATGGGCGGAGAGCCTAAAGAAAATCGTGGTTTATGTTCCGGTGGGGCATGAACAGGCGGTGCGCGATGCCATGTGCGGCGCAGAGGCAGGGCATATCGGTGCCTATTCCCATTGCACCTTTGGCGCGGCAGGGAAGGGAACCTTTCTTCCTCTGGAGGGGACAAATCCCTTCTTGGGTGAGCAGGGCAGACTGGAAACGGCGGATGAAATCCGTCTGGAAACGATTGTTCCTGCTGAGAAGGTACACGCCGTTGTGCAGGCAATGCTTGCGGCACACCCCTATGAGGAAGCGGCGTATGACATTTATCCTGTGGAGCAGACAGGGAAAAAGGAGGGCATTGGGCGCATTGGAGAGCTGCCGCAGGCAATCCCCTTCAGGGATTTTGCAAAGCGGCTGAAGGAAAGGCTTGGTTTGGATGCCATTCGTCTGGTTGGGGACGGGGAAAAGCCCATCAAGCGCGTCGGTCTTTGCACAGGCGCAGGGGTGGAATTTGTTTCTCTGGCGGCGGCGAAGGGCTGTGATGCCTACCTGACGGCGGATATCAAATATCACGAAGCGCAGAAGGCGGTCGAGCAGGGCATTGCCGTTGCGGATGTGACGCATTACGCGAGCGAGGTGCTGATTGTGCCTGTTCTGCAGGAAAAATTGCAGGCGGCGGCAAAGGAAAACGGTTGGAATATCGAGGTTGTCTGCTCCGAGGTGGACGGGCAGACCTTCTGGACGATAGAGTAAGGAGGGAAGACAAGTGGAAACAAGAAAAGTAAATGTAATGGGAAAGGAAATGCAGATTCCCAAGGGCATGACCTTCGGGGAGCTGGCAAAGGAATTTGAGGGCGAGGTTTTCGGTAAAATTCTGGTGGCAAAGCAGGGAAATTCCCTGCGCGAATTGATTTGCCCCATCCGCACCGATGAGGATATTACCTTTTTGGATTTTCGGGATAAGGAGGGCGTGCGCGTTTATGAAAGAGGGATTTCCCTGCTGCTGGTGAAGGCGGTGCGCGATGTGCTGGGGACAGCGACAGGCGTGGAAATCGAACATTCCCTGCGGGGCAATCTTTATTGCGAGCTGCGCAGCCCACAGCAGGTGCCGGATGCAGATCTGCTTGCCAAGATTGAGGCACGCATGAAGGAATATGTTGCGGCGGATACGCCTATTGTGAAGCATGTCTGCCCCAGAGAGGTTGCCATTTCCATCGTGAAGGAGCAGGGCTTGCAGGACAAGGTGGAGCTGTTCCGCTATCGCACGGCTTCTAATATCAACCTTTATGAACTGGATGGCTTCTATGATTATTTCTTCGGGTATATGCCGGATTCCGTCGGCGCATTGGAATGGTTTACGCTGATGCCCTTTGAAACAGGCTTTCTGGTGCGCTTCCCCGATCCTGCAAAGACAGGGGAGCTTCTGCCGGAGGAGCAGCCCAGAAAAATCAGCAAGGTATTTCTGGAGCAGATGCACTGGTGCCAGCTGATGCAGGTGCGGAACGTGGCGGAGCTGAACCGCACGATTGTCGAGGGGAAATTCGGCGACCTGATTCGCGTGAATGAGGCATTGCATGAAAAGAAAATTGCGGAAATCGCAGATCAGATTCATCAGCGGATGGATAAGGTGCGTGTGGTGCTGATTGCGGGGCCCTCCTCCTCCGGCAAAACCTCCTTCGCAAACAGACTATGTATTCAGCTGCGCGCGCTGGGCGTGAAGCCGCACAAGGTTTCTCTGGATGATTATTTCCTTAATCGGGAGGACACCCCTCTGGATGAGCACGGCAAGAAGAACTTCGAGCGCATGGAGGCGTTGGATTTGAAGCAGCTCAATCAGGACTTGAAGCAGATTATCGCAGGGGAAGAAGTAGAACTGCCCTATTACAACTTCGTGACGGGCAAGCGTGAGCACAGCGGTGAATTTGTGCAGCTTGGCGAGGGCGAAATTCTGGTCATGGAGGGCATCCATGGCTTAAATGACCGCCTGACCCCCGAAATTCCTGCGGAATGTAAATTTAAAATTTTCATCAGCGCCATTACGCAGCTGAACGTAGACGACCACAACCGCATTTCTACCTCCGACAGCAGGCTTATCCGCCGCATTGTGCGCGATTTCCAGTTCCGCGGCAGAAGTGCCAGAACAACAATCGAATCCTGGGACGAAGTGCGTCAGGGCGAGGAGGATAATATTTTCCCGTTTCAGGAGAATGCGGATGCGGTGTTCAATTCCGCAACGCTATATGAGCTTTGTGTCCTCAAGCAATACGCAGAGCCACAGCTGTTCGCGATTGAAAAAACCATGCCGGAATATCCCACGGCAAAGCGGCTGATTAAATTCCTAAGCTATTTCCTTGCCGCGCCGGGGCTTGAAATCCCGAATAATTCGCTGATTAAGGAATTTGTCGGCGGCAGCTGCTTTAAGGTTTGACAAGAAGGGGAAGTTGTTTTATAATGATTTGGATTATGTGAGTAGGTCGGACAGTCGCGCTCGTAGGAGTGAGGAAAGTCCGGGCTTCGCAGAGCAGGGTGCCGGCTAACGGCCGGTGGAGGCGACTCCAAGGATAGTGCAACAGAAATAGACCGCCGAATGCGTTTCGGTAAGGATGGAAAGGTGGGGTAAGAGCCCACCGCTGCGGCGGTAACGTCGCGGGTCCCTGTAAACCCCACCCGAAGCAAGACAAACAGAGACCATGGGGCTGCTCGTTCCGTCTCGAAAAAGTCGCACGATGCCGTTGGCAACAACGGACCAAGATAGATGGCTGTCTGAAAAACAGAACCCGGCTTACAGGCCTGCTCGCGTTTTCAAATCTTTCGGCGTGGCTTTTGCCGATAGAAAAAACTTTTTCTCATTAGGAAAACTACGTTTTTAATCTTCGAAAAAGTATTTTCTATCGGGCGACAATAAAAACTTTTTCTCATTAGGAAAGCCATGCTTTTAATTTTCGGGAAAGTATTTTCTATCGGGCAACTATAAAACTTTTTCCCATTAGGAAAACCATGGTTTTCTACCCCATACTTAACCACTAAAAAAAGTCCTCTTTCGAGGACTTTCTTTTTTTGCTTTTTTTTACACAAACTCCACAACCCAGAAGCCGATTTTCACAACATCCACATTACAGCTGGTATGCTTAATGGTAATGGCATTGCTGCTCAGCGTATAGGAAAAGCTGACGAGGGAATCGGAGATGTTATTCAATCGTTCTGTGATAACGAATGTTTTTTCGGGTGCAACCTCCTGAATTGTCAATGTGCCGCCGTAGGAAGGGGTTTTCGGTGCGGCGTATACCACATACTGAATCGAGCGAATCACCGAGCCGCCGTTTTGCAGCAGGGAAGAAATGCTCTGCCCATCGGGGGGCGTGCCAAGCTTTTTATTGATAGCGGCGAGGGATTCCTCTGCTGTGGCAATGCTTGCCTGAATTGCCGCCGCCTTTTGCTCCGCCTGTGCCAGCTGTGCATCAATCGCGTCCATGTTTTCATTGAAATCCTGAATGTCATAATAATCCTCGTTATCGGGCTTGATAAAATCATAATTTTCTGTAAAAGTGCTCATTTGCGTCACCTCCTTTCTGCCCTCATGATAAAGCGGCGTTAGTCTCATGGGGTCTCATGTTGTAATATTGCTGCAATATTTCAGTTTTGTTACAAAACGGGCAAACCCCTTGCCAATTTCCCTCTCGGCTGATATGATAGCTATGCAAAGTAAAACTGACGCAGGAATGGAAACCAAACCGGAACGGAAGAAACGGAAGCCGAATCCTTGAATGGGTGTGGAGGAAGCGGAAGGGCCCGAAGGGAAGGGGCGGCGGAAAGGACGGCGGCGGAATGAACTGCATTTCGTTGTATAATTATGAAACGAAGCGAACATTTAAAAATGAAAAAGGAGGAATGAGACCAATGAAGAAACTTATCTCTATGGTCATGGCAGCAGCTATGGTAGTTTCTCTGGTTCCCGCAACAGCTTTTGCTGCAAACACAGCAACATTCAAAGTTGTTAACGATAAGGAATACAGAGAAGGCGAAATTGACAAAACAACTGTTATTGACGGCCCTCAGCTGCAGCTGAAACTGAAAGACGTTGATACAACAAAGGGTGAACCCGATGATTTCGATATCACTCTGGACTTCAACAACGCAGAACTCAACAATACTCTGAATAAGGGTGCTCTTACTGTAACTGGTCAGACTAAGGTTACTGGCAAAGACGGTGTTGACAGACAGGCAAGCTTCGCAGTAAAAGAAAAAGCATCCAAAGGTGATGACACAGTAAAACTGACAATCACAGAGAATGATTCCACAGATTTTCAAGAGGATGATATTATCACAATCGATCTGAAAGATCTGGGTCTGGTACTGACAAAAGTATCCAAGAACACAAAGGCTACAGTAGAAGTTAGCGGTGATTTCGGTGATTCCGATGAACTGACATTTGCATCCGTTCTGGATACAGGCATTACAGTAACTCTGAAAAAGGTTGCTGAAGTAGCTGAAGAAGAAACAACAAATCTGGAAAAAGACCTGACAATCAAAGCTAACGTTGGCGAATTTGCAGAGGATCAGCAGTTCGAAATCAAAGTAAGCTCCGGTTTCGAATTCACAAAGAAATCTGTAGTTGCTGCTTCCGCAGGTAAAGACTACTCTATCGCAAAAGACGCTGATGATGATGGCAAAATTATCGTTACAGTAGAAAAAACAGGTTTGGATGAAATCGTAATCGATAAAGACGATATCGAAATCGATGCTGTTTCCGCTAAATCCGGTGCAGTTGCAAAACTGACAGTAAAAGCTATTGCAACAAAAGACAACGATGCAACTTTCAAAGCAACAGCTGATGCAGTTGAAGCAGTTAAGGTTGTTGACAACGCAGTAACACTGTCTGTAGATGAAGACGATGATCTGCCTGTAATCTACAGCGGTGTTGATACAAACAACTATGGTATCACAGATGATTCCGATCACGAATCTCTGGAAGTTACACTGAAAGAATCCGCTAAGGGTGCTCTGGATGTGAAGAAATCCTTCACACTGACACTGCCCGAAGGCGTTTACGCAACAAACGTTGAAGTAACAGACCCTGAAGGTGCTTACATTGTTGGTGAAGGTACTTCCACAAGTGCAGAAGATATCGAAAATGCATTTGCAGCAGCTTACAAGAAGGGCGATCATGACAACTTCGAATTCGCTAGAAAGACATTCGTAGCAACAGATGATAGCTCTCTGGGCAACAATGCAAAAGATATGGATCTGGACTTCAAACTGACTCTGATTGCAGAACCCGGCTTTACAGGTGACGTAACACTGACACTGGGCGGTGACGCTTTCGATAAGGAACAGACAGTAAAAATCGCTAAATTCGTATCTCCTTACACAATCGAAGCACAGCAGAATGACCTGATCATCGACTACAGAAACACAAAGGTTCCTACAAACGTAGTAATCAAAGAAGCAGAAGCTGGTCTGTGGAAGAAAGATGACATGACATTCGATTTCGAATTCGATAAAGACGTTATCACACTGGAAGATGACGCTAAGATTACTGTAGATGACAAGTCCGGCATGGAAGTAAAGAACACAAAGGACATGAAGTTCACAGTTAAGGATGAATCCGATGACGCAGCAGCAACAGTAACAATTTCCGATATCTCCCTGTACATGGGCAGAAGCATCGCATCCGGTGCTTATGACCTGAAGGTTAAAACAACAGCTGGCAAAGCAATGATGACAGGTGTTGAAGGCGATGCAGCAATCAACGATGATTACGCAGCACTGTTTACAACAAAAGGCGGCGAAACAGGTACAGCACGTGAATTTGCTGGTCTGACAGGCAACGATAAAGTAAAACCTTACTTCGCAGCTGACTACAAAGATTGGGATGTTAAGAGCAATAATTTCGTTGAAAAATCCTTCACAGTAAAAGAAGGTTTCGTAAACGTTATCACAGCTGGTAGAGACCAGGATGACGCTTCCTTCACAAAGAAGGTAGTAGTTCCCGTTGGCGAAAAATACCTCATCGCAGGTGAAGAACAGGTTGCTCTGGATGTACCCGCTTACATCTCCGCTGCAGGCTACACAATGCTGCCCGTAAGAGCAGTTGCTACAGCACTGGGTATCAACAACAACAACGTTCTGTGGAACCAGGCTTCCAGAACAGTAACAATCCTGTATGGTCAGAGAATCATCACTATGGTTGCAGGCCAGAAGGTTGTTACAGTTAACGGTAACACAATCCCCGCATCCGCTACAGTACAGATCAAAGACGGCAGAACATTCCTGCCTATGAGAGATCTGGCTACAGCTCTGGGCGTAACAGACATCACATGGGATGCAGCTACAAAGACAGCTACAATGAACGGTAACCAGAATAAGTAATTATTCTTTCCTTCATTCTAACTGAACAAGTAGAATCTCTAAGAGTACCTCGCAAGAGGTACTCTTTTTTTGCATAAAAAAAAGACCTGTTTAAGGTGTGTCCCAATAAGAAAACATGAAGAAAATGAAATAGCTGAAAGTCTGCGGATACAAGGAAGTTTCCCGCAGGCATCCTTTGACTTAGGCTGTCAAGGGGAACTGACGTAGTAGCCGTAGCTTTCAGCATTTTAGAATTCATGGTTTTTTATTTGGGCGCACCTTTTGTAGGTCTCATTTTTTTTAGCGGAAGGTTTTCGCAAGCGCCTTTATCGCCTGCTCCGCAAGCAGCGTTTCCCCATGCTCCAGCAGGTAATATTTCGCCAGTGGCGTGGAAATGTGCTTCTGACCGTATTCCTTCAAAATGCGCTCCGCATCCTCTGCGGTTTCCTCCGTGGTGTATGTATCCCCCTGCATCACAAGGAAATACTTCCCATCATTCTTATAAACCGCGCTTTCGCCCTTGAACACGCCATCCAGACGCAGGCTCACGCCAATCACATCATCCAGAGAAGGGAAGGAATAAATCAGAATATCCGAATTTTTTTCCTCCTCATGCGCCAGCGTATCCATGGGCTTCTTTTTCCAGCGGCGCAAATCCTCGTCCGCGTGTTTCTCTTTATTGTTCACCTTCGTCACGATGATCATGATACCATCGCCCCCCGAAGGGATCGCCTCTACCATCAGCGGTGTGTTTTCCGAAATGAAATCCTCCTCATCCAACGCCTGCTCCATAATATCCCGAAACAGCTTCTGCGTGCGCTCCGAAGGGGAAATCAAATCCTCCAATTTGATTTTTCTTTCCGCTAAATCTGCCTTTGTCAGGGTCAGCTTTAGCTGATTTTCGCTTATCCGTTCTATTTTCATGCTATCACTCCCTTTTTCCCGTTTTGCGGGGCATGATGCGGAAACGGTCAATTTATTACTATAGTATATGCAATCCTGCGCCGGATGTAAAGAGGGGATTGCCGCCAAAGTTTTGAATTTTTTATGAACACCCCAATTTCTTACAATTTCTTGAATTTTTGCCGCTTTGGTTGACACTGCGCCAATAAACCTGTAAAATATATTAGATAAAATGCGATTTTTGTGTGAAAATGTTTTATTTTCAAAGGATATATTTTTTTTGGAGGGAATCACATGAGCGATGATAAAATCGGTAATAAAACAGGCTCGGAGGGTCTGAGCGAAACAGATAAGGGCTATTATGAGGATTTATATAACGACCTGCCGAAGGAGGTTGTGGATATCCTCATGCAGACGCACCCCCTTATGGGCAAGAATGACGACCTTGAGGCAACCGCCTACCGCGCACGCCGCCCCCAGAGACGCGAGGACGTGGAGGAGGTCAAGGAGGCGAGGATGCAGCAGGTCGGCAACGAGATTAACGAGGTGAGCCGCGCACCCCAGCAGGAGGGCGACCCTACCCGTTACGTTTCCCGCCGCGCAAGAAATGCGGAAAGCGCGCATACTTCCGCCCCGAAGGGGAATACAATGAATCAGGATGATTATGATGATGGGATTCAGTATGTAAGCGTGCTGCCCGCGCGTAAGAAATCCAAAATCGTGGAGGAGGTTACCTTGCAGACCGCTGCCCCCGCGAAGCATCATGGCAAAAAGAAAAAGCATAAGAAGGAAAGAGAACCCTTTGACGATATGGGCATGGAGGAAAGAGATTATCGCCCCCGTTATGAGGATATGGATTTTGAGGAGCGCGCAAAGCAGGAGCACCTCGACAGCCTCTATGACGATGAATATTATGACGATTACGGCAGAGGCAGAGGAAAGCTGCCGATGATTCTCGGCGTGATTGCCGTTGTGCTGATTATTTTCCTCATTTTCCGTACCGTCAGCCTGAGCAGTAAGCTGGAGGAGGTACAGAACCAGCTGACACAGTCTCAGGATTATAAACAGAAATACGAGGATATGCAGCTGGAAAATATGCAGCTGCAGGAAAAACTGGACGGTAAGGACACCAAAACGACAGGCAATTCTGATACTGCGGACACCAAGGCGGACACCAAAAAGGACACCGCATCCACATCCTCCGGCACCAAGGAATACACCGTAAAAGAAAAGGATACCATGTGGACGATTGCGCAGAGTCAGCTTGGCAATGGCGCGGATTATCAGAAGATTCTGGATGCCAACGGTCTAAAGGAAGGCGATACCTTAGTGCCCGGCACAGTAATTAAAATCCCACAGTAAGAACAGGAGTGTAGCATGAGCGATTTGGAGAAAAGAACTCTTGTGGAATTGAGAAAAATGGCGAAGGAGCTGGGGATTCCTGCCATTTCCGGTTTAAAGAAAAGGGAATTGATTGAGAAAATTGAGCAGTCCTCTGAGGTGCAGAAAAATGATTCTGTACCTCGGTCGGCTGCTTCCGACTTTTCTCATAGAAATTTCGACGAAAAAACCGAAGCTCCGCAGGAGCATACGGAAAGGGAAAAGCAGTTTTTTGAGGAATTGGGAGAGGGGATTCTGGAGGTACTGCCGGATGGATATGGGTTTCTGCGTGCGGAAAATTGCCTGCCCGGCGCAAATGATGTGTATGTTTCTCCGGCGCAGATTCGCAGATTTAATCTGAAAACAGGCGACAGAGTGATGGGGAATGTACGCCCTGCCAGAGAAGGCGAAAAGGTCGGCGGTCTGGTTTATGTGCAGACGGTCAATGGAGATGCGCCATATCTTGCGATTCACCGCCCGAATTTTGAGGAGCTGACACCTATTTATCCTGAGGAGAAGCTCAAGCTGGAAACAGTGCAGAGAGAACTCTCCGGTCGCATCATTGATCTGATTGCGCCTATCGGCAAAGGGCAAAGAGGGATGATTGTTGCACCGCCGAAGGTTGGGAAAACAATCCTTTTGACGAAGATAGCAAATGCAATCACCTGCAACCATAAGGAAGTGCATCTGATTGTACTGCTGATTGATGAACGCCCTGAGGAGGTAACGGATATTCAACGCTCCATCGAAGGGGAGAATGTGCAGATTGTGTATTCTACCTTTGACGAGGAGCCGGAGCATCATAAAAAGGTAACGGAAATGGTTCTGGAACGCGCGAAGCGCATGGTGGAGCAGGGGAAGGATCTGGTTATCCTGCTGGACAGCATTACTCGTTTGGCGCGTGCGTATAACCTGACGATTCCGCCAAGCGGACGTACGCTGTCCGGTGGTCTGGACCCCGCGGCGCTGTATATGCCGAAGCGGTTCTTTGGCGCAGCCAGAAATATTGAAAACGGCGGCAGTCTGACGATTCTTGCAACTGCGCTTGTGGATACGGGCAGCAAAATGGATGAGGTTGTGTTTGAGGAATTCAAGGGCACCGGCAACATGGAGCTGGTGCTGGATAAGCGCATGGCAGAGAGGAGAATCTTCCCTGCGGTGGATATTATGAAATCCGGCACAAGACGAGAGGAAAAGCTGTTTACCCCTGAGGAACTGGAGTGTAATTATGCGCTGCGGCGGATGGCGGCACAGCTGAATCATACGGATATGATTGAAGGCTTTTTTGACCTGATGCGCAAGTCCAAAAATAATAAGGAATTTATGGAGCGGCTGCACGTTTGGGAAAAAACGTTAGGTCTGCATGAAAAATAACCTCGGTTTTTGGATAAATCTCTCAAGAATACGGAAAATGCTGATTTTTCGGGGAATTGCGGTTGCCAATCCGAAAAAAATATGCTATAATGCTCATGTTGTCTTTAAATAACGTAGATTATTGATCAACAAATACGAAAAATGAGGTGAAAGAAAATGCGCGAAGGTATCCATCCCGAATACAAACAGGTAAAAGTAAGATGTAACTGCGGCAATGAATTTGTAACAGGTTCCACAAAGGACGAAATCAGAGTCGAAGTTTGCTCCAAATGCCATCCCTTCTACACAGGCAGCCAGAAACTGCTTCTGGAAGCCGGCGGCAGAGTTGAAAAGTTCAACAAGAAATACGGCAGAAAGTAATTCTTTTCGGATTGCTGAGCTGCAAAAAATCAAGACAGAATATAAAAAGGGCGAGATCGCAGGATCTTCGCTCTTTTTTCATGCAGGAAGATTGTCGAAAAAAGGAAAGTATGATATGCTATAAGAACGGATTATCGCTTGGCGGTTCAGTCACTCTCTGTAAAGGGGGTGATGCTATGAATTGTGTTACATATTCTGATTTAATTCAGATTGGTATACTTGTAGTAGCGCTTATCTCCCTGTATCAAAATAGGGGATAAATAAAAAACGACCGCCTAACAAGAGTTAGACGGTCTTTCTTGAGATATTAGGACTGACCGCCCGACCAAAAGCGGTAATCCTTTTATTGTAGCTATTATCGCCCTGTGTAAAAACAGGAGATAAATAAAAAATGTTGCCTAACAAGAGTTAGACGGTCTTACTTGATTAATCAGGACTGACCGCCCGACCAAAAGCGATAATCCTTTTCTTATCTTCATGATAGCAAAAGAAAGTGATTCTGTCAATAAAAGCGTTTTGCTTAAACGCGTTTGATATGCTATAATAAGTACCTGTTAAAAGGAGATGATTCTGTGTCAGATAGAAAAAGACCAACTAACATCGGCGGTCATGCACCTATCAATTTTGGGTGTATATAAAACCGCTATATATAGAAAACAACCTCCCACCTATCCCTATATATAAGAATTTTATGGATAAATGTCTTTAGGATAGTTCGTTTTTCTTCTGCGGTTTGCACATTTTTATATAAATCCCATGCGGACTTTATTTTTTTGCGCAGAATATCTTCTTTTTCGTTTGCCCGGAGAGGGGCAGGCACATTCTTTGTTTCCGCTTCTATTATTTTTTTGTTATTCTCCAAACCTTGGCGAATTTCCCTGTACTCATCCAAATCGAAAACGCCGCTTAAATAAGCATCCTTCGCTCGCTTGAGCTCAGCATTTATTTTCTCGATCTGGCTTTTGGAAGCATCTGCTGGCTTCACCTTCTCTGCATCCTTGCTGACAATTAAGGAAATAGGCGCACCTGCGAGGACGCTTCTAAGATAAGCATCCACTTCACTTTCCAGCTTTGTGGCATCAAATATCTTTGTGAAGCGGCAATCTCCCCTGTATTGGCTGGCATCCCGACAGGTGTAGGTGTCGAACTTGCGGCGTTGCCAATCTTGGTTAGGCTTGACACGCATAATGCTGCCACATTCGCCACAGTAAAGCAGCCCCAGAAGGTGATGCTTGGTATAGTTATTTCCTCTGTAGGTATGTGTTCGTGTCATGAGATTGGACTTCTCCTGCACTCGATGAAACAGAGCCGGCTCCAAAATAGCGGGGAAATCAGCAGGGTATACGGTGCCATTCCAGAGGTTTTCGCCGATGTATTTTGAATTTTTCAAAATCTGCTTGACCTGAAATGTCTGCCATCCTCCGATGATGCCCTTATAGGTGGGAATTTTGCTTTCATTCAGCCATTTGGCGATTTTCATGTGCCCCCAACCTTCGTCATAAAATCTGTAGATTTTGTGGATAACCTCCGCTTGCGTCTCATTTACATAGACGTTTCCGTCTTTGCAGTAATAGCCGTAGGGCATCTGCCCCATGTGTTTACCCTTCAAAGCGCGTTCATTCATTCCTTTGAACACCTCTGCGGAAAGATTGCGCACATAATATTCAGCCATCAGCTCATAAAGCCCTTCCATAAAGAATCCCATAGGGCTGTCCTCGATAGGTTCTGTGATGGAAACCACATTCACCTTGGCGGCTTGCAAGCTGTTTTTAACAGAGCGGGACAATTCCACCTTACGAGCGAAGCGGTCAAATTTATGAACAAGAATCACATTGATTTTTCCGGAAAAGGCAGCGGAAAGCATCTGCTGAAACGCAGGACGTTTACTGATCTGTCCGGTGATGCCTTCGTCCTTGTATTCTTTGAATATTTCAATATTATTCTTCCGGCAATATTCACGCAGGGCACGCAGCTGTGCAGGAATAGAGTTTTCCCGTTTCGCCTGTTCCTCAGAGGATACACGGGCGTATAATGCTGCTTTTAACATATTCAGACCTCCTTTATTTGATTTTGGGTATAGCAAATAAAGCGGTCTTGTGTTATAATCTGCTTGTCGAGGGCGGATTATACCACGGTATGACCGCTATATGAATCTCCTTTCCTGTTGGTAGCGGGAAGGGGGATTTTTTAAGTTTATTCTGTATCAGAATTTGTTCCGAGAATTTCGTTAATTTTATCTTCTGGCACTCCTGCATCGGAAAGATATACCATTCTCGCTGAAACAACGGATAAGGTATAGTTTTGCTGTGCTTCAACTCTTTTTTTGTAATCAGACAAATCATCTAATTTGTTTTTATCAAGGTAAGAGTGCATATCACTTGCAATCATCATGCCGTTTAGGATATAATTTTTTGCTGCCTCTACATATTCATCATTTGTACCATCTTTCTTCGGGAGTTGGGACGAAAGATTATACTGAGAACGCTCTGTTTGACCAGAGAGGTCATATACATCGAGAGTGGTTGTAGTTCCCGATTCTGTATTAGAAACAGCAATCAGCAAGGTATTTGTCAAGTTTTCGGATGTTTCAACTAAATCAAAGATAGTATTATCCTCTTCAATAGCTTTTTGGATATCGTCTTCGCTGGGTGTTTTTGTATCTGTTTTAGAAGTCTTGGTTGGTTCGGTATCAGGTTCTTTTGTGTCATCACTGCTGCCAAAAGGCAATGCGAGAATCACAATAACCACTACCAGAGCAATGATTGCAATGAGACAACCGTTTGGTTGTTTTTTACCGCAGTTCGGGCATACCTTTTCATCAATAGGCATTTCCGTTTTGCAGTGCTTACAAGTTTTTGTTGTTGGCTTTTCTTTCTTCATGATTTACCCTCCTTAATTTGACAATATTCACGAATTGTGATATTTTTTGTTTGGAGGGTTGTTAGGCAACGACTTTCTTTTCCCCTTACAGTATTCGCGGTACTGTAGGGGGAACTTATATTTTGTGGTTCAAAAAGTTATCCACAGGATATATTGTATCCCCTTTATTTTTTGACATTTTTATGGTATAATCAGTTTAACCGTCCAGTATGTGGGTGAAGGGAATAAAAATTTGTCTATATATGAATGGCTGAGTTTATTCTTAGCCTGTATCATGATTATTCTTCAGATTATTAACATGAAGTAATATGGGGATGCGGGTAGCGGAAGCATGATTTGAGAATACTGGGAATCACCAACCCAGCTGGGAAATCTTAATAATCCCACATATATTTTGGTTTACTGCTACATACCGTTGCCCGTGATTCCTTGACATAATTGTATGGCTCATGTTATAATGTATTAACATATATAGACATTTTGGAATGCCCTTCTGATAGAACGCAGGCTGGTAACCTGCATGAGAAATGAATTTAAATTCTTCCTCGTTCTATCGCCCGCGCTCCAAAGGGAAAAGTAGGTTTGAAATATAACCTGCTTTTTCTTGCAACAAATTTCTTTTCCCTCTATGGTATTAGTGGTACTGTAGGGGGAGTTTTTTATTTAGAATTCCTTCCTAAGCTGCATCAGCCTACCGCGGATATGTATATTTTCCATATCCTTGCCAACAAAGATTTTCGGTTCACAGGCGGGGTTTTCGGGTTGGAGAATCAGCGCATTTTCCTGTTTTTTCACTCTTTTCAAGGTAGCCTCGTCACCATTGACGGCAACAACGGCAATATCTCCATTATCCACATCAGCCTGTTGGCGGATAAGGAGCAAATCTCCATGATGGATGCCTGCGTTTATCATGCTGTCCCCTTTGGCTCTGAGCCAGAAGTAGGTTTCGCCCGTCTGGAGGTCAGATTCGGGGGTGGGGATGTAGCCTTCTATGTTGTCCTCGGCGAATAGTGGTGTGCCACAGTTCACAGAGCCGACCAGAGGGACGTTTACCATTGGTTCGGGAACGTAGGGGATGGCACCTTCGGGGAGAGGGGGTGTGTCTTCCCATCCCATGAGATAAGAGGGGGAAACACCACAGAATTTTGCAATGTCCTCAATTTTGTCCGAAGGGATATTTGTTACAATATCATTTTCATATTTATATAGTGTTTGTTTTGAAACATTTATTTCGTCAGCAAAAGCAACCTGACTCATGTGCATTTTGTTGCAACGTAGGTTTTTGATTCTTTTTCCGATTGTATCCATACAAACACATCCTTTCGAAGTAACTTAATGATAGCACAAAAAAGTTATAAATGCAAGAAAAAACATCTTGACAAGTTACCAAAATGTAGGTATTATAATGGTAACTTAAGAAGTTACAATTATAAATTATAATGGTAGCAGATATATAAAGAATGGAGGTGATTTGTTGATTAGAACAGATAAACTTCGCGGAGTTATTGCGGAAAAGGGGTATTCTCAGTCTGATATTGCAAGAAAAATTGGAATTACGCCAAAAACATTTTATGAAAAGATGAAAATTGGGGTATTCGGAAGTGATGAAATTCAGATTATGATTGATGAATTGCACATTGATAATCCGATTGAAATTTTTTTTGCAGAGGGGTAACTTTAAAAGTTGCTTTTAAACAGCAAAAAGATAAGGACGCAAGTTGAGGGAGGTGAATGTGCTTCTCATGAGCATACTGATTTCAATAGCATCTATAGTCTGTGTATACAGCGGATATAGAATAAAGAACCGCGAATGCCGGTCTAAATTTTACAATCTCGGCATGGCATTTGCGGTTATGGCGTTAGTACTTGCCATTAAATAGGGTATTCAAAATCCTCAATGGCAAATTCCAAGTTCAAAGAAAGAGAGCGAACACAGAACATATAGAGAGTTTCAATTTTTTCTTTAGATTCATTATTTTCGAGACAAGTAATGCACTCTAAGGCATCTTTGTAAAAATCTTTATTGGCATTTAACATAAAGCATTTATGTGTTGCAGAGCGAAACTTTGAAATATTCTCTGGGCTGGGATTTGTTAAAGCGAGCGCATATGAATCAGCAAACTCAAAGTATACCTTTTGTTTTTCGAGAAAAAATATGTCTAATTTTTTCAGTCGAATTTGGTGTTCATTATTTTGCTGGTTTGTGATAGCAGGCACAATGGCAGATATAACGATTGCAGCAAGTGCAACCAACAACTCAATATTCATAAAATCATCTCCTTTCCTATGTACTCGGCTGCGGCAACAGCCTGTATTTTCAGAATAGGACAGGGGGAGAAAATTGTCAAGCGAAGTGATTTGTACAGTATCAAGAAAGATAAAGATGCAAGTTGAGGGGAGGTGTAGTAGATGGCATCGTTTTTATTAACCATCATAAAAATCTGCTTAGCCATTATCGTATGTGGGGTAGTTCCTCTTGGGGTCCTTGCTTTTGTATTCGCTTTGGTACTAAAAATGCTCGATAGATAGTAAATCAGCGAAAACCAGACCAAAGGGAGGTGATTCTATGACAGAAGAAGAAAAAGCATCCGACAAAAAGGTCAAACGCTTTGATAAATTTCTAATTGAAATTTTGATAAATATAATTGTCAGCGTGGTAGCAACAGTATGCCTTCTGGCGAAACTGGGGCTGATTAGATAGCTCCGAATAGTTTCAAGGTACATAGTGTTGTGAGCAAAGAAACAGCAACAGGTACAGCAACTGATTTTATGAGAAATCCAACAATGCCAGAGCTTATGTCCTGCTTTGAATGAATGCCCTTAGAGGTCAGAGCGATGAAGTACTTATTATCCCTGGGATATATCAGGTACCCATTTGAAGCCAGTTCATCTAATATACTGAATATTTCATCCTGATATTTTGAGTAATCAAAATTATTTTCTTCATCCCATGTAGGGCAGATTAGTGTGGTATCACCAAGTAGGCACAACTCTGTTTCGGTATTGTTTGCAATCCGTTTTAGATTCTTTAGGACAGTATAGGATTGGATGGTCATACTATCACTCCTTTTCTTTTCAGCATAAAGAAAATGGAGAGAAATGTCAAGAAAAGTGAAGAAAGAGGGGGATGCAATGGCAGATTTACTTGTCGCTCTTGCCCTGCTGACCTTTGCGGGTGTAGCGGGATTGGTGATGATGGTAATTGCTCTGTATGTGGCATCAGCGGCACTGGATGCTACGAAAAAACGGAAGGAGGATAAAGAATGAAAGAGTACATAACATCGTTTGGTGTGCCGATTACTTCTAAGGTGGTCGGCGGAACAATGGAAGAATTACAGGATTCTATCAGCGAAAAGCTGTCTGCAATGAATGAGAAGGACTTTCCTTCACTTGAAAATGTCCTTACAGAGGATGAAAAAGCAAGCTAGGGGGTGAGGCTATGAGAGGCGGAGCGAAGCGCAGCGGCGCAACGCTGGAGGGAATGAAGCAGGCGTTGGAAGGAAAGCTGTATATCGGGAAAAAGATTAAAAAAATCGTGTATTTCCGAGAGGGCAGCACAGGCCCGGTATGAAAAGACAAGAAAACAGGAGTTGTTACAGGATTGTATCCATTTGTGTTTACGGTGGATTTTGGGAAATACACAGAATCATTCAGATACGGACAGTTTTTTGAGAAAGGGAGCGAGGTGGTGAGAGTATGAAAAAACGCAGACGTTTACGGAAACCGATTCGTTGGGCATTACGGTTTGTGTGCTATGCCGTAGCGGCAATCGTAGCGGATCTGACGGTCATCGGGGCTATTCTGTATTACTTCGGAGATATGTACATTATGGCGGCTCTGGGCGTGTGCCTGGGGGTGAATATTCTGACGGAGTATTTCTTCTTCAAGGATGAATTTCGCAGAAAGGTGGTGAAGGAATGAAGGACGCAGGATGGAGCATTTACCCGAATCTGGAGAAATGGATATGGATGAACTGTAAATCTATCAGTGACTTTGCCGGAAGAATCGGGGTAGCACATAAAACGGTAATCACATTGATGAAGGGCGAGAGAGGAACAACGAAATATGTCATTGACCTGATCCTGAAGGAGACAGGCATGACATACGAAAAGTGCTTCAAGGAAAAATAAAATATCCCCTTTGGCGATGGCACGCCTCGGGGGAATGGATAAATAGTTAATTACATAGTAGCAGAAAAGCAGGATTTGTGCAATGAAAATATGGCTTCTCGAAGCAGCATCCCCGGGATAATGAAATAAAAAACATAGAAGACTATGGTTATTCTATACAAAGATAGTCAGCCGGAACTTGGAGCGCGCAAATGAGTTTTGGGAGATTCACATGGCGTGGCTGATAAGTTCCATTCAACCATCGTTTAACAGTAACAACAGAAACACCTACCATTTCAGCAAGTGTGCTGACATCCATATTCATTTTTTCCATAGCGTGTGTCAGACGCTCGGAAAGAATGTTAGGAAACTCCCAAAAGAAAAAGAAGAAGAACATGGTAATCACCCCCTTTGACCGGGGATGCTGCTTCGAGGAGCCATACAAATCATTTTATTACAAATTAAAAGGAATAGGAAAAAAGGCGGAGGTTTTGACAATGGGAAAAATCGAAGATGCAATCAAGAAGATAAATACAGAAATTCAGAAGGAGCCGAGTAACAGGTATCTGGCATTGGTCGGTGAGAATATCATTGACAACATTACATCCGAAGCGGCGGCGGAAAAGGTATTAAAGAAAGAAAAAACGCTTGCAAAAGCCTTAGTCGGTATCGAGAATCAGGCTTCCAAGCAAAAGGAAGGAGACTGCGCTGTCATTGAGGATTCTGTAGTATACGGCTGGGCAAGAGAATATTTCGGCTTGACAGCAAATCCGCAGACACCTGCGGAAGAGGCGAAAAAGGGCGTTTGCGTCAGTCTGGAAGATTTCCTGTAAGGAGGCGAGGGCATGAATCTGAAAAAGATACAAGCAATGCCGTTTGCCCCGTTTCACGAGGAAAGCAAGGTGCGTTGGAAGGTAACGGTCAAGGAGCCTGTGGTGGATGGGGAACGTCTGCTTGTGGTTGATTTTCTGGAGAATCTCTCTTGCACTGCGTATCGGAGAGATATGCCTTCCTTCCGTATCGTCTGCGCAAAGAAAAGCAAGGAGGTAAAGGGCATCAATCACGAGGGCAGGATTCAGCAGAAGGTTCTGAATTGTTTCAGCACACCTATGTGGTGGTATAACGAGTATGTTCTTATTTCTCCGAGGGAGGAAGAAGCCCTGCGACGTTTTCTGAAAGCGGAAAAAACGGAAAATCATCAGATGGACAATCTCTGCAAATGGATAAAGCAAACAAGGCAGGAAATGAAGAAACGGTCAATGGAGAAACGGGGCGAGCTGATGGATGAGGACTATCGGCTTTGCCCCGAAGCTTTACCGGAGGGGTTGATTGATTACATCCGAAGAGAGGTTTTACCAGAAGACAGAGTGATTATTTATAAAAGAGGGAATGTCAACGGCATCTGCACCGTTTGCGGCACACAGGTTCATGCCAGGGGCAGACGATTCGTGCAGGGTACAAGGGTTAACTGTCCGAACTGCGGCACAGGGGTTTCCTGTGTTCTGGAGAATGGCTCTGTGTTTGCATCAAATTACATTGAAAATATCGTTGCGGTGCAGAAGGGAACGGATGGAAAGACGGTCTTTTTCCGGCAATGGCTCTTGCATCGGGATAACTCGGCAAGGTGGGAGCATATAGAGGATTTCCTACAGGAAACCGTGAGATATGCCATCAGAGGAAACAAAACAGCCAAGTGGCAAAAGCAGGGGAAGGAATCCTACTATATGCGTACAGAGCGGTACGAGCTGGACGAATGGACCAGATGGCAAGACAACCGTATTTATGACGGCAGTTATTTCTTCTATACCGGTGGGATAGAAGAAGCCCTGAGCGGAACGGCAATGCAGTATGCCGACCTGGAGGGGTATCTGGAAGAAAAGAGATACAACAAAAATCCGATTTATTTCTTAGAATACCACGCAAGGTATCCGGTCATCGAATTTCTCTGGAAAGCCGGCTATCGGAACATCGTGCATAACCGTGTCTTTGGAATGTCAAAGGAAAACAGAAACGCCATCCGTTGGGAGCGGAAAAAGCTAAGGGATTGCTTTAAATTTCCGCTGCGGATTTTAAAGCTGATGCCGCCAGAGGAATGGAGCTTGAATGATATTCAGCGCGTGAATGACCTTTGGGGAAGATACGGCGGAATAATCACAGATACCGAGATACGGTTGGTACTAGAATCGAAGGTGGATATACAGCTTTGGAGCAGGGCAACGGCTTATGCGAGTGTAGGAAAAATCTTGAAGTATATCCAAAAGCAGACGGAGAAACGGAAAGAAGAAAATCCAGACAGAAGAAATGGATCAAAGGATGAATCGGCACGAATCTATCGGGATTATCTGCGTGAATGCGAGCAGTTGCATTTTGATTTACATGACAGAGAGATTCTCTTTCCGAAGGATTTAGTAGCGGCACATGACCGCACGATGGAACAGGTCGAATTTGAAAAGAATAAGGCTGACCAGAAGAAATTCCAAAAGGCAGTAGAAAAGCTGGAAAAATTCGCATGGAGCGAAGGAGAATTTTTCATTCGCCCTGCAAGAGAGCAGATGGAGTTGACGGCAGAAGGAAAGGCTCTGCATCACTGCGTCGGCGGCTACATCAGGGATATGGCAGAGGGAGAAACCGCAATATTCTTTCTGCGAAAGGTAAGCGAACCGGACAAGCCCTTTTATACATTGGAATTGCAGAAGAAAAGGGTGATCCAGTGCAGAACAGAGCATAACGCATCCTATGACAGAAAACCGGATGTGAAGAAATTTGTGGATATGTGGATGGAAAAAGTCGTGAAAAAAGGCGGAAAAAAGAAGGCTAAGGAGGCAGCAGCATGAACGAAATCACGAGACCGATTGAGGTCATTACACAGGAAATCAATTTTTACAAATTACAGGCAGGCAACGCCATTATCGAGATTGGAAAACGTCTGCATGAGGCGAAGCTGACACTACCGCATGGCGCATGGGGTGCATGGTTGCAGAATGAGGTGGAATTTTCGGAACGTACCGCACAGAATTTCATGAGAATCGCAAAGGAATACCGAAATCCGCAGTTGATTGCGGACATGGGGAACAGCGCAACAAAGGCCCTGCTCCTGCTTTCCCTGCCGGCAGAGGAACGGGAAGAATTTGTCGGCGAGGCGTACGAGATTGACGGGGAAGAAAAAACGGTTGCCGCCATGACAACAAAGGAAATGGAGCGTCTGCTAAAGGAGCTGGAAGCGGAACGCGCGGAAAAAGAGAAATTGCAGTCGCAGCTGGATCTGTTCCAGACAGAAAAGGATAACGCTGTGGATGCCGCCTATCAGGAGACAGAGGATAAGCTGGAAGCACTGCTCAGCCAGAAGGAGGCGGCGGAGCAAGCCAAGAGAGAAGCGGAGGAGCGGATTGCCGCCATGGAGAGTGAAATGGATGAGCTGCGGATGCAGGCAAAGCAGACCGCCCTTCCGGATGAATCCGAATTGGAAAGAATCCGCAGAGAAGCGGAGAACACCGCCAATCAGAGGGCAGAAGAAGCCATGCAGAAGAAACTGGATAAAGCCAAGAAGGATGCAGAGAAAGCGAAGAAAGAGGCAAAGGAGGCACAGGCAGCCATTGAAGCGCATGAAGCCGCACAGAAGGAAGCGGAGGAAGCGATGCTGAAAGCTAAGGAGGAGCTGGCACAGGTAAAGGCAGATACAGAAAAGAAGCTGAAAGCGGCAGGCTCCGCCGGCATTACAGTTTTTAAGGTGCATTTTGAAGCAGTGCAGGGAGAAATCAACAAAATGCTGACCTGCATCGATGGCGTAGAGGAATCCGAAGGCAAGGAAGAAGCAGATAAGCTGAGAAAGGCTCTGCAATCGCTTTGCAGGAGCGTACAGGATAATTTATAAGGAGTGAGCGGTATGACGGATAGAAGGAACAAAGGAAAGTATGAGGTCTGCACGGACTGCGGCGCACATCTGGATCATGGGGAGCAGTGTGACTGCGCATCCTCTTATGAGGAAGAAGCAGAATCAGTATATAAGGAAGAAACACGATAACACATAAAAAAAGCCCGCCTGTTGACGCAGACGGGAAGGTCTTGGGAGACCGTACATATCTATATCTAATATAACACAGAATCCTTGATTTATCAAGGGTTTTACGGTATTCCCGAGACTGTTTTTTCAAGAGACGACGGTCTCTTTAGACTGTCCATAAAGCAATTAACTGAATGGACACGCTTTTATTCATAAAAAGGAGGAACGGGAATGCCAAAGTACAGGAAGAAGATTCGGTCGGGGGATGTATATGAGGTGGAGGAATTTTACTGCCCTCGGACAATCGGGAAAAAATACGAAAGAGGTCGGAGTGAAAATCTGACATCCGAGGAACAGGCAAAAAGAAATCTGCAAATCGCCAGAAAGAAGCTGACACGCATTATCAATACGAATTTCAATGGGGATGATTATTTTGTTCTGCTGACCTATGCGGCAGAGGTAACGATGGAACAGGCGAAAAAAGAATTCGGCAATTTCAGAGACAGGCTGAACCGATATCGGAATAAAAATGGATTTTCAAAGTTGAAATATATTGCAGTGGTTGAAAGTCAAGGCAAAAAGAATCGTGTACATCATCATGTTGTGATGAACGGATTTGAAGGCCTGAGCATGAAGGAGGCGGCAGAGATTTTAGAAAATGTCTGGGGTAAAGGTACTGTTCTGATTAAGAAACTGTATAAGAACCAGAAGGACAACCGCCTTGCAAGCTATATATCCAAGGAGAACATCAGAAAGGGCGCAAAGCGTTGGAGCACCAGTAGGAATCTGAAAAAGCCTGAAGTAAAGCTGGAGGTTATCAAGGAAACCAAAAGAAAGGTTTCTCTGAGACCGCCGAAGGGATTTGATGTGATTGTGCAGACCGAGGACTATTTTGCAGAAATCGGTTGGGTGCGGTATATGAAGGCTGTCCGTCGGGGCGGCATGGACTACGGAGAATATGAGGGAGGAGCGGAAACAGATGCAGGGAGCAAGAACAGGCAGTCATAGCTATTCCGTTTTGCAGGGGAAAAGTAAACGCTGCTATTTTACAGACACAGAAACGGGACCGTTGGAGCGGCACCATATTTATTTCGGCGCAGGAATGCGACAGATATCAGATAAGCATGGATTCTGGGTGTGGCTCAAGCCGGAATGGCACAGAGGAACGTCGGGTGTCCATGGACGGGACGGGCATAAAGTCGATTTGCGGCTGAAACAGGATTGTCAGAGAAAATTTGAGGAAACCCATACCAGAGCAGAGTTTATGGCAATTATCGGACGGAACTATTTGTCGGACGAAGCAGAACAGAAAAAAACGCAGATGCCTGCGGATACGGGTGAATTCTATTTATTGTAGCGGTTGAGGCGTTTGGTTATGAGGAACGAACGTCTGACCGATAGGTTGGGTGAGGTGACGAATAAACGCCGAAATATAGCGGTTTCCGAAGCAAAGCGAGGAAAACATACCAGAAAGGAGATGTGAGCATGGGCAAGGGCATTACATATAGCACAAGCGGAAGGGACTGCCCCTGCTGCGGATGCCAAGAGAGGACTGTCGGTTGCCATGGGACGTGTGAGAGGTACAAGGCATGGAACGGGAAGCGGCAAGCGGAGCGGCAGGAAAGAATCAGAAGGACAAGCATACTGCATGAAGCGGATAAAAGAAAGAGCGCAGCGGTAAGCCATTACAAGAGAAGTGGGAGGCAGGCACGAACAAGGTGATTCTAATGGGGCGGCTGACAAGCGACCCAAAAATGGATTGGACACGTTCAGAGGATTCCAAACAGTACGCCACATATACATTAGCAGTCAATCGGCGGTTCAAAAAGAATGGACAGGCAGATGCAGATTTTATCTCCTGCATTGCATGGGGAGCCATGGCGGAGTTTGCAGAAAAATTTATGAAAAAAGGTGCCATGTTCGCTGTTGAAGGGCGGCTGAATGTCAGAAGCTGGGAGAAGGACGGCGAAAGGCATTGGACAACAACGGTTGTTGTAGAGAATTGCTATTTTACGGGCAGCAAGAGGGATGCGGAGAATAAGCCTGTGGCGGAACAGAGCAGACCCGCAACGGCACCCAATAAGCCTGCAAAGCAGATGGGGCTGGCGGAGCAGGAGGGGTTCTATCCGATTGATGAAAGCGTTGAAGATGATGATTTGCCATTCTGACGCTCAATCATGGTGTTAAACATAGTGCCACATACATAGATAGACTGAATGGAGGAGAAAGTTAATGCTGAAACCGACAGTGAAAGCGGAGGAATTTGAAAAATATGGATTTAGGAAATGCAGAGGCGAATATGGAAAGCATGGTTGTTACTACCTTTGCGTGGCAAGGGGTGTAAAAATGCTTTTTGTCAGTGATGTATGTTTTGATGTGAATGATTGGAAAGACAGTGACCAAAGAATACATAGCAAAGCAAATTGTAAATACAGTGATAAACGGACATATTTGGACATTATTTTCCTGCTGATACGAGACGGAATGTTGACAAGTGATTTTGTGTGAGGAGTGAGAGGAATGAGTGTGGCACTTGAAGAAAAGATTAACCGGTTAAGAGCGGCAGAAAAACGGCTCCGGAAACATCTGTCGGAGGATGAATTTGGAGTGGTCGGAAGAACTGCGGAGGGATTTGGACAGGAAGCTGACTGGCTGGAAGAACTAAAACGCTACAGGGACTTGGAAGAACAGGGGCGGCTATTGGTGCTGCCTTGCAAGGTCGGAGATACGGTGTATGAAATCCTCGAGGAAACCGTACCAAACCACTATTTCTATATCAGCGAATATGAGGTGCAGGATGTATCGGTGAAGGCTGTCAAGTATGCTGATGATTGGGAATCGTATGATTACGAGAACCTGTATTTCACAAGAGAAGAAGCGGAAGCGGCATTGAAGAAAAGGAGGAATAATAAAAATGCTTGAAATTGATTGCAGAATTTGTAAAAACCTTGGAAATGACGAGTGCAAGTTGTATGGGAGAGATCCGGATGTGGCGGTAAAGAAATGTGCGGAAAATGGATTCAAAGATTACAGACCATCCAGGCAAAGAAAAAATAAGAAAGAGGGAAAGGCATGAGAGGAACGAAGCCGACAAAACGTCAGGCGATATTTCTGAGGGAGCACAGGTTAAACAGTGACAACTGGTTCATCTGCAAGGATACGCCTACGGAAATGATGATTAAACATAGAATAAGCGGGAAGGAAAGAATCTTAAAGAAATAAGATTTACAGGAAGAAGGTGATGCCATGAAAGACAGGGATTTAAAACTTGACGGATATAATATCTCCGGCAATCGCTACAGAGAATTAAAATATTTCTGTCGTCAATACAGAGAAAAGCAATCGCTCCTGCGGTCGATTACGGAAGTTGGTTCACCTCCGCTCAGCGGTGGCGGTAGCGGCAAGCTTTCGGATAAGACCGCCAGCACAGCAATCAGAAGGATGGAGCTGCAGCGGGACTTAGAGATGATTGAGCAGACGGCGATTGAAGCGGATGCGGAGATCTATACATACATCCTCAGTAATGTAGCGGACGGTGTGCCGTGGGAGTATCTTGGTGTGCCATATGGAAGAACAGCGTTCTATGAACGCAGAAAAAAATTTTTCTGGCTTCTGGACAAGAAAAAATAATTGCGGACAAAAGGGACGTACTTTTGTGTTATTATGATAGCATGGAGAAAAAAGAAAAAGACCGCATCAGCGGTCCTCTTCGGTGTCAGCGGCACAAAGGGTATCGAGAGATACTTCGAGGGCGGTAGCCAGAAGGATTGCGGTGGAAACCTTACAGTCTCCACGCTTCTCGATATCCTCTATGGTGCGTACGGGTACGTTGCTTAATCGGCTGAGAGCAGGGACGGACAGACCCTTTTCAAGCCGAATGGTTCTCAGCTTCATCAAGATGCCTCCTTACTTTTTCTTGAGAACTGTTATGAATGCAGCAATAGAAATAAGCAGTGCAACGATACTGATGCCTGTAGATAATAGTTGCATAATATTTTGACATGGAGTAAGATATGGGTAAGGCAAGGGGCTTTCGCCCCAAACCCTATTTCTTTGTAGCCAGTCTATACAGGATAACCGCTGTCGCAAGGTTGATTATCGCTGTGATTAGATTGGCTATTGTATTTATACGCTCCATGTCGTTCACCTCCTTTCTATGATATTATTATACCACGTTATAACGTGGTTGTCAATAGAAATAACAAAATAAATCCAAAGAAATCCTGATAGCTACAATGCTTATCGGGATTTTTTATTTGCGGCAAAGGAGAAACACAATGAAGGAATTTGCAAAAGGGTTCTACAACTCGGCGGCGTGGAAGAAGTGCAGGCGAGCATACATAGACAGTCGCATCATGGTAGATGGCGGTATGTGTGAGCTATGCGGCGAAAGAGTTGGCTACATTGTTCATCACAAGGAGCTGCTGACACCGACGAACATCACAGACCCAAACATCACGCTGTCCTTTGACAACCTGCAATACGTCTGCAAGCCTTGCCATGACGAGGAGGAAGGACACCTCATCCAACGGAAGGGATGCTGCTGCGGATTCGATGCGGAGGGACAGCCGATAGACAAAAGAAAAATGGAATAGCCCCCCCTATTTTTATTTTTAGGTCTCTCCCGTGGAGACCGAGGAGTGGACTTCCGTTTCAACGGATGTGCGCGTGCGTGGGGGGTGTAGTATAAGGGCGGAAAAGAGAGGAAGTGAGAAAATGGAGAAAGGAAAAATAAAAGCGGCGGAAATGCGGAAATTGAAGCGCATCTTCAAGGAAATTCCGGAAAATAAAAAGAAAATTGTGGAAAAGCTGATAGACAATGCTGCCTTTATGGCGGAGCAGCTGGAGCATCTGCAAACGGACATTGAGGAGAAGGGATATATTTCGGAGTACCAGAACGGCGAAAATCAGTGGGGGACGAAGAAGGCTCCGGAGGTTGAAATCTATACCGCGACGATTAAAAATTATTCCAGTGTAATCAAGCAGCTTCTGGATCTGATGCCCGAAACGGATGAAGCGGCGGCGGATGAGCTTGTTTTGTTCCAGCGGGAGCGTGGTAGCAAATGACGGAATTCGAACAATATTTTTCCGCACTTTATGATGGCACGATTCTTGCCTGCGACAAAATGAAGCGGGTCAGTGAAATGCTTTTGAATCAGTTTGCAAGCCCCGGGGAATTTCATTTCGATTATGAGGTTGCAAAGTGGCATATCGCATTTATTGAGCGTTTCTGCAAGCAGCCGACAGGCAAACTGGGACAGCCGTTACAGCTTGAACTATTCCAGAAGGCAAGGCTACAGGCAATCTTTGGCTTTGTGGATGACAATAACCTCAGACAGTACAACGAAGTGATGATTGTGGAAGGCAGAAAAAATGGTAAAACAACCGAGTGTGCCGCAGTGGAAACGGATTTACTGCTGAATGACGGAGAGGGTGCACCGGAGATTTACAACGTCGCAACGATGCTTGACCAGGCAAAGCTGGGGTTCAATGCGTGCTACAAGATGGTGCGGCAAAGCCCGACCCTGCGAAAGCATATCCGCAAACGTGCTGCGGATTTATATGCGCCTTCCAATCTTGGGTTTATTAAGGCACTGGCAAGCAACACAAACAGTCTGGACGGCTTGAATGTGCATGGGGCCATCATTGATGAGTTGGCAGCAATTAAAAACAGAGATATCTATGATTTGATTAAACAGGCAATGGGTGCGAGAGAACAACCATTGCTTTTTTGTATTACCACAAACGGCTTTGTCCGCAGCGGCATTTTTGATGCGCAGTATGAATACGCAAAAAAGGTGCTGGACGGGAAAATAAAAGCACCGCGCTTTCTGCCGTTTATCTATGAGTTGGACGATGCTTCCGAATGGGACAAACCGGAGATGTGGATAAAGGCAAACCCCGGTCTTGGCACCATCAAGAAAAAGGAATATCTGGAGGAAATGGTGCAGAAGGCGAAGAATGACCCATCCTTCAAGCCAACGGTTCTGGTAAAGGATTTCAATATTCCACAGACGGCACAGTCTGCATGGCTGACGTTTGAGGACTTAAACAATGAGGAGCTGTTGCCGGAGGGCGGCGCATTTCGCTATTGCATTGGCGGCTTTGATGCTGCGGACAGCATTGACCTAAACGCCGCAAAGGCAATCTGCAAACGGCGTGGGGATGATAAGCTTTACATTAAGCAGATGTACTGGATTCCGCAGGCGGTTTTGGACCAACAGGAGGAACGAGGAGACCGAAGGGAACGGGACGGCGTGCCGTACAGCTTATGGGTGTCGCAGGGCTTGATGCGTACCTGCGAAGGTCGGCGCGTGAATAAGCGGGTAATTCTGGATTGGTTCTGCGAATTAAGGGACAGAGAAGATATTTATCCGCTTTATATCGGCTATGACCCTTGGCATATCTCGGATGAGCTGCTGGCGGCATTTGAGCAGGAGTTCGGGCGAAACGTCATGGTTAAAGTTCGGCAGGGGGTTCTGACATTATCCCAGCCGATGAAGGATTTAAAGGCGGAATTTCAGGAAAAGAAAATCGTCTACAACAACAATCCGATTGATAAATGGTGTCTGATTAACACCGAGGAAAAGAAGGATGTCAACGGCAACGTGCAGCCTGTCAAGAGCGATGAGCGCACAAGACGCATTGACGGCACAGCGGCACTTCTGGATGCCTATGTGGTGTATTGCAATAAAAGAGATGAATTTGAAAGTCTGATTTAAGGAGGTGAGAAAATGGGTTTATGGAACAGAATTGTGCAAAAAATGAGCAAGCAAACTTTCAAGATGGTGCAGGAGAGGGGGAACGGCTTTTATGCGTGGAACGGCAGGCTATACCATTCCGATGTGGTGCGTGCCTGTATCCGCCCGAAAACAAAAGCCATCGGTAAGGCGGTTGCAAAGCATATCCGTACTACGAGAACGCAGGAGGGGGAGCGGGTAGAGGTCAATCCGGATGCCTATATCCGTTTTCTGCTGGAGGAGCCGAATCCGCTGATGAGCGGGCAGATGCTGCAGGAGAAGGTGGCAAATCAGCTGGCACTGAACCACAACGCCTTTATTCTGATTGTACGGGATGAATTTGAAAAGCCGATAGAATTGTATCCCATTCCCTGTTCGGGGGTGGAGGCTTTTTACAAGGACAACGAATTGTTTTTACGGTTCGTATTTCTGAACGGGAGGGAAAGCACCTTCCCATACAGTGATATCATTCATCTGCGTGATGATTTCAACGAGGATGATATTTTCGGGGAAAGTCCGATGGAGGCACTTTCTCAGCTGATGGAGTGTGTCAGCATTATGGATCAGGGCTTTGTGAAGGCTATCAAGAACAGTGGTGTGATTCGCTGGCTGCTGCGGTTCACCAATGCCATGCGCCCGGATGATGTACGGAAAAACGTGCAGGAATTTGCGGATACCTATCTTTCTGTGGAGAGTGAAACCTTCGGCGCAGCGGGCGTGGACAGTAAGGCGGATGTGCAGCGGATTGAACCGAAGGACTATGTGCCAAATGCCGCACAGACCGACCGCATCATTAAACGGATCTATGATTTTTTCAATACGAACGAGAAAATCGTCAGCTCTCTTTATACAGAGGATGAATGGATTGCGTATTACGAAAATGCCATTGAGCCGATGATTACGCAGATGAGTGCAACCTACAGCAGCCGTTTGTTTACCAGAAGGGAGCGTGCCTTCGGGAATAAGATTGTTTTCGAGTGCTCTAATCTGACCTTTGCAAGCATGAGAACAAAGCTGGAGCTGGTGCAGTATGTTGACAGGGGCATTATGACACCGAACGAGGTGCGTGCGGTGCTGAATATGGCACCTGTGGACGGCGGAGACAGGCTGCTGCGGCGCAAGGATACAGGCTTTATGGAAGGAGGTGAGGAAGAATGAGGAAAATCGAGGTGAAGGGGACGATTGTCGGAAATGCGGACAAGTGGATTTATGAGTGGTTCGGCATGGATGCAACCTGTCCGAAGGATGTCAATGCTGCCATCAGCGAGGCAAATGGGGAGCCGCTCCTTGTGGAAATTAACTCCGGCGGCGGGGATGTGTTTGCCGGCAGTGAAATCTATACCGCCTTGAAAGCATACGCGGGCACGGTAGAAATCAATATTGTGGGTCTGGCTGCGAGTGCCGCCTCTGTGATAGCGCAGGCAGGACATTCCAGAATCAGCCCGACAGCGTTGTTTATGGTGCATAATGTTTCCGGCTCTGCCGCAGGGGATTTTCACGATATGCAGCAGGAGGCGGAGATTTTGCAGACAGCAAATAAAGCAGTCGCGGCGGCATATCTGGAAAAGACAGGCAAAAGCATGGAGGAGCTGCTTGGCATCATGGATGCGGAAACGTGGATGGATGCGCAGAAGGCGGTGGAATATGGCTTTGTGGATGAGGTTATGTTTGCATCTGCGCCGACGCTGACAAACGGCATCGGTGTATTGCCTGCGCAGACCATTCATAAGCTGAAGGATCTTCTTCCTGCAAGGGGAGAGGAAAACGCAGAAGTTAAAACTGTAACTGCAAAATTAAAATTACTCAGATTGAAAGGGGAAATGAAGGATGAAGTTTAAGAATTACGAGGATTACAAAGCACAGAGAGAAGCACTTTACAATGCGGCGGAGGAATTGCTGCAGAACGGCGATGTAGAGGGTGCAAATGCAAGAATGGAAGAGGTGGAGAAGCTGGATAACGCGTATGAAGCCTTTGCGACGGCGCAGGCAAACCTTGCCGCCATGCAGGGCAGAGGGACAGCGCATCCGGACGGCGTGGTCGGTTCCGCAGGCAACGCAGCGGGAAAGGATGTATTCGATACAGATGAATATAAAAATGCCTTTATGAATCTGGTGTGCCGCGGTGAGGCTTTGCCCATCAAGTACAAGGATGCCATTGCAGGCAAGCTGCAGAACGCTGTAACTACGATAACAGAGACCACAGCGGTGATTCCAACAACCGTGATAAAGGAGTTTATCAGAGAGCTGAAAGCGCATGGCGAGCTGTATGCGAGAGTAAGAAAAACAAACGTACAGGGCGGCGTGGAAATCCCTATCCTGTCCCTGTGTCCTACGGCAAGTTGGGTTGCGGACGGCTCTGCATCCACAGACCAGAAGGTAACTGCCAACAAAAAGGTATCCTTCAGCTATTACGGTCTGGAATGCAAAATCGCACAGAGCCTGATTGCAAATGTGGTTGATTTTGCGGAGTTTACCGAAATGTTTGTTCCTCTGGCGGTAGAGGCTATCATTGCCGCACTGGATAAGGGCATTATCGCCGGTACAGGCAGCGGTCAGATGCTTGGCATTACGAAGGACAGCAGAGTGCCCACGGGCAACGTCATTGAAATGACGGCGGAGGATGTCGCAAGCTGGAAGGCGTGGAAGGAAAAGGTTTTCGCCAAGATGAAAAAAGCCTATCGAAACGGCGTGTTCGTATTTGCACAGGGTACCTTTGATGCACAGATTGACGGTATGGTAGATACCACAGGTCAGCCTATTGCAAGAGTAAACTACGGCATTGCCGAGGGTGAAACCTACAGATTCGGCGGCAAGGAGGTTATCACCACAGAGGAGGATGTGCTGGAAAGCTTTGCAGCGGCATCCGACGGCGAGGTGTTCGGTGTGTTTGTGAATCTGAATGATTACATCATCAATACGAATATGCAGATGCGCACCGACCGCTGGAGAGATAACGACAACAATCAGGAAAAAGTGAAGGTCACTCTGGTTTGTGACGGGAAGCTGGCAGACCCCAACGGTGTGCTGATTCTTAAAAAAAAAGTAACGCAGTAAGCGGTGGCACGTTTGATAAGCGCGCAGACAGCGCAAATCATGCTGACATTACCGTAACGGCCGCCGAAGGCGGTCAGACCATTACCGCCCTGCTACATAACGGCGCAGATGTGCCGAAGGAAGGCGGGGCAAACTGGTCTGTTTCCGGCGGCACTGCGGTTGTGCTGAAAAAGGCATATCTGGAGAAATTCCCTGTCGGCGTGGAAACCTTTACAGTGACAACATCCGCAGGATCTGCGGAATTTACTGTGGCGATTGTGGAAAGCGAGGCGTAAGGAATGGCAGATTTAGCGAGACTGAAAACGGCACTGCGCATTTCACATAATAAGCTGGATGAGGAAATTCAGTACAACGTGGATGCTTGTAGGCGAGATATGGCACGTGTCGGCATTACTGTAATTAACGAGGAGGATTCCGCAATTCAAAAGGCGTTTGAACTCTATCTGAAATGGCAATATGATTTCATGGGCGAAGGCGAGCGTTATGAAAAGGCTTACAAGGGCATGAGAAATGGTTTAAGTTTGTGTGGTGAGTACAATGTATAACGATGTTGTGACGCTGTTGGTAGAAAAAACAATACGGGATGAAATCGGCATGAAGCAGACGTTTTACGAGGAGCGCGAAGTGTTTGCGGAGGAATTGCCAATCAACCAAAGTGAATTTTTCAAGTGCAGAGAAACGGGGCTGCGCCCTGCCCTGTGCCTGCGGATCCCATACGGCGAATATGAACAAGAAGAAGTCCTGCGGTTTAGGGGCAGATTGTACAGCGTGTATCGTTTCCGAAACGATTTCCACCACACAGAATTATATTGCGAGGCAAGGAGCGGATTGCAATGAGCGTTAGCGTGGAACAGATGGCAGACGAAATCGCAAAAATGCTGACGGAATACGAAACAGCAATCGTGAAAAACGTGGATACCAGCGGCAAGGCGGTTGCGGACAAGGGCGCAAAACAACTGCGGCAGACCAGCCCCAAAAGAACAGGCAAATACGCTAAAAGCTGGGGCGTGACAAGAGAAGAAGGCGCTTTCGGCGAAAATGCAAAATACATCATCCATAACAAAAAACACTACCGTGTAGCACATCTGTTGGAACACGGTCACGTTATGGCAAATGGAAAGCGAACAAAGGCAATCCCGCACATTAAACCGGTAGAAGAACAGGTCATTCGGGAATATGAAAAAAAGGTAAGGGAGGCGATAGAGGATGCGGCAAAGTGAGTTATATAAGCTGCTGTGCAGTATAGGGCTTGAGGTCTATTTTTACGAAGCAGACCAAAATCCCACACTCCCTTACATCGTTTATCTGAAGGACGGCGAAACCGCTTGGGGTTCGGATAGCAGAAACTTTCTGCGAAAAGACAGCTACATTGTGGAGCTTTATTCGGCAAGGAAGGATTTTGCCAACCAAGAAAAGATTGAGAAGGCGTTGGATTCTGTTGGGATTCGTTACGATGCAACGGAAATCTACATCGAGAAGGAAAAAATGTATCTGGTAACATTTGCATTTGACATTACAAGAAAGGTGGAAAACTAATGGAAAGAATTGTACTTGGCAGCGGTAAGCTGTATGTGGATGAATTTACAGGGGAACTGCCTGAGGATGCAGCCATTGAGGTGGAGGCTAAGCTGTTGGGCTATATTCAGGGCGGTGCGACACTGACCTACAAGCCGACATTTTACGAAGCGAAGGACGATTTGAATTTCGTTTCCAAGAAAATCATCACGGATGAAGAAGCAATTTTGAAAAGCGGCGTAATGACATGGAACGGCGAAACGCTGAAAAAGCTGACACCCACCGCCAGAGTGACAGAGGATACAGCCAAAAAGACCAGAACTGTAAAAATCGGCGGTCTGAGCCATAATGACGGCAAGAAATATGTTCTGCATTTCGTACATGAGGATAAGACAGACGGGGACATTCGTGTGACCATCGTCGGCAGCAACGAAGCAGGATTTGAGCTGTCCTTTGCGAAGGATAAAGAGACTGTCATCAATGCGGAATTTAAGGCGCAGCCACAGGACAATGAAGGCACGCTGATTCTGTATAAGGAAGCGGACACGAGTATTGCGTGAGGAGAGGGGCATAACAGCCCCTCATTTTTGTGAGGTGGAAAAGGAATGTTAGATTTTACAACGAGAAAAAAGAAAAAATACATGGTTAAGCTGCATGATGGCTTTGTGGCAATCCTGCCAATGCCAGACAAGGAAATGTTTGACAAGCTGGTAGCGGCACAGGATATGGAAAACGTCAACGATGTTTATGAGCTGCTGACCGCCATCATCAACCAGAACAAAAAGAAAAAATACAGCTTCCAGAAGATTTCGGCAATGTTTGATTTTGAGGATGCAGTGGAGCTGCTGAAGGATTATCTGGAATTTGTAAAAGGTGTTGTGTCTGACCCAAACTAAAAATACCCTCTATGCCGGGAAAGGCGGACGATTTGCACTACAGCATTTTTTCGTTATCCGAAAAAACAGTGATGGACTATGCACATTTGAATTTTTTGGAAATCGAGCATTTGCCGATAGATGTTTATCTGGGATTGCAGCGGGATGCGTTTATTTTCAATTTACAGCAGACGGAAAGTGGTCGGGAATATCTGGAGGAGTGCTGGCTTTTGGAGCAGACCGAGCCGGACAGAAAGGCATTGAGGGAAAAATTCGGAAAGGGGGCAGAGCATGGGGAACATTAAGGGCATTACCATTGAGATTGGTTCGGATACCAAGAAATTCAAAAGCGGCTTAGCGGAGCTGAATAAATCCTCGAAGGATTTGCAGAACGAACTGAAATATGTCAATCAGGCGTTGAAGCATGACCCCAAAAATACAGAACTGCTGCGGCAGAAACAGGAGCTTTTAACAAAATCCGTATCGGAAACAAAAAGCAAGCTGGAGGCCCTGAAGGCGGCGAAGGAAAAAGCCGATAAGGACATGGCAAGCGGTACCGAGGTCAATCAGGAGGAATATCGCCGTCTGGTGCGGGAGATTTCCACAACGAAAAACAGTCTGAAAAATCTGACAAAGGAAATGAAAAATTTCGGTAGCGTTTCTGCACAGCAGATTGCGGCGGCAGGGGAAGATGTGCAGGAGTTTGGCGGCAAGATTGAAACTGTCGGGAAGAAAGTAAGTGTTGCATCTGCCACATCCGCTGCCGCTCTCGGGGCATCTGTGAAGCTTGCAAGTGACTATACGGATGCGGTTGCGAAGGTAGGTACGGTTGCAGATTTGCAAAGCGTATCACTCGAAAAACTCAGAGATGATATGCTGCAATTATCTACAGAGACAGGCAGAGGTGCAGGCGAGATTGCCGATGCAACCTATCAGGCAATTTCGGCATCTGTAGATACTGCTGATGCTGTTTCTTTTGTCGGCACATCGGTTGGTCTTGCCAAAGCAGGCTTTCTGGAAACGGCGGATGCTGTTGACGTATTAACCACTATTATTAACGCGTACGGTCTGGAGGCATCAGATGCCGGAAGGTTATCTGATATTCTGATTCAGACACAGAATGATGGTAAGACAACGGTAAATGAGCTATCCCAGAGCATGGGGCAGGTCATTCCTCTGGCATCTGCTTATGGGGTAAATATTGAAAACCTTGCCGCATCGTATGCACAGTTGACAAAAAACGGTGTCGCCACAGCGCAGGCAGGCACATATCTGAAAAGCATGCTGAATGAATTGGGGGATTCCGGTTCTGATGTGGGCGAGATTCTGAAAAGCAAAACGGGAAAATCCTTCGGACAGCTTATGAATGACGGCATGAGCCTTGGGGATGTTCTCGGTATTCTGAACGACAGCGTAAACGGTGATTCTGAGGCTCTGGCAGGCTTATGGAGTTCCAGTGAAGCCGGTACAGGTGCATTGTCTATTCTTTCGTCCGGTGTAGGTGCTTTCAATGATGAATTGGGGAATATGCAGGATTCCACAGGGAATGTAGCCGATGCCCTTGAAACACTCAGTACGCCAAGCGCAAAGGCACAGGAAAGCTTGAATGCAGTGAAGAACGCAGGCATAGAGCTTGGTTCGGCGGCACTGGAGGCGATTGCGCCATTATTGGAACAGCTTGCGGAAACAGTGAAATCCCTAACAGAGCGGTTCAGCAATCTGTCTCCTGCTACGCAGACGGTTATTGTTGCCGTTATGGCGATCCTGGCAGCATTGGGGCCTGTGATAATTATCATCGGTCAACTGATTACCGCTGTCGGCACAATCATGACGGTTGCCCCTGCGGTGGCTACGGCTCTGGGTGCGGTCAAGATTGCGATTGCCGCTATTGGTGGGCCTGTAACGATTGTGATTGCGGTTATTACGGCATTGGTGCTGAAGCTGATTCATGCCTATAATACTTCCGAGGAATTCAGAAATAAGGTCAACGCCGTTTTTGATGCGGTCGGAAATAAGGTCAATGCCGCAATCAATACAATCATCGGCGTGTTCCAGAGTGGGATTGCTTACTATAAAAATGCTGTGAGTGATATCAGGGCGGCATGGAGTGAACTGGTTTCGTGGTTCAGTGGTAAGGTTTCTGATTTTGTGAGCATCGGCAAAAACGTCCTGATGGGGCTGTGGAATGGTATCAATGATAAGGTCGGCTGGCTGAAAGGTAAAGTAAAAGGCGTAGTCGATAAAATCAAGAGTTGGTTCACGGGTAAGGATGGCTTCGATACCCACTCTCCTTCGAAATGGTCTGAAAAAATCTGCGGTTTTGTGATGCAGGGGCTCGCAATCAGATTCGAGAAGGACAATGTTGTTGCTAAAGCGGCAAGAGCTGCAATCAGAAAAATCAAAGCTGTCATTACAGGGGAAATGGATACCATTCCGGCGGAAACAGTAAAGAGTACGGCGGAGAAAATCAAAACCGCGATTGCGGATGAGATTGACGCGGTAAATGCTGAAATTTCCAGAATCCAGAAGGAGGCAGAGGACGAGCGCGCCAAAGAGGAACTGGCGCAGTATAAGGAAAATCTTGCAAAGAAACAGGCGGAGCTGAAAAAAGCGGAGCCGAAAAACAGAAAATCTATTCTCGACGAAATTGCCAAACTGGAAAAGGATTGGAATAAAAAGCAGCTGGAAGCGGCGCGGACGGCAGAACAGCAGAAATTACAGGAACGCCTGACGGCTTTGCAGGAATTTAAGCAGAAATATGAATCCGAGCTTTCTGCCATCGAGCAGAAGGAATCCAGTCTGAGCGACAAGCTGTTTGATTACGGCGAGCTGTTTACCAGAGTGCAGGACGAGAACAGCGAAAAAGAAATTTTCAAGCTGACAGATCTGGATGAAAGCATCAAGAAAATTCAGCAGTATAACGAACAGATTGAAAAGCTGAAGGAGAAAGGTCTTTCCAGCGGACTGCTTTCCGAGATTGCGGATATGAATATTGAGGATGCGCTTGATTTTACGGAGAAACTGGACAGGCTCGAGGTCGGAAAATTTGAGGAATATGTCGAGAAATTCGAGGAAAAGCGACGCTTGGCGAATGAAGCGGCACAGCAGTTCTATTCTGAGGAAATGGAAGAACTGGCAATGAACGCTGTGGAGCAGGCGAAAAGCTACGCGGAGGATTTCAACGATGTCGGGAAAGCTCTTACAGACGGCGTTGCAGATGGTATCAAGGACGGCAAAAGCAGTATTGTAAATGCCATTGTGAAGGCAATTCGGGATGCCATTAAGGCGGCGAAGGACGAGGCAGGCATGGGCGATGGCGGTTCGGACGGTAGTCACAGAACAGGTCTGCGAGAGGTGCCGTTTGATGGATACCGAGCGATTTTGCATAAGGGCGAACGGGTGCTGACACAGCCGGAGGCGGACAGATACCGCAGAGGCGAAACGGTAGCGAAAACAGAAAATTTCAACGTATATATCGGCACTGTTGAAAACAAAGACGAAAGAACCACAGAGGATTTCATGCGTGAAATGGAATTTTACAGAAAACGGCGAGTAAGTGCGGTAGGGGGTGCGGTTTAATGTATCAATATTTTATCTGGAATGGTGTCAATTCACTGGATATGGGCGTTGTGATGCTGAAAGCACCCTCTATTTTCATTCCGCAGAGGAAGATAAACGAAATCAAAGTCAGCGGCAGGAACGGTGTTTTGCATGAGGACGAAAAGACATACCAGAACTATACCAAGGATGCCGAATGTCATGTGATGGACAGGGGGCAGATTGACGAGGTCTGCGGTTGGCTGACGGGGTTCGGAGAGGTTATTTTTTCCAGTGAGCCTGATAAGGTGTATCGTGCATACATCAAAAATCAGATTGAGTTTGGCAGTATTCTGAAAAATATCAATGATTTTCTGGTGCAGTTTGATGTTGAGCCCTTCAAATACAGCGTCAATGCCGCAGGGGATGCCTTAGAATTGACTGCCCCGACCACCATCCGCAACAGCGGCACAGTATACAGCGAACCGCTCATTACGGTTTATGGCAGTGGGGATATTACGCTGAACATCAACGGGGAGGATTTCCCCCTGTACGGCGTGCAGGACAGTATCACCATTGACAGCGAAATGATGGAGGTGTTCAAGGGAAACGCCAACCAGAACGGCAAATACGGCGGCGCGGAGTTTCCGAGGTTTGAGGTCGGGAAAAACGAAATTCGCTGGACGGGGCATGTCAGCAAAATAAAAATACAGCCCCGTTGGAGATGGCTGTAGTTGTCGAAAAATGAAATTTATGGTATGGTATAAATGAAGGATTGCCAACTGGCGGTTAGTCACT
>ERZ773115.234-NODE-234-length-65476-cov-7.363828_pt1 | contig 65476 bp, 54 predicted proteins | sample MGYA00511116_ERZ773115 | MGnify/ENA primary metagenome ERZ773115 (study PRJEB29015, sample SAMEA2737869) | human gut metagenome | biome: human gut; feature: human-associated habitat; material: faeces | place: China | collected 2012 ... | reverse complement strand
GCTGCATAATTCTTGTTCGAATAAAATGTGTCAAGTGATATTGACAAAACCAAAGTAAGGATGCGTGACTGGGCAGAGCAGATTGAAGCGCAGCAGACAAATTGAGAAGAATGGCTTGATGCACAAAACGTCAGCGGAAAAGGCAAACTCGCTAAAGCCGTTCACTACGCACTGAATGAAAAGAAATATCTCTACACATTTTTAGATGACGGTAATGTACCGATTGATAACAATCGTGCTGAGAATGCGATTTGTCCGTTTGCAGTTGGTCGCAAAAACTGACTGTTCAACTGAAATTGTCAATATCACTTGACACATTTTTCTCAAAAATTTTGACTAAGCAGCAGATAATTCAGCATAGAACCTCTGCCGTTTCACTGCCGGTGGAAGTCCGCCGATAGATGAGCAAATTCTGCGGTTTGACCAGTAGCTCATAAAGTATCTCCAAACCATTGTTTTTAGCTCAGCTATGGTGAAGTTCTCCGATTTTCTTCCCCTGTTGTAAAAAAGTTCTTCTTTCATTCTTGCCCATATGCTTTCACACCGTGCGTTGTCGTGACATCTGCCGCCGGCACTGTTCATGCTCTGAACAATGCCGTATTTTTGAATAGCAGTTCTGTACACAGCACTTGTGTATTGGCTTCCTCTGTCAGAATGGATAATCGCTCCACAGATTTTCGGATAGTGCAGGCACGCATTTTTAACCGTTTGGGAACAAAGCTCAGCACGCATATTATCCGCCATTGCAAGACCGTTTGGCATCAGGTCATAACAGTCAAAAATTGCGGAAACATAGAGCTTTCCGTCTTTTGCTTTCACTTCTGTAATATCAGTAACACACTTTCTGAACGGCTCATCAGCCGTAAAATCACGTTTGAGAAGGTCGTCCGACTTGCGTGCTTTGCGGTCAGCTTTGGTGATTCCGCCCAGCTTTCGTTTCGGCTTATGGATGAGATTTATCTCCTCCATAACCTTGCGGACTGTGGCTTCACAAGGCAGATGAACGTCCGTAAACTCTCCAATTTCTTGCCTGTAAGTGAGTGCCTGATACATACGTACTCTGCCGTAATCTGCATTGCATTCGTCTTCAGCGTGGATTTTCATCATGGCATCGGCAAGTGCCTGATACTTCCAAGGCTCATCTTTGCGCTCAAGATAGTCGTAAAATGCCTGTCTGCTGACTTCAGATGCCTTACAATAAAAGCTTATTTTACCGGTGATTCTGCCGTCATCAGTCTTTTGGGCTATGAACATCAATCGTTCTGTTTTCCCGACTTCCGACGGCTGGCTGCGAAAAAAGCGGCGGCATCCTCTAAAAATTCATTCATTTCTTCCAAATGACGATTTTTCTTTTCAAGCTCTTTAATGCGTTTATTTGCTTCTTTCAGCTGCTGTGCAAGGCTAAGAGATTCTTCTGGCGTGCGTGTGCCTGCACCTTTGTCTATCTCGCCGGCTTTGGCTTTGCTTACCCACGTCCCGATGGTTCCCTTGGGGATTCCTAGATCCTCGGCTGCCGCCTTATTCCCTATCTCTTTTGCAAGCTTCACCGCTTCTTTTTTGTATTCCTCACTGTACTGCTTTCCTGTTTCCATTTTGTTCACACCCTTTCTTCTTTTATTATATTTCGGTTTTGCTGGTTGTGTCAAGTTTTATTATACAACATCACTGAGCGCGGCGCAAAATGCAGTGCGATTCTGTATTCGATCATCTCTACGGCTCAGGCTAACGGACTGGACGCTGAAAAATACTTGACCAGGTTGTTCTCAAAACCGAATGGCACAATTCTTTTGCCGTGGAAAAACTAATACGCTCTTAACCTCGCTGTGTTTTTCGGCGAGGTCTTTTTCTGCTGTAAATAAACGCGGGTTATTTTACGCTTACGCAGGTTTTACAACTCTAAAAAAACTATCCCCCTGCCGAATGGCAAGAGGATAGGAAAAATATTTTGGAAGAAAAAAGTCAGAAAATTAATTATTTCTTCTTTTTCGTGATAACTATTGCAGCAGCACCTGCAAGTGCGACACTTGAGAACGCAGCAGAAACAGCACCGGTGCTTGGGTTTGCAGAACTATCAGCCGAGTTTGCAGAACCACCTTTATTTGTGCTTGTTCCATTATTGGCATTTGTACCATTATTTGAATTATTGCCATTATTGGAATTGTTATTGTTTGTGTTACTACCATTTGATGAATTGTTATCCGTTGTAGAGTTTCCGTCATCTGTAGTTGATGAATTATTGTCAGTTGTAGAACTGTTGTCATCTGTATTTGACGAACTATCATCTATTGTAGAACTGTCATCTTTCGGAGTTGAGGAACTATCATCAGGAGCAGTAAGGTCTACAAATTTAAAGCCATTTTCTGTTGCATAACGTTCGCCGTTTGTGTCGGGATTGCCAAAGATTGTAAAGTTTGGATTTTTTAACGGATCTCTCATACCTGCACTGGCTAACAAAGGATCTTCATAATAATAACCAATAGCCCATCTGCTTATTTCAGCATTATCAGGTAAAGTTACGCTGTTTAAATTTGTGCAATTCAAAAAAGCTTCTCTATCAATTAATTTTACACTTTCGGGTATTACTACAGATTCAATATCCGTCTTATCAAAAAATGCTCCAGTTACAATTGTTTCCGTACCGTCGGCAACCTTAGCATTTTTAACACCGGCAGGATAATAAATCAACGCCTTTTTATCCTTAGTATATAATGCCCCGTCAATTGAACAGAAATTTTGGTTATCTTCATCTACTGTATAAGATTTATTCCAAAATCTGTACTCAACCCAATTAATGTCATCCGCAATGTAACCCCGCTCCATAAAATCAAATCTTACAACGCTAGCAGGAATTTTTACGTTATCTTTCCTTGCAGGAATAATAATCACTCTTGTTTTATCGGCTGTCATCAGCACATCATCAACAGCAGTTAACGATGTATTGGTATTGCTTGTTGATATACTTTCCAAGCTGTCGCAACCCGAAAAAGCTAATGAGGATTTAGTATAATCGCTAGGCAATATAGCAGCATTAGCCAAATCTACACTTTTTAAACCCTTGCACCAACGGAAAGTTCTATTTGAAATTTCCTTAACGCTGTCTGAAAAATTGATTTTAGTTATTTTCTGACAATCTTCAAAGGCACCGGTTTTAAACGCTTCATTTTCCTTACGACAAATACCTATGTATTCCGTGCCGTCTGGAACAGTAATTTCGCCCTCTTTACCCTCGGGACAATCATACAAATATTTCATATCCTTGGAAAAAATCATTCCGTCATATGAAGCAAATTTTGAGTTATTAGGGTCAACATTAACCTGCTTAACCGTTTTTCCCGCAAATAATAATTCTTTAACATAATAATAATCATCATAATTATCACCATCATATTCAGCAGGAATATTTACAACCTCAACTTGACTATGCCCGAATATACTTCCATCTCCATAAAAATTCCCATTAAGAAAAGTATTTGGATCAACCTGCACTCGCCTTCCGTTTATCTTTGACGGTAATGTAACTTCTGTTTCATCACCGATATATCTATAAACATATACTGTATTACCATAATCCTTATAATAAGCATATTCCCAACCGTTGTATTCTCCTGTTTCTACCTCCGACACATCGTCAGCATAAGCAACAATCTCCATATTGCTTGTACCGCCGACAATACTTTGAATCGGGGCATAAGCACCTGTGACAATAGCCAATGCCATTAATCCTGCTAAAATTTTCTTATACATAATCATACCTCCTAAAATATACAATAATCATTTAACAATGATTTCATTTGTATCAACCTTTTGTTAGATTATACCTCAAAAAAGCGAACTTTCTGTAAACATTCTGTGAATTATGCGGATAGTAGTTGATTTAGTTAAATCAGTAAATTTTGTTTGTTTTATTATTTATTTTACTTGACACAAACTATTTATTACTCCGGCAATTAAATAATTTGCCGTCTTAACTAAAATAGAAAAAATTTACTTCTTTTTCTTTATAACAATCATAGCTGTACCCAAAAGTACTATTCCTGCAGTTACAGCGGGAATTGTAATTCCGGTATTAGGATTTGCTGTTGAAGAACCACTGCCTTTGTTTACAGTTGTTGATGTCTTATTACTTGAATTGGTTGATCCACTATAATTAGACTCTTTGTTTGAATCATAGAGTTTACTTGAGTTGTCAGACTTACTCAAATCGTCTGACTTACTTGAATCATCCGGTTTGCTCGAATTATCCGATTTGCTTGAATCGTCCAGTTTGCTTGAATCGTCCAGTTTGCTTGAATCGTCCAATTTGTTCGAATCATCCGATTTGCTTGAATCGTCCGATTTGCTTGAATCGTCCAATTTGCTCGAATCGTCCAGTTTGCTTGAATCGTCTGACTTGCTTGAATCGTCTGACATTATCACGTTAACGGTGGCAGGTATAATCTGATATGATGTTGCATCATAATTAGCATCAAGCACCTCAAATACTTTATTTTCATCAAACGTTACTGTATAATCACCTGGCACAGCGTCATCATCCACGGTACATTTAAACGTACAAAGATCTATGGTCTCATCTGTTGAATAAGGTTCTGCTCCATTACCGCTAAGCAAAATAACATCTTCGTCCCATAAAACATCATCAAACTGTAATGTAGTTTTAAAATTGCTGTTAATCTTAACAGAATTTTGAACGTAAGTCAGACCTTCAGGAATATTTAAGTACATCTGATAGCCTGTAAAACCATTAAGTTGACCAAAAGAAACAGTAAATTCAATCTCATCTCCTGCACTTACACTACTATTTTCCGTGGTAATATACACTGTTACATTTGGTGTTTCCGCTCTCACTCCAAGAATTGGCATTGCACCCGAAGCAATTGCCGATGCAATCATCAGCGTTAAAATTTGTTTTTTCATATTTACCTCCTGATAGTTTATTTCCACAACGAGGATTTTCCTCGCATATGTGCGTTAATTTTGGCTTTATCCGATACAGTAACCTTTCCATCGCCGTTAATATCAGCAACAGCAAAGTCATAATCTTCCAGCAACACTTTACCTCTAATATGAGAAGTAGTTTTTGCTACATCGGATATTGTAATTTTTCCATCACCGTTAATGTCTCCAATAAGATGAATTTTTAAATCTTGAACTATATCTTTATCGTCAACTGAGACTTTATAAGTCCGGGTAACATGATTCTTCTTGCTAATTATTAGCGTGTACTTGCCTGTCATAACGTTTGGTATCGAATACTTAACTGTACCTATACCACCGACTGTTATACTATATGTAGGCTCGGAGTTACCCTCCGTCATTAGTGTAATAGTGGTCAAGTCTTTTTCATTACTTCCAAAGCTTGTAACATTGCCTGCAACGTCATATCCTACATCATTAACAGAGTATGAAACTTCAATCGATCCCGTGTAGAGACCCATTCCAGTTATAATGACTGTATATTTGCCAGGATCAGTCGCGCTATAATCTCTTTCCAGATAATATGCCTTGCCCTCGGCGAGAACCTCACCGTCAAAGGTAACTACAGGCTCGACAAATTGCTCATTCCCAGTATACTCAAGGTCTCCAAGCGCCACATCTGCACTTGAAATATCCGTCTGCGTCATAGGAACAGCTAACCATACAGCATCATCATATTTCTCCGCTAGACCATAAGCCACGCTCAGCTCGCCGTTTTCGTCTGAAACCGCCTGTGTTATGTACAGCAGATTATCCGAATCAAGCAGTGTTTCTGCACTTTGTGATTTAATTGCGTAAATGTTATACACTTCGTTTGTTTTCAAATCTGAAAATGATTTTGTTGTACTTACCGACATTTCGGTAAAAAGCATAACGCTTGGTGACATAGCTGAAATTGCTGTTGTTGCAGCAGGTATTGTTATTTTTATTGGAATGGAACTATCAGTGGTTATTCCGTTACCTAACTGACCAGAGCCGTTATATCCCCAAGTATATAAGCTGCCGTCTTTTGTTATTGCTGCACTATGGGAATTTCCTAGGCTTACAGACTTTACATTATCCAATATCTTGGCTGGAATACTTCTAATTACCCATTGTGACGTTGTGCCATCTCCAAGCTGTCCATTTGTATTAGCACCCCATGTATAAAGACCTCCATCTTTTGTTATTGCCATAGCAAGAGCATGTCCTATATTAAACGAAACTACTTTATCCATTATTTTCATAGGTGTATAGCTATCTGCAGTTGTTCCATTACCAAGCAATCCACAATAATTTTCTCCCCACATATAGAGCTCTCCAGTTTCAGTTATTGCCGCACTAATAGAACCAAGACTTACCGATTTTACATTATCCATTATTTTTATTGGTACACACATATCAGTTGTTGTTCCGTTGCCTACCTCACCGTGGTCGTTATTACCCCAAACATATAATCTACCGTCTTTGGTTATCGCTGCGCTGTTTAAAGAACCAAGACTTACCGATTTTACATTATCCATTATTTTTATTGGCGTATAGCTATCAGTTGTTGTTCCATTGCCTAACTGACCACAATCGTTAAAACCCCATGTATATAAGTCTCCGTCTTTTGTTATTGCTGCACTATGGGAATTTCCTAGGCTTACAGACTTTACATTATCCAATATCTTTATAGGAGTTGCGACTATTCCATTACCATATCCATTTCCAAGTCTACCTCCATTATTATAACCCCACATATATAAACTGCCATCTTCAGTTATTGCCGCACTAACAGAACTAGAAACACTAACTGAAGCCACATTGTCCATTATTTTTATAGGATAATATCTATCAATTGTTGTGCCATCTCCAAGCGTTCCGTCACTATTATCACCCCATGTATAAAGTTCACCAATTTCAGTAATTGCTGCGCTACTTGAACTACCAAGACTTACCGACTTTATATTATCCATTATTTTTATGGGTGTATAACTATCCGTAGTTGTTCCATTGCCTAACTCCCCTCTACTATTGGAACCCCACATATACAAATTTCCACTTTCAGTAATTATGGCACTGTCACCCATTCCTAAACTTAATTTACAATCATCTGTGCTGATCTTATCGTTACCACTTTGATTATTATTAGTTGAAAGTTCAACAGGCAGACTTTTTGCATTATCTAAAACAGCAAACTTTCTCTTTACTTTGGCACTGTTTTTTTCGACAGTAACTTTATATTTTCCATTAGGTAAATATAGACTGGTCTTACCGTCCTTATTGGTTATCAACTCATTGCAAACTATGCTATCGTCTATTTCAACTTTTGCATTTTCAACAGGGTCTGCCTCTTGGTCTAATACAGTTATATTAATCTTATATTTTTTATAGGGACATCCACCCCAACCAAACTCTTTTTTATCTACTGAAAAATAAAAGTCTGCACTTGTAAACTTAAAATCAAGCATTTTAATATCAAGTGATAACTTTGAATTGTCAAGCAATTTCAGTTTCACACCCATTTCCACTTTAGGAGCAATTTCGCCATCAAAACATATGCTACAATCATGTTTTACTGAATCCGAACTCGTTGCAAGAGTTGCTTCTGCCGCTATTTCCGCTCCCGCCTTCAAATCAAGTTCCGCCTTTGCAATTTTGCTACTTATCAACGAAACATTTGGAGCTAATGAAATGCCTATAAATACTTTAATTTCAGCTTGTATTTCTTTATCAATATCCAAATTAGGCTTTTTTACTAGATTTTTAAATCCAGTATCACTGGAATATGAAAAACCTATTGATGTGTATTCAAGTGTAGCGCTAAAAGATATTTTACCTGCTATTGATGCTAAAAAATTCAAATCACAGCCTATATTGATTCCTGGAAACGGTATAAAGGTCACTTTTCCTATTGGAATTTTAATCTCGACCTTATCTTCAAAAGCCAGTTCCAATTTCATATCTGAATTAAATGCAATCTCTATGTATTGATAAGAAAATGAAATATACGTTTTAACATTAACTCCTACGCCTAAGCTAAATGATCCAGTCACCTTAGCTCCGTCTTCATCATTTCCTAAAAATTTATATGACAGTTTTGTGCTTGCTCCCGTATCAACATCAATAGCATATGTGCTAGTTCTGCTGTTTTCATTCTCGGAAATCGTACCCATATACTCCAAACTATCGTCACAGCCATTTGTATCAATTTCCGCATCGCCAGTTTCCTGCTGGGTGTCAATCTTTACATAATCAAATGTTTCCTCTAACGATGTTTCTTCCCCTTTAATCGTCACAGTAGTTCCATTGATTGAAATTGTATTAACTTTAACGATCAACACATCACCCTCGCCATACTCATAAGCAAAAGTCTCACCCGGCTGCAAAGACGTAATAGAACTATCTGCGTTCTCAATAACATAGATATTATTTTCATCATCAGCAGAAACGACCTCATTTGTGCCCTCTGCTTGCGAAATTATCTTAGTGTCTTCGCTGTAAACCGCAAAATTATTTGTCTTATCCTCGTCTAAATTCAACACTCTGTCCTGATCAAAATCATCGGTAGTTTTTTGCAAAAACTCCTGCATTTCTTGTGTGTAATTCGGTGACTCATAGGCTGCACACAGCGGACGAAAACACTCGGTGTCCACCAGAAAAGCCCTTAGATAGAAATACTCTGGCATACTATCAGTTTCAATATCTACGTATACATCTGTTTCGCCTGAAATAACCTCTGTACTACCTGAAGCTAGCATAGCTTCACCAGCTTCGTCGTAGATTCCGACTACTAGCGTACAGTCCTCCAATGTTTCAAATTCAACTGCGGCAACAGTGGTATCTGCCATTTCCACCGAGAATACATTATATCCGTTGTTAGCCTCCTGTTCATCCATCTTCTCGTCTAGAGAAGATGTCAACATATTTCCGAACGAGTTTGTACCCTCAATAGATACGTCACCGCTGCCTGTCGTGATTTCTCCATTCCTTTCCTCTGTAATATCGTCGGCTTTAGCGTTGACATTCGGAACATACGACACCATACTAAAGACTAATAACATACTTGTAAACATACTGACAATACGTTTTTTCATAACTTTACCTCCATTTTGAATAAATTTTAATTATAGTGTCTATACCTATCTTATAATATACCACTATAAGAAAAAAAGCCCCGCAATCCCCGATAAATCAAGGCTTTGCGGAGCTTTCCGACCACAATTCTGACCAGAAATAAAATAAAAAAGCTAAACGCAGGCATATAATTTTTCAAGCTGCTTACGTTTCATATCCATATTGGAATGTACATACCTCTCAAGTGTAATTTTCACACTTGCATGACCTAAAAGTTCGCTGACAGTTTTAACATCAATCCCAAGCCGAATGCATTCCGTAGCAAAGGTATGCCGCAGAACATGAAAATTCCTATACGTTACACCAATGTGTTTCAGAAAAGTTTTGTACCTGTACTGATAAGTCCTCGGTTCGGTATGTTGAACTGATTGTGTCAGGAAGCAGCAGTCAGGATTGACATTTCGTTTGATTTTAGCAATCTGCGACAGCATAAAAGTCGGAATAGGAATATCACGGATAGACTTAGCGCTTTTTGGCTCATCGATTAGCACAACTGTTTTAGGTGTTATTGCATTAGGGTTTTTAATTCTCTGGAGCGTTTTCCGTACACGAATCACCTGATTTACAAGGTCAATATCCTGCCACTTCAAAGCGCATATCTCACCTATTCTCAGACCAGTATAAAGGCAAAGCAGAATACCGAGAATTTGGCAATCATCACATAAAGCATTCTTACGAATTTTCTCTATTTCAATGCTTGTAAAAACCTCAATTTCCTTATGCTCCGATTTTGGCAGCGATACATTTTTAGCAGGGTCATCAAGCTTGTATTCAATTTCTCCGTAAGCAAATACAGATTTCATCATGATTAGAATTGCCTGCACGCTCCTTGATGAAAGTCCTTTTCCGTCATCTCTGCCGCATTCCAACAGTTCGGACACATAGCGATTGATCATAAATGAAGTCACTCTGTCAACACGCATATCTCCAAGCGGTGCAGCGATGTAATTCTGATACATGGTGCGATAACTGACATAGGTTGATGATTTAATACTATTTTTACGGCTTGCAAGCCAGACCGCAAACAACTCGTTCACAGTTATCGGGTTGTTTTTTGGCAACAAATCAACTTTAGCAAGCTGTAGCTTCTGCGAACATTCCACATAGCTGTAAGCGTAAACAGACGAATACTTTGCTCTACCGTTTTCCATGTAACTTGAAATATACCTGCCCTCCCAGCGACCGTCCTTGCGTTTGAATATGTTTTCTCCTCGTCTTGACATGGCGATACCTCCTTAAAATATGTACTTTAAGTATACACCCGTTTTGACGAGATTTTTGACCAGAAATAGAAGAAAAAAGAGTTATAAACATCTCGAAATCCTTGATATTTTACCGTCAATTATATAGATTGACAGAAAGCTATCATTGAATTTGTACAAAATATATAATTAGTTTTGTCAGTTTTAGTCAATCCGTGGATTGACATTTTTATCTTTTAGTGGTATATTATAAGATAATTTCGGTGTATACTGCACATTTTGTCGTATGTTAACTCTGTTTTAGGGAGAAGTCAAGTCCATTTTAAAGGTTTATTGCTTATGCTTTAAGTTGGTTACTGAATTTTGTAGCATTATGTAATATACTTATAGTTCAAAACAAAGCGTGCTCCGAGAGTAAAAAATCTTGGAACGCAAAAAAGTTTTTTATTAGCTGTTGACAAACGAATGTGCCAGTGATATAATATTAAATAAGAACGACATAGTTCAACATAAAATGACAATTAAATAGTGTGCCACTTACATAAACATATCGTCGAATACTTTTAGATCTTTAAGCTCGTACATATTTCAGGCACGATTTTGGTAACAACGGGATAGCTATATCCTTTTGTAAAAATCGTGAAACTGAAAAGTGTACGGGCTTTTTTGTTTTGGTTACATATTGATATCGGAAATTTAATTAATGTACATTAAATTTTGAATGCGATTTACAAAGTAAATTAAAACAAAAAACAACAGAAACTTGAAAATTGAATAGGAGGCTTGATAAATTGAAAAAGTTCAACTCAAAGTCCTGCGAGGAGATCATGACCACTGTGTACAGACCGATTGAATTTGTCGTAGACAACTTACTTGCACAGGGTCTGTATATCTTAGCAGGAGCACCGAAGGTCGGCAAGTCGTGGCTTGCGCTGGATATGTGCCTGTCCATTGCAAAAGGAGAAAAGGTCTTAGGTCAGCAAACCACGCAAGGTACTGCGCTGTATTTGTGTTTGGAGGATAGTTATGTACGAATCCAAAATCGTCTTTACGAAATCACTGACGAACCTGCGGAAAGATTGCATTTTGTAATCATGTCCGAATCAATCGGGAACGGTTTGGAGGAAGAGATTGAAAACTTTAAAAATGAGCATTACGATTTAAAAGTTGTATTTATTGATACTCTGCAAATGGTGCGTAACGAATCGAAGTCAGGCTACGGTACTGATTACAAAGAACTGTCTGTGCTGAAAGCACTTGCGGATAAGCTTGGTATAGCTATAGTTCTGGTTCATCACACACGAAAGTGTTCCGACGGCGATCCATTCAATATGATCTCAGGCAGTACAGGCTTAAGCGGTTGTGTTGATGGCAGTATGGTTCTGATTGAAAGCAAGCGCGGAAGTCGAAAAGCTAAACTGTATTGCGTAGGTCGTGATATTGAAAATCAAGAGATCAATGTTGTGTTTGAAAGGAGCAGATGGAAAGTGTCTGATGAGATTAAAAATATCGAACCTGACTATTTTTCATTTGCTGTTCACGACTTTATGGTAACTCAGAAAAAGTTTAAAGGCTCTGCTACTGAACTTGCTGAAAAGTTATCTGCTCTGCTGGACAAAGAAGTGTTTTCAAATCGTGTCAAAAAAGATTTAATTCAGCACGCTTATGAATTGCTGGATTACGGAGTAACGTTTGAATCCAAACGCAGCAACGGACAGCGAATAATTATTCTGAATTACGATATGAAAAGTGACAGCAGTGACGGCAGAAATCTTATGCCGAAGGAGTGTGAAAACGCTGACCCTGCTGTCACTTGCGGTAACAGTGAAATGCTTGAAAATCCCTTAAATACGTTGTTTGGGATTGATGATTCCGAAGTTGATGCAGAAAAATCCGCAGTCACTGTTTGCAATCCTACTGACCCTGTTGATATTGTTACTGACACTGATGACAATGCAAAGGTTTATGAAGTCAAGTTAATGAGTCTTGATGAAGTGCTGCATATGTCAGCTAATAAAATAAGAAGTCAGCTTGCGAATAAGGGGATTGACATTCCGCCGTTAGAAACGCAAAGTAAGGCAACGTAAGCCGATTTGCGCGGCTTGAATTTTTGTCGGGTAAGTTTAGCAAAAGCATTTCAAAAACCAACACAGGCGATTTGTTAGCCGCTGTGGGCGATATGTGTGAGAGGTTTTAATTCTGATAATAAAAAGGCAGTTGTTAATCTGCACAAATACCAGATATGCAGCAGTTAAAGCAAAGTAAAATATTTCATTGCAAGTTAAAGTTTCGGGGTCGTAGCCCCCTAAACGTTCACAGCGGACGAGCAAAGCTCGCCGCAAAAATGCCGAAAACACGCAGTTTCAGCAAAATGATTGTGCATAATTTTTATGGGGTCATAAATTTGAGCTTTGAATGATTGAGGGGTCGTAAGTGCAAAAAACTGCGTGAAATCGGCATAATTGCGGGCGTTGTTGATGATGTCAAACGAAATTTTAAGAAAGGAATGATTAAAAATGATCAGTTTAAAAATCAGAGAAAAAGAAACTGAAAAGACAGTAAGGAGGGCGATAAAAATATGCCAAGACAAAGAGAAATCCCGAAAATCAATTCAGTCACTGTTATCTATAATGGCGACGGAAAGACATTTGATACCTTCATGGAGTCCATGATTAACGACTATTTGAATTCAGATAGTATGTCCAAATGCTCCGACTCCGATTTTATTGATAAGGTAGAAATTATTGATAAAACAGCGTGATCGCTGGACTTTAAGGGTGGCTTGTGGTAGTGTCAATCTGAACGAAGTTCAGATAGGTAACGCGGACACACCACAGCGTGCCTGCCGAATTTAAAGGAGGTCGATAAAATGAGAGCGTGGCTATACTACAGATTATCTCGTGACGAAGATGAGGAAATGAACAGTCTGCAAAATCAACGACAGATTTTAGTTGATTACGCTGAGCAGAATGGTTACGAAATCGTCGGAGAGAGCTTTGATGACAATGTTTCAGGAATGACGTTTAACAGAAAAGGCTTAGGAGAACTTGAAATTGCTGTTGACGAAGGTAAAATTGATGTAGTTCTGGTCAAGGATCTATCAAGACTTGGCAGACACCGTACTCAAACGGAACTGTTCATAGATCACTTGCGACAGAACAATGTCAAGGTCTATTCTGTGACTGAGGGCATTGATTCCAGTAACGAGAATGACGATTTGATGATTGGATTCAAGCAGATCTTCAACGATTTTTATGCTAAGGACATCAGCAAAAAAGTAAAAGCAGGTGTACGTCAAAAGCAGAAAGGAAAAGGTCTGATAGAGTCCTTACCCCTCGGTTACAAGCGTGACCGAAACACAAATACTGTTTTGGTAGACGATGAAACAGCTTGGATAGTGCAGGAAGTATTCAAGCTATACGTTGACGGCTACGGCTTGACCACAATCGCAAAGAAGATGAACGAACGTGGAATAAAATCACCAGAATACTATCAGCGCAGAAAGCTAGCAGATTGGAAACCCGACATCTCTAAAAAATACTTGTGGGTACAAACAGCAGTCAAACGCATTCTCACAAATGAATTATACATTGGCACAATGGTTAATCATAAGACAGTAACTTCAAAAATATACAAAACCAAAACTTTCATTCCGCCCGAAGAACAGTATCGCCATGAGAATTTCTGCGAACCAATAATTGATGAAACAACTTGGAAACAGGCACAGTTTTTACTGGAACAGCGTTCACAGATTAATCCACGTTCGCAAAATGGCAGGAATCTTCATCGCTATTCCGGATTAATAAAATGCTCCGACTGCGGGGCTTGCTTTGTAGCTCGCACAAGAAAATGGAAAGGCAAAGAGTACGTTGAATACACTTGCAACAGCGCACACCGCTACGGCAAGCAATACTGTACTCCGCACACAGTCCGTGAAAATCAGCTTGACGCTTTGATCGAAGATGAAGTCCGAGGACTTCGTGAAACGATACTTGCCGAAAGCGAACGCTACAACAAGATTGTCAAGGATTGGGTAAAGAAAAAGCCGCTGTATGAACGTCAGATACAGCAGCTCAACGATAAGATATTATCACTCCGACAGCAGATCGAAGATTTGATTATAGAGCGAATCGGCGACAGAGAACACGCACAAGTTTACAACAATATGATTACTAAGCGTGAAGAAGAAATATCCGCTATTGAAAAACGGATAACCGACTTGAGGGAATATGACAAAATCTGCAAACAGAGAAAAGAACAGCTTAAAAACACAACACAGATACTTGATGAAATCCTGTCCGAGGGTACGATTTCGGATATCAATCTAAGAATGTTAGTCAAGCGAATTTTCATTCATCAAAATGAAGATAAAAGTCTTGATATCAGATTCGAGATGAACGGAGAGTTTAATGGAACTGTCAGCGTGTTTATTGAGCCAACAGAAGAATTAGAAAGTGCATAGAAATTAAAACGAAATCCGCAGTATCGCCTGCGGATTTGTTCGTTACATATATGAATATATTAACCGACAGACGCATTAGCTATGGTAGTGCGTTTTAGCATAATATCAATTAAAAATTGTTCTTAGAGCCAGCGTGTCTGCCCATTTATTTTTACTGGAGCAAAAGAAAAAAGCCCGATAAAATCGAGCTTTTCGTGGTGCGGATGACGGGACTTGAACCCACATGACCTTGCGATCACTAGCACCTGAAGCTAGCGCGTCTGCCAATTCCGCCACATCCGCATATTTAACGTTGCTCAATGCAACGTATTTATTATATCATATTACACGTACTTTGTCAATACTTTTTCGCAGTTTTTTCGATAAAAACGCCAAAAAATAAAGCCTGACTAAAAAGTCAGGCTGATTTTTATATCGGAATCATCACCCGTTTTTAAACTGCTCACTTAGAGCCTGATCACTCATGCCAAAAGTCACAAGCTTGCTGAAATACTTGTTCTTCATAAGCGCCTTGATAAGTATTACACCAACTATCGTTACGCATACAAATTCGCCTAAGGCTACCCAGCCCATGTTCACAAGAAGCGGCGTCTTGAAGACATACGTCAGCTCAAAGCCAACTATCACCGCATTTGATATCACCGGGAAAAGCGACGCAACTACAAGATTTACCTTGTTTCTCAGCAGATAGATAAGAACCGCTGCCACAACTGTAGCAAGCGTTCCAAATACTACGTCCACCATTCCGAGCGTACTGAATAGATTGACTATCAAACAACCTATAGAAAGCGAAATGATGTAATCCTTGTTGAAATAACAAAGTAGCATCAAAACCTCAGATATGCGGAACTGTACCTGTCCGTATGCAAGTGAGCTGCAAAGCATCGTAGCCACAACGTATATCGCTGCAATAAGTCCCATGTTTGTTAAACGACGTGCACTGAAAATTTCCATAAAAAAATCTCCTTGTTTTTATTTGTGAGTGGTTGATCTAGGTTACACTCTATTTAATTGGAAAATAAAATAACATAAAAAGGCTGCCGCCGAAACGACAGCCCGTCTATTTACGTTAATTTAGCTATTGATTAAGCCTTGCCAACAGAACCGAAGAGTTCCATCTTCTCCTTGACCTTAGCCTTGATAGCCTCGAAGCCAGGATTGAGAAGTTTTCTTGGATCAAAGCCCTTGCCCTGAAGATCCTTGCCCTCTTCAATGTACTTTCTTGTAGCCTCCTGGAATGAAAGCTGGCACTCTGTGTTTACGTTGATCTTTGCAACGCCAAGTGAGATTGCCTTCTTGATCATGTCATCAGGAATACCTGTACCGCCGTGAAGTACCAGTGGCATATCGCCAACCTTTTCCTTGATAGCAGCAAGTGTCTCGAATGAAAGACCTGGCCAGTTTGCTGGATACTTACCGTGAATGTTACCGATACCAGCAGCGAGCATTGTAACGCCGAGATCAGCAATAGTCTTGCACTCGTCTGGATCTGCGCACTCGCCCATACCTACAACGCCGTCCTCTTCGCCACCGATAGAACCAACTTCACACTCAATTGAAAGACCAAGCTGATCTGCAACGTGAACGAGTTCAGTTGACTTAGCAAGGTTCTCATCAAATGGATAATGTGAACCGTCGAACATGATAGATGAGAAGCCAGCCTTTACGCACTTGTAGCAGCCCTCATATGTTCCGTGGTCAAGATGAAGTGCAACAGGTACTGTGATACCAAGCTCTTCGTCCATTGCTTTAACCATAGCAGCAACTGTCTTAAAGCCTGTCATGTACTTGCCTGCGCCCTCAGATACACCAAGAATTACAGGTGACTGCAGTTCCTGAGCAGTGAGAAGGATAGCCTTTGTCCACTCAAGGTTGTTAATATTGAACTGACCTACAGCATACTTGCCTGCAAGTGCCTTTGTCATCATTTCCTTAGCTGAAACTAACATTTTTTAACGACCTCCGTTATTTAAAATTTTCCTCTATTATTATACAACATTACTCCGCCAATTGCAATAGCGTGTCATTAATTTAACAATTATGTAACATTTAAACCTCGTACATCTCAATGACCTTCTGAGCCACTTCGATCTTTGTGCATCTCTTATCCATAGCCTGCTTTTCAAGATATTTATGAGCCTGCTGTTCTGTAAAGCCAAGATACTGCATAAGTGAGCACTTTGCTCTGTTTATCGTTCTTATCTCTTCAAGCTTTTTGTGCAGTTTCAGGTTTTCAGACCTTATGCCCAGCATTCTTTTTCTTGCGGCACTGACAAATTTCATTGAACGGTAAAAATACTGTCTGCCTAGTGGCTTTGGTATCACCATTACGCCGAAATCTTCCAGTTTATCCGCAAGGATATCCGCATTTTCCGACTTTGCGATAGCCACACAGCTTGCGTCAGTTGAGGTGCAGACTATCTCCGCAAGCTCGTTGCCATATTCGTCTGACAATGGACAGTTTATCACGACACAGTCATAACTGCCTGACCCTACTGCACGCCTTGTTTCAAGACCCGTTGCGGCTATAGAAGTCTTGCAGGTGGGAAAGGTTTCTTTTAACAGACTCACAAGCATAGCTGTTGCCTTGTCATTGCTTGAAGCCACAAGTATCCTGTCCATTTCCCCACCTCCTTTTTTTAGCTTTCTCTGACATTACAGATGATAAAAATATCTGGCTGTTTCAAACTGCTCCTTATCGGCAGCTCTCTCATATTCTATGATAAGCTCCTTTTCTATTGCGATAAAACGCTCCAACATATGCTCAGGAAGCCTATCCGCAAGAAACTCGCTTTTTTCAGCACGTTCCACTGCCTCTTTCAAAGACTGCGGAAGTGTTTCAAGCTTTGCAAGCTCGCTTTCATCTGCCGAGCCTATATTGAAATTAAAAGGTTTTGGAAGTTCTTCCTTATTTATAACACCGTCTATGCAGGCATAAATAAGCAGACCCATAGCAAAGTAAGGATTACAGGTGTTGTCTGCTGAACGGAGTATTATACCATTCTCATCTGTATCAGCAAGCGGTGCACGAAGAAGCTGTGCATAATTTTCATGTGACCATGAAATGTACTTAGGTGCAAGCAGACTGCCAAAACGTTTGTATGAATTTGTAGTGGTGTTTAGAAACAGCGTCATATCGCCAACGTTTTTCAGTATTCCTGCTATCATGCGCTCAGCCTCTTTGGAAAGTCCGCCAAGCTGAGGTTTGAAAACATTTTCCGTGCCTTTCATGCACATGAGCATTATATGCAGACCAGATCCGCAGTTGTCGACGATAGGCTTTGGCATGAAAGTTGCGTAAAGCCCATTTCTGTCAGCCACAGATTTTACAACGTTCTTGAACGTCACAAGATTGTCTGCTGCTTTCAGTGCATTTGAATACTGAAAATCTATCTCGTTCTGACCCGGACCGGTTTCGTGTCTTGAGCTTTCTGGGAAAATATCCATTTGCTCAAGTGTCAGGCAGATATCACGTCTGAGGTTTTCTCCCCTGTCAACAGGCGCAGCGTCACAATAGCCTGCATAATCGTGAGGACGCTTTGTAGGCATATCAGTATCGTCCTTTTCAAAGCAGTAAAACTCGCATGAAGTACCTATCTGGAAGTTATATCCCTTACCCTTTGCATATGCGATAGCAGTTTTGAGGAAAAACCTGCCGTCGCCCTCGAAAGCCGTTCCGTCAGGATATTTCAGGTGGCAGAAAAATCTTACTACCCTGCCGTGCTGCGGTCGCCATGGAAGAAGCGCCAGCGTATCAGGGTCAGGGAAAAGTCTAAGGTCTGAAGCAGTCACATTCAAAAAGCCACCGAGCTTTGAAGCGTCAAAGATAAGTCCCTCTCTGAATATTTTCGGCAGCTCGCCTGCTATAACAGAGATAGTCTTTAGCGAACCGAATATATCGCAGAACATAAGCTTTACGAACTTTACGTCGTTTTCTTCAACGAACTGCAAAACCTCTTTCTCTGTGTATTTCATAATAAATCCTCCGTAATGATACTGTTCAGAAAAGTTTTCCGTTCCTTACTTATAATTATATCTGAACAGCCAATTCTGTAAAACCGAGCAGTTATAAAGATTTTGTTACTTTATTTTTACCTTGCGTTATTTGTCGATATCCTCCAGCCAAATCTTAGCCACAGCGTCAGACGGCATTCTCCAATCTCCTCTCGGTGACAGGGTAACAGAACCGATCTTTGCTCCGTCAGGCAGGCAGGAGCGCTTGAACTGCTGTGAGAAAAATCTGCGATAGAATGTTTTGAGCCACTTGTCTATGACCTCGTCAGGATAATCCCCCTCAAAGGCATATTTCGCAAGCCTTTTCACCTTTGACGGCTCAAAGCCCCAGCGTATGCCGTAGTAAAGGAAGAAGTCATGAAGCTCATATGGACCGACAAGGTCTTCTGTTTTCTGTGTCATCTCAGTGCCACTCTCGTCGGTAGGAAGAAGCTCAGGAGAAACAGGAGTGTCCAAAATATCGTACAGTACATCTCTCAGAGTATCAGATGTGCAGGTGTCGCCGTAATATTGAACGATATGTCTTACCAGCGTTTTAGGGATAGAAGCGTTCACACCGTACATGGACATATGGTCGCCGTTGTAGGTCGCCCAGCCGAGAGCAAGCTCGCTCAGGTCGCCTGTGCCGACCACCATTCCGCTCACCTGATTTGCGATATTCATAAGCACCTTTGTGCGCTCTCTCGCCTGACCATTCTCGAACACAACGCTGTGATCGTTATAATCATGACCGATATCTTCAAAGTGCTGTAAAACTGCTTTTGAGATATCCACCTCTCTGAACGTTACCCCCAAAGCGTCGCAAAGTATTTCCGCATTGGAGCGTGTGCGCTTTGTTGTGCCAAAGCATGGCATAGTCACCGCAACGATATCCGTGTGCGGTCTTTTCAGCAAGTCCATTGCCATTACGCACACAAGCAGTGCAAGCGTAGAATCAAGTCCCCCTGAAATGCCAATGACCACAGTTTTGGAATGTGTGTGTGCGATACGCTTCATAAGTCCATGGGACTGCATTTGCAAAATAAGGTGACAGCGCTCGTTTCTCTCTGCCTGATTTGACGGGATAAAAGGCGTTTTTGCAAATTTTCTTGTCAAAGCTGTTTCGCCCATTTCAAGGCTGAATCTTTCACGGGAGATGTTGTCCTTATCCAAAAAGCCGCTGTCCTTGGAAGAATAGTCCCACTCAGCGCTTGCAGGATAGGTAGAAATTTTTCTTCGCTCAAACGCAAGCTTTTTAAAATCTATTTCCGATATGGTAATGCCGTTTTCAAAAAGCCTGCTCTCTGCAAGTATAGAGCCGTTTTCCGCAATGATATTGTGACCTGAAAAGACCATATCCTGCGTTGACTCGCCGTCACCTGCAGAACAATAGATATACCCTGCCACAAGCCTTGCAGATTGGTTTGAAACAAGCTGTCTGCGGTATGAGTCTTTACCAATGACCTCATCGCTTGCAGACAGATTGCATATAAGGGTAGCCCCAGCCTTAGCAAGATAATTTGAAACAGGGTCAGCCACCCACAAGTCCTCGCAAAGTTCGAAGCCCACCACAAGCTCAGGTATCTCTTCACATACGAAAACGGTCTGTTCCATAGGCGGTATAAATTCAAGCTGTCCGTACTCTCTCAGATCAATGGCAGCACATTCGCCTCTGTATGGTGCAAAATGTCTTGCCTCATAAAATTCGTTATAGTTCGGCAGATGCGTTTTAGGTACAAAGGCACGCACCTCGCCGTCTTGTATCACAGCCGCACAGTTATAAAGCTTGCCGTTTGCTCTAACAGGCACGCCCACAGCCACAAGCACATCGCTGTCAGCGGTAGTCTTTGCTATCTTTACAACACCCTCCATTGCCTTGTCAAGTAAAGCGTTCTGAAAGAACAAGTCCTGACAGGTATAGCCTGTTATACAAAGTTCAGGGAACACAGCGACCTTTACGCCCTCTTCCCTGCACTTTTCAAGCTGACTGATTATTTTATCCACATTGAAGTCAACGTCTGCCACCTGTATCTCAGGGGTGCAGGCGGCGACCTTTATAAAACCGTCTTTCATAAAAAATAAGCTCCTTACAAGAAATTATCATTGTTATCATTATACCATTTTTTATAGGTATAAGTCAATGATTTTTACAGTATAGCAAAACTATTTTAGAACGATACTAGACAATCGGCCACTAATGTGTTAAAATTGAGATATCACATCAAGGGGGGAACGCCATATGAACAAGCTGTGGGATAAGTTTATTTTAGGCCTTAGCTGCTGTGCATTCATGCTCGCAGAGGGAACAGATCCGTCAAACATCACCACATTGCTATTGGCTGTCATATGCTCCGCTATCTTTCAAATAAAACCAAGCTCTGCCGTTGCATACCTTTCAGTTATTGCGTACAGCTCACTTTGCATTTTCAGTAAAGAAGCTTTGATACTCGCCCCTTTGGTGCTTTATGATGCTTTCTGTACAAAATTTTACCCTGCTATGGTCTTAACATTCATAGGCGTACTTGCAAATATATTCACTCTGGGAAAAGACCTCTTCCCACTTGTCGCTCTTTTTTTGGTAAGCTTCACAATTTCAAGCCGCAGCGTTCTGAACGAAAAGCTGACAAAGCTGCTCATAAATACCCGTGACAATTCAAAAGAACTTACCACCCAGCTTGTAGAAAAAAACAAAGCCATGCAGAGAAATCAAGACTACGAGATATATCTTGCCACGCTGAAAGAGCGTAACCGCATTGCAAGGGAAATACACGATAACGTGGGACATATGCTCACAAGGTCTATTTTACAGCTTGGTGCGCTCTCGGTCATAAACAAAGATGAAACTGTCGGTGAAGCCATCAACGACCTGAGCGGCACGCTGAACACCGCCATGACGAGCATACGAAGCAGCGTTCATGATCTTCATGACGATTCTATCGCACTAAAGCCTGCTGTTGAAGACTGCATAAGACCTCTGAAAGACAGATTTACAGTAAGCTGTGATTATGACTTTTCCGAAAGAATGTCACGAGATGTGAAGCTTTGCTTTATTGGCGTTATAAAAGAAGCACTTTCCAATACTGCAAAGCACAGCGACGGCGACAGCATAAAAATAATCATTCGTGAACACCCTGCTCTTTATCAGCTTAGTATCGCAGACAACGGAAGCTGTCCCGAAAAGATAGACGAAAGCGGAATGGGGCTTGTCAATATGCGTGAGCGTGCGGTTTCTTTAAATGGAAACATAAACATCACATCGGGCAGCAAGGGATTCCGCATTTTTCTGTCTGTGCCGAAACAAAACCTGACTGAACGGAGGTCTTGACATGAACATTGTTATAATAGATGATGACAAGCTTGTGGCGGTGTCGCTGAAAACCATTCTTGAAAGCACAGGCAGTGTGAAAGTTCTTGCCATGGGAAGCTGTGGCGAGGAAGCCCTAGAGCTTTATTCTCTTCTCAAGCCTGATGTTCTGCTTATGGATATCCGAATGAACGGCATGAGCGGTATTGAAGCCGGCGAAAAGATACTTGCTGGGTACCCTGACGCAAGGATACTTTATCTTACCACATTTTCTGATGATGAATACATTATAAAGGCTGTGCTTATGGGAGCAAAGGGATATATTTTAAAGCAGGATTTTGAAAGCATATGCCCTGCCCTTGAAACCGTTATGAATGGGCAGACAGTTTTCGGCTCAGATGTTGCAAGCAAGCTTCCTGAGCTTCTTACCAATCACAGCAGTTTTGATTTTGACCACTACGGCATAGTCGAAAAAGAGCAGGAGATAATCGAACAGGTGGCAAAAGGACTTAGCAACAAGGAGATAGCCTCACTGCTTTATCTCAGCGAGGGCACAGTGCGAAATTACATCAGCACTATCCTGGAAAAGCTCTCCCTCCGTGACCGCACACAGCTTGCTATTTTCTACTACACCAACATACAATAGCACTACAATTTCATAAAAAGTAAAGAGGAGACGGCATGACCGCTCCTCTTTTTGTTATTATTACATTTTAGCTCTTTCCTTAGCTCTCTGTGAGTTGCTCAGAATACGCTTTCTTATTCTTATGCTCTTTGGTGTTACTTCAAGAAGCTCATCATCAGCGAGAAACTCAAGTGAATCCTCAAGGCTGAGATTTCTTGGCGGAACAAGTCTGAGCGCGTCATCAGAACCGCTTGCACGGGTATTTGTAAGGTGCTTCTTCTTGCAGACATTTACAACAAGGTCTTCCTGCTTTGGTGAAGCGCCAACTATCATTCCCTCATATACAGGTGTGCCTGCTGTGATGAACAGCTCGCCTCTCTCCTGTGCGTTGTAAAGACCGTATGTTACAGCCTCGCCTGTTTCAAACGCAACAAGTGAGCCTGTTGCTCTCTTTGGTATCTCGCCCTTATATGGCTCGTAATCATGGAATACAGAACTCATGATACCCTCGCCCTTTGTGTCTGTAAGGAACTCGCTCTTATAGCCGAAAAGTCCTCTAGCAGGGATAAGAAATTCAAGTCTCATTCTGCTTCCAACAGGTGCCATTTCCTGAAGCTCGCCCTTTCTTGCACCTATCTTCTCCATAACAGAACCTACGCAGTTCTCAGGAACGTCAATAACAAGTCTTTCGATAGGTTCGCAAAGCTTGCCCTCTATCTCCTTGAACAGAACGTGCGGTGTTGAAACGCCAAGCTCATAGCCCTCACGACGCATATTCTCGATAAGGATAGAAAGGTGCATTTCGCCACGGCCTGCAACCTTGAAAGCGTCTGTGCTGTCTGTTTCAGAAACTCTCAGTGAAACGTCCTTAAGAAGCTCCTTGAAAAGTCTGTCTCTCAGGTGACGGCTCGTTACGAACTTGCCCTCTCTGCCTGCGAATGGCGAATTGTTTACAGAGAATGTCATTTCAACTGTAGGCTCGGATATCTTTACAAAAGGTACAGCCTCAAAATTGCCGAAGTCGCAGATAGTGTCACCGATAGTGATGTTCTCGATACCGCTTATACAAACAATATCGCCAGCCTTTGCACTCTGACATGGAACTCTGTTAAGTCCTTCTATCTGATACATTGTAACGATCTTTCCACGATATTCCTTCTTAGTCTGATGATAGTCGCCGATCGTAACGTCCTGATTAACTTTCATTTCGCCACGCTCGATACGGCCGATAGCTATTCTTCCTACATACTCGTTGTAGTCGATAGCGGAAACAAGATACTGCATTGGACCCTCAGTATCTACCTCTGGTGCAGGGATATAGCTGAGTATCTCGTCAAAGAGAGGTATCATATCCTTGCCCTCTTCATCTGGCGAATGAGTAGCTGTACCTGCTCTGCCTGAGCAATAAAGGATAGGGCTGTCAAGCTGCTCGTCAGTAGCGTCAAGATCCATGAGAAGCTCGAGAACCTCGTCGCCTACCTCGTTAAGACGAGCGTCAGGTCTGTCTATCTTATTTATAACGATGATAATTTTGTGTCCAAGTTCCAAAGCCTTCTGAAGAACGAATCTTGTCTGAGGCATTGGACCCTCGGCTGCGTCAACAAGCAGTATAACACCGTTTACCATTTTAAGAACACGCTCTACCTCACCACCGAAATCAGCATGGCCCGGGGTGTCGATAACGTTTATCTTAACGTCCTTATACTTGATAGAAGTATTCTTTGCAAGGATAGTGATTCCTCTCTCACGCTCGATATCGTTTGAATCCATGACTCTTTCTTCTACAGCCTGATTTTCTCTGAAAGTACCGCTCTGCTTGAGCATCTGGTCTACAAGGGTAGTCTTACCGTGGTCAACGTGGGCAATAATAGCAACATTTCTTAAATCTTCTCTAATCATACATACTCCTCCGATTTATCAAGACACAGCAAAGCGAATGCTTTCTGTAACGATTTGCTTAATATATTTCGCAAAAATTATAAACAATAAAAATTATAAATATATTTTCTCCCATCAAAGGAAAGAAAATCGTAATTTTTCACAAAAAGCCTATAAAACACAAAAGCACCTTGCGAAATTTTCCGCAAGGTAACTTTCCTAATTGAGAATTATAGCACATTTTTGCCGATTTGTCAAGAAAAAAAGTATCATTCACAGGTTACGCCTTGTACGGTGTGCCTTAGATTAAATGATTTATGTTTTTGGCTGTTTTACACAATATTACGCCACTAATATTTTACATAAAAATAATTGAAATCATGGTATAAAAGTTGTATAATATCAATAATCAAAGATATAACTTTGATAACAGAGATCATATATTTTGAAAGGCGGAATAATCAAATGGCTAACAGAATGATACTTAATGAAACTTCATATTTCGGTGCAGGCTCGATCAGCGAGATAGTTACAGAGGCAAAGAAGAGAGCTTTTAAAAAGGCTCTTGTTGTAACAGACCCTGACCTTATCAAATTTAACGTTGCAAAGAACGTTACAGATCTTTTGGAGGAAGCAGGACTTGCTTATGATATATTCTCTCAGGTAAAGGCTAACCCTACTGTAAAGGTAGTAAAGGCTGGTATCGAAGCTTTCAAGGCAGCAGGCGCTGACTATCTTATCGCTATCGGCGGCGGCTCATCAATGGACACTGCAAAGGCTATCGGTATCATCATAAACAACCCTGAGTATGCTGACGTTACTTCTCTTGAGGGAGCTATCGACACAAAGAATCCTTGCGTTCCTATAATCGCTGTTCCTACAACAGCAGGCACAGCCGCAGAGGTAACTATCAACTATGTTATCACAGACGAGGAGAAGAAGAGAAAGTTCGTTTGCGTTGATCCACACGATATCCCGGTTGTTGCAGTTATCGACGCTAAGATGATGTCATCAATGCCAAAGGGACTTACAGCTTCAACAGGTATGGACGCTCTTACACACGCTATCGAGGGCTACACAACACTTGGCGCATGGGAGCTTACAGACATGATGCACCTCAAAGCAATAGAGATAATCTCACGTTCACTGAGAAAGGCTGTTGAGAATGACCCACAGGGCAGAGAGGACATGGCTCTCGGTCAGTATATCGCAGGCATGGGCTTCTCAAACGTTGGTCTTGGCGTTGTTCACGGCATGGCTCACCCACTTGGCGCATTCTATGACACACCTCACGGAATTGCAAACGCTGTACTTCTTCCATATGTAATGGAGTACAACGCTGAATACACAGGCGAAAAGTTCAAGTACATCGCAGAAGCAATGGGCGTTGACACAACAGGCATGAGCCAGGCTGAATACAGAGCAGCCGCAGTAAACGCAGTTAAGCAGCTTTCAAAGGACGTTGGAATCCCTGAGAAGCTCCACGAGATAGGCGTTAAGGAAGAGGATCTTCAGGCTTTGAGTGAATCTGCATTTGCAGACGTATGCACAGGCGGAAATCCAAGACCTTGCACAGTTGAGTCTATCCTCGGCATCTACAAGACAGCATTCTAAAACAAAAGCATTTTATCTGCCCTCGGTTTTCGGGGGCAGATTTTTATTGCCCGAAAAAAACATTTATGGTATAATACATTTAAAGTGAGTTTAAAGTTCATAGGTTATCATATATCGTAAAATATTATACTGACTTATAGGGAGGAATTTTAATGAGATTACTTCTTGCTGAGGACGAAGTGGAGCTTGCAAATGCGCTTTCGGCAGTGCTTAAACACAAAAACTATTCTGTTGACGCTGTTTACAACGGCATCGACGCATACAACTATGCAATTGCACAGGATTATGACGGCATAATACTTGACATTATGATGCCCGGTATGGGCGGCATACAGGTGCTTACAAAACTCCGTGAAAATGGTATCGACTCCCCTGTTCTTCTGCTTACTGCAAAGTCTGATATTGACGATAGGATAACCGGACTTGATTCAGGTGCTGACGATTATCTTACAAAGCCCTTTGCAATGGGCGAGCTTCTTGCGAGAATAAGGGCAATGACACGCCGCCGCACTGAGTTTGCACCCTCTACCCTTACTTTCGGAAACGTTTCTCTCAACAGACAGAGCTTTGAGCTTTCAGGTCCTAACGGCTCTCAGAAGCTTGGCAACAAAGAGTTTCAAATGATAGAAGCCCTTATGCTAAATCACGGCACGCTTATTTCCACAGAGCGTTTCATGGAAAAGATATGGGGCTATGACTCTGACGCTGAGATAAACGTGGTGTGGGTATATATTTCATATCTGCGTAAAAAGCTTGGTCTTATCGGTGCAGATGTCGAGATAAAAGCCACAAGGGGCGTGGGCTACACACTAGAGGAAAAGCATAATGATTAAGCGTTTACAGCGGAAATTTGTTGTTATCGCCGCTGTGTGCCTTCTTATCGTAGAGTTTGCCATAATAGGCGGCATAAATGGAGTGAACATCTATCAGACAAACAAGAATGCAGACGATCTGCTGAACATAATAATCGAAAATGACGGCAGATTTCCTGAGTTCGACCCCAAGGGCATGAAGCATGACAAGCCGCAGGATAATTCAGACAGCGCCTCTCCCCCTGAGAGCAAAAAACCTGATAAGCACAGAGGCTTTAACGAGGAAACTAAGTATCAGACAAGGTATTTTGTTGTATATACCGACAGCAATGGCGAAATAACCAAGGTAGATACAGGACACGTTGCGGCAGTAACAAGTTCGCAGGCTATAGAATACGGCAAAAGCGTTCTTGACAGCGGCAAGACTTCAGGCACGTCAGGAAACTACCGCTACAAAACAGGCGACACTGACAAAGGCAAGATAATAGTTTTCATGGACTGCCGCAGTGACAGTGCCACCAAAAATCGCTTTTTGCTGGTGTCGTGCGCTATAGGTGCGGCAGGATATATACTTGTATGTCTGCTTATCATAATCTTTTCAAAGCGTGCCATAAGACCTGTTGTGGAAAGCTTTGAAAAGCAAAAGCGGTTCATCACCGACGCAGGGCACGAGATAAAAACGCCGCTGGCCATAATCTCCGCAAACACGGAAGTTCTTGAAATGGTGTCAGAGCCAAACCAGTGGACGGTGAGCATAAAAAATCAGATAACAAGGCTCAACGGTCTGCTGAAAGAGCTTTTGAGCCTTGCAAAAATGGAGGAGGAAAAGCCTGCTCTTACCATGGCTGATTTCAATATCTCTGACGCTGTTTATGACGCCGCTTCGCCTTTTACTACCCTTGCGGAAACAAAGGGCAAAAAGCTCACCATTGATGTTGCCAACGGACTTTCCTATCGTGGTGACGAAGGTGCGATAAGACAGCTTGTTTCTATCCTCACGGAAAATGCGGTAAAATATGCTGACGAGGGCGGCGAGATAATAGTAAAGCTTTTCACTTCTCATAATGGCAAGGAAACAGACCTTGAAGTTTCAAACACCTGCAAAGAACCACCGCAAGGCGACCTAACAAAACTTTTTGACAGATTTTATCGTGACGACAGCTCACGTTCTCGGTCAAAGGGAGAGAAAAAAGGAGGCTACGGCATTGGGCTTTCTATTGCACAGGCAATAGTCAGGTCGCACAAAAGCAAGATATCATGCAAAGCCGAAAACGGCATGATGATATTTACAGCACAGCTTAAATAACTGCAAAGCAGAGTTGGTCAACAGCCACTCTGCTTTTTTATAATATGACATTTGTCACATGAAGATGTGACTTTGCTCACTAGCTTTTTGGCGGATAGTATTGTATAATGATAATACAAACTAAGGGAGGTTTTTCTTATGGCTGAAACTGTAGTAAAAATAGACAATCTGGTAAAAAGATACAAGGAGCTTATTGCTCTTGACCACTTTGATCTTGAAATAAAAAAAGGCGAGGTCTTCGGACTTCTCGGTCCTAACGGTTCGGGCAAGACCACCACGATAAACTGCCTGCTCTCACTGCTGGCATACGATAAGGGCGACATCGAGATATTCGGTGAAAAAATGTCTCCTGTGAACTATGGGGTAAAAAAGCGTATTGGCGTTATAATGCAGAATGTTGCGGTGTTTGACGAGCTGACTGTGTATGAGAACATTGACTATTTTTGTGGGCTTTACATCACCGACAAAGCCACACGAAAGAAATATGTTGACGATGCCATAGCTTTTGTGGGACTTGAGGACTTCGTGAAGTTCCACCCTAAAAAGCTTTCAGGCGGTCTGCTCAGACGACTTAACATTGCCTGTGGTATCGCACACAAGCCTGAGCTTATCATACTTGACGAGCCGACAGTTGCTGTTGACCCACAATCAAGAAACAAGATACTGGAGGGCATTTTACAGCTCAACCGTGAGGGTGCAACTATAATTTACACCTCCCACTACATGGAAGAAGTCGAGCAGATATGCACCCGTATCGCCATAATGGATAAGGGCAGTAAAATAGCCGAGGGTACTACAGAGGAACTCAAACGAATGATAAAAAACACCGAAACTATCACCGCAGAGATACTCCAGCTTCCTGAAAACGTCCGTGAACAAATAGAATCTTTGGAACACGTTTATAATGTTTCCTATGCCGACAACAAGCTCGTTGCACGCTGTACAGGGGGACGGCACAATCTTATTGAGATACTGAAAATATTGCAGGAAAATCAGGTGGGCTTCGGCAGCGTTTATTCTGAGCAGCCTACCCTCAATGACGTTTTCCTTGAAATAACCGGCAAGGCTCTCAGGGATAAGGAGTGATAGAATGTTCTCACACATATTCAAATACGAATTTAAAAGCTGTCTGCGTCAAAAAGCCATACTCTTCTGGCTCATAGCCTTTCCTATAATACTGGGTTGCTTTTTTAAGATGGCGTTTTCAGGAATATACGAAAAAGATGTTGTATTCAATGCGATACCTGTTGCGGTGACAAATATAGAAGAAAACGATATCCTTAAGCAGGTGCTTGAACAGATATCAGAGGGTGATGAGGCTCTTTTCAAGGTGACGTATACGGACATTGACAAGGCAGAAGAAATGCTTAAAAGCGAAGATATAAAAGGCATTATAAAGGCTTCCGACCTCTCCCTTGAGTTTGGCTCAACAGGTATCCAGCAGACCATTGTAAAGACTTTCATACAGCAATACAAAACTCAGGAAAAGATAATAACCGACACTGCAAAGAACGCTCCGCAAAAGCTTGATAAGGTCATAGCTTCCCTTTCTGAGAAGATAAGCCCAAATAAGGATATACCTCTCCACGGCAATCCTGACATAACGATACAGTTTTTCTATAATCTCCTTGCCATGACGGCACTTTTCGGCTCGATGTCAGGTCTGTTCGTGGCACAGGAAAATCAGGGCGACCTGTCTGCACTTGGCGCAAGGCGGTGCTGTTCTCCAGTGAACAAGCTTACAAGCATAACGGCAACGCTCCTTGCTTTTCATGTGGTGGAAATGATATGCATGGTGATATCGGTGACGTTCCTGAGATTTGTGCTTAAAGTGGATTTCGGCAGTAAGCTTCCACTTGTTTACCTTGCCGCAGTGCTAGGCGGAATAATGGGAATATCCATGGGATTTTTCGTTGGCTCTTTCCGCATAAAAGAGGGTGTAAAAGTGTCTGTAGTCATGGCGGTATCAATGACCTGCTGTTTCTTCAGCGGTCTTATGTCAAACACCACGAAAGGCACTGTTGCAGAGCATTGCCCGATATTCAATGAAATAAACCCTGCCGCCATTATCTCAGACAGCTTTTACTGTCTTAATCTCTACGAGGACTACAGGCGGTTCACGGTGAAGATAATTTCAATGGCGGTATACACAGTGCTGTTCACCCTTGGTGGATATGTTCTTACAAGGAGGCGTAAATATGCAAGTCTTTAAGACCTTTATGAAAATACTCAAAACAAGGCTTACGTCTGCTATATTATATCTCGTCATATTTATGGTCATAGCAGTAATAATGGCGGATACTGCAAAAGATAACAATGGCTATGAGGACTACAAAATGTCCATATCCGTCATTGACCGTGACAACAGTGCCGAAAGCAAGTGTTTGCAGGACTTTATATTCAGCGGCAACAAAAAGGTGGAGCTTGCAGATGATGAAGACGAGGTCATCGACGCCGTTTATTATCAGCGTGCCAACTATGTTCTGTATATAAACAAGGGCTTTGGCGACAAGATAAATGCAGGGGATTTTGACGGACTTTTTGAGAATTTCAAAATGCCCTCCAGCTACGGCGGACAGCTTTTTGAAAGCAGGCTTGACAGCTATCTTTCAAGCGTAAAGGCATACATGACGGCAGGTGAAAGCACAGAAAACGCTATGGAGCTTGCCCAAACGGCAGTCTCTCAGCAAGTAAAGGCGGAGCTTAAAAACTTTAACAACAAGGGCGGAACAGGTATGCCGGCAATATTCGGCTACTATTTTCAGTATCTTGCATACGTTATGCTTTCCATGCTCATTGTTACCCTTTGCCCCGTTATACTGACGCTAAACAGAAAAGGCGTTCGTGAACGCACAATGTGTTCAAGCCTGACGTCAGCAAACTACAGCAGACAGACGGCTCTTGGGGCAAGTATCTTGGTGTTTAGCATATGGCTTTTGTTTATGATAGTCGCAATAATTTGGGGCAAAACGCTCAGCGTGAAATTCTGGCTCGCCTGCCTTAACAGCTTTGTATATATCATTGCCGCCGCAGGCATAGCAATGATAATAGCGCAGTTTGACCTTAGCGACAACGGCATAACTGCCATATCGAACATAATCGGTCTTGGCATGAGCTTTCTTTGCGGAGTTTTCGTGCCGCAGGAATTGCTCACAGGAGGCGTTCTTGCAGTGGGAAGATTGTTCCCTGCATACTGGTACACCAAGGCCAACAATATGCTTTTCGGCATGAGCGGTGGAGTATTCAGCACAAAGGAATATCTCATCTGCGTCGGTATCGAGGCACTGTTTGCGATAGCGTTTTTCGCTGTGGCTGCTCTGCTTGTTAAGCAAAAGCGTGAGGGTGATGTAAATTCCCTTGCATAAGTTGACAATAATATGGCTGTGTGTTATACTCTTATTGTTACGGAGCTGACACGCAGCCTTTTTGCGTCAGCTAAAGAAGATCATAGATGAAAAAGAGGAAAAAAGTATGGATAGATTACAGCTTGACAAAAATGCAAAGCTCACAGGCAGAGTATATTTCAAAGACGAGGTAATGTGGCTCGGTCTTTCAGGAAGCGGTGCGTCATTCACATTTGACGGCACAAAGCTTGTTTTGAAGCTCAAAGGCGACAATATCGCAGTGGGCGACAATCCTATCGACTATGCAAGGATAGCCATTTATGTTGACAGCAAGAGAGTAGTTGACGAGATGATCGACTGTGCAGAAAAAGAGGTCACGGTAATAGACCGCACAGAAAACGCTCAGTCAGTTGTGGAGATAATAAAGCTTTCGGAATCTCCAATGTCGGCAGTTGGCATTGAGGCTTTCGCCGAGGGCAGTGCTGAGGCTTTGCCTGAAAAACCGCTCAAAATAGAATTTATCGGCGACTCTATAACATGTGGCTATGGCGTTGATGATGAGGACGAAAACCACCAGTTCACCACCGCCACAGAGGACGTTACAAAAGCCTATGCCTACAAGACCGCCAAGGCACTTGACGCTGAATACAGTATGTTTTCAGCCAGTGGCTATGGCATAGTATCAGGCTATACTGAGGGTGACGAGCCTATAAGCGAACAGACAATTCCGCAGTTCTATTGCAGCTATGGTTTTTCAAGGGGCAATTTTGCAGGAACTGCTCCGCAGGATATACCATGGGATTTCAGCAAATATATTCCGCAGATAATCGTTATAAACCTTGGCACAAACGACGACAGCTACTGCCGTGACTACAAGGACAGGCAGGCTGTTTTCTCAAAGCTTTATGCTGATTTTCTTGCGGTCGTTCGTGAGAAAAATCCGCAGGCTTACATTCTCTGCACTGTTGGAATAATGGGCGAGAGGATATTCCCTGCTGTTGAAGAGGGCATAAAGATATATCTTAAAAGCCACGCTGACAGCAAGATAAGCTCAATGATGTTCCATGAGCAGGACGGTGCAAACGATGGCTTTGCGGCAAACTGGCACCCTACTGAAAAGACCCACACCAAGGCGGCAGCGGTGCTTACGGAAAAACTCAGAGAGATAATAAAAAGCATATAACAAAATCGGCAGTCGGTAACGGCTGCCGCTTTTTGTCATTTTACGCCAATTCTCATTCTGTAGCAGAATGAACAGGAAAGCATGGCTAGTATCAAAACTGTTCTTTGAAAGCTTTCCTTATAAGAACACATATTTCAGCACGAAAAGCACTGCAAGCACATACATAAGCGGTGTGATATCCTTGCGCTTTCCGCAAACAAGATTTATAACAACGTATGAGATTATTCCAAGAGAGATGCCCTCTGAAATGCTGTAGAAAAGAGGCATTGAAAGAATACAAAGATACGCAGGGATAGCCTTTGTATAATTGCCGTCATCAAACTTGATGTCAGTGATAGAGCTGAACATCAAAAAGCCTACTACTATAAGTGCAGGAGCTGTTGCAAAGGATGGTATAGCCGTGAAGATAGGTGCAAAGAACATTGACAGTGCAAACAGCACTGCGGCTGTGATTGAAGTAAGACCTGTTCTGCCTCCTGCGGCAACGCCTGCTGAGGACTCAACGAATGTTGTGGTGGTGGAAGTACCAAGAACTGCGCCTGCTGTTGTGGCAACGGCGTCAGCAAGAAGCGCAGGCTTTATCTGCGGAAGTCTGCCCTTTTCATCAAGCATATCTGCCTTTGAACATACGCCGATAAGAGTGCCTAAAGTGTCGAAAAGATCAACGAACAGGAAAGAGAATACCACGACTATAAAATTGAAGATACCAATGCTGTGCATATCCACCTTAAAGCACTGACCAAATGTTTCGCCAAGCTTTGAAAAATCCGTAAGCGACATTGTAGGAAAAAGTGAGTTGTAGCCGCTTTCAGCATCAGGAACATACAGCCCTACAAGTTGACATATCATGCCTATTACCCATGTTGCCACTATACCCATAAGAATAGAGCCACGGACTTTTTTGATATATAGGATAATAGTGATGAAAAGTCCTACGATAGTGAGAAGCGCACATATGCCCGAAGTTGTGAAATTCTTGCGGAAGCCTGTTATGGTAACAAGAGTGGCTGAACTGTCAACGCAAAGTCCGGCATTCTGAAGTCCGATAAAGGCAATGTAAAGACCGATGCCAACGGACACCGCTTTTTTCAGCACCACAGGTATTGCATTGAAAATGGCTTCTCTGACGTTTGTAAGAGAAAGCACGATAAATACAATACCCTCGACGAAAACTGCCAGCAGTGCAACCTGCCATGGATAGCCATAGCCTGCCACAACAGTGTAAGCCATGTAAGCGTTAAGTCCCATGCCTGCGGAAAGCACAAAAGGCAGATTTGCCATAAGTCCCATGCACACTGTTCCAATAACAGAGGCGATACAGGTGGCAAGAAGTACGGCTGTAGGATCCATGCCCGTGCTGCCGAGAATGCTCGGGTTTATGGCAAGGATATATGCCATGGTCATGAAAGTCGTCACGCCCGCCATTATCTCAGTTTTAACATCGGTGTGATTTTCTTTCAGCTTGAATAATTTTTCCGTCATATTTTATTATGCCTGCGTTGCAGACATTTCCTCCTTTCAATATGGGGATACTATCTTATTATACCGATTTTACAGCATTTTTCGAGCCTGATTTATTAAGGCAACACCGCACAAAGCCCGCCTGACGGCTTTGCACGCCATCTGCTTGCAGATTTTCCGTCATATCACACAAAAATCCCTTGACATACGGCAGTATGCCTGCGGAATTTTTGTGCAATCTGACAAAAAATCTGACTACGCATCTGACGCACAATCTTTGTGCGGTATTGCCTTAATTGAATAAAATTTATCATTTAAGAAGCACTGTTACTAACGTCAGACTTTATTTTCCACTGACTATTGAGCCAATAAATGCGGTTTTCGATCCAATTGAAAAGATCCTCCGCAGAGTCAGGACCCCACTCTTCACCTTTTCTAAGGTCGGCGTCATACTCTTTAAGATATTCACGCTCTGTTTTTATACAGCCCTGTAAAAGCTTCTCCTGGCTCATCTCCGTCCACTTTTCCTTGACAGTAGCCATAAACCAATCCTGCTTACAAAGAACGATAAACCATGGGTTTGAACGGTCGCCTTTTTTAGCCACAAAATTCTTGTCTGTGAAAGCACCAGCATAATATTTTTCAGTGCTGTCATTATATGCCCAGTTAAAATCCCAAGGTGAGGTAAATTTCAGCTTAGGACATTTACTGTCCTTTGAAAAATCGACGCACATATAGAAGCTTCCCTCACCACAGTCATAGTCATGTACGATCTCATAAAGAATATACATATCTCTCACTGAGTCTATATCCATAACGGCAGAAACGGCTTCCTCAGCGGTAGTAACATCGGAGTCAACAAGGTCATAATTTTCATCAAATTTATAATACTTGCCGTTCTCGCAGGCTTCATAAACTATCTTGAACAGATTGTTGAGATACTTGTCAATAAAGTCTATCTGATTTTGCGAATATAGGTCATTCTTGATAGAATATTCCGCTGGAACGAACTGCCTTGTTTCGCCGTTTATATCGGTGACAGTGGCATTTTCATAGTCCATGCTTATATAATAGTTATCCTCATCGCTTGTTGCATAGTTGTCAAGCTCAAGATAATAGCCTATATCAGTGTCGGTGCAACCCTCCGCAGGCTCGGAGATATCCACTCTGTTTGGATTTATCTGACACTGTTCGCAAAGCTCATAAACGCCTTGAAACTCCTCGTTCACATAGAGGTGAACAAGCTGACCGTCTGAGCAGAAATTGCTGTCACCCATGATAGTTCTGCCAAAACGGAATGCGATATCGTTTCTTATTAGATCCCAATCTGATTTCAACAGCACCCAGCTTTTGCACTCTGCGCCGTTATTAAGCCCAAGCATATTTGTCTTTTTATCAAATTTTATCCTATAAGGCACTTTGTTTGCAAGGATCTGACTAACATCGCCGTAATATGCGCTTGAATTTCCTCTTACCTTTATGCCTGCTGAGGCTTCGTTTATCTCCAATTTTTCATCACAATTGAAAACGTCCACCACGCAGGAAGTATACTTCTCCCTTGAAGCTATCATATCGTCAGGGGCAGTCGTGACGCTTATAACAGGTATCTTACTTTCTGATCGTATCTTTTTCTTAAAACTTTCTTTTTCAGCCTTGTCAGCACTCAAGCTTTCATAAGTAGCAGGTTCAGAGTTTATCACCTGTTTTGTGGTGGCAGGAAGAGTTACAACAGGCTCAGCCGTTGTTGTCACAGCCTGAGATTCGGCAGGACTACTCTCTGCTTTTGAGCTTTCCCCTGTTTCTTTAGCACAGCTTGTGAGCATTGCTCCCGTCATGACTACTGCACATACAGCAGCGATAATTCTTCTGTTCATATCATTTCTCATATTATTATCTTTCCATTTATTGTGCATTACACACATATTTTTTATCATATAACTTATTCAATTATAGCACATTGACATAGATAATACAATATGCTATAATCATAAAAGTAAGTGGGATAATTTATGCACTAACACGATTATATAGGAGGTTTTTTTGAAATGTTTATACCTGACGATAAAAGATATGACAAAATGATATACAACCGCTGTGGAAAAAGCGGGCTTAAGCTTTCTGCGTTGTCTTTGGGCTTTTGGCAGAATTTCAGCCTAAAAAACAATTTTGAGAACATGGAAAGAATGGTACACACTGCGTTCAACAGCGGTATCACACATTTTGACCTTGCAAACAACTATGGCAATCCCTACAACGGCTCGGCAGAGGAAAACTTCGGCAGGATACTCGACCGTGGCATGAGAGAGTTCCGTGACGAGATGTGCATTTCCACCAAGGCAGGCTATGAAATGTGGGCAGGTCCATACGGTGACAGAAACGGCTCGAGAAAATATCTCACGGCAAGCCTTGACCAATCTCTCAAAAGAATGGGACTTGAATATGTTGACATTTTCTATCACCATGTAAGAGATCCCGAAACGCCTCTTGAAGAGACTGCCCTTGCACTTGACAATGCAGTAAGGCAGGGCAAGGCGCTTTATGTTGGCATATCAAATTACAACAGAGCCGACACAGCCGAAATGCTGAAAATTTTCCGTGAACTCAGAACTCCTTTTATTATCAATCAGCCCTCATATTCCATACTCAACCGCTGGATAGAGGACGATAAGCTTGACAGCCTTGCACTTTCTGAAGGCTTTGGCATTGCGGTGTTCTCGCCGCTGTATCAGGGCTTTCTCACAAGTAAATATCTCAAAGGCATACCGGCAGATTCAAGGGTAGGCAGAGGCGAAACATGGATAGGCAATGAGCTTAACGACAAAATGATAGAAAAGCTCAACAAACTTAATGATATCGCTGCTTCGAGGGGACAGACCCTTTCGCAAATGGCACTTTCATGGGTGCTTCACAACAAGGCTGTTACCACTGTGCTTATAGGCGCAAGCCGTCCTGAGCAGATAACGGAAAACATAGGCTGTCTTGACCGCCTTGACTTCACAGAAGCTGAGCTTGCAGAGATAGACAGGCTTGCAAAGATGTAATAAAGAAGCTGTCAGAGCCACCGCCCCGACAGCTTTTTTATGCGTTATAATAGCAAACGTAATCGTCAAGCATATCTGCCGTAAGCTCAAAAGGATAATTTTTAAGCTTGGCAGGGTTGGCAAGTATTCCGTCTCTATCCTTCTTCCAAAGCTTCTCTGACATATCAAGCTTGCCAAAAAGCGTCCTGATATAATCTCGGAAAGCGTCGATATCATCAAAGTCAAGAAGCTGTTTTACAACATACTCAGCTTCGATGCTGTCACCATATTTTTTCAAAAAGCCTGACAGAAAAACGCCTACTGCCTTGCCGTGGGGTACGCCATTTTCATAGGTCAAAGTATAGCTCAGACCGTGAGGTATGCTTGTGCCTGTGTAGGCTATCGCCATGCCTGCAAGCACTGATGCCTGCATGAAAGTTGAGAACTCATCATCGGTCATATGAGCAAATCTCTCCTCTGTTTCAAGACAGCCCTTACAGCTTGCCCAAAGCTTCATGCCCTCCTCTGCATATGCACGGCTGAACGCATTTGCGTTGGTGTTGAGCCGTGACTCTATCATGTGAGCAAGTGCGTCAACGCAGGTGCTTTTCATACCGCTGTATGAGGAGGTTTTAAGATAGCTGTAGTCCACCAATGCAAGTGACGGAAAAATTTTGTGGGCAATAGATTTCTTGGTCTGCTTGATGTGGGAAGTCAGTATAGAATAAGGTGTAGCCTCCGAGCCTGTTCCGCAGGTGGTAGGCACACAGACTATAGGGTAAAAAGGTAGTTTCGCAGGAGTGTAAAGAAGCTCCTCCACCTTGGCAATGCTGTCTGAAAGCTCACACTTCTCAGCTTTTACAACGCTCTCGCTTTCGGAAAACCCGGCATTTTCGCAAACTATCCCATTCTTAGCAAGCATTGATATCGCCTTGCTTGCGTCCATTGGCGAACCGCCGCCCACTGCCACGAACATATCCACGCCGTATTTTACCGCCGCCGTTGCCGCTGTGTAAACAGTTTCCACAGATGGGTTTTCCTCAATATCATTATATATCACATATCCAATGCCCTGACTTTCAAGCACTGCCTTGACATCATCAAGAGAACCATTCACCGCAGAAGAATGTCTGCCTGTGACTATCATGGCTTTTTTGCCAAGTTCCGCTATCTCGCCCCCGTGATTTTTTACCGCTTCATTTTCTATGTAAATATCTGTAGGTATATTTCTCATTTTTTACGCTCCTTTTGGCTTTTAATCCATTATAGCACCTTTGACGGCGATTTTCAAGACTTGACACTATAGAACATATGCGCTATGATATTAGTAACAAATCATGGAGAAAAAAGTTATGCACTTCACAACGGCAAAGGTATACTCTCGCAAAAAACGACATGAATTTATATCGTGGCTGTCAGCACGGCTGTATTTACTGCGACAGCCGCTCGGTATGCTATAATATGCAGCATGATTTTGAAGATATCGAAATAAAAGAAAACGCCGTGGAGCTTCTCGAAGAAGCCCTCAAACGCAAACGCCGCAGGTGCATGATAGGCATGGGCGCAATGTGCGACCCTTATATGCCACTTGAAATGACAGTACAGCTCACGCTGAAAAGCCTTATGGCAATAGAAAAATACGGCTTTGGTGTCACGCTTATCACAAAGTCTGACAAAATTCTCCGTGATATTGATATAATCCAGCGCATAAACCAAAAGAGCAAGGCGGTCATTGCAATGACCCTTACAACGGCTGACGAAAAGCTTTGCAGGATACTAGAGCCGAATGTTTGCACCACTCAAGGGCGATACGAGGTGCTGAAAGAGTTTCAGCGGCGTGAAATCCCAACTGTCGTGTGGCTCACGCCTATTCTGCCTTTTATAAACGATACGGAAGAAAATTTACGCCGCATATTGGATATGTGCTTTGATGCAGGCGTTAAGGGGATAATATGCTTTAGCTTCGGGGTCACTCTCCGTGAGGGCGACAGAGAGTATTTTTACAAGAAGCTTGACGAGCATTTTCCGGGAATGAAAGAAAAATATATCCGTACCTTTGGAAATTCTTATATCTGCAATAGTCCGAACAATAAGAAACTTATGGATATTTTTGTATCTCAGTGCAAAAGCCATGGTGTCATGTACAGCCCAGAGGAGATTTTCGCATACGAAAACGAATTTGACGTGAGTGACGGTCAGACGAGTATTTTTGATACTGCCGATTGAAAACCTCTCCCCTTTATGTTATAATAAAGAAAAAAACATCAAGGTGAAGCAATGAATAAAAATCAAAATATAGCTATGGGGATATCCCTTGCCGTAGTGGCTGTTATGGTCGGCTCGGCTGAGATCTTCGGGGAAAAGGAAATAATTTTTCCTGAGATAACGGCAGTGGCAATGGGTGCGCTAATTTCGCCTGTGCAATCTTGGAACACCTCTCGAACACGGCTTTTTGCGGCTATAGTTTCTGCCGCCGTCGCAGGCGTGTGCATAGTGCGGTTTATCCCTGCGATACTTATACTTCGTATAGCCTTGGGACTTCTTGTAGCAGTGAGCGTTATAACACTGTCAAAAACTAGCTTCGTTCCTGCCATTTCAGCCTGCATACTTCCGATACTTATGGGTACAAAAAGCCCTATTTACGTCATTTCCGTTGCGGTCATGACAGCATTTATACTTATTTTTCAAAAAGTTCTTGAATACTTTGGGCTTCATGAAAAGTATGAATATAGACCTATCGAACCAAGCTCAGAGCTTCTAAAACTACGAGCAAAACAAGTCATCACGGTGCTTGTTATCTGCATATTGCCTGTGCATTTTCACGAGATATTCTTTATCGCTCCGCCGCTTATAGTTGCATTTTTCGAGCTTAGCGGCAAAGGCTCAAAGCTTATGAAAAGAAAATACACAGCAATTGTTCTCATGGCGGTGGCTGCGTTTGCAGGCGTTTTGGCAAGATTTTTTATCTCTGAAAAGCTTGGACTTACCCTGACATTTGGTGCAGTTTTATCCTCGGCTGTGATATTCGTCATTTGCCGAAAAGCAAAGCTTTATTTTCCTCCATGCTGTGCAATATCTACCTTGCCTTTTATAATCCCCAAAACTGCAATAATAAAATTTCCATTTGAGGTCACAGCAGGATATATTGTCCTTACCATTGCCGCAGTTATCATAACCAAAATAGACAATAATACAAATTAGGCATAATCAAAAACGTACAAAGCTTTATGATCCGACCCCCCAGAAGTTAGACCAAAAATCTAACGATTTGGAGGTCACATCATTACGCTCTGTACGTTTTTTGTATATTAAGAAATCATTCTCTGTTTTTAAGCACCTCGGCAGGGGTTATCTTGCCAAGCTTTCTTACAAGAATTGAGGTGATGATAAAGTATGTTGCCATTACTCCTGCGAAAATTATAACGTAAGCATACCAAGGGAATGCAAGGTTTATTCCGCTTGTTACGTTTGGAATGAACACTGGGAAAACCTTGTCCATAAACATCTTTGAAAGCGGTATCTCGATAAGTGCGCCCAAAGTTATGATAATTGCGTTTCCGTTTAGGTAAAGCTTTTTCACGTCCTTGGTCTTATAGCCGAATACTTTCACAAGAGATATTCCAAAGGAAGCCCTTTCTATTGTAACATTCAGCATAAGGAACATCACAGAGCAGAAAATTATTACAGCAACTGCGATAAGCATTACTATCATTGACATCATAAGATCCGTGAAAACTGCCGCTGAACGCTCGATATCCGATTTTGTTGTTGTGCTGTAAAGTCTGCCCTCGTCAATGTCAAGTTTCTTGTCTGAAAGCAAACAGTTGTAGTAAGTGTCACTCTCACCGAAAAGCTCACGCATACTGTCAATATCCATGAACACCATAAGTCCGCCACGCTCGTCGCAGATATCCTCAACTGTGAATGCGTAATCCATTGAGGTCGCATCGTCTGTCAGGATAAACTTATCGCCCTTTGCCACTCCGTAACGCTCCACAACTGACTGGCTCACTGTTATAAAGCTCTTGCCCTTATGTGTTTTCACATCATAATACTTGTTATCGCTGTCCATACCCATAACGGTGACATCAAGGTTATAGCCAAGCTGTTCCTTTGAAAGCGTTTTTACAAAGCAAGCCTCGCCACCCTCTGGAACGCTTTCCTCTGGATATTTCAGAGTGTACATATACTCGTATTTTGTGTCATTTATAGTGTCTTTTCTCACGTTCTCACAGAGATAGTAGCAATCAACGCCAAGCATAAGAATGAACAGTGAAAACAGCATACTGAGAAGCACTGTTATGCCTGTGCGCATTTCACGAAGCATTTGGCGTATCTGAAATCTGCGGATAAAATTCCTGCTCTTTATCTTCACTCTGCTGTAGTGACCTGTTTTCTGCTCGTTTCTGATAAGTGAAAGAGCCGTCTGAGAAAGCCGCTTGTTTATCACAAGGGTATTAACTATCACCGAAACAACAGGAGGCATTACAATGCTGTAAATGATAAGATACAAAGGATAAACAGGGGTAAAATCAGGGAGCGAGAAATATGCGTAGCTGTCGAGAAGCTGATAATCAATCCCCACAGGCGAGAAGCCTATGACCGCACCGATTATTCCGCCAACAAATGCAACTATAGTCGGCAATGTTACGTAGTGGCGGATAAGATCTTTTTTCTTTGCACCAAGAGCATAAAGCGCACCTATAACACTGCTTTCACGCTGGATCTGATGAATGACGAAAACAGAGATAACATAAGTAAGAAGTGCCATAAGTATAACACCCACACCAAGTCCTGCATATTTGTTCATGACAACGTCACCTGCCGCACCAGCTATACGAACGTTGTCGCCCTTTTTCACGAACATTGTCAGATTGTCAAGATCAATTGTGAACACCTCGTCAAGAAGCTCGTCAGCCTGCTTTTTGAAGCTGTCGATACCATTTGCAAGGCTTTCTGCACCGCTGTATGCAGATCTTGCACACTCTGACAGATCTTTTGAGCCGTCATATGCGGCTTTAACTCCTGCCGTGATAGCGTTCGCACCCTTTGGGAGTGCCTTTGCATCCTCGTAAAGTCCGCCCATTGCGTCATAGAGAGCGTCTGCTCCCTCAGAAAGGTCTTTCACACCGTCTTTAAGGGTCTGAGAGCCGTCATAGAGCTTGTCGATACCATTTGAGATATCGTCACGCTGCTTCAAGACGTCCTTGATAGTTTCAAGATAATACTTATCTGTGACTTTTTTATAATCAAAGTCAAAATCCTCGATCATTTTCTTCAGCTCATCATCAGTTGCCTTGCCGTTAAGTCTGTAAGCATAGCAGAGGTCTTCGGCTTTCTGTTCACTGTCATTTTTGAAATAGTCGTACTGATCGTCGCTTACGAAAAGAAGTCCGAAGCCCTTGCTTGACACAGCCGTGTCAGAGAAATTTTCAAAAGGTGCGTCATAGTCAGGTATAGTTCCTATTCCAACTATCTCAAACTCAACTCCGCCTGCTGTAAGCTTATCGCCCACTGACAGAGAATGTTCCTCGCTGTAGCGCTTTTCGACTACCGCTTCGCCCTTTTTCTCAGCAAGTCTTCCGCTGTCAAGCTCGATAAGGTCAATGTCATTTCTTTTGCGGAAAACACGGAGCTTTGAGCCGTCCTTTGCTGTAACGTCAATGCTGAAATGCTGTTCAAGAGTAATTCCTTTGTCTGTTATTTCCTTTTCCTGCTCGTCTGTAAGAGGAATAAAAACGCCGAACTGTCCGTCCTCAACCTTGTTTTGCTTACCATGTTCGGCAGTTCCGTCGATGATAGTGTCTGCGCTTGCAACCACGGAAACTATTATGTACATTCCCATTACGATAAGCAATACAAGCGCAAGATAACGTGCGAAATTTGTTTTAAGCTCACGTCCGAGCCTTTTTCTGAGTACCCTGTTCATTACAAGTCCTCCAGCTCTGCAGCAGGTATGCGTGTTTTGTTAAGATAATCCTTTTTGATAAGTCCGTCCTTAACGATTATTACCTTATGCACCATATTTTTTATAGCATTGTTGTGAGTAACGATAAGCATTGTTGTGCCGTATTTTGCATTGATTTTTTCCAACAGAATGAGAATATCCCTTGATGTTTTGGAGTCAAGAGCGCCTGTAGGCTCGTCGCACAAAAGCAGCTTTGGATTTTTTATAAGCGCCCTTGCTATAGCACATCTCTGCTGCTGACCGCCTGAAAGCTGTGACGGAAACTTGTTTCTGTGTTCGGAAAGTCCCAACGTTGTGAGAAGTTCTTCCATATCCAGTGGCGAATCTGAAAGATATTCACAAACCTGAATATTTTCCACAACTGTCAGATTTGGAACGAGGTTATAAAACTGAAAGATAAAGCCCAGATTTTCCTTTCTGTAGTCGGCAAGCTTATCAGGTTTAAGACCGAAAATTTCCTTACCGTCGACCTTAACAGAGCCACTGTCCATAGTGTCAAGGCCGCCTATGCAGTTAAGAAGCGTGGATTTACCAGAGCCGCTCGTACCCTGAATAACGCACATCTGACCTTTTTCTAGACTTGTGGTGACACCCTTTAGCACCTGAATATAGCTGGCGTCACTGCCGTAGCTTTTCTTAACATCTTTGATCTCCAAATACATATCATTTCCTCCATTTATAAGTTAGACTTAGCTAACTTTACTTTATATAAAAATGTGCATATCTGCACATTTCATCGACATTTGAGATACAAAATTCACACATAACATTGTTATGTAGGTTTCTAAAAGTTACCGCCCGAAGGCGGCAATTTTCTAATCCTCGACTATCATTGTAAACCATATTTTTATTAGAAACTCCATTACTCTGCGCATATGGAGCTTTGCCTTTTCCACATCTCTCTCGTGAGTTAGCAAATGAGTGTAGGCGTCAACACTTATATGGGTTATCCAATGAAGCATATACTCATCAACGTGGCAGTTAGGCATTCTTGCGGCAGCTTTTTCCGCTGATATCCTAAAGCCCTTTTCTGTCATATCTACGATCATATCCACAGTATTTTCATACTCAGACCCTTGCGCACCCGTGAGCAGCAGCATAAAAACGTCATAGTGGAGATACATATAATCAACAAGCTTGTCAAGGTCGGTGTGAGTATCAATGTGATACTCAGCAGACAGCACCGCAGGGTCATCGCTATCCATATCCTGAGCGTCCTGCATATAATGCTCCGTAAGAAGCCTGCAAAGCTCTTTCAGCGGCTCATCGACAATAGCCTTGAACAAGTCATTTTTATTTTTAAAAAAGAAATACAGCGCACCGGTCGTCACGCCTGCGTCAGCGCATATTTTTCTCAGAGAAGCCTTCATATAACCATTTTCAGAGAACTCGGCCATTGCACTTTCCAACAGCTTTTCCCTTGTTTCAAGTTCGTCACCCATTACTGCACCCCGCTTTCCACTTCACATAACACTGTTATCTTAGCATATAACGCCCGATATGTCAATACATTTACTATATTTTCAGCATATTATATGATATTGAAACATAACAGTGTTATGTGGTTGGTGACTATTACAAAATAAAATAGGAAGCGTCATACCTGTCTGGTCAGCTCTTACGATTTCTGACGGGTTAAAGTATATATGTATATACCGCTCCGACTGCCACAGCTGCACGGACATTTTGCCACACCCTGCCGCTGACTGCCCACGGGCACTGCCCGGCAAAATATGATATACTTGATATGGCACGTCAATGACGTGACTACATATTAAGGAGGTCTATCATATGGTGGACTACAAAGAGATACTCAGACTTACCAGTATTGGTTACAGCCTGAGACAAACTGCTGCAAGCGTGGGGCATTCTCATCATACTGTAAAGAATGTTCTGGAACTTGCTGAAAAACGCGGTATCGAATGGCCTGTTGATGACGATGTAACTAATGTCGAACTTGAGAAGCTGTTCTATCCGGAAAGGAAAACGGCAGGAAGTCATTATGCCGAGCCCGACTTCGCCTACATCCACCGCGAGCTTTCAAAGAAAGGTGTAACACTCACTTTGCTTTGGCAGGAATACTGCGAGCGCGCCTACGCAAACGGCGAGACGCCCTACATGAGCACACAATTCGGCGATAAATACCGCCGCTGGGCTCGTGTTACGAAAGCTACTATGCGAGTCACACACAAGCCCGGAGATGTTATGCAAGTCGATTGGGCGGGCGGCACGATACCGTATTATGACTCTGTTACAGGTGAAGAATACAAAGCGTATCTGTTTGTCGCTGCTCTGCCGTGCAGCAGCTATCTTTATGTTGAAGCCTGCACCGATATGAAGCAAGAAAACTGGCTTATGTGCCATATTCATGCTTATGAATACTTCGGCGGTGTGACCCGTGTTCTTGTGCCTGATAATCTGAAAACAGGCGTTACAGCAAATACACGTTATGAAACGCAGCTGAATGAGAGCTACCGCGAACTTGCCGAATACTACGACACCGCTATCGTTCCTGCCCGTGTCCGCAAGCCGAAGGATAAGGGACTTGTGGAACGTTCAGTAGGTTTCTCGACTACTTGGATAACCGCCGCTTTGCGAGAGCGCAAGTTCTTCTCTTTTGCAGAAGTGAGGAACGCTGTTGCCGAAAGGCTCGAGGTCATCAATACAAAGCCTTTTCAGAAGCGCCCCGGAAGCCGCAGAGAAGCTTATCTATCCGAGGAAAAGGAATTCATGCTGCCGCTTCCGAAAAGCCCCTATGAGCCCTCCGTGTGGAAACAACAGACGGTCGGAAATGACTATCTGATTTCAGACGGTGTAAACAAATACTCGGTGCCTTTTGATCTTATCGGTGAGCAGGTACAGATACGCCTGACCAAAGATCTTGTCGAAATATATTTCAAAGGCAGCCGTATGACATCGCATAAGCGTCTTGAAAAATACCGCGTTCAGCCTGTTGTTAAGCCCGAGCATATGCCTTCGAATCACCGTGAGTATCTGAACTGCAATGCCGATGAATTCAAGGAATGGGCACGAACCATCGGTTCGTACCCGCCTAATAACATACCGCCCCTAAATAAAAGATCCCCAAGCTGCGGTTCGAGGATTACTCATATTGCTTTACAGATTTTCTGCACAGATATATTCCACGGCATCAGTTCTTCCAGAATATCCGGATTGGTCAGAAACTCCATGCTGGGAAGAACGGTAAGAATCAGCTCAAAATACCTGAAAACATCAAGCCTGTTCGCTTTTGTTGTCTCAACAATGCTGTATATATCAGCGCTGGCTGTTGCTCCGTTCGGAGTATCACTGAACAGCCAGTTCTTTCTGCCGACTGTGAACGGACGAATCGCATTTTCCGCTGCGTTGTTTGAAATAGCACAGTCGCCGTTTTTGAAATAATTCCCGAGATACTCTCTGCGCTTGAATGCATACTCAAAAGCCTTTCCGAGCTGCGTTTTCGGAAGAACTGTAGGTGCGACTTTTTCAGCCCATGACCAGAAAGCCTCAAACACGGGTTTTTCCTGTGTCAGACGCTCTTTAAAACGTTCTTCTGTTGTCAGCTTATCAAGCTCGGACTCTATTGCAAAAAGCTTGTCACAAAAGTCTCTTGCCGTCTTAGCTATGCTGTCTTCGCTGTCCACAATAATCGCTTCGTGGAACTTGCGGCGAACATGAGCAAGGCAATTGCAATGAGTGACTTTATTAAGCTTGTTGTAACCCGAATAACCGTCTGTGTGGAGATAACCGTCGTAATCTCCGAGAAACGCTTTCGGCACGTCGCCAGATTTCGACTTGTTGTAGTCATAGATCACGATCTGCTTGCTTGAATGCTTGCCGGTGCGGTACACCCACATATATTGCTTGCTTTCGGAGGAAACGTTTCTTTCCTTGAGGACCTTGACGTATGTTTCATCGCAGTGAAGGATTTTTTCTTTCAGCATCTCAGTTTTGAGTCTTGCCACAAATTTGCTGAAATAATCCTCACTGCATCTGATGACCCAGTTTGCCATAGTTGTTCTGCTGAGTACATATCCAAGACGTTCCCAGTCCTTTTCCTGACGGTACAGCGGAACAGCATTGACGTACTTTTGGTATATCACCCACGCAGCCGTTGACGCAGATGCAAGAGAATGTGGCAATACAGGTGCCGGCACAAGTCCGTGCAGGAACACGGGTATATTCTTTCTTTCGCACTTTTTGCAGCCGTAAGTAAGACTGTAATATTTCTTTACAACCAGCTTTGCTGGGATAAGCTCTACCTCTTCACGGACATATTTTTTGCCAACGACCTTCATCTTACTTCCGCAGCGAGGGCATATCTGCTCATTTTCGGGGATAGTGCAGGTGATGACCTCGGTCTCGATGTTCTTTATGATCTCATCACGTTTTGTCTTTGCACTTTTTCTGACATAACCCTTGACATCCTTCTTTACAGGCTCTTCCGTTTTCTCTGCATATTCCTGTTCGGCCTCGTTGAAGAAAGATTGCTGATCTTCACATTCGGTTCGCTCGCTTGATGCTCCGAATATTTTATGCTTAGAGAGTATCAGTGCTTCAAGGAAGATATGATTATCTTTTCTGAGACATTCATTTTCAACCTCTAATTTGTCGATCTTTTTATCACGCTTTCTGATCTCTTTTTCAAGTACAGCGATATATTCTGCGTCTGTCATATTACCTTTCTCTATCACTGCACTCGCCTCCAAAAGTAAGATCTCACCGTATATATTTTACCATAAAAAGCCCGAAAAGTCTATTAAAATCAGACGTTTCGGGCATAGAATATATATCAACAAATATGTTCATTTTTTCTGTTGAAAACTCAGCACACTTTTCCTTTCTTTGCAGGTTTGATGGCTGTTTTTTGATCTATCGAAAGACCTTCCATCAGCCAGCGAAATTCTTTCTGAGTTATCAACTTAGCCTCATTTGAATCTCTCGGCCATTTGTATTTTCCGCTTTCAAGACGTTTATACAGCAGGACGAATCCGTCTTCTTCCCAGATCAGAGCTTTGATGCGGTCACATCGTTTTCCGCAGAACAGAAACAAACTCCCGGAGAATACATCAAGTCCAAAATTCTGCTGAACGATAGCAGTAAGACCATCTATTGCCTTGCGCATATCGGTATATCCGCATACGATGTAGATATGTTTCGCATGGCTCACATCACCTATCATCGAAGAACTCCCAGCAGCCGTTTCAGAGTGTCCTCATTGAAATCATCGGGCAGATTGACGACTACGTTTCCTACGGACAAAGATATCTGTTTGTGTGATACTGCGATTTCCGGTTCAGTACTTACCGGAACGATCTCATGCTTTTCAACTTCGCCGCACAAAGCCTTACGCACCCGATTCAGGCGGTAGTAATAGGTTTTCTGATTTATGCCATTCTGTCTGCACCACTGTGAAACGTTCAAGCCGCTTTCATTTCTTTGCCTGACCATTTCAGCCCATTGCTTTAGTCTGACTTCGTTCTTTATCCTTACTATTTCGTTCATTCTGATCAACTCCGGTTCGACTTACTTAGATAATTCTAGTTTACTCTATTTGGAGTTGGCTGGGTAGGGTGGTGGGTTGTTGGGCGGGGACATCGGTTCTTCAACAGAAGAGGTGGCAGAGCATTTCCTTACCTCTGGGAGCGTTCCCGAACAGGGATACAAGGCTTGTGTGAGCCTTACCAAACTCGGTAAACGTTACGGCAAAAAGAAGCTTGAAGCCGCCTGTGAGCGTATGCTGGCGTTCTCTTCTACGCCGTCAATTCGCACGATAACAACAATTCTGAAGAACGGCAAAGAGCCCGATAAGCCTGCGGAAGAAGCCGATAACAGCAACAAATACGGCATTACCCGAGGTGCTGCCTACTGGAGAAAGGTAGGTGGCGGCAAATGATAAACAGTACTATTGAACGGCTGAGAGCCATGAAAATGAACGCTCTGGCAAGTGAGTTGGAACGTCAGCTTGAAGATTCCGACAGCTACAAGCAGCTTGGTTTTGAGGACAGACTTACTCTTCTTGTTGACGCCGAATGGGATCGCCGGCAGAACAACAAGCTCGACAGGTACATAAGAAATGCCCGTTTGTCCGATGCTAATGCCACGATAGAGGGCATTGAATACATTGAGGATCGGCATCTTGATAAAGGCAGAATGCTGCGCTTTGCGACCTGCAATTATGTTGATAAGGGACGGCATATCATCCTTATGGGCGCTTCAGGGAACGGCAAGACATATATTGCTTGTGCGCTCGGAAATGCTGCCTGCCGCAAGTTCAAGACAGTACGCTACATAAGACTTCCGGAGCTGCTTGATGAACTTTCCATTGCAAGGTCTAACGGAGAATTTGCCAAAGTCATCAAAGCTTACAAGAAAGTCGATCTGCTGATCCTTGATGAATGGCTTATCCGCAAGCTGACTCCGAATGATGCATACAATCTGCTGGGGATCATCGAATCAAGGATCGAAAAGTCGATGATCTTCTGCACCCAGTATCAAGCCGAAGGCTGGTACGAACGCATAAATCCAGACCCTGAGAATGACAGCCCGATATCCGATGCGATAATCGACAGGATAATCAATACCGCATATCCTGTGATGATCGACGGTGAAGTGTCTATGAGAAAGCGACACGGTCTGCCGGAAGGAGCTGAGCCGTGATGGATGATTACTGCGCTTTCAGCAAGGATCATAAGTGCCTGAAATGGGAAGATCAAGAGCTTACCCGCCACGAACTTGAGGAAGCAGACCGCTTGTGTCACGGCAACTGGATCGAGATCCAGCGGCTGTATGAGTATATCGACCGTCTCAAGGCTATTCTTGATAAGAACGATATTGAATATCCGGAGATGTAACTCATCTCATTGATTATGTTTCACAAAGAGCCTGTCTGAGTTGATGTCAGGCGGGCTCGCTTTTTTGCCGGGCAGTGCCCGTGGGCAGTCAGCGGCAGGGTGTGGCAAAATGTCCGTGCAGCTGTGGCAGTCGGAGCGGTATATACAATATAAGCGATAGCTATAAAATTGCTATTGTTTACAGCGGTGACAGTGCTCCTATGCTGGTCCTTGAAAACAAGTACTCATATAGCTGGGATATTTGCATTAGTGCAAGTGAGGTGTCGTCAGGAGTTGCTTTCTACTCGTACGATGACATTGCACAAGCTTTCAGCAACTACGGAGTAAGCATTTATGATATGGGACAGCTTCACATATTTACCTCTAATTATACCGAGATCTACGGAGTATATGCAGCTCCGGTCTGATATTACAACATAATAACTATCAAAGTCAAATAATAATCGGACCGAGCAAAATGTTCCACCGGAACATCTTACTCGGTCTTTTTCGTAGTATCGATAATTCAACATATTTACAACTATCCTGCATTTTTCACGCAATCACCAATCTGGTCATTTTCTCTATCCACTTATCAATGAAACTTATAAACCCCTCAAAGCTTCACAGCTCTCCATTTGTTTGAAATAACACCGATATTCCAATATGTAATAAAGCAGATAAACAACATACTGATTGCCGATACGACAACTGCTTCAATAATAAGAAACGGTGTCGAATAAGTTTCCATACTTCTTGACAAAATCGCCAAGATAACGCTCTGCAAAAGTCTTACGAAAATTCCAAGCAGAATTATATCTAATATAAATCTCCATAGAAATGATTTTGTGAATTGGGTCATTGTTTTTCCTACTTATTATTCAACCGTGTATTCAATCGTGTTACTAATGGGAGTATATTCTCCTGTAGCATCATCATAATCAATCACTAAAGTAACTGTGTAATCGCCTTTATCAGCAAAAGTCAAAAAATTAGTCCAAGTTTTACGGTATGCCTGAAAACATTTGCATAATTTGCCATTTTGGGTTACATACCAAAATAAGTTTTTATCAGTTTCTTTCTGTGGTATTTCGGGTCTGTTTATAAGAATAATATTTTTATTTTCTTCAATCGTAATTTCCGCTAATAGAATTGAATCATCATCTTTTAAATCAGAAGAGGATACAACGCTCTGATTTTCTTTAATATTTGTTTGATGTTCAGGCGTAATTTCATAATCAAATGCTTTTAAATTCATATGAATGAGCATACAGAGAAAAAAGAGCAAAAACATTATAAAAATGCGAAAAAATTGTTTTTTATAAATTGCCTTGAAAAAATTAAATTTATTCCTGTATGTATAATGCTCACCCTTATAGGTTCTGTACGGAAACTCAACCAGCGTCAAAATGAGTTTAGAAGCATTATAAGAACATATCACAATCATTAAAAAGTATAATATCTTTGTTAAATGAAGTTCTGCCTTAAATTCACAAAATACATTATTATAAAAATAATCAAATCCTGCAAATGCAATTATGTATAGCATCAAATTCGGAAATATCAAAAGAGAAAGGTAATTATCTTTCTCTTCTACATTTCTGGGATATTTACGCATCTGTCAACACCTTCTCAAGCTTTGCTATCATTATTTTCGCAGAAGTTATGTCAGAATTATCACGCAGTGCTGAAAATAGTTCTGGAGCACTCTCTTTAAAATCGACATATTTCTTTTCAGATAATAATCTTGCATAAGCTAACCTATAATAATAATTTTGAACATCCACTAGTCGAATATTGTAGTACTGATTGACAATTGGTATTTTATTTATTTCTTCTTCAAATTCTTTATTTACACTGTAGGCTATACTCGATGCGCCATATGCCATTACTGCACTTTTACATTGACCGGATATATTACATAATTTATCAGGTATAAACCTTGTAACAGCAAGCGATATACCAAAGTACACTCCGCCGATCATGGCAAGCGTACCAAGCATATAAAACAATGTACAGAAAAACAGTTTAATAGGTGTATTCTCTCCAACAAAACTATCAGGAAATACCAAACAATAAATTGTTAGACTAAGCACAAGACCACAAACCGTTATTAATCCTGACAATGCAAATGTCTTTGGAGACAGCGGCTTAATGGTGCCTTCGTCAACAAATCTTTTGTAGTTATACCAAAATAATGCCTTGTTAGCCATAATTATGTCACCTCAATTCCATCATGTAAAAAAGCTCTTGTCTAACAGATATCTTCCAACCCCTTATAATATGCTTGCTGGGCGTCATTTAAACTATCCCATGCCGAAGCTTTAGCATTGGTAACTGAGCTAACTTCAGAGCTTGTATCCTTTCCACAAGGAACCAACGACACCGCCGTTATCGCAGTAATCAATAAAACTGAAAGCATCTTTGTAATATCCATTATTATCCTCCAACTATGTATATCTGACAATACAAAACTATCAAATGTACTAGTTAATATATAATCTACACGGTGTTATCAATTAAACCTATTTATACGTTCATTACTCCGCCGCAAAATCAATATCGTTTTCCTTTGCATACTCCTCAGCATACGAGCCTGATTTTCCCTTTATCGTCAAGCTATCACACTCATCAAAAGCGTTTTCCGCTATTTCATTGACCGACTCAGGAATGTAGATTTCCTTTAGGCTGTTACAATGTGCAAATGCCTCACTATTTATAGCCGTAACGCTGTCTGGAAGAGCAAGCGTTTCCAAAGCCTTGCAGGCGAAAAACGCTCTTTTAGGTATAGTGTCTATCTTTGACGGGATATTTATTTCTTTAAGACCTGTACAGCCTTGGAAAGACTGTATTCCTATTGATTCCAGCGAGTCGGGGAAATCAAGCTTTTCCAAGCTTTCGCAGCCACTAAAAGCATCTTGTCCTATTGTTTTTAGACCATTATTAAACGTGAATGAGGTCATACTCTTGCAGTTACTAAAAGCAAAATCATTAATAATTGTTATATCATCTGGACAAATAAATTCCTTTAAATTTATGCAATGCCTGAAACCACCATATTGTATTACAGTTTGTGATTTAGGAAGCGTGATTATTTCCAGAGTTTCAAAATGATCAAATGCACAATAAATTTCCTGAAAATCCTCTGGAAAGTATAGCTCTTTGATTTCGGATTCAATGTACCCAAGATTGTGATAAGTGTCATTCGTATCTCTAAATTCTCGCATACCAGCGTTTGCAATGTTAACTACTTTCTTACCGTCAATCTCTTCCGGAATATGAACTATATCCTCGTTTCCAAACCAATAGGTTATTACAATACCTTCGTTCCCATAAGTTCTTCCCCAATCGTCTTGAAACCCTGCTGCGTCGATATATACATAGCCTGTATCTTTATCTATGGTATGACCCTTTTTCTCTAAACCTTTGTAGAAATCTTTTTCCTTATCGTTAAGATTATCCCATGCCGAAGCTTTGACATTTATAACTGAGCTAACTTCTGAATCTGAACTAACTTTAGATTCTGTATCATTTCCACAGGAAACCAATGACACTGCCGTTACCGCAGTAATCAATAAAACTGAAAACTTTTTTGTAATATCCATTGTTATCCTCCTATAATTTATTATTCTAATTACTTTTAGCTGTTTTGCTTTTCCATTTGATCGCAATACTTTCAATTGTCAATTTATTAGTATAATGTACTGTTATATAATAATATAGCTTATGTTGCTTTTACTCTATGAATTTTGGCTGTAAGAAAAATTATTATCGAATATTGAAATGATATCAAAATCGAAGATTTTAGCTTAGACATCTGTAAAACATTAAACAAGAAACCCGTTATCGAGTCGGTAAACACAAACAGATATAAAAATGGTGGCGTATACATAGAGAATAATAAAAATAATATCACTGCTGTCATAAGTAAACTGATAATATCAAATTTATCCTTTTTTATATAAAACAATGTTGGCAAAATAACGATACATAGAAACGTAAGTGTGTTGATTATAAAAAACAAAGCAATTCCACTTGCCCACGTTGAACCGCTAAGAGTATCTAACACCTTTGAAAATACATATCTATACATAAGAGCAAACAAAATACTTAACAAGTATATCGTTATGTCAAGTGCAAGAATTTTAAAATAATTATATACCTTTTTCAAAATTATCATCCCCTTGATATAACGTAATAACTAATTTGTAAATGTGGATCTGATATGTAATCTGTTCCTTTGAGTACATCATTATCAGTACTGTATCTAATAAAATCCCATTTTACATCTTTAAATATTGGAGCCACTTCTTCTAATGCTATTGTCATATGCTCTTGCCCCTCTGCAGCCAACAAGGCTAAGTATTGCATGAAATATGCAGTGCTTTGACATTCAACCCATCGTCTGTCAGATATTAATAATTGCAAAATTTCTGAACCATTTATCCGAATCATTCGGATAATCATAACAACCTTTCTTTGAAATAACACCGATATTCCAGTATGTAATAAAACAGATAAATAGCATACTGATTGCTGATACAACAATCGCTTCAATAACCAGAAACGGAGTCGAATAAGTTTCCATACTTCTTGACAGAATTGCCAAGATAATGTTCTGCATAAGTCTCACGAAAATTCCAAGAAGAATTATATCTAATATAAATCTCCATAGGAATGATTTTGTAAATTGAGACATTGTTTCTCCTCCTGTTATTCAATAGTATATTCAATCGTATTGCTGATAGGAGTATATTCTCCCGTATCAGCATAATAATCAATCACTAAAGTAACTGTGTAATCGCCTTTATCAGCAAAAGTCAAAAAATTAGTCCAAGTTTTGCTGTATGCCTGAAAACATTTACTAAATTCACCGTTTTTGGTGACGTACCAGAATAGGTTTTTATCATAGCTATCCACTTCGGGTCTGTTTACCAAAATCCGTTTCTCATGGGCTATCTCCTCTTCGGTAAGAGTTATTTCAACCATTTGAATTTCAGACGTTTTTTGGTTCTCCTTTGAAAATGATATTGATTTCATCAAACCTGATTTTTTATAGTATTCAATTTCTCCGGATCTTAATTCAGAATTATCTTTATCAGTTATCAGCAATTTGTCTTTTTGAGTTATAGGAAACCTGTAACTAGTTCCTTCTTTGTCTACAGCTACAATATATAAAGAATCACGACTAGCAGATGTATGCGAAACTTCTCCGGGAAAATAAAAATCTTTAATTTTTAGGTTATCAATAGATTTAACATCAGAATCATGTAAATCCAGCAAGACATCTTGCCACAAGAGAAAATCCCCCTTAATATTTCCGCGAAGTATTGAAACATAGCTATCTGTAATCAAAGCATAGCCTAAAAAAATGCAAATAAATGTGCAAATTATATTAGCGATTAACTGCTTGACTTTATTATTCTCTCTAATTAAATTATGAAAAACATAAAAAATCAATAATGATGCTCCAAGATAAAGAATGATCTGGAATAAAATATTGATTGGGATTGTTACAGCCAGACGAATAAGAACTGATTTTCCAATTAAAGAAGAAGGAGTACAACAAATAGCAATAGTTATCAGCATAATAATCAAAATTATTATTACTGCATATATCATTTTTTTTGAGAATGTTTTTTTCATATTGCCAAATCACCTTTTGTAAAATTATCTTCTATATACAAGATGTTTCTATATGCAAGTAAGTACATTTCTCCATTGTCAGTATCAACTGTTGATGTATAATCATAAATATATTTTCTTATCCATAATGGAATAGCAAGCATATTTTCACTATACTTCATCTCAGCAAATTGTCAAAATGATATTTTGACAAAACCTAACAAATGTTCCCGATAAGATAATGTCTAATATGAACCGCCATAGGAATGATTTTGTGAATTGAGTCATAATTATCCTCTAAACATTATAAATATTCACTTTGCACTTCAATTTTCGTCGATTTTTTTTATAGAAACAACAATATTGCTATCTGTATAGTATATTATTTCATACTTTGATTTACTATATTTTTCATAACAATCTATTGCATCTTTATATGGAATTAGAAACTTCTTTCTATGATCATCACTTTCAACAGATGTTAAAAGTTGAATTGCCAGACCATTAACTTTTTTTTCGCCTCGCCAATATGTTTCACAATATGGAGCAGACTCAAATAGTTCTATTTCTGTTTCCGATTCTTCGCTAATATTTTTATCTACGCAAACCAACATTTTCATTTGTGCAAATGCACTAAAATGTTTTATATTAAATTGTTTCGATATATTCATCAAAAATATTATAGGAATCATTAAAATAATAGTAATTACAAATGATTCTATACGATAAAATCTCATTTGATATTTATTATAATACTCTTTATTAATTGACGAATCGGGGTGCCAAATAAAGTGAACAATAGGTGTTAAAATACATGATATAGCAAACGAAACAGCAAAAAAGGAAATCAAATTTGCAATTAAAATTAGTTTAACCTGATGAAGATAATCAGCATCGGATACACTTATATTTTCATAGGATTTAGTAATATACAATGAATAAATGCTGGCGGCTAAAATCGAAAACATAGCGATTGCAAATATGTACCATGATTTATTACGCTTTTTATTGTTTTGTTGAATTTTATTCATTTCTTTCTCCCAAAATATTGTTTTTAATGTACGTAATTACTTTCTCAGAATAAGTTCTTTCAGAATTGAAGCTATCACCGGGAGCATATTCTCTAAATTTTATGTATGTTTCTTCTGCATAAATTCTTGAGTATGCCAATTTTACAAAATAGGTTCTGATATTATTATTTCTATCAAAGCCTTTTATTTTGTCATCAAAATCGTTTACCAATAAAGTGGAAATCGTTGCGGCACCATATGTGTAAATAGATATCTTAGCCTCCTCTGAAATATTAAGAAGTGCATTTAAAGCTTGTATAGTTAGTTCTGCAACTAATCCTACGACGCCTCCATGTTCTAATAGTAATTCATGTGCTTTATCAGTAATAATTATGTCTAATGAATCCTCAAAACCCATTTTCATTGCATACATAACTGATGAACATACACTTTGAAATACTTCTGGCTGTTCCTCTGTTTCTGCTTCAGATTCAAGCCAATCATTCAAAAGTTTTTCCATATCAATCACACAGTAAGAACAAAGGGAATCTACAGTTGTGCTGAGCGTATTGTTTTCCTCATTGATCTCGGTTGTAACAGGGAGGAGTATTCCCGTATCCTCAAAGAATTTGAAAATACCATACTTTTTTATTCCATAGAACTCAGAATCTTCAGCCTTTTTTGTATCTGCTTCAACTGCATTCTCGTCATCTATTTTAAATTGTATCACAGCTTCTTCAATTTTGCAACCCTCATCGTAAATAAATTCAGGACAAATTCCTAAAGTTGCATCATTTGTCATTGCATTTGAGTAAAGGCTTTCTCTTGCATCAAGATTTGACAGAATATTTCCTGCAGCTTTCATTTTAACCGATACCTCGAAAGGATTTGTATCGGTATTAATATTTGAAAAGTTTTCGACATCTGACGGAACGTCAACTTCAAATATATACTCAGAATCAGGCACGCCAAAAGTCTGGGGATTTAATGGATCAAGTCCTAGAGCTATTTCATCGCCGTCGCTTATACCGTCGTCATCCGTATCGTATTTTAATTGTATTGTGCAAAAGCAGTCAGCACAAGACCCGTTTCAAGAAATTTAAGCGATTCAAAGTTTTCGTTAATAGTCACTCCATTAACTATACAGTTGGATATTTCCGCTGTTACTCCATTTTCCTTTGAAGCCTTGAATCCAAATGTTTTCGTTTCATTGGCTGCTATCGGGGTTGTTGTAATGTCGTTTGCAATAGAATATGAATTTGCTTCTGCAGATACCAGTCTCGCATTCCATATATCCTCAATTGTAAAATTAGTATCAAAATTGAGTCGCCAAGCTTCTATTGGTTCGGCTGAGAGATTTTGTATTTTTATTTCACCGGTAAAACCGTTACCCCAATCGTTGGTAACATTCAGCGAAACAATATATTCATTTTCTGCTTTATCGGTTCTTTGTGAACAGATTTCAAAAGCTTTTGGAATTTCAAGACCTTCTCCTGTCACACAGTAACCGAAATTCACTTCCTGATCGGGCTGAATTTCATAATTATATCCTGCGTTTTTTATAATATACTGAGTTTCGCTGCTGTAAGCAATGCCGTTCCAAAGTCCGCTTATCTCTCCATGAGCGTCGTATTTCAAAGCCCAGTTTGATATAGTTTCTGAACCTATATTTTTGATTTTTATTTCAATATTCTGATTATTGCCCCATGAGCTTTTAATATCATAATAAACAACATAACCGTTGCCTATATAGACAGACGAATTGTTATCAGCGACATCTGCTGCCGAAGCGTAGACCGGAACAATTATGTTGATGAGGACAATAACAGACATGAAAATTGAAATGATTCTTCTTTTCAATTTTTTACCTCCTGATATTTAAAATCTTGTTTTCATAGGAATCCAACGCACAGTTTTCCATGCTGAAAAATTATGATCAGAAATCCGATTGCCGCTCCTATGGTAATGCATTCTTATATTTTTTAGTCATCAAAATTAGAAGAAAGTGTTTTTTTGCTTGCTGAATAATGTCCGACAATACTTTCTCCGGGTTTAGACTGATTGTTTCAGACTCGCCGTCTTTTAAAAAGCCGGTAAGAATCTTTGAATATTTTTCTTGTCCACATTTCCGTTTTCCCACAGAATAATATCAATTATTCCATTAGGATAAACAACAGTCATGTCGTTTACATTAAGGAATTCTGAATATCCGCTCTAAAAAAACAAAAAAAGCCGATCCTATTGGTTTCTCTATTTTAAGAGATACCAACAAAATCGGCAGATCCAATAAATTTGTATTGAAAACTTTGTGAAAGTTCTTTTATATTCTCTTTTATCTCATCAGTATTGCCTTTACTTAACTTAAGTGTTGCACTTACTACTATATATCCATATTTCATTATGCAGCTTGTTCTATATCCAAGTTCAAGCTCATCTTTACCCAGCGTATGGATATCACCATTCTGATCTAAGACCTCAGCACTGACAATAATATCCTTTATCTCTCCACCATAAGCTCCAGCATTCATTCTGACCGCCCCGCCTATCGTTCCTGGAATACCTGTTGCGAACTCAAAGCCTGCAAGTCCTTTATCTGAAAGCCTGTTTCCAAGCCTTGACAGCTTCATTCCTGACATAGCCTTTACTGTTACATCATCAATATACTCCACTTCATCAAAAGCATCTGAAAGCTGTATAATAACTCCTCTGAAACCTTTATCTCCTACAAGCAGGTTGCTTCCATTTCCTATAACATAGTAATTTATGTCTGATTTTTTCAATAAACGTATTATAGTCTGTAACTCTTCAACAGAAGAAGGCATTACGAAATAATCCGCAGTGCCTCCTATTCTGAATGTAGTATGACTGCTCATAGGCTCATCTGTTCTGACCTGTGATTCACCTGCTATATCCTTAAGCTTTTCCAACAAATCATTCTGACTCATGTATTATCATACTCCCTGTCTATATTCATTATTTACATCATTCTGCTTACTCATTTAATACAAGTCTGGCTGCGCCATACATACCAGCATCGTTGCCAAGTGTTGCCTTTAATATCTTAGTGTTTCTTGAAGCATGGAACACATACTCCTTATAGTACTTTTCCACTCTGCTTAACAAAAATTCGCCTGCTGCTGAAACACCACCACCTATACATATAACCTCTGTATCGACCATACCAGAAGCACATGCAAGACCTTTACCAAGATAACGGCACATATAATCAACAACCTTTAAAGCAACGGAATCTCCCTTCTTTGCCTCATCAAACACGGCTTTAGCTGATATGTAAGGGATATCCCTTAACGCTGACGGCTCATCTGATTCGCTAAGCATTCTGACAGCTGTCCTGACTATGCCAGTTGCAGAAGCCACCTGTTCAAGACAGCCCCTCTTACCACAGTTACAATACTCCTTCTCCTCATCAGCTACAGGAAGGTGGCCTATCTCAGCCGCTGCACCATTGAAGCCGCACAAAGGCTTTCCATCAATGATAACACCACCGCCGACACCTGTACCAAGTGTAACTAAAAGACTACTTGAGTACTCTTTGGCACTTCCCATCCAGTACTCACCGAGTGCAGCCATATTCGCATCATTTCCAACCTTAACCTTGTATCCTGTCATCTTACTGAATGTCTGTGCCACATTAAACACACCCCATCCAAGATTGACACATTTGTTAACTGTGCCATCATCCCTGACAGCACCTGGAACTCCTATTCCTACTCCGGCTATATCATCACTTGCTTTTTCTACTGCTTCCAACATATCTGGTATATGTTTTTTAATATCTTCCAGTATAAGGCTTCCACCCTCATCCTTTCTTGTTGGAATCTCATCCTTATAAAGAAGCTCTCCTGACACACTAAAAACTCCACACTTACATGTTGTTCCACCAATATCTATTCCAAGTACTATGCTTTTATCATTATTAATATCTGCATTACTTATATTATCCTTACCACACATACAAACTTACCCCCAGTCATAATCTGTTATCTGATTATTGTAATTAAAGGTCGTCCTCTTCGTCACCCTTCATAAGGTTTTCCTGAACCCTTCTGTATAACTCCTTAGCTGCATTGTAACCCATCTTCTTCTGTCTGTGGTTTACCGCTGCTGCCTCTACAATAACAGCAAGATTACGTCCTGGACGTATTGGAAGCGAATGACATACGACTTTATTGCCAAGATACTCTGTATATTCCTCTTCAAGACCCAACCTGTCATATTCCTTATCCTTATTCCAGTCCTCAAGCTTGATAACCATATCGATTTCCTGTGTTTCCTTAACACTTTCTACACCAAAAAGTGTCTTAACATCTATGATTCCGATACCTCTTAGCTCTATGAAATACTTTGTTACACCTGGAGCTGAACCCACTAATGTTTCATTACTTACCTTTCTTATCTCAACTGCATCATCTGTTACAAGACGATGTCCTCTCTTAATAAGCTCAAGTGCAGCCTCACTCTTACCTATACCACTCTCACCTGTTATAAGCACGCCCTCACCATAAACATCAACAAGCACACCATGGATTACAATACAAGGTGCCAGCTGTACCTTGAGCCATCTTATAACCTCTGCTGAAAATGAAGAAGTTGACTCTTCTGACTTAAGAATAGGTATCTGATACTTCTTTGCAAGCTCTATGATCTCTGGTTCAGGTTCAAGATTCCTGCAGAATATAAGACATGGAATATTGCTTGATAAAAGCTGCATATAACGTTCAAAACGCTCTGTATCTGAAAGACTCTTGAGATATGAATATTCCACATTGCCTATAATCTGTATACGGTCATTATCAAACTGGTCATAAAACCCTGTAAGCTGGAGTGCTGGTCTGTTAAACTCAGGCACATGAATCCATATTCCCTTGACATCTATATCTGGTGTAAGATTCACAAGATTCATCTTCTCAATTACTTTTGATAAATTAACTCTTTCTTTACCATTCATATACTACTCCTATCCTGCATATTAAAGTCATTACTGACAATGCCGCAATTATTATATATTTGATTAATGTTTTCCTGTTTTATATTTAATATATATTTTTACCATATGTATCCACATGCGTACATATTGAATGCCATATTCACAACATTTTATTCCGCTTTCGATATTTACACCATCTTATACATTAGTGTAACACAGCGGCTCTGATATTAAAAGATTTTCTTCAAATATATTGTTGTTGAATTGAATATTAGTTGGTGGCAAACGGACAACAAATATAAGTTACAGACAGTCCAGCATATTGCCTGTTCACATTCTACATACATACTCAATGGAAATACTTATATATATTCTGTGCCACATTCTCTGTTATGCCATCAACCTCCATAAGTTCACTCACACCTGCTGCCCTTATCTTTTCTATATCGAGAAAATGCTTCATAAGTGCTTTTCTCCTTACCGGTCCAATTCCTTCTATATCATCAAGCACCGAATTAACCTGCAGCTTACTTCTTAGTGATCTGTGATACTCTATGGCAAATCTATGTGCTTCATCCTGAACACGTGTTATAAGCTTAAAGCCCTCGCTATGTCTGTCTATAGGTATCTCTACGTTGTTATAATACAAGCCTCTTGTATTATGATTATCATCCTTAACCATGCCGCATACCGGGATGTGAATATCCAGCTCTGACAGCACCTTTAGTGCTATATTTACCTGTCCACGTCCACCATCCATCATAATCAGATCAGGATACACCGAAAAGCCTCTTGACTCCTCTTCACCCGCACGTTCCCTCATGCCTCTCTGGAAACGTCTTGTAAGCACCTCACTCATGCTCTTATAATCGTCAGGTCCTTTGACTGTCTTTATCTTAAACTTACGGTAATCATTCTTCTTTGGTCTTCCATCTTCAAAAACAACCATGGAACCTACAGATTCAACACCACTTGTATTGGATATATCATAAGCTTCTGCTCTTCTTAGGTTCTTAAGTCCAAGCCATCCAGCTATCTCTTTCATGGCACCTGTTGTTCTCTTTTCTTCAAGCTTAATCTTCTCAGCATCCTTGGTAAGAACCATAAGTGCATTCTTATGTGCCAGTTCAACCATACGCTCCTTGTCACCCTTTTTAGGTGTTATGACAGATACCTTTCTTTTCTTTCTGCTTCCAAGCCACTCGGCGATAACATCTGCATCATCTATCTCTTCCTGTGTCATGATAACATTAGGAATATATGGAGTTCCACCATAGTACTGTTTCATAAACTGTGATAATATGGCACTTCTGCTATCATTCGCAGCAACCTTCATATGAAAATGCTCTCTTCCAAGCAGCTTTCCCTGTCTTATAAAAAATACCTGCACGACCGCATCCTCTGCATCCATAGCACATGCTATTACATCCCTGTCAGTAGCATCATCCGCTGTAATCTTCTGCTTCTGTGCTATCTGCTTTACGCTGTTAAGAAGATCTCTATATCTTGCTGCTTCCTCATACTCAAGCTTCTCAGAACAATCCATCATCTTATTCGTAAGCTCATTTATTATCTCTGAATAGTTACCATTAAGGAAACTGATAACCGACTCTATATTTTTCCTGTACTCTGATTCACTAACCATCCCCTGGCATGGTGCATTGCACTGTCCTATATGGTAGTTAAGGCATGGTCTTTCTTTGCCTATATCCTTAGGCAGTCTTCTGTTACAGGTTCTTACCTTATAAAGCTTGCATAAAAGTTCTATAGTTTCTTTTACGGCACCTGCTGATGTATATGGACCAAAGAACTTTCCTGTGCCATGCTTCATTGTTCTTGAAAATAACACTCTTGGATATGCTTCATTTACAGTAACCTTGATAAATGGATAACTCTTATCATCCTTAAGCATCGTGTTATACTTAGGTCTGTGTTCTTTAATAAGATTACACTCTAGCACAAGTGCTTCAAGCTCGGAATCAGTTACTATATATTCAAAATATGCTATATGCGAAACCATCTGTACAACCTTTGCAGAATGATTCTTACTGCTCTGGAAATACTGCCTTACACGGTTTTTTAACACCTTTGCCTTGCCTACATATATGATTGTGTCATGCTTATCATGCATAATATATACTCCCGGCTTATCTGGAAGTTTTTTTAACTCTTCTTCAAGATTGAACATACACATCCTCATTTCTTATTTCTATGCTATTCTTTATTTGACCTGCGCTCATTATAGCATCCCCACCTTATTCACTCAATTTCATTTTTATAATTTTCTGATTTTTTCACAATATTCGCATATCGTGGGATTATATGCAAAAATGACTGCAATGGTATTATAACTTACACCATTGCAGTCTTTGCCGATACACCTTAAGACTATATCCATCCCTGTTATTCCTGCTTGTGAAACCCTTCTCTTGCTTTACTGTTTCACTGTTTCACTACTTCACTGCTTTTTTATAATTATATACCAGTATTATTTCCATGATTAGAAATACTATGATAAACAGCAGCACACTCTTTAACCCATACCCATATGAATCAAACATCCTGTTTATATCCATTGCGGCTATTATTGACATCTTCTTTGCCAATCCTACACCAAGCACATATAAGACATGTGGAATGAGCATACACAGTGATATGATTACTGACACCTTATAACTAAATCTGTACGATACCATATATGCTATAACTGCTATAACTATCAGCCATAATAACCTGCATATGTAATTAATGATAATATATGAACGTATACTTATATCAAACGGAAAATCTGCGAATTTCTGCAGACACAATATACTCTTATCAATCTGGTTATAGCTGTAGCAGCGTGTTATGTTATATATATTAATGCCAGCAGCAAGCCCCCATATAATGACCGCCAGCATAACAATCTTTGACAGCTTGATCCACCACAGCTTCTTTCTTTTTCCTGCTGTTCTTATATGCATATTCATTCCCTGCTGCCGCTCTGAAGCATAATCTCCTGCCGCTATCAGTATAATGATAACAACGGATATCAGATTCATTGTTTCATTGTTAGAATACAGCCTGCTTCCAAATATATCATCGTAATTATATGGATTAACTATAACCGCATCTGCCTCACGGGACTCATTTATATTTTTAACATAATCATATTCCTTCTGCATTATGTCCACTGTACCAAGAAGCTTTTTGGCATTTTCCTTCTCATAAGAGCCATCTTCTTTACTGTCCTGCACTAGCACAGCCTCATCTCTTAATGCTTCAATATAATCACTGACCTCCTTATCTGCCTCATGCCCATCGAATTCCACATAAAAACTGTTAAGCTTATATGTCTTGTTATTACTGCCATAATCTATGCCCTTCATAACCTTAGCCGATGTAAACAGATATATCCCTGCCAGTATAAAAACAATCCCCTTCTGTACTATCATTGTTTTATAGATTTCCATAACATATAAAGGCATACCAGACACAAGCTTCTGATTAGACTGACTTATCTTTACCGCAGCAGCTTCTATGACACTCTTTTGTCTGATTGTATATTTTAATGAATAAGCAATCACATTTCCAGTCAGTCCTGCAGCAAGTAAAACAGCTGTAAGAATCCACGTTGTTGTACTTATATCTGTTATAAAGCCATCTCTTCCCCAGTTCTCATACATAAGATAAGAGCCTCCAGGAAATATAATATTAAATACATTAATATATTTAAGACTGTTAAATGTACTGTTATACTGTATTCTGCCATACAGCATATATTCGCATAAAAGCACCGCTATAAGCAGCGTAACTGCTATCTTATAATTATTC
>ERZ773115.227-NODE-227-length-66312-cov-8.585282_pt1 | contig 66312 bp, 61 predicted proteins | sample MGYA00511116_ERZ773115 | MGnify/ENA primary metagenome ERZ773115 (study PRJEB29015, sample SAMEA2737869) | human gut metagenome | biome: human gut; feature: human-associated habitat; material: faeces | place: China | collected 2012 ... | reverse complement strand
GTATTTTTACTATGGGGTATAGCAAAAACTATATAATGTATTGGGGGGTTTTTACAGGTATTATAATAGCATGGTTATCCGCATAAGTGTGCACAAAGTTCACAAAAGTTGTTATCTGTTTTTGTGCATTTTTACAATAGTAAATCCGCCCGATACATATTTCTATGCACGAGCGGATCATTTTTTGCCTATCAGCAAGCCTGTTTTTTAAAACAGCGCTTCAAACTCTTCTCTTGTAATCTTTTCTTTTTCCAGAAGAAGGTCTGCACAACGGTCAAGCACATCGCGGTATTCGCCGATGATACGTTTCGCCTCTTCGTATGCATGATCAATGATACTCTTGACCTCCGCATCAATTGCAGATGCGACACCCTCGCTGTAACTGTGTGCATGTGCGAGATCACGTCCGATAAATACCTCATCGTCATCATCCTTGTAGCAGATCAGTCCGATGTTCTCTGACATACCGTATCGGGTTACCATGTCACGCGCCATCTGTGTTGCCTGCTTGATATCCTGCGATGCGCCGGTTGTGATATCGTCAAAGACAAGTTCCTCGGCTACGCGTCCGCCAAGATCCACAACGATCTCCTGCAGCATACGTCCCTTGGAATTGAACATCTCATCCTTCTCTGGAAGCGGCATCGTATAACCTGCGGCTCCTGCTCCGGTCGGAATGATCGATACTGTGTGTACCGGTCCGACATCCGGGAGTACATGGAAGAGGATTGCATGTCCTGCCTCGTGGAAGGCTGTAATCTTCTTCTCCTTCTCGGAGATGATACGGCTGCGCTTCTCCGCACCGATACCGACTTTGATAAAGGCTTTCTGGATATCCGCCTGCATTACAAATCCACGGTTTTCCTTCGCAGCAAGAATTGCTGCCTCATTTAACAAATTCTCAAGATCCGCACCTGTGAATCCGGCGGTCGTCTGTGCTACCTGTTTTAAATCAACATCTTCACCGAGTGGCTTGTTCTTCGCATGTACTGCGAGAATTTCCTCTCGTCCTCTGACATCCGGTCTGCCGACTACGATCTTACGGTCGAAACGGCCCGGACGCATGATTGCCGGATCAAGGATATCCACACGGTTGGTCGCTGCCATAACGATGATTCCCTCATTGACTCCAAAACCATCCATCTCAACGAGCATCTGGTTTAACGTCTGCTCACGCTCATCGTGTCCGCCGCCCATACCGGTTCCGCGTCGTCTTGCCACTGCATCAATCTCATCGATAAATACGATACAAGGCGCATTCTTCTTGGCATCCTCAAAGAGATCACGCACACGGGAAGCACCGACACCGACAAACATCTCTACAAAGTCCGAACCGGAAATGCTAAAGAAAGGTACGCCAGCCTCTCCTGCAACCGCCTTTGCAAGCAATGTCTTACCGGTTCCCGGAGGTCCGACGAGCAGTACGCCTTTTGGAATACGGGCACCAAGCTTCGTGTATTTCTTCGGATCACGCAGGAAGTCGACCAGTTCTTCGAGTTCTTCCTTCTCCTCACGAAGTCCTGCAACATTCGCAAATGAAGTCTTATTGTCTTCCTCTGTGGAAAGCTTCGCACGGCTTTTGCCGAAATTCATCATCTTGCCGCCGCCACTGTTGGCTGCCGCATTATTGTTCATGATCACAAACAGGATAAAGAACGCTCCGAAGATCAGAAGGTACGGCAAAAGCGTCATGATCCAGCTCTCTGCCGGTACATCCTCAATCGTATAATTATCAAATTTCTCATCATCCATCAGACTCTGCATCTCGTTGATATCCGATGCATACAGATACTGCTGCGATCCATCCTTGAGCTTGATCCGCAGACTTCCGGTCGGGACTTCTCTGTTCTGGACAACCTTGACGTAGGTTACATCGCCTTTGCCCAATGCTTTCTGAAAATCCGACTTGGTATAAGAACTCGTTGCAGTGTTTCCGCTTAGACCGTACCATATCATGATAACGACAAGGATCAGCACCGCATAGAATCCAAATCCGCGAAATCCATTCCTATTTCTTGTATTCACTATGCAACTCCTTTTCTATTCCGCACTACTATTTTGCATCCTCTACGAATCCGATATACGGAAGATTACGGTATCTCTGGTCATAATCCAGTCCATATCCGACAACAAATTTATCCGGGATCACAAAACCTGTGTAATCAACCTTTAAGTCATGAACCACGCGGCGATCCGGCTTATCGAGAAGTGTACAGATTGTCAGTGTCTTCGGGTTACGGCTCTTGAACAGGGATACCAGGCGGCTTAATGTATTGCCGGAATCCACGATATCCTCAACAATGATGACATTCTCTCCCTCAATGGACTGCTCCAGATCCTTCTTAATATTGACCACTCCGGATGAGCGGGTCTCTGCACCGTAGCTTGATACCGACATAAAATCGATTGTCATCGGCAGCTCGATTCTCTTGGCAAGCTCAGTCGTAAAGAAGATCGAACCCTTTAAAATACAGACAAGATATACGGACTCCCCTGCAAATTTCTTCGTGATTTCTGCGCCCATCTGCGCAATTCGCTCATTGAGCTGTTCCTCGGTCAAATGAACCGATATGTTATGCTTCTTACTATAATCCATCTCTTGTTCCTCCTTGGTAGATAAGTTCCAGAACCATCCGGCTTGTGCCATCCAACTGTGCGCCCCGCCCCATCCGACCGCCCACGATCCATAAGATCTGTGACCCGTCCGCGATAAGAAGCGTCGCATCCCGTTCTTCTGCCGGGATCTTCTGATTGATAAAATAGTCGGACAGCTTCTTGCGATGCCCTACGGCATCCATCACAAAATAATCCTGATTCCTTCTGGTTCTGATAGAAAAACCAAATTTGATTTTATCATAATCCAGCCATTTCGTATACATTTTTTGCGGAATTTCCGACACTTTCCCGTCAAACGGAAAAATGCGCATGGTAAAAAGCGCCCCCGTATCGCAGACTTTGATACTTCGCGTCTGCCCCGAAGAAAAAATCTCTTCCAGTATTTCTGCAGATATTGCAATCTCTGTCATTTTCTTAGAAACCGTCTTTGCGTCCCGCTGTCTCAGCCGGATTCTGTCGTAGCTGCGTTCTGCCACCAGTCCATAAGGCAGATCCACACTCCTTCCCGACTGCTTATCCATTAATCCAAGTACAGCTTCCACATGTCCCGCTTCCAGATCCTGTCTGGCGCCCGCTGCCTCTGCCAGGGCGTTATGCACCAGCCTTGTCTGTAAGATATGTGATAGTCCCCGAAGCAGTTCCACATGAAGCACAACATCCGCTTTTTCCCGCGAGACAATCTTCTCATACGCATCCGCCAGCTGCTGATCCATATAATCCCGGATCTCATTCATCTGCTCCGCCATCCGGTTCATGTGCAGAACCGCCTGCGCATTCACCTTCTTAAGTTCCGGCAGGATTCTGTGCCGGATGTGATTGCGACTGTATTCCAGATTTTCATTCGTCGCATCCATGCAGTAAGTCTGTCCCCGCCGGTTCAATTCCTGCTCAATCTCACACCTGCTGACACCAAGAAGCGGACGTATATACGTCACTGACTCTGCATCGTTTCGCACCGGGCGGATACCGCACATGCCATCCAGTCCGCTTCCGCGCGCCATCTGAAACAGGATGGTCTCCGCATTGTCTTCCAGATGATGCGCCAAAGCAATCTTACTGTGCGGGTACTTTGCTGCTTCCTTCCGGAATATATCATACCGCAAAAAGCGCGCTGCCTCCTCCTCGCCAATCCGCTTCTCCCTCGCATAGGAAGGGACATCTACGGAACGGACCTCACATGCAATTCCTCTTTCACCGCAAAATTGTTGCACAAAATCCGCATCACGGAAACTCTCCTCCCCACGGATTCCGTGTTCCACATGCACGACACGAAGCGTAAATTCCATCGGTACAGAAAGTTCTGCCAGCACACAGCACAGGCAGACGGAATCCGCTCCGCCCGACACGCCTGCGATCACCGTGTCTCCCGGCTCAATCATATTCCATTGTCGGATGTATTTTGCAACCTGTTCTACCATTATTTCTCCCAGATACCGGCGACGACGATCGTCATGTCATCCGGCACTTGCCCTCCTGTATAGAGCAGTACCTTCTCCATCAGCGCATCCGCAAACATACCGGCATTCTCTGTCTTAATCTCACGTATCATATCCGCAAACGTTTCTTCCGGATTTCTGACATGTAAATATTCTAACACACCATCTGTGACCATTACAAGGAAATCCCCATCCGTCAGCTTTCTGCATGTGGTCTCCGGAATCGTATCACTGTCTGCGCCCGCTGGAAGTGATGCCCGGCTGATGCACTCCACCTCTTTTTTTGTCCGCACGAATGATGCCGCCGCACCAATCTTCGTGAATGTAAGTGCTCCGGTATAGAGATCGATTCTTGCAAAATCCAGTGTGGAATACGAATCGTGATCGCCTTTTAGCACCATCGCGGAATTCATCATGCGGATTGCCGTCTCACGCGCGAACCCCGCCTCCATCAGCTTTTCGATCAGTTCTACAACCATCTCGCTCTCCCTACTTGCCGTTTCTCCGCTGCCCATTCCATCAGACAGACAGATATGACAATTTCCGTTATCCAGGGTAAAAAGCGAGAAGTTATCACCGCTCATCGTAGAGTGATCCTGCTCCTTCGCCGCCACAGCAGACATCACATAAAACGCAGTATCTTCATATGCCGTCACTGCCACAGGATCCTTCGTGAAGATCGATCTTGCCCCCTGCTGCAGGCGCATGGTGTATCCGGTCGCGTTCTCAAGTGCGCGAAGATAATTTTTCGCGGGAATTCCGCCACCCCATTTGCTGGAGACATAAGCCGTCACAGACTTTCGTTTATGCTCGTCCTCATACAGATGAATCTGTTCTGCGACAAGCCCGCGCTCCTTTGCTTCGTATGCGATCTTTGCGAGCAGCACTCTCGATTGCGCATCCAGATTCGTATGCTCCTTCGTCCAATCCTGCATGACATCCGCCATCGCATCCAGCTGGTCCGCGATCATCCTCCGGTTCTCCCGCAGTCTTTTATACCACGCCTCATTGAGTTCCATTCTTGAAAACGCCCATATGGCCTCCTCGACCATCCACGAGTAGCGCGGGCATTCCTGCACGTAATTCTGCTCTAAGATGACTTCCCGCGGATGATGGGCAATGACGGCCTGAAGCATGTTCCGAAGCCGCCCTGCCAGATCGCTTCCCTTCTGTTCCCAGCACACCGCACAACCATCACAGGCCGCGCACAACTTCCCTGTGATCTCCTGTTGCAGCAGCTCGACACTCTCATGCCCTGTGGCCGCACGATTTCCGCCGCCCGCTGCGAATGCGACCGACAGTTCATCCACCGCTTCCGCAAGTGCATGGATTCTTCCATCACTCCGATAAGACGGCTGCACGTCTACCTCGGTTGCCGCAGGCTTTATCGCTTTTCCCAGTTCCTCCGCCATATGATACAGATAGTGGATTACGACGGTTGCTCCTGCCACGAAGATTCCCTCACAGACGCCTAGCATCAGTTCTCTTGTATCCATTGTGGAAAAAGCGACACCCGAACAGTCCATGACTGCTACTGCAAGCCCGGTCAGGATTCCCGCTACCCAGCCGCTGCACTTATGATTCGCCCACTGATACAGGCGGATTCCGACTCCGGATACCAGCAAAACAAACACGTATTTTACCATTGCACCGATCGGCATACACCAGCCCATCCCCGCAAAGATTCCTATGTAAAGCAGCACATTCTTTCTCTGATTCAGACAACATCCGGCATAGAAAGCCGGCACCAGCGGATAATACCCCAGGATGCACAACATGCTGCTACATGCTCCCAATACTGCAATTCCTACTCTTCCAATCCCTTCCATCATTCTGTTTTGTGTACTCATAGCACGCCTCCTTCATATCCATTTTGAGGCGGTCGCGCTACTCTCGCTGTGGCTCGCTCCCGCGGACCCCTGGAACCGGTGGCTGGCATCTATGCGGACACTAGTTATCCAAAATCAGGAATTTGCAGAAAATGTCCGCAGGGTTCTTTTCATGATTTGCTGTCCGCTCAAGCTTAGACAGTGGCACTCCGGATGTTCGCCTGAACACAGAATGTGTCCGATGGATTTCGTGTCTGCCTTACGTGGGGCACCTTTGTGAACAAGTGCCCGCGGGTCGTGTTTGCGACCACATAGCTTAGTGGCACTCCACAATTCTATGATGGAAGACATTAACCGAGAGCGGGCACAATCAAAATTCACAAAGTGCCCCTCTTAGGCAGACTAGAAATTTTGAGCACATCTGTGTCAGGCGGACATCCGGAGTGCCACAGTCGAAGCGTTGCTCGGACACAAAAATTGAGCCCGGCAGAGATTTTCGCAAATTCAATGATTTTGTCTAAAACCGTGCTCCGCATAGATGCCAGCCACCGGTTCCAGGGGTCCGCGGGAGAGTGCCGCAGCGAGAGTAGCGCGACCGCCAGCAAATGGGATTATACAGGGAGGCGTGCGAAATACTTGTCAGAATTTCTACCGGGATTCAAAAAGTTATCGGCAAAAGATCTCTTCCACTGCGATTCGAGGGACCTCATACTTTGCTGCATAGAAAAAGAAGCACAAGGCTTCCGCCTCATGCTTCTATTTCTCGCTCTCCTTGAAGATGATCTCATTCTTGTAGGTAAGCCCGAGCTTACTCTTCGCAACATCTTCATAATATTCACTGGACTGCATGTACTTCTCAAGATCATCGATCTCCGAGGAGCGCTGCGTCTCCTGTTCATACTGTTCCTTAAGTTCATTCTCACGCGCCATATAGTCCGCGTCCTTTTGCCTCAGCTGATAGATCTGTATCGCCATAACCGCTACGAACACGACAACGATAATGCTGATACACACAGTACCCGTACTACGGCGTCTTCTTCTTTTCTTCTTCATTCTCCGTCTCCTGATTCCTGTGAATTTTCTCTAGCCTTATTGTAACGGCTTTCGCAGCGCTTTTCAACCGCTTTCGTACACAACGGATCCATTTTGTGAGCCAGCGCATCACCAGCCGTCCGAGCGAAATCCGGTAAAGCAGCACGCCAGCCGCAATTCCGAGGATCATATAGAACCTTATAATTCCATCATTTACCTGACAGACTTTTAAGAACAACCAGCTTCCTGCCACAATGCCGTACACAAAATCCTCAAGTGAGATCCACACGATTCCATGTGGAATCATCCTTCTTATCACACGGATCACATCATAGAAAACCGTCAAAAGTATGCCTGACAGGAACGCCTTTCCCAATAATGCCAGTTCAAGTTCAAGACCGCTGACCGGTTTCATGATGTGAAAAACTTTCCAATGATCGAACCTTTTCGTCCCGGCACCTGCGAATAATTGAGTGCATCGACCTGTCCGTCGATATCCACCTCTCCCTTGTCAAGATCCAGGCGGTTCACATGAAGATCCTTTCCCTTAATGTGAAGCATCCCCTGCTCCGTCTCGAGCAGTATTTCATTTAAATCAAACGATATTACATCAAGTATTCCCGTAAAGCTTCCGGCTTTACGATCCTGTAGCATAAGTCTGTGCTGTCTGGTAATTGTTTTCTCCTCCATACCGGTGACTGCTGCCTCCTATCATATCCCTTGATCATCAACTTTAGGAAAAGCACGTGTCTTTGTGTTTTTCCTCATATTCATATTATATGAATATGAGAATCCCGATATGACGGATTTTGAATCATCACTGTTTAAAGCCAACCTCCAAAATGCTGCGAATCTGCCTGGCTCTCAACAATTAAATGTACTCAAACAGATCCTTCGCTTCTTCCTTCTTGGTTGTATCCTGAATGTTAAGGACGCGAACCTTAACCGATTTCTGTCCAAACAGAATCTCGATCTCATCCCCGACTTTGACGTTCGTGGATGCCTTGGCGGGTTTGCCATTCACCATAACACGACCGGCATCACATGCCTCATTCGCAACCGTTCTTCTCTTGATCAGTCGCGATACCTTCAAAAATTTATCTAATCTCATATTTTCTCCTTTAACTAAAAAAGTGGAGCGCCACGAAGGTGCTCCACCAAACTTTAGCAAAACTAGTTTAAAGAATCCTTTAAAGCCTTACCAGCCTTAAACTTAGGTGCCTTAGAAGCTGGGATTGTGATCTCCTGCTTAGTCTGTGGATTTCTACCAACTCTTGCAGCTCTCTCAGATACTTCGAATGTACCGAAGCCAACTAACTGAACCTTCTCACCCTTCTTAAGTTCCTCAGCAACAACGTCTGTAAATGCCTTTACTGCTGCCTCTGCGTCCTTCTTAGAAATCTCAGCCTTCTCAGCTACAGCTGCGACTAACTCTGCTTTGTTCATGTCAAAATTCCTCCTATGGGTCATATATTATATAATTCGAGTTCCTTCTCTCAAATTACTTACAAATCTATTTATACTTGTTTTCCTAGTATTTGTCAAGGAAAAATGCCTGTTTTTGGGGATTTCTGCACATTAAAATCAACCAAAAATATTCGTCCAAAATCGTCAATTTGACACAATCGAGCTGGAGCTTGTCATGCTAGAGAGCAGATCCTTAATGAGATCCAGTTCCTCCTGACGCTTCGTGCTCTCAGAACTTGCCGAGCTTTCGGAGCTCTGTGAACTCTGTGAATTCCCGGTCCCGGATTGTGTCGATTCCGACGAGTCAGAAGAACTCTGCGAACGGTCAGTACCACCGGTCGTCTCGGTCTGCGTCGACTCCGTCTCGTCCTCCAGGTTAATAATGACCGTTGATTTTTTAGAATTCACATAGAGATTCCTTCTCCACACATCATATCCGTCCGCATAGACCGCAATCGTGTGCTGCCCGTATGTAAGCTTGATCGGATCGCTGTAATCCACCTCTTTATCATCGATCAGCAGTACGGCCTTCGCCACATCGATCACGAAACGTACCTTGCCGGTCTTTGGTCCCTTTCCCTTGATCTTATCTAAGTCTACCGTCGTTGTCTGCCCACGCGTGATCGTCACCTGTGTGCTTCCGCCCCATCCGTTGTTTGCCACGGTAAGCTCATACGTGCCTTCCGGAACCTGCATCGACAGATCCTTGGTCACCTCGGTAAATATCTTGCTGCCAAGCTGCAGGAAGCTTCCCTCAAAAAGCGTCGTATTCTTAAGCGCCAGTATTCCCTGTGCAGTAGTAATGCGGACCGATACAATCTGTTTATCCACTCCGACCACAGAGAGTGTGTCTCCCTGTGCGATATCCTCCATCGATACCCTCTCATCGCCGGAAAAAACATACGTGTTCTCATCATAGTGATACTTCGAATCTCCGATCTGCAGCATCGCCGGATCTGACGAGATACTGAATCGCTTTACATCATCATACACCCATGCGTTATCCGAAATCTGCGCGTCACAGAGAATTCCTTCCCTGTTCACATTACCGATCGTAACCAGCAATCCCTGCACAAACGAAGCCACCGTCGTCCGGTTTCCGTATTTATCCAGAAAACGCGTTCCGGTTCCGTAATAATACCGGTATTCCATCCCATTCTCATAACGGTACAGTCGAAGCGTCTCCTCAATCTGATCCACAGCGACCACAAGATAGAGATCCTCATCGGCCGCGTCCGCTTCCGTCACCTGCGTGTCGGAATCCGCCTGTGTCTGGTCTGCGATCGAATGATGAAAATAGACGCCCGCATCCTGCGTATTCTCCTTGCCACATCCCGTTAATGCCAGCAGCAGAACAACAAACACAATTATATTTTTTATTATCTTTATTATTTTTGTTTTCTTCATAGCTTTAGTATACATGATTCTTATAAGAATGAAAGCATATTTTCCAAAAAGGCTCGCCTCGCCGGCTCCAGTTCCTCAATCTTATTCAGCTTGTCGATCTCACGCTCCGACACCCAGGTCTTGCGCGAATTGCTGTAATGATTCGATACCTTCCAGAATTTTTCCGGGAAAAGCAATACGAGATACAAAAGCCGCTTCTCGTCCGCGCTCATCCCATACTCCCTGTCATACTGCATCACAAGCCGCTCCCCAAGCCTGCTCTCCCACCGGTTTTTCTCCATCATTTTGCGCACAAAATTTGCAAGATCCATCACCGGGGTCGCATAACTCATGTTCTCGTAGTGTACAATCATAAAACCTTCTGTCGTCTTAAGGACATTGTGCTGGTTAAAATCGCCGTGACACAGGCCTTTTGCCGGATGCAGATCCTCTTCATCCAGAATGCGGACTGCCTCCGTCGCATCCGCCATATAATGCGCATACAGTGTCAGAAAGCGACGCTCGAATTCATTCCTGCTCCGCCTCGCCAGCACATAATTTTTGACCTTGACCAGTTCCCGGTAATGTCGTCTGCACACATTTTCCGGATCACTGCGATCCGTCTTCATAAAAGCCGGGATCCCGGATGCACATGCTTTGAGCGCACAGTGAAGTTTTCCAAGCGAAGTGACCGCCCGCACCATATCCTGCTCACGGTTCGTGCTGCACTCTGCACCATAGACCATATCCTTCAGCCAGTAGCGCATCCCGCCTTCGTCCGTTGCAACGGCTTCCCCCTCCTTCGTAAGCATGATCTGTTCCGCCGCAATGCCGCTCTCGTTCAGCCTGCTTAACACGTCCCGCAGGAACATTGCCCGCTCCTTCGATCCGCGAAACGGCGTAAGAAGCTTCGTCCCTTCATTCGTTTCACATATATATGCGCCTCTTCCGCGGCTGATCTGCTTTATTTCCAAGTCGTACTGTTGTAAGATTGCTTCCGACTGATTATACACAAAAACCCCTCCCATATGACATCACTGTGTTCTATCATATGAGACGGGTCATCAAATTATGCGCCATATCAAGCAGCTTATCCCTCTGATTCAGCTCCGGTTCATCGAGCACACGCTCAAATAATTCGTTTAATACAGCACCGATCTCCTTGCCCGGCTTCATGCCCATCGCGATCAGATCGGATCCGCTTATCGCAAGATCCTTCTTCTGCACACACTGCTGCGCCGCACAGATTTCCTGGAAAAAGCGTTCAAACGAATCTACATAAGCAAGCTTTTCCTGCCTGTGATACATGCTCTGCCCGAGCGTATCCGCACGTTTTACCGCAAAAAGCGCCGGCATATTTTCAACGCCGATCCGGTTCATTGCACGCCGCACCGTACGTGCATTCAGTTCCGGTCGGTCATCATGATAACGAACCAGCCTGCATACGCGATCCGTAGTATCGTTATCGAATTTCAGTCTGCGCAGGATAACTTTTGCCATATCCGCGCCCTTCACAGGGTGTCCCTTGAAGTGGTTCTGCCCCGCTTCATCCGTTGTGATGCACACCGGCTTTGCGACATCATGAAGCAGCATCGTAAGCCGCAGCACCTTGTCCGGTTCTACATGAAGAAGCGTGTGAAGCGTATGCTCTCCGACCGAATAACAATGATGCTTATTGTGCTGATTAGTCTCCATCATGGTATCGAACTCCGGCAGAAAGACTTTCGTAAGTCCGGTCTCATACACCGCCCGCATCGCATCCGGATGGGCGGAAGTCAGAAGCTTGACCAACTCCATCTGTATCCGCTCCGCACTTACCGCACGAAGATTCTGTGCAAGATCCCTGATCGCCGTCAATGTGTCCGGCTCAATGGCAAAGCCAAGCTGCGCTGCAAAGCGCACAGCACGGAGCATACGAAGTGCATCCTCGCCGAAGCGGTCATGCGGCTTGCCAACACATCTTATGATGCCCGCCGCAAGATCCTTCTCTCCATCAAACGCATCCACAAGCCCCGATTCATCATTGTAAGCCATCGCATTGATCGTGAAATCACGCCTTTTTAAATCCTCGACCAGATTCCCGGTGAAAATGACTTCCTTCGGATGGCGGCTGTCCTCATACTCTCCATCAATCCGGTATGTAGTCACTTCATACCCCACATGATCGAGCATGACCGTGACGGTTCCGTGCTGAATACCGGTGTCAATCGTATGACAAAACAGAGACTTCACGATCTCCGGGCGCGCCGAAGTCGTGATGTCCCAGTCCTGCGGTGTACGCCCGAGAAGTGTGTCGCGCACGCATCCGCCCACAGCGTAGGCATCGTAGCCTTCCTTCTGCAGACGGTGGATAATTTGATTCACATGTTCCGGTAAATTCATTTTCATAGAAATTTATAGTGTCCTTTTTCTCCAGTTTTCACGATATACAATAGATCATCTGCCTGCTTGATCAGGCTGCTGACCTCGTCCTCGTGGCGCACATCGGAAGCATATGCAATACCCATGGAGCAGGTGATGAGTCTTCCCTCATTCACCGTGATCGCATGTCCAAGATGTTCCTCGATCTGCTTCTTAAAACCGCTTGTCGCATTGATTCTGGCATAGATTTCCTTCGCGATCGCTTCCAGTTCCCTGCGGTCATCTGTCTCAAGAATAATAATAAACTCATCTCCGCCGTATCGGCTGACGAAACCTTTGCCAACGCTTACGTCCTTGAAGATTGCAGCCATCTCCTTTAAGATCAGATCACCGATATCGTGTCCGAATGTATCGTTATAATGCTTGAAATTGTCCAGATCAATGAACATCAGTCCGACATCAAATCCCTGCGGAGAGTCTTTTAAATGTTCTTCAATCTGCGCGATCTGCTCATACATTCCCGCACGGTTATATACGCCGGTCAACATGTCCGTCTCAGCGGCTGCCTGAAGACGTTTGTTCATCTCCGAAGCTTTCTCATAAGCTTCCAGACGATTGATGGAATACTCCATCTCACGGAAGAGCAGACGATAAATGTACAGATCATCTTCGTTTAACATATAGCGCTCGATTGAGCCATGCCAGTTGTCCTTCATGCGCACATAAGCGATCAGAAGGCTTGTCAGTGTTCCGTTCTTCATAAACGGAACCGCAACGAAGGAGCATACATCATCCTCGCCAAAATAAGCGATCATATCCTGATGCTCAAGGAAGCCCTCACCGATCTTCGATGCCGCAAATCCCTGCGGATACTCTTTGATCGCACGTCTTATTCCAAGCAGTACTTCCTCTGTCATACTGCATCCGCTGTCATTGTAGAGGACATTCGGTCTGCCCTCCTGATAATAAATATATAATGCACAGTCCAGATTAAAGTGATTGATGAAGCTGCTGATCGCATTCTGCACCATCACCGGAATCTTCTGGTCTGTGATATCGATCATCTTCTGCCATGACGCAAAGAACTCCATCTGGCGCTTGTTGGTCTGGAAGTCACGAAGCAGACCTTCATGCTTGACCAAAGCCTCGATTTCCTCTTCACTGGCAACCTTTTTCCGGTTTCCGGCATCCGGCTGAATTCCCTGTAAGATATCCATGGATAACGATGCCGTCATCTCGCTGCTCATCGCATCATGCTGCGCAAGCAACTCCTTTTCCTGCTCATACAGTGCCTTTCGTCCCATCTGGTCGAACAGTTCCATACGCGCTTTGCGGAAAATGCGATAACTGAAAAATTCATTTCCACCGGTGCGAGCGAGGAATTTCTCCGCATTCATAAAGTAATTATATGCCTGCTCAAGGTCACCGTCATACTGCTTTAAGAGCGCCTGTGAGAACGTATACAAAAACATATCATCATCACATTTCGCATAATCGTGAATGATCTCTTCGTTCTTGTTATTCTTTTCTTTTTCAATAATATAATTCAAAAACTGTCTGCAGCTGAGCAGATAACGCTCGCAGGTGAAACGATCCTTCTGCATGATTCCAATGAGTGCAAGCAGCGCATACAGTTTCGAGAGATTACACACACGAAGACTGTTCAGATGCAGCTTCTCAATGACTTTCATTACAAAAAGCAGATCATGTTCCGCCTCTTTAAACTGCTCCTGCATCATGTAGTTGAGTGAACGGTTATAATAGACTTCCGCAATATCTTCCGATCTTCCGAGTTGATAGAAAATCTGGATCGAATGATTATAATATTGCTCCGCCAGTTCATTTTTGCCCATCGCGCTCAGATTATATCCGATTCCGGAGAACATTCTGCCCTCGTAAAAGATTCTGTCTTTCGTCACAAATTCATATGTCCGCACGGAATATAATAACGCAATCTCATTCATTCCGTTCGTCGAAGCCAGCATGATATTCTTCTGGTAGGCATCATACACAAGCTGCTCATTCCCGATTTTCTTTGCCAAAGTGACACCCTTGCTGAAATAGAACAATGCAGCCTCTGAGCGATAGGCCTTGGCAACAACATTCGGCTGATTGTCATAAGCATAGATGTAAATGTGTGCGAGATGATTCTGATAATCATATTGTATCAGTTTCTCAATGAGTTCCGGCTCGATCGGGATGTCCTTCACGCAGAAAAAGATGTTGTACCATCCGGACATCTGCGCCATAACTTTGAGCAGTTCCGCACGGAATACTGCCCTCTCATCCCCACTCTCTACACCCCATGTGTATGACTGATCCGCATACCGCTCGGCACGATCGAGTTTTCCCTGATACATATAACAGGTTCCCCGAAGGAAATCAAGTTCCGCACGGTATTTAAATTCATACTCCGCCGGAATCAGATTCTTCGCCTCCGTCAGCAGTTCCAATGCCTTTGACAATTCTCCAAGCAGAATCGACGTCTTTGCATAAAGCAGATAGAATGCCCGTCTGCTCGCGTTCTTCATGCGCGCATCTTCAAATTTGATCTGATACTCTACCTCGCGGAAATATCGCTTTGCCTGATCATAATCCAAAAACTCTACGATATTGCTGACTTTTTGGATACTTGCCTCGTAATCCTCATCGACATCCACATTGTCGGTGTAGCCTTCTCCGAGTACATGTTCCCTGGCGATCTCTGTTCTCCTGTGATCCGATGAGCCGATGTGATATAACTGGCTTCTATCCTTCAGACTCTCCACAATGCGATCCCACACATCCGCAACCGATTCCTTGCGTCCGACCGAATCATTGACGCCGAGCACAAGTCCGATATTCTTGTCCGGATGAGCGATCAGATCATGCACCAGTTCAAAGGTACTCCTGCTCGCCATCTGGAAACGGTTGATTACAAGCATGAGCGGATGCTCCTTTGCCAATGCCTTAAGCATCGCCGCCATCGCATCGGTCATACGATTCTGCTCGTATGCCACTTCGTTGAGCAGAACATTCTCATTCCGCTTACAGATTCCGCTCTCATAATAGCTGCGCAGAATCTCTTTATGCAGTTCATACACACCGCATCCATCCAGAAATGCATCAAAATCTCCGGTTCCGTACGCACGGAACATATCACAGATGGTGTCTAAGAACGGCTCATACGCTCCGGTCAGTTCGCGGTATCCAAATTCGCGCGAGGCAAAAAAAACGCTATCCATCTGTGCGCGATAACGTTTTACTGTCTCTAAATTCTTAATGGAAAAATCATTGTTATAGTTTGCCATAACAATGTTCTTCTCTGTTGTGCCGACATGGTTATAAACCTGTTCGATCACTCCGTTATAATACTTATCAATCATGGATTACTCCCCCTGCAATCCTCGTCTGCCCTCACAGACGTTTATACTCCAATTCCATAGTATGACAATCGCCCCCGCTTGTCAAGCTGATGACTCCCCTGTGACACCTGCCGTTTCGCACGTTTCATTACAGGTCCGGCTTCTTAAGAGAAGCATTCTTTTGCTACTTGAGAAGTGCTGAAATTTCTGCACTTTCCGGCTGAATTTTATACACATGATTCTGACCATCTGTCGGACTGACAAAGGCGATACGATACGAGCAAAGTCCCAGCTGCGTGGCATCGCTTCGTCCATACTTACGGTCTCCGATGATCGGGGTTCCCATGCCCGCCATCTGCAGTCTGATCTGATGATGTCTTCCGGTATGCAATGTGATATCAAGTAACGCGCTGCCCTCTTTCTCCGCAATCAGTTTGTAATCGAGAACCGCTTTCTTCGCGTCCTTTGTTCCCTTCGACACAATCTTAGAAACATTCGTCCTGCGATCAAAAGTCATGAAATCTTCTCTGGTTCCCTCCGATGCAAGTCCAGTTGTCTCCGCGAACGTCTTTCCTTCCGGAAGCTGTACCAATGCATAATAATTCTTACCGATGGAGCGCTCCTGCACCTGCTTCGAGAGTGCAGCAGCGGCCTTCGGATTCTTCGCATAGACCATCACTCCCTCGACCGGCTGGTCAAGTCTGTGCACGATGCCAATATATGGTGCCGCATTTTTCCCTTGTTTTTGCAGTCCGGACGCTACATAATTTTTCAGTATACTCTCCATATCCTGCTGCCCGAGGCGCTTCGTCTGTGTCGCCACGCCTGCCGGCTTATAACAGACAATGAGGTTATCATCTTCATATAAAATCTTTGGGGTCTGCATTCGCTTATCTCCTTCTAAACCTGACAACCAAGAATTTCCTTCGCGCGCGCCACGCTTTCCTGTGAAGGCGGATCCACATCTTCGAGCTTATACGGGATTCCAAGTTCCTTCCACTTGAAGACACCGAGTGTGTGATACGGAAGTACCTCCACGCGTTCTACCGTATCCAGCGTGTCGATAAAAGCACGAAGTCTTGTGAGCTGTCCCTCATCGTCCGTGATGCCCGGCACAAGCACATGGCGGATCCACATCTTCTTGCCATGCTCCGACAGGCAACGTGCCATGTCAAGAATGTTCGCATTCGTCTGTCCGGTAAGTTTCTTGTGCTCCTCCTCATCAATCTCCTTGATGTCGAGCATAAACAGATCCGTTACTTCCATCAATTTTTCAAACTTTGAGTAGAACGGTTCCTCCCTCGTAAACGGATTACCCGATGTGTCCAGACAGGTATTGACGCCTTTTTCTTTTGCAAGTGTAAACAGTTCGATTACAAAGTCAATCTGCAGCAATGCCTCGCCGCCACTGACCGTGATACCACCCTTTTTGCCCCAGTAGTTCTTGTAACGGAGTGCCTGCGCAAGAATTTCTTCCGGTGTCTTCATCTCGCCTTCTGTCTTTGCCCACGTATCCGGGTTGTGGCAGTACTTGCAACGCATATTGCAACCTTTCAAAAAGATCAGATAGCGCACACCCGGTCCATCTGCCGAACCAAATGTCTCAATTGAATGTATATTTCCTAACATTGTTTCACCTCGTTTATAACCCTCGAATAATATATGCAAATTATATCATAAAAACAGGGCTAATACACAAATATTCATTCATGTATTAACCCTATTGTGACACCTTAGATCATTACATACGCTCGTGGCAGGTACGTGCGATTACATCCATCTGCTGCTCCCTGGTCAGGTCGATGAACTTAACAGCATATCCTGATACACGGATCGTGAAGTTTGCATACTCTTCTTTCTCCGGATGCTCCATAGCATCGATAAGCTTCTCCTTACCGAATACGTTCACGTTCAGGTGGTGTGCTCCCTGATCGAAGTAACCATCCATAACGTTTACAAGATTCTCAACACGTTCATCCTCGTTGTTGCCGAGTGCGCCCGGGTTGATGGTCTGTGTATTTGAGATTCCGTCGAGTGCCCACTCATATGGAATCTTTGTCAGAGAGTTAAGGGATGCAAGAAGTCCGCTCTGCTCGGCACCGTAGCTTGGGTTTGCTCCCGGTGAAAGTGGCTCGCCTGCCTTACGTCCGTCTGGCATTGCTCCGGTTGCCTTACCATATACAACGTTTGATGTAATCGTAAGGATAGATGTTGTAGGCTCAGAATCACGGTAAGTGTGATGCTTCTTTAACTTATCCATGAATGTCTTGAGAAGCCATACACCGATCTCATCGGCACGGTCATCGTCGTTTCCGTACTTAGGGAAATCTCCCTCGGTCTCGAAGTCTTTTGCAAGACCGTTCTCATCACGTACAACCTTAACCTTTGCATACTTGATTGCAGAAAGGGAATCAATTACATGAGAGAATCCTGCGATACCGGTTGCAAATGTTCTCTTTAAGTCCGTATCCATGAGCGCGAGTTCCGCTGCCTCATAGTAATATTTATCATGCATGTACTGGATCAGGTTTAATGTATTTACATAGATATCTACTAACCAGTCCATCATCTTGTCATACTTTGCCATTACCTCATCGTAATCCAAGTACTCAGAAGTAATCGGTGCATAGTTTGGTCCAACCTGCTCACCGGACTTCTCGTCAACACCACCGTTGATTGCGTAAAGTAAGCATTTTGCAAGGTTTGCACGAGCACCGAAGAACTGCATCTCCTTACCGGTCTGTGTAGCGGATACACAGCAGCAGATTGCGTAATCATCGCCCCATACAGGCTTCATTGCATCGTCGTTCTCGTACTGGATAGAACTTGTCTCGATGGAGATTCTTGCCGCATAATCCTTGAATGCCTGTGGCAGTCTGGATGAGTAGAATACGGTAAGGTTCGGCTCTGGAGCCGGTCCCATGTTCTCTAATGTGTGTAAGAAACGGAAGTCTGTCTTCGTTACCATAGAACGTCCGTCCACGCCTGTTCCTGCTACATCAAGTGTTGCCCATACAGGATCTCCTGAGAACAACTGGTTGTAAGAAGGAATACGAGCGAATTTTACCATACGAAGTTTCATGGTAAAGTGGTCGATCAACTCCTGAGCCTGAGACTCTGTCAGGATTCCCTTGTCCATATCTCTCTTGATGTAAATATCAAGGAAGGTAGAAACACGACCAACGGACATTGCAGCTCCGTTCTGTGTCTTGATTGCCGCAAGGTATCCGAAGTATAACCACTGTACGGCTTCCTTGGCATTTGTTGCAGGTCTTGAGATATCGCATCCGTAGATCTCTGCAAGCTTCTTCATATCCTCTAAGCACTTGATCTGCTCAGCGATCTCTTCTCTTAAACGGATGACATCGTCTGTCATCTGACCGCATCCGCAGTTTGCCTTGTCTTTCTTCTTCTCCTCGATGAGGTAATCAATACCGTACAGAGCGACACGACGATAATCACCAACGATACGTCCTCTTCCGTATGTATCCGGAAGACCTGTTAAGATCTTAGCGTGACGAACCTTCTTCATCTCTGGTGTGTAAGCATCAAATACGGCTGTATTATGTGTCTTATGATACTTTGTGAAGATTTCCTTTAAGTTGGAGCTTACTTCGTATCCGTAAGTCTCACATGCCTGAACAGCCATCTTAATTCCACCGTAAGGCATGAATGCACGCTTCAACGGCTTGTCGGTCTGCAAACCTACGATCTGCTCCAAATCCTTTAATGACTCATCAATATATCCCGGACCATAAGCTGTAATACCTGTTACAACCTCTGTCTCCATATCAAGAACGCCGCCTTTGGCACGCTCCTCTTTCTGTAACTTCTGTAATGCGCCCCAAAGCTTATCCGTTGCCTCTGTCGGGTCTGCGAGGAAGTCCTCGTTTCCATCGTATGGGGTGTAGTTGTCCTGAATGAACTGACGAACGTTGATCTCTTCTTTCCAGAGACGTCCTTCAAATCCATCCCATTCCTTCATTTCTAGCATGATGTTCCTCCTTATATATAAATTTTGTCTGTTACCATATATTAGTTTTATCTAACCATCGATAGGTTACCCTAACATATGTAATTTGTCAAGTCTCGGGGGTAATGTTTTAGAAATGATACAAAGCGTAACTTTTCAGAAAAGAGATAAGGGATTGAAGGCTTGTTGTGCTTGCACATAAAAGGCTTCAATTCGTTATCTTTGCAACTCTGAAAAGAGTTGCCTCCCACTCATGAGCATTTTTAGCCTTGAAAAGGCGGGAAAGAACACGAAGTGTTCAAATGCGAATGTTTGTGGGAGAAATTCTGAAAAGTCCTCATATCGATAAAAAAAGACCCTCCAGGCTTCTTTTGTTGCCCAGACGGTCGGCGATTGCGGTACATCTTCGATGTATCGCCTGCGGTGCCTGCGAAGCAGGTATCGCTTGCGATGTCTCGAAGAGACATTGCTTCTATCGGCAGCCAATACACTGCCTGTTATACTCCACGTGGTTCTCCACTTCATTCCGTCAGTCATATAACGACTGTATTATAACGTACTCCCTCCGTTTCTGCAAGTCTAAATAAAAAGAAAACACGCAAAGTCAAAAACTACCAAATCCGGTACCTTTAACTATGCATGTTTTCTGCTCTATGCCCTTACTGCCCAACGCATCTTCGTTGAATGTGCACGCGCGTTCTGTGCACACTCCTGCGCGGATGGTCGTACAACATCCTTTGCATATTCACTGTAGATTCCATCACGGAAACCTTCTTTTAATGCGCGTTTCACCAGCTTGTCCTCGCCCGAATGGAAGGTTAAGATTGCAACACGTCCGCCCGGTTTAAGTGCTCCCGGCAGCTTCTCCATGAATTCATACAGCACTTCAAACTCGTGATTGACATCGATACGAAGCGCCTGAAAGACTCTCTGACAAGTCTTCTTGATCGTATCCTTCTTCTCCTTCTCCGGAAGAAAATCCAATGTCTTCTCGATCACCTGACGAAGCTTCGTGGTCGTGTCGATCCGGTTGCCTTTTCGGATCTCATCCGTGATTGCCCGGGCAAGTTCCTCGCAGTACGGCTCATCCGAATTCTCATACAGCATTCCCGCAAGTTCATCCCTTGAAATCGTATCAAGGCGTTCCGCCGCACTGATTCCACTCTGCTGGTTTAAACGCAGATCAAGCGGTCCCTCCGTCTTAAATGAAAAACCTCGCTCCGGATTATCAATCTGCATGGACGATACTCCAAGATCCGCAAGAATGAAATCAAATCCTCCGACTTCCTTTGCAATCTCGTCGATCGTACAGAAATTCTGCAGACGGATTGTGAGAATTTCTTCTCCGAATCCCTGATCCGCAAGGCGCTTTTTCGTCTTAGCCGATTCTACCGGATCCACATCCGTTGCATAGATATGCCCCTGCCCCTGCAACTGCTGCAGCATGGCTTTCGTGTGTCCACCATAACCAAGTGTTGCGTCAAAACCGATCTCCCCAGGCTGAATCTTTAAGAAGTCCAGTATCTCGTTCACCATGATCGAGATGTGCATGCCCGCCGGGGTATTTCCCTTGCTGATCACATGCTCGATCGTATCCTGATACTTCTCCGGCTGTAATTCCTTATATTTCTCCTCGAACCGCTTCGGATATTTGCCCTTGTAGCGCGGACGACGCTTGTGTACGGTTGTCTCCTGTTCCATTCTATTCTCCTCAGTTCTCACGTTCTATATCCAATGTTGGTCTATTGTGTTTTGTAGTCTCACAAACATATCATAATATCTATCTTTTGTCTGATGAATGATATCCATGGCAATCGATTTGTTATACGCATGAGCAACATTGTTTCGAGAAATCAATGCGTCTAGCCACATTTCCTCATCATTGATCATACCTGCTTTATAAGCCGTCTTTAGGATTGCCCTCGGCGAGCCTGTCGCTCCCTCTGAATATCCGGAATTTTCCAATATTTCCTTCATTGCTTTCCATGATTGTTCAAAGCATATCTCATACAGTCCTACCATCCCAGCTAATTCAACATTGCCATATGGTTCCTGATAGGAATAAATGTCTTTCAGATTAATAAGTGCAGCTTTAAAATTGTCATATTTTTTCATATAACAGAATTCCCTCTCTTTTAATCGAATCTAGCAGTTCCTCTCTAACCGGTTTATCCAAATCTATGATATCAAATTCCAGCAAAGTGGATGTCTCTTCATCAACATCCAAAATAAAGCGACTGCTGTTTCCTCCCTGAAAAGCCAAATCAATATCACTTCGTTCTTTGTAATCGCCTCTGGCTCTTGATCCAAAAAGAACCACTCTTTTTACGCTATTTGTTTTTGCCAATTGTAAAATTTCCTGTATTACTTTCATTTTTATCCCTGTCGATTCAAACAAACTATTTTTATTCATACAAGACATCTCCGTTATTAAACAAAAAATCCCAAGCTACAAATCCACCACAACTGTATTCTCTTCATCAACCGAAAAAACCGGCTGCCACACGACATCCTCCACCGGCTCAAAATGCAAAGCGGAACAGGCAATCTGTCCCTCCTCTTTTCGATCCAATTTCCCGGCAAGGAAGATGGAAGTTGGACCATCCGCACCGCCGATTACACTTACACCGGTACTTGCAGCCACCTTATCACTTTTCATAACCGGCTGGTCGCCTTCTGCGCAATCATGTAAAGAAAAGCGGTTCTGTGCAAGTTCCGGCTCCAGCTTATAATTCATCTGCATACAACATCTCGGATATTTCATCCCACGCATCGTAACCGGAAACTTTGGCACCTCGACTGGTTTCAGATCTAACACTGTGAGCTTATACTGTTCCATCGTCTTAGGATTTACAAGTTCTGCACGCTCACCCGGTTTCAGTGGTCCAAATGGTTCCCCATATACCTGATGCAATCCCTCTTTCAGTCGAAGCTGCATTGAAGAAATCTTCGGCTTACGTACCGTGGCCCACGCAAAACGAATCCGATGAAAGGACCACACTTTTAAGGCATCCAAATTGTAATGCATAACCCACGCATACGCTTCCTCATCTCCACAGATTTCCGGTTGTGATTCATATTCCGAGCAATCGGCAGCAGGCACCGGGACGCTTCCTGCAGGCACCCCGCTCATAACGGATACCGGAATATAAGTCGTCCCGCTACTTCCGGACCACTCAAGCTGCTTCCCGTTAAGACTCAGCTCCGGCATCAGATCCACGCTCACCGGATTTTCCTCAAGCATCTGATTTTCGAGTGTCCCCGGCAGATCATCACGATCCTCATACGCTTTCCACTTATCAACAAACGCGCGCATTACATCCGGCTCCACGCATTTTCCAAGGTCAAGTACAAGCCCCTTACCGCAGATATAGACAGACAGCGCCACCCACGTATCACCATTCCATGTAAACTTATGATTCAGCGATACTTCTTCGCCGGCGCGCGATCTGCACGAACCGCCGAAATCGTTATATCGCACCTTCCATTCCTGTTCTGTCAGCAAAATCCATCTCCTCCGGATCATACTCCGTTCTCATTCATCCACCATACAATGCCTGTGGATTCTTCTACTCTGTCTTCATGCGTTGTCTCTGCTTCTCGTTGATATATTTGCGAAGCTGCGGATTATCGAATCGCATCTTACACCCATACAGGAACCGTCCGTCCTGCATCGTACACTTGCGCACACATACGCCGACCAGCATAAATGCGGTCTCCTTGTCAAACATCTCCGCGCGCACTTCCTCTCCGCCACGGATGTCCTCCTTGGTCGTAATGATTGCAAATCCGTTTGAAGACACGTCACGCACGATTCCCTGCATCTGTGACGTCCGATCCCTTCCAATCGAAATATTCGCCGGGGCATGCACATCCAATCGATAAGCATGCCTGCGGTTCATCTTTACGCCATCCTTGCTCGCCATAATGACATGGCACGGTCCCTTATCTCCCCGTGCATGCTTGATGATAACATTTTCCCACACAACCGGAGCCGTATCATCCTCAAACAGATACAGATCAACAAACGCCTTGGTCGACTGAAAGCTGACCGTTGCCATCCCCTTGTCTTTCTTATCTCCCGGCTTGTCACCCGGTGCCGAAGTCGTCTTGATTTCGTCCACCGCAATCGCAGTCGCATATACCTTTTGCACATTCACCGCAAAATCCAATGAACGCATACTTCGGATCTCAACACCATCTTTCATCACCTTCGGAAAGACTTTGACAACGAGATCGCTTCCCTTCTCAATTTCCGAAATTTTCATAACCTATTTTTCCCTTATAGCTTAAATCGATATCCGACGCCCCATCCACAGGCAGCCTGGCTGCCTGCCGCGCGTATGCGCATCCTTTGACAATAGACAATATGGGGCTATAATCCTCTACAATTTAAATCGATATCCGACGCCCCATATTGTCTCTATATACTGCGGCTTGGTTGTGTTGAGCTCGATCTTCTCACGAATCTTTTTGATGTGTACCGTAACAGTTGCAATGTCTCCGATCGACTCCATATCCCAGATTTCACGGAACAGTTCTTCTTTCGTGAAAACGTGGTTCGGATGCTCCGCAAGGAAAGTCAAGAGATCAAACTCCTTCGTTGTAAACTGCTTCTCCTCACCATTCACCCACACGCGGCGCGCAGTCTTATCGATGCGGATGCCACGAATTTCCACAATATCATTCTCCGGCACATTGCTTCCAATCAACCGTTCATAACGCGCAAGATGTGCCTTCACACGGGCGACCAATTCGCTCGGTGAGAAAGGCTTCGTCACATAATCATCCGCGCCAAGACCAAGACCACGGATCTTATCAATGTCATCTTTCTTGGCCGAGACCATCAGAATCGGTGTATTCTTCTTTTCACGAATCTGGCGGCAGATCTCAAATCCGTCCACCTCCGGAAGCATCAGATCTAAGATAAACAGATCAAATTCCTCGTTCAACGCACGGTTCAATCCGCTTCGTCCGTCATTCTCAATCTCAACTTCAAATCCGCTCAGTTCCAGATAATCTTTCTCAAGATCCGCAATCGCAACCTCATCTTCCACGATCAAAATTCTACTCATTTACCGTTACCTCCTGATACTTGCGGATAACAAAATACATCGTCGTTCCGCAGTCTTCCTTGCTGGTGGCCCAGATCTTGCCACCGTGATCCTCTATAATCTTCTTAACGATCGACAATCCGATACCGCTTCCGCCAGTCGCAGAATTGCGCGAAGCATCCGCCCGATAAAAGCGATCGAAAATATAAGGCAGATCCTTCTGGGCGATTCCTCGTCCGTTATCCTCAATCTCTACCTGAATAAAATCACCGACATCCTTGATCCGGATGTTGATGTATTTGTCCGTCTTGTTCATGTACTTGACCGAATTTCCAATAATATTGTTGACCACACGGCGCAGCTGCTCCGGATCCGCAATAATCAGCGTGTCCACCGTCGCATAATTGAAGTAGGACAATCCGATGCCTTTGGCCTCAAGATCAAGTCCGATCTCTTCCACACAATCCTTAAAATACTCATACACATTCAGCTTTACAAAATTGTATGGAATACGATTCGTATCAATCTTGGAGTAAAGAGTCAGCTCATTGATGAGCATATCCATCTCGTTAGCTTTATTGTATATGGTTCGCACATATTTATCAACTTTTTCCGGCGTATTCGCCACTCCGTCGATAATTCCTTCCGAATAACCCTTGACCGCTGTAATCGGTGTCTTAAGATCATGCGCGATATTGCTGATCAAAGCCTTATTCTCACGCTCATTGTTAATCTTCTCCTCCGCGTTATCCTTAAGACGCTGCCGCATCTCCTCAAAGGTTACACAAAGTTCACCAATCTCATCATCCCCTCTGGCATCCATTTCAAAGTCAAGATTGCCTTCCTTGATGTTCTCCGCCGCAGCCTGAAGTTTCTTGATCGGCGTGATCATACTCTGGTAGATCCAGATGATCATCATACAGGCAGTCAGAAGCAGGATCAGAATGACAGCAACAATTCCTCCGACGAGAAGCTGCCGCAGTTCCGGCATACTCTCATTCATCGAGGTGATGATAAACACACTCATCTTCTTATCTTCTGCATTCTTGAAATCCACCTGCTTGACCAGCACATCTTCCTCACTATCAATGTAAATTCCGACGCCTGCGTCCGAGCCGGTCGTTCCATATTTTGGAAGCGAATCAAGCATCGACTCGTTATCCGTTCCACCATTATAATAGAGACTTTTTCCGGCTCGTACGATCAGATACGAATATTTTGTCAGCAGATCCGAATTGAGTTCCTGCAGATAATCGATATCCAACAATTCTTCCGAATTCTGCTTGATCGTATGCTTGATCTTCTCAAAGTCTCCCACCGTATATTTGTTAAGAAGCTGCACAGAGCTCATAATGCTGTATGCATTGGCATTCTTGATTCCATACGTTTCCTCAATCACATGGGTCTGAATATTGCAGAAGCCGACAATCGCAATCGTTGCAAGAAAAACCGGCACAAAAATAATAATACAAAAAGAAATGATCAGTTTCGTCTTGATCTTCATAATGTTCCTTATCCTCCGTTATAGAAAAAAGCACAGAGACGCAAATCCCTGTGCTTTATTATAACATTGTTTGTTTCGAAAATATGTAAACTTTTCATAAACATCCGAAGATCAAACAGTATTACAGATATTTCTTCAATACATCGACCTTATCGGTTGCTTCCCAAGGAAGATTTAAATCGGTACGTCCGAAGTGTCCGTATGCTGCAGTACCACGATAGATTGGTCTGCGCAGATCAAGCATCTTGATGATTCCAGCCGGACGCAGATCGAAGTTCTCTCTTACAATCTCAACCAGTTTATCATCTGCGATCTTGCCTGTTCCGAAGGTGTCAACCATAACGGATGTAGGCTCTGCCACACCGATTGCGTAAGACAACTGGATCTCGCATTTGTCAGCAAGACCTGCTGCTACGATATTCTTGGCAACATAACGAGCTGCGTATGCTGCAGAACGGTCAACCTTTGTGCAATCCTTACCAGAGAAAGCTCCGCCGCCGTGACGAGCGTATCCACCGTAAGTGTCTACGATGATCTTACGTCCGGTCAGACCTGCATCACCGTGTGGTCCACCGATTACGAAACGTCCTGTCGGGTTGATAAAGAACTTGGTATTGTCATCAACCATATCCTGTGGAAGAATCGGATCAAATACATACTTCTTGATATCCTCATGGATCTGCTCCTGAGTCACATCCTCATCATGCTGTGTGGATAATACAACAGCCTCAAGTCTCTTTGGCTTTCCAGCCTCATCGTACTCTACGGAAACCTGTGTCTTTCCATCCGGGCGAAGGTAAGTTAAAGTTCCATCCTTACGAACCTTCGTAAGCTGTAATGCAAGCTTGTGGGCAAGTGAGATTGGATACGGCATAAGCTCCGGTGTCTCGTTGGTCGCATAACCAAACATCATACCCTGATCTCCGGCACCGGTATCAAGGTCATCTGTTAAAGCACCTTCCTTTGCCTCAAGCGCCTTGTCAACGCCCATCGCGATATCGCTGGACTGCTGATCCAAAGCTACCATAACAGCACATGTGTTACCATCAAATCCTGTCTTTGCATCGTTATATCCGATTTCATTCACAGTTTTTCTAACAATAGAAGGAATATCAAGCTGCGCCTTTGTTGTGATCTCTCCTGTTACAAGAACAAATCCTGTACAGCTTGCAGCCTCACAAGCGACACGGCTCATCGGATCCTGCTCCATGCAGGCATCCAGAATCGCATCCGAGATTGCATCGCACATTTTGTCAGGATGTCCTTCGGTTACGGACTCTGATGTAAATAATAATTTTTCCATCGATTTCTCCTTTCGTTTCAAAAAGCATTTCTGCAATAAAAAAATCCGCGTTAAGCGGACTGACTGAATTTAAGATCATCAAATCCTCTTATTGTTCGATTACTCGCTCAGGTTGGCACCTTCCTGTTGTATAAAACGGGGTTGCCGTGACTTCACAGATCCTATGTATCTCCATCACTCTGAATAAGAGAAAAGCTACAATATTAAATTTGAAATCTCTATCCGCTACCATACGCCAAAATATTGCATCTGTCAAGACCTATTTTATTGACTTTTTGTGTCGAATTCCTTATACTTCAAATTATGTAGGAACGCATTTGGGAGGGTTAGTTATGCGTAGCTTAGAACCAAGAGAATTAGAGATCGGAATGGTGACTGCGGAACCGGTTTGTACTCCGGTGGGACAGCTTCTTGCCCCTGCCGGCACGGTTATTACCAAGCAGCTTATCAACCGCATGAAATTATATCGTGTCGAATCGGTAAAAGTGCAAGGCGATGATCCGAAGACCGCAACGGAAGTTTCTCCTTCCAAGCCGGAGGAAACACCTGTAGAACCGGTGCAGATCAGACAGCCGAAGACACACGCGGAAGAGAGCAAAACGCATTCACAAAAAGTAGCAGCCTCGCCGGAATTTAGGGATTTTCAATTTGCATATTTTGCATGCATCCAGAAGATGAAAGATTCCTTTACAGCAGCTGTCGATCACAATGAAACGATTGATACGAACGATCTGTTACAAAGCGTTTCTGAATTGTTCCTCTCCCGCAACACGATCATAGAGCTTTTTGATATGCTCTATAATATGCGTACGATCACGGATTCCGTCTATGCACACTGTCTGAACGTTTCCCTGATCTCACGTATGATCGGCCGCTGGCTGAAGCTGCCGCCTCATGATTTAGACATACTTACTGTGGCAGGACTCCTGCATGATATCGGCAAGCTCAAGATTCCGGAGGAAATTTTAAACAAGCCGGGATTTCTGACCGATGAAGAATTTGCGCAGATCCGTCAGCATCCAAAGCTCGGATACGAGATTTTAAAGAATCAGCCAAATATGGATCCTAGAATCAAGAAGAGCGCTCTCATGCACCATGAGCGTTGTGACGGAAGCGGATATCCATCCGGACTCGGCGAAGATTTTATTGAGAACTTCGCAATGATTGTAGCGATCGCAGATGTTTATGATGCAATGACCGCAGCAAGATCTTATCGTGCACCGCTCTGTCCGTTCCAGGTGATCAGCAGCTTCGAGAAAGAAGGCTACCAGAAATATTACACTCGTTATATTCTAACTTTCTTAAAGCAGATTGCTTCCACCTATCAGAGTAACCGTGTCATCTTAAGTGATGGAAGAGGCTGCAATATCATTATGTTAAATCAGAATGATCTGTCCCGGCCGATCGTACAGCTTGATGACAATACCTGTATCGATCTGTCCACTGCAAGCAAAGACTTATATATTAAAGCTGTATTATAATCGGAAAGCCACCTGTGAAGTTGTGTCACAGATGGCTTTTCTTATTACATTACAAAGACTATATAACAAAACAGGAGATATCCCCACGGATATCTCCTAAATAACATTGCTCTAAGAAACTTTCAGAATAAACTTCTGCAGTTCCTTATCATCGTTGACTTTCTCAATCTGCGCACCGATTCCTCTGAGCTTGCGCTCAAATTCCTCATAACCACGCTCAATATAATAGATATCATCGATCACCGTAATACCATCTGCAACGAGTCCTGCAATCACAAGTGCTGCACCTGCTCGAAGATCCGGTGCATTCACATGTGCTCCGGTATACTGGTTCACACCGTTGATGATTGCAATATTACTCTCCACCTTGATATTAGCTCCCATGCGGGTAAGCTCGTCAACATATTTGAAACGGTTCTCAAAGATACTCTCTGTCACCGTACTGGTTCCCTCTGCAATACCGAGAAGGACTGCCATCTGCGGCTGCATATCCGTCGGAAATCCCGGATACGGAAGTGTGGTCACCTGTGTATGGTGAAGCTTTCCGTTCGAAATAATACGGACTGCATCATCGAATTCCTCAACCTTGCATCCAGCCTCAACAAGCTTGGCAGTGGTAGCCTCAAGATGCTTCGGGATCACATTCTTGACAAGCACATCTCCACCGGTTGCTGCGACAGCGAACATAAAGGTTCCCGCTTCAATCTGATCCGGGATGATGGAGTACTCGGTCTTATGAAGCTTCTCCACACCGACAATACGGATCACATCGGTTCCTGCGCCACGGATATTAGCTCCCATACTATTTAAGAAGTTTGCCACATCAACAACATGCGGTTCCTTCGCAGCATTCTCGATAACGGTCTTGCCCTCTGCCATAGACGCAGCCATCATAATATTGATGGTAGCACCTACCGATACTTTATCTAAATAAATATGTGTTCCGTTTAATTTTTCTGCCTCTGCAACAACAAGTCCGTGTGCGATATCCACGTTCGCTCCCATCGCACGGAATCCCTTCATATGCAGATCGATCGGACGGCTTCCAATATCGCAGCCACCCGGAAGTGCGACCTGTGCCTTCTTGTATTTTCCAAGCAAAGCGCCGATCAGATAATATGATGCACGGATTCTGCGGATAAACGCATTGTCCACATTTACATCACGGATAAAAGATCCGTTGATCTTCACTTTGTGCGCATTGATTCGCTCTACCTTAGCACCGATCTCCTCGATTGCCTGCAGCAGAACATTAATATCTCTGACATTTGGTAAATTCTCTATTGTAACGGTCTCATCGGTCATAATGGAGGCTGCAAGAATCGCAAGTGCCGCATTCTTTGCACCGCCGATCTCAACCTCACCATTCAGCGGATTACCGCCTTTGATCACGTACTGTTCCATATCTCACCTCAAAAATGAAATGCCCCTACTAAATATACTATTCGTTACTTTTCTGTTTGTTATTCATCAAATTTAATTTCTCTACAACCTGACCGACGGTCTGTTCTACGCCTAAGCCCGTCTCACAAATGCAGATATCTGCATATTTTTCATAGAGAGGGGTGCGTTCCTCATACAGATCGTGGAGTGTCTGGCCGTCTTTTAATACGACACCTCTTCCTTTGATGTCTGCCAGCCGCTTCTCCAGAGCCGGATACGGTACCTGCAAATAAATAACCGTTCCGATCTCACCGAGATGTTCCATCGCTTCCTTTCCGTATACTACACTTCCTCCGGTCGCGATGATTGCGTGCTTCGCCTGAATGGATGCATTCACGCGGTTCTCAACTTCAATAAACCCTTGTGTGCCTTCCTGTTCAATGATTTCACACAGAAGTCTCCCCTCCTGCTCCTGAATCACAAGGTCAGCATCAATAAACTGATATCCAAGCACTTTAGCAAGGATAACGCCGACGGTGCTTTTACCCACCCCCGGCATTCCTATTAAAACAATATTATCCTTCAACATTATTGCGTACTCTCTGCGTTCTCAGTACCCGTTGTGCTCTCTGTAGAAGCATTCGGATCCTGATGCGTAAGGGAATTCTTAAATTCAATTTTCTTGATGGACTTCTCGTCAACCTTCCAGTTGTCGTCTTTCTGCCATCCACTCAAAACTTCCTGATATAAATCATCTTTACGCTGGTTGATAATTGTCGTACGATTCTGCTTCGTAGCTTCCTCATCCGTATCCTTATCAACGCGTACGAAATAAGCCTTGTCACTTGTCTCGATCAGTCCGGAAGTCTCTCCCTCCTTCAGACCATCCAAAGCCTTCTTTACATCCTCATCCAGTGTATCATTATCGGCATCATAAGTGCCTGTTGTTACCTTCTGATCATTGTCTTGTGCAACCTTATCCAAAGTTGCTCCGTCTTCTTTTAATGCAGCTTCCATCTTATCTGCAATCTTCTTGTTTGCATCTGCATTATCGCTGCCCTCACTGATGTCAAGCGATACCATGCTGTACGCACGCATGTTGGCTTCCTCATCCGATACATTCGTATCCGCATCCGCCTCGATTGCAGTCTTCATTTTATTTCGAATGGTATACAGTGTAAGGACTTCTTCTACAACATCCTCTGTTGCACCCATCTCATCCAAAGCTTCCTTGGAATTAGCCGAGATAAACTTCTGCGCTGCTTCCTTGATCGCTGCCTTGTCATCATCCGTGATCTCAACATTGTAATCACTCATATGCTGCTGCAGCGTATACATCTCATGTAACTCTTCCATCGCCTGATCCTTCGTGCTGTCCTCAAGCGTTGTTCCGTTGCCGGACAAATCCTTTGACCAGATATTGTCTGTCGAACCCGATCCGCCAAGATACATCTTGTACAGATCCTCCATCGCTGCCTGCTCATAGCGGCACAGGAAATTGGCAACACCCATTGTCACTGTCTGATTCTTCATGGTTGCTGCAGTTGCATTCTTATTTATACCGCATCCGGTAAATACGGATGCACAAAGGGCACCTGCTAAAATCAGTGCCATAGCTTTCTTTGCCTTCATAGTTCCTCCTATATGCCCTCTTCCGGAGCATTTGCTCATATATTATAGTGCTTTTTTTCGCAACTAGCAAGACTTTTTATGCATTTTTGGCGCCAAGCAGCAACTTCATCTGCTCAAGCAGCTGCCTCAACACATCCAGAATATCTCTTGCAGCCTCTCTGGAGTTCACTTTCAGTGCATACGTAAAATACGGATTCTGTGCATCCGCTGTAAACTTAAGCGCCGGTGCACATGCGGTAATCAGCTCCGGAATCTTCGCCGGATCAATATCCGCTTTCTCGTACATCGTGAGTTTTAAGAAGTCATCCTTCTGTACAATTTCCTTAATATATATCTTATGTGCCAAAGCCTTAAGTCTGGCGATCACGAGCAGATTCTGCACAGACTTCGGCGGTTCTCCGAATCGGTCGATCAGTTCTTCAAGCATCTCCTCCGCCTCATCGTCCGTCTCGATTCCCGCAATGCGCTTGTAGATATCGAGCTTCTGTGATTCGTTGGCAATATAAGTTGCCGGAATGAAAGCATCCGTCCGGATGTCAACCGAAGTGTCAAAGTCCGCTTCCGGCGCATCGCCTTTGGCCTCCTTGACGGCCTCATGGAGCATCTTGCAGTACAGATCATACCCGACTGCCTCCATATGACCACTCTGCTGGGCACCAAGCAGGTTTCCCGCGCCACGGATTTCCAGATCCCGCATTGCAATCTTAAATCCGCTTCCGAGATCCGAGTATTCCTTGATTGCCGCAAGACGCTTCTCTGCCACTTCCTTGAGCATCTTGTTTCTGCGATACATAAGAAATGCATATGCCGTCCGGTTCGATCGCCCCACGCGTCCGCGCAGCTGATACAGCTGCGAAAGTCCCATATTGTCAGCATCGTGAATGATCATCGTGTTGACATTCGAGATATCCAGTCCCGTCTCGATGATTGTCGTCGATACCAGTACATCAATATCTCCATTGATAAAGCGGTACATGATATCTTCCAGCTGCTTCTCATGCATCTGTCCATGCGCAAAAGCCACATTTGCTTCCGGCACCAATGCCTGGATCTTCGTCGTCACCTCATCGATATCCTTCACTTTATTGTACACATAGTAAACCTGTCCCTGCCGCGCAAGTTCTCGCGAGATTGCCTCGCGGACAAGTTCCTCATTGTACTCCATAACATAAGTCTGGATCGGCACACGATCCATCGGCGGCTCTTCCAGCACACTCATATCACGGATGCCGATCAGACTCATATGAAGAGTTCTCGGGATTGGTGTTGCCGTCAGCGTGAGAACATCCACGTTCGTCTTGAGTTGCTTGATCTTCTCCTTGTGCGCCACACCAAAGCGCTGCTCCTCATCCACGATCAGAAGTCCCAGATCCTTGAACTGCACATCCTTCGACAGGATGCGGTGCGTTCCCACAATGATATCCACCTGTCCCTTGCGCAGATCCTCGATCGATTTCTTCTGCTCCGCCGCTGTACGGAAACGACATAACAGATCTACCCGCACCGGGAAATCCTTCATTCTCTGTGAAAACGTATTATAGATCTGCTGCGCGAGAATTGTTGTCGGTGCAAGATAAGCAACCTGCTTATTCTCCTGTACCGCTTTAAAAGCCGCACGGATTGCAATCTCCGTCTTACCATATCCAACATCTCCGCAGATCAGGCGATCCATGATCTTGTGGCTCTCCATATCCTTCTTGGTCGCCTCGATGGCAAGTACCTGATCCTCCGTCTCCTCAAATGGAAACAATTCCTCGAACTCCCGCTGCCATACCGTATCCGGACCATAGACATATCCGTTCTGTTCCTCGCGCGCCGCATATAACTTGACCAGATCCTGTGCGATCTCTTTGACCGCGCCCCGGACCTTCGTCTTCGTTCTGCCCCACTCCTGTCCGCCGAGCTTATTGAGCTTCGGCTTTCTTGCGTCCTTGCCGGCATATTTCTGGATCAGCTCCAGCTGTGTCGCAAGAATATAGAGATTGGAGCCTCCCGCATACTCGATCTTGATATAGTCCTTGACTTTGTGGTCCACCTCGATTTTTTCAATTCCCTTGTACACGCCGAGTCCGTGATTCTCATGAACGACATAATCACCGACATTTAATGCGGTAAAGCTTTGGATCTTCTCCCCTTCATAGGTACGGTGTCGCTTCCGTTTCTTGCGCTCCGCCCCGAAGATATCTGTTTCTGTGATGACTGCAAACTGCAGGATCGGATATTCGTATCCCTTGTGCACCTTTCCGTAGCAGACCATGATCTGTCCCGGCAGAAGCTCATGATCGTAGTCATCCGTATAGAAACAGTTCAGCCCCTCATTCATGATGTCAGCAGCAAGGCGCTCTGCACGCGTTCTCGATCCGGACAGCAGAATAATCCGGTATCCGTTTTTCTTATAATGCTGCAGATCTTTGATCAAAAGTTCAAAGCTATTGTTATACGCATTCACACTTTTGACATGAATGCCATACTGTCCGTTTGATTTCAGTCCATTCGTCTTGACATCGAGCGCCGACACTGCAATACACGAATACCGCTCGATTTTGCCCATCACTTCCTTGAATCCGAACAGTTCTTTCATCTGTCCCGGCAGGATATATCCTTTCTCAAGGCGCTGCTTCATGCTCTCCGCAAACTCAACCTCCGTCTGCTTTCCACGTTCCGTGCACCGGCTCAATTCATCGAAAAACAGATACGTATCCGCCGGATCAAAATAGTCCAGAAGACCAACGCGCTCCTCACTGAAATACGACAGATACGCATCCATTCCCGCCGTCACGGACAACTCGCCCCACTCTTCCGCCAGTTCCTGCGCGGTGGACAATGCCCGGTGTGCCTCTTCGGTCTTCATTTCCTTTTTTAATTTGGAAGCAAAAGTCTTCGCTTCTTTTAGAAAGCGTGCAATTCCTGCCTGCTTTTCCTCATCATCAAGCACCAGCTCACACGCCGGATAGATCACAAGTTCCTCCAGATTCTCGATCGACTTCTGGCTCTCCACGTCAAACGAACGGATCGTATCGACTTCATCTCCCCACATCTCGATGCGGACCGGATTGTCCTCCGTCAGTGGATACACGTCTAAGATACCGCCGCGAAGCGCAAACTGCCCGACCGTATCCACCTGATATTCCTTCTCATATCCCATCTGCACAAGGCGCGCCACAAGTTCATCGAGAACCACCGTATCTCCCGGCTCGATCCGTCTGATGCTGTCCCACAAAGTCTTCGGTGGTGCCATCGTATTCATCAATGCATCAAACGTCGTGATCACCGTCACTTCCTGCTGCTCATGGATTGCACGAAGCGCACGGATACGCTCTGCCGTCAGCAGATTGCCGCGGATGTCCGACTGGTAGAACAGAATATCCTTGGCAGGATAATAGACCGTATTCGGTTCAAAAAAGCGATAATCATCATACAGTTCCTTCGCTTTCTGCTCATGAAAAGTGACAATGACTTTATTCTTTCTGCCATTGCCGATTCCATAGATCATATGTGATTTCTGCGCATCAATACAACCACTGATTGTGATCAGTCCGGTCTTCTGCGCCTCTTTGGTCATCTCCTCGAATCCACTCAGTTCGTGTAAGGGTTCTGTAAATGCTCTCACTGTCTTACCTGCCTCTTGCTTCTTAATAATAATATCTGTTCTCTGCTCCTGCTGCTTTTAGCCCTGTTTCTTTGCATTAAAATGATTCATCGCCGCGTCCACATCTCCCTGCATCATCAGAACTGCTGCACTGCAGGCATCCCGAATCGCATCTTCTACGAGCACACGATCCTCTGTCGAAAATCGTCCCAGCACATGATCTGCGAGATCCCAGCCCTGTGGTTTTTCACCCACGCCGACCTTAATGCGCATGAAATTCTGTGTGCCGCATCTTGCAATAATGCTCTTGATTCCATTATGCCCACCGGCGCTGCCTTTCTTGCGCACACGAATGTTGCCCGGTGCAAGCGAGATATCGTCAAAAATAACGATCATCTCGGATTCCGGATCCAATTTATAGAAATTAACGATCTCCGCCACACTGTCACCGCTTAAGTTCATATAAGTCAGTGGCTTGGCAAGAAGTACCTTAACGCCTTCGATCACACCGGTTCCGCACAATGCCTTGTGCTTGTGGTCATTCATTGTAATATGATACTGCTCCGCCAACGCATCAATCGTGTCAAAGCCGATATTGTGTCTTGTTTTCTCATACTTTTTATCCGGGTTTCCTAATCCGACAATTAAAAACATCGTAATTCTCCTACTCTTTCTTTTCGCTCAAAAGGGGCTATGGATTTCTCCACAGCCCCGATTCTTTACTCTGCCGTCTCATTTAAGACTTCGTTGTACTTATCCAAGATCATCTTCTGAATCTTCTCCCTTGTTCCCGAATTGATCGGGTGCGCGATGTCACGGTATTCACCGTCACTCGCCTTGCGGCTCGGCATTGCGATAAACAATCCCTTCTCGCCCTCTATGATCTTGATATCGTGTACCACGAATGCATCATCAATGGTGATGGATACTACGGCTTTCATTTTACCATCTTTGTCAACCTTTCGTATCCGGATATCTGTAATTTGCATAATAACCCCCTCCTCTGTCCGCAACAAACTCACCTCTAGAGTATATACCGCTCATTATTCTCGGAGACAATGCGTACCCCGTCTTCTCCACAATAATAGGTATTCGCCTTCAATGTTCCGCGACTCTCCACGATACAATTCTCGATGTGTGTGTTGTCACCGATATATGCATCATTTAAGATGATCGAATTCTTGATCACACAGTTCTTGCCAATAAAGACTTTCTTAAACAGAACCGAATTCTCGACACGGCTGTTGATAATACATCCGCTGGAAATCAGACTGTTCGTGATGTCCGATCCCGTATTGTACTTTGCAGGAGGAAGATCGTCTACCTTGGAATAGATCTTCGGCTCCTGACGGAAGAAGTAATCTCTGACATCCTGTTTCAGGAAATCCATATTGGTGCGGAAGTAATCATCCACACTCGCAATATTACTCCAGTATTCTTTCATCTTGTATCCATAAATACGCTTGATATTTTTATAACGGATCAGCACATCTGCAACGAAATCAAAGCGGTTTTCCTCTGCAGATTTCTCAAGGATCTCGATCAGCTGTCTTCTGCGGATGACATAGACACCGGTAGAGATCGTATTGGACTGTGCGATAATCGGCTTTTCCTCAAATTCCACAATTCTGGAATCTTCGTTCATGCGCACAACGCCGAAACGATTGATATTGGCATCCACCGGCATATCCTTGCAGACAACCGTGATATCCGCTTTCTTTGCAATGTGATAATCAAGTACCTTATTATAATCCATCTTGTAGACACAATCACCACTGGAAATAATCACATACGGCTCATGACGTCTCTTGAGGAAATCAATATTCTGATACATGGCATCCGCTGTACCACGATACCAGTCACTGTTCTCTGCGGTAACCGTCGGCGTAAACAGATACATGCCTCCCTGCTTACGACCGAAGTCCCACCACTTGGATGAACTCAGATGCTCGTTTAAGGAACGTGCGTTATATTGTGTCAGCACCGCAACGGTCTGCACATGTGAGTTGCTCATATTGCTTAATGCAAAATCGATGCATCGGAAGCTGCCTCCGACCGGCATCGCAGGGATTGCACGCTTTTTGGACAATTCACCCATCCGGTTGTTGCTGCCTCCGGCTAAAATAATACCTACTGCTTTCATTTTCTGTCACCTGCCTTAATGATTACTTCGCCACTTGCCAACTGTCCGTCCGGATAATCTTCCTTGTCAGTCACACCGGATATTGCAGTATTCTTGCCGATTGTCACGTTCTCCGGAATCACAGTATCATCCCCGACTGTCACAAGGTCAAACGAGTAGATACTTGCGTTGAGTTTATTCGGAGCCGACTCTCCGACGCCAAGTGTTGTACCATCCTCGATCCGGCAATTCTCCGCTACGATCGATTTATCCATCGTAACATTCCTACCGATACAGGTGTCCTTCATAATAATGGAATCTCTGATCACAGATCCCTCTCCGATATATACATTCGGTCCGATTACCGAATTAATGACTTCTCCATGGATTTCCGACGACTCACCGATAATGCAGCGCTCCACATGTGCGCCAGGCGCAATATACTGTGGCTCGATCGTGTCGCATTTCGTATAGATCTTCCAGTACTCCTCATAGAGATTGAACTCCGGAATGAGGTCGATCAGTTCCATGTTCGCCTCCCAATAGGAACCTAAAGTTCCTACATCCTTCCAGTATCCGTTGAACTCGTATGCGAAAAGGCGCATGTTCTTCTCGAAACAGTAAGGAATAATATGTTTACCAAAGTCGCAGCCCGGCTGATCCTTGAGTGCCAGCAAAGCCTCCTTTAAAACCTTCCATGAGAATATGTAGATACCCATCGAAGCGAGATTACTCTTCGGCTCCGCCGGTTTCTCCTGGAAATCCTCGATTCTCTTATTCTCATCTGCGATCACAATACCGAAGCGGCTTGCTTCCTCAAGCGGAACCGGCATCGTAGCGATCGTAACGTCTGCATTGTTTGCCTTATGGAAGTCGAGCATGACTTCATAATCCATCTTGTAAATATGATCTCCTGAAAGAATCAGAACATACTCCGGATTATAACTCTCCATGTAACGCAAATTCTGGTAGATTGCGTTCGCAGTACCGGAATACCACTCACTATTGTCGCTTCTCTCATATGGTGGAAGCACAGTTACACCACCGTTGTTACGATCCAGATCCCACGGAATACCGATTCCGATATGCGTGTTCAGACGCAACGGCTGATACTGGGTCAATACACCAACGGTATCAATACCCGAATTAATACAGTTGCTCAGCGGAAAATCGATGATTCGATACTTGCCGCCAAAAGCGACTGCCGGCTTAGCAACATCCGCTGTCAGAACTCCAAGTCTGCTGCCCTGACCGCCTGCTAAAAGCATAGCTATCATTTCTTTTTTAATCACGTAATCACTCCTCGTCTGTTCTTATTTTTGTAGGTTCCATTCTTTCATCAGCGGATTTTACGTCCACTCTCTGATTTATCTATTATAGCACAGGCACTTTTTATATACAACACATTTCACAAATTGTTGTATTTTTTTGGACGTTTTTTGGCAGATTGCACAATGTTTTTCTAGGTGCGTCAACGCTTACAGAGTGGTATAATAATGAAATAAATCTTTATAAATAGGTAGGTAATCTTCATGTATAAATTAAATTTCAATAAGCCGATCCACGTTCATTTCATCGGAATCGGCGGCATCAGCATGAGCGGACTCGCAGAAATCCTGCTCGAGGAAGGATTTACGATCTCCGGATCCGATTCCAGGGAATCCGACCTCACACGTGCGCTTGCTTCCAAAGGTGCCACCATATTCTACGGACAGAAAGCTTCCAATATTATTCCCGGCATCAATGTCGTTGTCTATACAGCTGCCATCCACGAGGATAATCCGGAGTATGCAGAAGCTGTCTCACAGAATCTGCCGATGCTCTCCCGTGCCGAACTGCTTGGACAGATTATGGACAATTACGATGATTCCGTTGCAGTGGCAGGAACACATGGCAAGACCACAACCACTTCCATGATCAGCGAGATTATGCTCGCAGCAGATGCTGATCCTACGATCAGTGTTGGAGGAATCCTTCCTTCGATCGGTGGTAATCTACGTGTCGGAGATTCCGAGATGTTCGTTTCCGAAGCATGCGAATACACGAACAGTTTCTTAAATTTCCGTCCAAAGTACAGCATCATCTTAAATGTAGAAGCCGAACACCTTGATTTCTTCAAGGATCTTGACGATATCCGCCATTCGTTCCGCAAGTTTGCAGGCAACACGCTCGCAGACGGTGCAACGATCATCAACGGAGAGATTGACAATTACCAGGCGCTCACGGACGGTCTGCCTCAGCAGATCATTACATACGGATTTGATCCGTCCTTTGATTTCTATGCCACAGACTTAACTTACGATGACAAAGCGTGTCCGCATTTTACCGCGATGCATGACGGCAAGAAGCTCGCAGAGATCAAACTCTCCGTTCCCGGCCGCCACAACGCAAGCAATGCACTTGCCGCCATCGCTCTTGCTGTCACGATGGGACTGGACACAGACGCGATTGTAAAAGGACTGGATGCTTTCGGCGGAGCCAACCGTCGTTTCCAATACAAAGGCAGTGTGGACGGTGTAACTGTGATCGACGATTACGCGCACCATCCGACAGAGATCCGCGCAACGCTGACGGCTGCCGAGAACTATCCGCACAAGCGGCTTGTACTTGTATTCCAGCCACATACTTACTCCAGAACCAAGGCATTCCTCGACGACTTTGCCGATGTATTGTCTATGGCTGACGTAGTTGTCCTTGCAGACATTTTCGCAGCCCGCGAGCAGAATACATTCGGAGTCAGCTCGAAGGATATCTTAGTTCGTCTGAAAGCCAAAGGAACAGAAAGCTACTATTTCCCATCTTTCGAAGAGATTGAGAAATTTTTATTGAAAAAATGTATGAACGGCGACCTGTTGATAACTATGGGTGCCGGAAATGTCGTAGAAATCGGCGAAGCGATTCTCGGCAAATAAGTTATCCACTTTATCCACATAGTTTTGTTGATTTTTCAATTCAGCTATGTGGATTTTTTGTTGCTAACTTGTTTCCTCTGGCGCCGCCTTAGCAGTGTGGATTTTATGGTGTTTTGCAAATCTTTTTGTACATAACCTCCTGATTTCGACAAAATTATCCACATTATCCACGTTATCCCCGTAGCTTGCAACCCCTTGATTTGTGCGGATTTGCGGACTTTTTTCTTCTTCCATTTGCAAATTGATTGTGCTATAATCACAAATGCACTAAAGGAGAGAAAACTATGGTTCAGATTCAGTTACACAATGATTGTCCAACTACAGATACCTTAATTTCCAATCGTTTCATTGATGACTTTATGCCACAGGCGAACGGTGAATTTGTTAAGGTATATTTATATTTATTACGTTGTGTACAATCTCATGCATATAATTTTACAATTTCTGAGATTGCAGACAAATTTAATAATACCGAGATGGACGTCATCCGCGCGCTGCGTTATTGGCAGAAGGCCGGAATCGTAAATCTGGACGAGGATCCGACAGGTCAGATCTGCGGAATCCATATGCTTTCTTTTGATCAGGAAAATCCTGTAAATGCATTAGACTCTGTAAACAATCCATCCGCTGCTTCTGCATCTATACAGACGCAGCCGCTTGACAGCACTGCTTCCGCAGCTGCTCCACAGACGGAAGTTTTACAGACATCGGATCATGTGGCCTCCGCAAAAGCGGAAAAAGTGAAGACCATCCTTGAAGCAGCCTCTGCATTCAACACGCCTGTCAGCGATACCGTCTCGACACCGGCGAAGCGCAAATACACATTGGATGAAATCTCCGAGTTCCGCAAGGATGAATCGGTATCCGAACTTCTATTTATCGTAGAGACTTATATCCGGCATCCGTTAAGTGAGTCGGATGTCAACACCGTTCTCTATTGGAGAGAAGAACTTCACTTTTCGAACGATCTGATTGTTTATTTATTAGAATACTGTATCAGCAAGGGACATTCGAGCATGCGCTATCTCGACAAAGTAGCGATCGGCTGGCATGCGAACAACATCACAACCGTTGAGCAGGCCAAAGAAGATGCCGCAATCCACTCACAGGCTTATTACGGCGTCATGAAGGCACTCGGTATCACCGGCCGGAGTCTTGTAGAATCTGAGACTGCGTTTATCCGTAAATGGACCAAGGAATACGCTTTCGATCTTGCGCTGATCCAGGAAGCGTGCAGCCGCACGATTTCTGCAACACATCAGCCAAGCTTTGAATATACAGACTCGATTCTTACCAGCTGGCACAAGAATCAGGTACATACGTTAGACGATGTGAAGCGCATTGACGCTTCTTATAATAAGGCGAAGAAGACAGCACCTGCCAAAGCCAGCAATTCCGCAACCGTGAAGCGGAACAGTTTTAACAACTTTAATCCACGCAGCTACGATTACGAAAACCTTGAGGGTGCATTACTCTCCTCAACCGTTCGTTAATTTCGGAGGAAATTATGGCACTATCAAATTCTCAATACGATGAAATTATGCGCGATTATGACCGCCAGCAGCTCGAGGATCGACGAATCCTCGACGAGCGTCGCAAGGCCGTCTATGCCCGCGTACCGCGCCTGCAGGAAATCGATGCAGCCGTTGCATCAAGCTCGGTTCGCAAGGCACGTCTCCTGTTGGATGGAGATACCTCTGCATTATCTTCTCTAAAGGAAGAGTTAACTGCATTGCGCGAAGAGAGAAAACGTCTTCTGAAGGAGAACGGATACTCTCTGCAATATTTAGATCCTGTCTATCGTTGCCCGGACTGTAAGGATAGCGGATATATTGACGGAAAGAAATGTCACTGTTTCAAGCAGGCGATCATCAATACCGTCTATGCCCAGTCCAATATTCAGACGATTCTTGAGCGGGAGAATTTCGATCATTTTTCTTTTGATTATTATTCCGAGGATGACATCAGCAGCACCACCGGTTTATCCGCTTTGGAGACTGCGAAACAGGCGGTGCAGTCCTGTCATCAGTTTATTGACGATTTTGACAACAAACCGAAGAACCTCTTTCTTTACGGCAGTACCGGAGTCGGCAAGACATTCCTCTCCAACTGTATCGCCAAAGAATTATTAGACAAAGGCTATTCGGTCATATACTTTACAGCTTTTCAATTATTTGATATATTAAGCAAAGGTGTGTTTGAAAAAGATGCTGACGCGATTGCGGCGCATCAGAACATATTTGACTGCGACCTTCTTGTAATCGATGATCTGGGCACGGAATTGTCCAACTCGTTTACGACTTCGCAGCTTTTTCTATGTGTCAACGAGCGCCTGCTCAGACATAAATCAACCATTATTTCAACCAATCTGAATTTCAATCAGATTGTAGACATCTATTCGGAGAGAACTTTCTCCCGTATCTGCGGCGATTATACGATGATCAAGCTTTTTTCACAGGTAGACATCCGTATCCAGAAGCAGCAGAGACCTAACCGCTAATAACCCTGTTTATTTCACAGGTTATTACATATAAATATTGTTACACACTTAATGGAGGACAAATCATGCCAAACGATGAAAGAATTCTGGAAACCATGCCAACCGGTACTCTGGGACTGATCCCGACTGCCAGCTGCACTGAACTCGGTAAGAAAGTAAACGATTATCTTGCAACCTGGAGAGAGCACCGTGAACATGAGCATCATAACGATATTGCTTTCAAAGATTACCACAAAGACAGTTACATTATTGAGCCTTATATTCCACGTTTCGGTTCCGGAGAAGCCAAATGTGTGATCAACCAGTCTGTCCGTGGTTATGATCTCTATATTATGGTTGACGTAACCAACTACAGTCTGACTTATTCACTCTGTGGCCAGACAAACCATATGTCTCCGGATGACCATTTTGCAGACTTAAAGCGTGTGATCGCAGCAGTCGGCGGCAAAGCCCGCAGAATCACCGTTATCCTGCCATTCCTGTATGAGAGCCGTCAGCACAGAAGAACTGCCCGCGAGTCTCTTGACTGTCCGTTGGCATTACAGGAACTCTACAATATGGGAATCGATAACATCATTACTTTCGATGCGCACGACCCGCGTGTTGTAAACGCTATCCCGCTGAACGGATTCGAGAACGTAATGCCTTCTTATCAGTTTATCAAAGGCATCTTGAAGAACGTTAAGGATCTCACGATCGATGCAGACCACTTAATGATCATCAGCCCGGATGAGGGTGCTACCAACCGTGCGATCTATCTTGCAAACGTGCTTGGTGTTGATATGGGTATGTTCTATAAGAGACGTGACTACAGCAAGATCGTCGATGGACGTAACCCGATCGTTGCGCATGAGTTCTTAGGTTCCAATATTGAGGGCAAGGATGTATTCATCATCGACGATATGATTTCTTCCGGCGAGAGTATGATCGATACGGCAAGAGAGTTAAAGAAGCGCAAAGCCAATCGTATCTTTGTTGTTTCTACATTCGGTCTGTTCACAAACGGACTTGCTTCCTTCGATAAAGCATACGAAGAAGGTCTGATCTACCGTGTTGTTACAACCAATCTGATCTATCAGACACCGGAACTGTTAAGCAGAGAGTACTACATCAGCTGCGATATGAGTAAGTATATCGCTTATATCATCGATACTCTGAATCATGATTCTTCCATCAGCGATCTTCTGAATCCATATGATCGTATCAAGAATTATGTACAGAAGTACAACGATGCAAAAGAAAATGCATAGTGTAACAAGAATTTATATGTAAACAAAACGAGTTGGCAGATTACTGTCAACTCGTTTTTCTATGTTTCGTTATACACCTAACTCACGAACCCAATCCTCACTATAAAAATGTGAAGGCAAAAGCCAGACAACCTTCCGGTTGCCTGGCTCGCGGGCGCGTTCAGATGAAGCAAGATAGCAAATTTTAGATGCAAGCATCTGATTTGCGAATTGAACACTTTCTAATTGATAACGCGAAGGCAAAAGCCAGACAACCTTTCGGTCGTCTGGCTCGCGGGCGCGTTCAGATGAACCAGGATAGCAAGCTTCAGATGCAAGCATCTGATTTGCTATCCTGGTTCATCCTCACTTTTGCCTTCGCGAATATGTCCAGCCTCAATATGTGGTTGAATAAAATTCTCTCTGGCATATTCCCACAAGATTTCGGATCCCTCTGCAGTGTGTGCGTTTCGTCCGAGAATCTGATCCAAATATACCCCATGTTCCACCCACGCTTTGCCGTCTGTCGCGGCATTTAACATCATCGGCTGTAAATTGTCCATCGTCCTTGCGAACTTTGCTTCTGGTGTCTCCTGCGCCTCAAATTCGAGCCACAGATCATACAGTTTCTTTCCCTGTTCTTCCGGAAGCATTCCATAGATGCGATCCGCAGCTTTGCGTTCACGCTCCGCCTGTGTCTTCTTCCCTTCCTCATCGTATGCATACGTATCCCCGGCATCGATTTCCACCAGATCATGGATCAGAAGCATACTGATCGTATGAAGGATATCAATTTCCTTGTTCGCATACTCACTCAGCAAAAGCGTCATAATTGCCATATGCCACGCATGCTCCGAATCATTCTCCTTACGTGTTGCGCCGGTCAGATAGGTCTGTCTTCCGATAAACTTCTCTTTGTCAATCTCTCGAATAAAATCAAATTGCTGATCCAGACGCTGCTTTATTTCTTTATCCATATTTTCCATCTCCTTATCGACATTCCAATTCTTTTTTATAATAACACGTCCACCCAAATGTTAATATCCTGTTTTCTAAAAAACAGGAATAATAAACTTCACATAAACTAAATGAGTCGGATTGCATTCCGACTCATTCTCTCTCCCATAATATGTATCATCTGTAATTCAAGTAATTATTTCTCTTCTAAGATTGATGTACAATGCGGGCATCTGGTTGCCTTAATATCAATCTCCGAGCAACAGTATGGGCACTTCTTTGTTGTCGGTGCCGGTGTCTCTTCTTCATTTCCTGTCATTGCACTCAGACGCTCCGTAATTCGATTGATCACTTTCAATAAGATAAAGATCACAAGCGCGGTAATCAGGAAGTTAATAATAGCGGTAATAAAATTACCATAGTGCAGTACCGGTGCATTCTCTCCGCTTCCAAGTGTCACATACAGATACGAGAAATCCGTTCCTCCGAACAGACCTAAGATTGGTGTCAGAATATCCGCATTCAACGATGTCACAATCGCCGTAAAAGCGCCACCGACGATCACACCGACAGCCATATCCATGACATTTCCACGCAGGATAAACTTCTTAAACTCCTCAAAGAACTTACTCTTCTTTTTCATCGTGTAACTCTCCCTTTCATCTTGTGTAGCATCCTTGTTTTATTGTAGTTTTACTCATTACCGAAACAAATTCCAGATGCCGATCCATCACATTTCCAACCAATGCAATGCCTTTTCCCATAGTAAACGCTGCAACAACCGTGCCAATTCCAAGTCCCATAATTCGTCCAAGGCAGAAGAATGTCATGATTGCCGTAACCAGCAGACAAATTACGTCAAAACCTATTTTAATCCTTGCATATGGTATATGCGTTATATCCGAAAGTTCTCGCGGGAACAAATCCGTCGGAATAATCGGAAGCTGGCAACGATTGGATAATGCGATTCCGATACAAATGATCAAATAGCTTAATACAAAATATAAAATACGCAAAGGAATCGTCAATGGGAGCCTGGTAATCCATAATTCATGCAAATCCATCAACTCACCGAATGCAAATCCTACCACGAAACTAAACAGATAGGACGGTACGAATTTTTTACGCATAACCATTAGCGTACAAATCAAAAGGCCCTGAAACAAATACGTCCACGTTCCCAATGTCAGCTTAGGGAACACCTGATTAAACGCGTATGGCACACTTGAAATTGCAGAAATTCCGGATCCCGATTGCAGCATCAGAAGAACTCCCATACTGTTGATAATAACCGCGAGAAGCAATGCTATCTCGCCACGTATTATAGTTTTTTCTTTTTTCATTTTGGTATATCTCTTTTCTTATGTATTATTTAACCCATGCGTTGAGATTATAGTACCATCACTTCCAAAATGCAACCTTTTCCGATTATCAGCGTTTAGCGGAACAACCCTTAGCAGCGTCTCCACATCCATTAAAAACAGGGCATGAAATCTCTCATTTCATGCCCTTCTTCTCGATTAATGACGCAATATATTATTTCGTTACTACAACGGGAACTTTCACTTTCTTCCCATTAAACTCTACCGTTATAACTGACTTTCCAGCTTTCTTTCCTTTTTTACAGTAATCTTTGATGGAGTAACTGACAAAGCCTTATTATTTACAATCGTTGCAGCTGTAACGCCCATCGTTGTAAATGGCTCTCGTGCATTCTGTATAAGGCTTTGTCCATCTAATTGCCGCACCACAGAAAAATTCTTATCAAGAACCTTATTCCCATTCGGATCTGTAAATACTAAATCATCCAGATAAATAGCATATGGTTTTCCATTTGTATCGATATGCTTGCCATCCATCTGCACATTAATGCCAAAATATATTCCTCTAGCTTCTCTCCAAAATAAGTATTACTCGTTCCCTTATATTGCACCACATAGAAATCACCTTTTCTCTTTGCAGTCGCATATTTTGAAATTTCATACTCATCGTTCTCTTTCGCCAAGTTCACTGGCAGTTGATTCGCATTCAACTCAAAGCCGGGCAGTTTCATTTGCCAGCAAACTTGTTATTGTTATTTGCATTGTAGATTTGAATCGAACTTAAACAATTAATTACCGCATCCTTTTTCATTAGCGTGACTGGAATATACAATTTAAATTGTGTCTCATAACTTTGTGACAACTTTCCTGTATTAGAAAGATCCCATAACATTGCAACAACCTCTGATGATTGCTCCATTGCCCCTGACCCTCTGCAAAATTCGCCCATATCTCCAGCGCTTCATTCTTTTGCAAAGTTGACACCTGTGATACTGGAGTCGTCAGAAGCATGGCACCTGTTAATATACATACTTACGATCATTCTCTTTAATTTTTTCATAGGTTTCCTCCATTTTTTCACAATCGTTCATTGTGTGCTTTCATTATTTCTATTTAATCTTAATTCTCACGCTCGCTTTCTTATTTGATCCATCTGTTGAAGCAGCTGTAATTACCACATATTTTCCTTTTCCTGCTTTCTTGGCAATGACTTTGCCATTTTTATTTACAGTTGCATACTTTGTATTAGAACTTGTCCACTTTAATGTTGTATTAGCAGATTTTCCAGTCGCAGTAACTGTAGCCTTTAGTTTTACGTGCTCTCCTATTCCCATAGTTTTTGGTGCTTTCTTAATTTGCACAGTTGTTACAGCGTTCTTCATAATCTTAAACGTGACAGAAGCCAATTCCTTTGTTCCGTCCGCGGACTTCGCTGTAATCGTAACGCTTTTTCCAATTCCTTTCGTTTTACAGCACACAACACCACGCTTACTTACTGTTGCATATTTACTATTGCTAGAACTCCACCTTACCGTTGTATTATCTACCGTATTCTCTTCTGTTGCAATAGATAACTTTACTTTTGTTCCCACAGCAAGTCTCTTTGATGCTATATCAATTTTGTATTTGATATCATCTTGTTCATTCGGGATCTCCGGTTTTTGCTCGTCCTGCTTACCTGAATCTATTCCCTCATCATTCTTATCATCAGTATTTCCATTTATAGAAGGTACGTTATTGTTTCCTCCCCCAGAAATAGACGAGGAAGAATTATTCCCTGAAGTTGTGCCATCATCAGTTTTCTCCGTCTTATCTTCCTTTTTTTCACTAACATTAACATCACAAACCATGAACTTTTCTCCAATAAATGCATATACTTTAGCTGAACCTTCTTTATGAGCTTTAACATTTCCGTTTTTCACCGTCACAATTTCTGTATCAGAAGATGTCCATACTATATTATCTATAGCTATATTTTCTGGTTCACTCATAACTGTTAATAATTTACTTTTTCCTGCAATAAGTTCAATATTGTCTTCTGTCAAATGAACTACCGACGTTTTTTTAGATTCATTGTCTTCTTTGACTAACTGGCATTCCTTCGTTCCACTGTTGCTTATCAAATTTACAGTTCCTTCCTGCTTAACTATATCTGGAATAACCTGTATTTTCTGTTTCTCTAAAAGCGGCGTACTTGAAATGCCTTTTATTATGATATTATCACTTCCATCTTTATATGCATACTGTAAATCAACTAATCCATCGTCATTTGCATTTATTTCTATCTGAACGCTTTCATCTAATAAGTATGCTATCTTTTTGTAATCACCAGTATAATAATCATATACGACAACAAATCTTCCATATTTATTCGAAACATCTTGTATTTCACCATCTTTTAATTCTGCGATTACCTCTCCTGAATTATTAATAACTTTTATATCGACCGGACATCCAATTATTATTTTTGACAAATATTTTAAGGATTCTGGAACATCTACTGTTTCACTTAAATCAAACTTACATGTATTTTTTAACAAAGACAGTGTTTGATTAACAGCCTCCTCTTTTACATCATATCCAATGGATAACAGTTTTCCACAAATGCCATCTAGATTACACATCTTGAGATACATCTCCTCTCCTTTATACCTCAAGCTATAAAGCATATTGTAATCATAATAAAAACTCCATGCATTTTCATCTGTCATATTATTTAAAAATTTTTCCGTAGAGTTTTCTAATCGTACTTTATACAATCTTGCCAGATATGCATATCCCTCTACATATGCTGCATTTTTCACAGCCTCTCCAATATCTGCGACCTGATTAATAAACCATGATTCAATATTAATAGCAGCAATAAATGACGATATGCTGTTCGCTTTAACTTCTCCTAAAATTTTTTTTAATGTATTTTCCGAAAGCTTCGTCTGCTGTATGATTTGAATTCCTATATCAAAAAACTTATCCTTATATCCGCTCTTGATTTCCATTAAAGCCTGCTGTGCAGCCGCTCTCAATTCATTTGGAACAATTCCTTTCGCTTCAATAATATCATTCAAAAATGTTTCAAATTGATAATATGCATGTAACTTGCTATCCAAATGATTTAGATCATATATATCATGAATGCCTAAATCAACACATTTTATAGTTTTTGTTGCTAACCCCATTCCTTTTGCAAATTGTCCAAATCCACTTTTTTTGTCCAACTCATATGTAAATTTTAAATCTGTAGCGCTTTCTCCTACTCCAGTATTCACTTTTACATCTTGAGTAACTAATTTATTAATAATTTGCTCTCTTTTTTCTGAATCTGACGCTTGAGTTAATTTTGAAAGTTTACTTATGCATTCATCAACATACAATTTTTCTGCAGTATCCGTGACATTTTTACATAATTCACTTACCAACTTTATATCATCCCACATTTCTAGATTTGCAGATGCTTCGTCCATATATTTATAAAGTAAATCTTTATACTTAGAAACACCTGGATAGTCGCTCGTTATATATGTTCCAATATCAACATAATCGTTTATTTCTCCATTAAAAAACAATCCATCTAAGTCTAATAATAGTCTATGCCCATCTTTATTTAACCAATCTAGAAACTGCGATGCAACAAATAAATCGTCTGTTGTAAGTTCTTTATATGCCCATCTTTTATTATTTGATTTTATAACATATTCCAATCCCTCTTTTGGATCTGTCACACCATAATTTGATGCAAGAGCTAGTATCTTTTCATATTTCGCAGTATCAGGAAGATCACTATTGTAAATCATACTCCACTGGTCATAATATTCTTGCGATGCATAATCTTTTACTATTTTTACAATTTCACTTTCAGCAATATTCCAACTTTCATTTTCTCTAAAATCTTCTGGTAATGTAAAATCTTTCATTCGAAGTTCTGGATAACCATCTTTCATTATCCATACATTGTCAAAATCCCAATCTTCATAATTATTTTGCTCAGCCATTTGTTCAGTTGTATATGCCTTGCAATTAACAGTTGTTCCGCTAATGACATAGCAATGACCGTCTGTATGAAATTCATGGTTTCGTACCTTATCTGAATCATAGTAGGAATTATAAATTTTAAATCCATTCTCATTGCTAGAATAATCTTTTGCAATAAACCCAACAGCGCTTCCCGAATCTCCGGCAAAATATGAGTTCTTTATATAGCCCTTTGACTTTTGAACATAAGGACCTTCCAAAAATCCTCCGGCATTATAGGGATATCCGTATGCATTCCATGATGAAGATATTGACGTCGTAACATAACAATCCGATTGCTTATATGTATCACAGCCATTCATATTTCCAACTATTCCGCCAGCCCATCCTGCGTATCCACTTGATATAATTTTTCCAGTAACGGCGCATTGATAAACATATACTTTTGCCGTTCCTATTAATACCCCTATCATGCCCCCAACGCAAGTACTGTCGTAACCCTCTTCATTATATCCAGCCAAATCCACGTTACATTTGATTCCATTTAGAATCAATTTAGTATTTGCTTCAGAATTATACCTTCCAATCATTCCACCTTTGAACGAGCTGTTTCTTTTTTTCCCATCCCACCACGTTCCATAACTAGTTGAAGAAATTGTCAGATCGCAATTCGTAATTTTCATAGTGGCATTTCTATTAATTGCCTCTACATTTCCAGCCATAGCACCGCAATGTGAATTTCCTGCAACCTCTCCACTGAATTTACAGTTACTAATCTCTAACTCACTGTTACGTTTCATCTCAACACTGCCAAAAAGGAAACCATCATAGTTCTGGCTTGTCCCTGATATATCCACGCTTTCTAATTTCAAATTATCAATGCTCATATTTCCAACACGAACCGCACCAAATAATCCTTTTACTGCCACTTGTGAATCTGAAATTTTAAGACCTTGAATTGTTGCATTTTGAATAATAATATCAGCATCTATCTCAAATGGTTTATCCGCTGTTCCTTTTCCGATAACAAACCATTCTTGATTATTCAGATCAATATCTCCTGTAATATAAATGACTTTACCATCAAATGTGTTTCCATTATTTACCTCTTGCGCAAGCCATGCCAATTCAGTTGCAGAATCAATCTGATATTCATAGCCTAGTATCTCTGGCTCCTGAACAGACTCCCCATCCCAAGCACCGTCTGTCTCACTCGCAAACACTTGATTGATTTGATCCGTTGGAATAATTGTTATAATCATCAAAACGGCTAATATAAACGCAATTCCCTTTTTAACTTTTTTCATTTGTCTCCTTCTTTCACTTATACGTGTGTTTATAGATTACTCACTACGACATTCTTTTCAATATGTGCCTATCCTTGCGCCTTACTTTTTCGGACATGTAAATGCCTTTTCACCGCTAGTATTTATATAATAATAAGTGTTATTTTTTCGAACCATTGCAAAACCACCATAATAATCTTCAACCTCATCATAACTCGGTTTTACAATAATTTCACCTTGGGTATTAATAAAGCCCCACTTTCCATTTTCTTTTACTGCCGCAAAACCTCCTGAAAAAGTTCTAGCTTCTTCATATTTAAGTTCAATGGCAATATTCCCATTTTTGTCCAAATATCCCATTCCTGCATCATCAACCACATATGCAAGTCCATCTACATACCAGCCGACAGTCTCTCCCTCTTTGACCTTATACACTGTGTTTCCTTTTGTATCAAGATATCTCCAAGAACCATTTATCTCTGCTGCAACAAGCCCATCAGCGCATCCATTAATCGATTCATACTTAAATTTAGTAATAAGTTTTCCCTTAGTATTAATCAAAGCAAATTTCCACGATTTGTTTGCTACTGGTGCCACACCATCTGAAAAATCGTCAGCATAAACATAAATAGGTTTTATTACCCATTTCCCTTTTTTATTAATAAAACCCTTTTTCCCATTCACACAAACTCGCGCTAATCCATCATGAAAGCTTGAACAGTACTCTGCCTTCATAGGCTTTATTACCCATTTTCCCTTTTTATTGATATATCCATAATATCCGTCTTTCTCCTGCACCACAGCTACTCCCTCAGAAAAGGATTCTGCACTGATATATTTTGCTTTAATAACTTCCTTTCCTTTTGCATCAATAAAACCACATTTTCCTTTTTTCCCTACCAGTGTTAATCCCTCAGACGTATTATCTGCAAAACTATATATCGTTTTTGAAACAACCTCTCCCTTTACATTCAATAACCCTACTTTTTCTGTCTTCTGATTAACATAACGATATAAACAATCACTTGTTGCTGCTAATGCATTCATTGACATAAATGCTACCGTTAAAGTACATACCATTGTCCCTATAATTTTTTTGAACCATGTATATTTCATCATTTGTCTCCATTCGTTTATTGTGTGTGCTTTCATTATTATTTCCTACTTCTAGTACAGATCCTCATTGCCCTATATATCAATCCAGTTACTTCAGATATTTCTTGATATTTTTCTTCGTTATTTTGTATGGTGTTTTTAGTAATTTGGCTCCTTTTAAATAAGAATCAAATTTAGCTAAAACCTTCTTTTTCGAAGCTTTCTTTTCGTTAATTGTTGCACGATATGTTTTTCCGTTTTCAACATATATGTCTGCCAAATATTTTACTTCCCCATCTTGGGTGTATTTAAAAGCCGTCTTTATAATTGCATCGCTGCCTCCAACGCCAATATCTATCAAACATTTTTTTGATGCATTGAAATAACAATCATCACATATCCAACTATTATATATATATTCAGCCTCATCATAATCTGCATTATATGCTACAATTGTATATCCTCTTTCTCCACTCTTATTTTTTCCGCTAACAATAATCAACTCTGGAATTTTATCCCCATTAATATCCTTAAGTCCAAAATAATTTCCAGAGAAATAAGCATCTCCATCCTGCCAGGAATTTTTTTTCAAAAATTCTTTATATGCTTTCATCGCATTACTTTTTGGCGAAGCTTCAACATTTTCTATTCCACCAATTTGAACAAGCGAACTCACTAAAACACATACTAAAGCACACGCAATTACTTTAATCCATTTTTTCATAATCTATGTCTCCTTTGTTATTTTTACTTGCTAATATTTCGATGTCATCAGATTGCGTCAAACACTTTCTATAATATAGATGTCAACACTTTCGTTGCACTCTTTGGCTTTTGACTGTATGCCCATATATGCGAATTATTTCCCACTGTAGCCGAATAGTGTTTCAACTGTGCATCTGTTACAAGGCAAAATCTTCCACCAGCTCTTCGCGGACAAGCATCAAAGTGATAAAATCCTTGTTGACTTTGAATATAAACCATGTTCCACCAATGATGTCCATGTCCCTGCACTCTGGTCACTTCAATATTAGGTAATCCTGCGCGCGTTAATAACGCTCTTGCAACACAATAATATGTAAAACAATCTCCCTGTCCATAACGCAGACCTCTGGCAGCTTCATTTTCCCAACTTGATTTATCTGAATTTCCGGTGTATGCGATATGGCTTCTTGTATAATTATATATTGCAGTTGCTTTCTTCTGCTCTGACCAATCCTTTCTGGTAATTCTTCCCAATACAGTGTCTGCCATCTGATCCAATGTATCATTCACGCGCACTGCAATCTTTGCTTTTGCCTTAGCCTTATTTCCGGCCTTATCGGCTGCAATATAAGTGATAGTATATGTGCCTTTTTGATCAAAATTAACTTTACTGGTATCAACGGTTAATTTCACCTTTGTATCTCGGTCATCCTCAGCCGATACGTATTTAAAATAATCGAAAGTTTTCATCTGATCTTTATAAACAGTCAGATATGGAACGTTACCATTATAACTATTTTTTCCAACAAAACCACGAATTACCGGCGCTTTCTTGTCCTTAGTCGCATACTGATAAGAAGCTTTTCCTGTACTATAGTTAACCGCACTTACCATACCAGAGGCATAACACTCCATTTTATTTAACACAAGGTCAGGAGCCTGCATTGGAGTCTTACTTGTGATCTTTATTGACTTTTCTAGCACAGCACTTTTCCTGGCATCTAATTTTTTTATGCTCAACTTAAGTGTTTTTGAACCTAAATTTCCCTTTAAGATAACTTTATTCACTTTCGCATTTCCAAGATTCTTAACCTTCACATCCACTTTGTAAGTATAAATAATTTTTTCAATTACTGGTGTAGGTTCTACCACATTATCTTCTGGTGTTGTGACAGTGTCATCTGTCACAGTATCATTTTCAATGTCCTGCTGCGTCAAAGCTTCCTGATCTTGCGTTTGCTCAATTTCTTCCTTTCCAATTTCCTTTACTTTAACAGAAACGACCTGTATCTCATCTGGGCATACTTTAATTACAGGCTTTTTGGCATTCTTAACAATTTGAAATGTTTTCTTTGTTGTTTTCCCATTGCTTGAAATAGTAATAACTGCAGTTCCTTCTTTTTTGCCAGTTACTCTACCGTTCGAATTTACATATGCAACGGAATTATCACTCGACGCATACGTTGCATCTTTCTTTTCTACCGAATATATTTGTCCTATCTTAATTTTAGAAACAGTAGCCGCCTCTGTAATCTCCGGTTTTCCAACACCAACTTCTGCAATTGTCCCTATGAGAGAAAAAACCATCAGCCATGTTGCAACCTTCTTTAAACACTTTCTCACCATGCCAAAACTCCTCTTCTTCATTTAATATGCTACATACTGAATCGCTGTAACTTTCGAATCCTCAACAGTGAAAACAATTCCCATTTTACCCTTCTTATATGTGTATACGCCAAAATTATCTTTGGCTCTTCCATATTTCTTTTTCAGAGTTTTTTCCTTGCTTCCAATCTTAATTCCTTCTTTTGTTTTTGCTTTCTTAGAAGTAAATTTAATAGACTGAACGTACTCTGTTCCACCTTCTTTTTCTGTATAGGTTACTAATGTAAAATCGTCATATACATACTTAATATCTTCTCCTGCATATGCACAACTTTTTGACTTTGTCTTCTTATTCGGTTCTCCCATCTTGTCAATAAGCTTCGATGCTTTTCCGTGAACATAAACCGTTACTCCCGCATACTTAAAAGTATAACCTTTTGGTGCTGCCTGAGTCACAGAAAATGGAACCATAAACATAATTACCAGTGCCATAACCAAACCTATTACTTTACTAAATTTTTTCATATTAACCTCTTTCTGCGATGCCGTTATAATTCCGGGGAAGAGTACACATCGCATCTACATTTCTCCCGGTGTTTACCATTAATAGCTTTAATAGCTAATAATTTCTCCGAATTCTTCCAATTCTTTATATTGCGCTTCTTTCATATCATTATAAAATTTCGTTTTTGCTTTCCAATCAGAACAAATTTCTTTATCTTTTCTCAAATCTTTCAGATCATAATGATCCACAAGATATTTGCCAAAATAATCTGCACATTTTTCAGCTCCGGACAGGTTCATATGTAATCCCTGATCATAAGTATCGGTATTATAATCAATTCCGATTTCATCCGCGATCTGTAGGAAATTGATATAATCCAAATCATATTTTTGTGCGTATTCCTGCACCTGCGCTTCCCATTCATCATACCAAACGGGTGACATACTAGGCGCTTTTACTAACAATAACCGAATTCCATTGTCTTCACACAACTGACGAATTTTGTCCAGATAATGCATCGCATTTCCACCCAATGTAAAATCATCTGGTACTTCTTCATCCCAAATTCCTTCTTCATAGGGATCTGTGTCAACTCGCATATAGTATCCGGCAGTTGTTCTCTCTTTATCCTTGAAATAATACTGCCAATCACTTGATGTTAACTCTGTAATCCTACTGTGATAACGCAATAATGGAAATAAATAGTCTACAAAATGTTCGTCTTCCAGCATAGAGGCCTGTATTGCATGCACTTTGCTCATCGACCATTTCATGCCATCCAGTGTCATACGATTATACTCTTCACGCTGCGGCTCGTTATATTTCAATTCAAGGACATTAAAAACCACAACATCTGGCTTTTCATATTTAAGCGCATCCTCTAACAAATAATAAGACTGCCATGTTAATTGCTGAGCACTTCCCCTAATATAACTAGTAATTCCATAATTCTCCCACATTGTAATCGGGCTAAAATTTTCATACAATTCACAGTCGCCCACCATAAGTACTTCATGTGGATTCTTTTCGTGATAATATTCCGATGTAAAACCACCTTCAACGACATCATCTACATACTTTGGAACAACCAAACGTTGTAAAGCTGCAAGAAGTGCAATTACAATAACAACAGAAACGATCCTCCTAATAATTGTTTTCAAAACTGTTTCTCCTCATTTAAAACTGATTATAAATAAACTGTGATGCATCATATCCAACTCCATATGACCCCAATAGAATAATCATAACAAACAATCCGACTACTGCTATATACTGTACAACATATGGTTTTCTCCACAGTTTTTCCCGCACACTCTCTTTTCGTCCCAATAAGCTTGCCATAAACATCAGCACGGTTCCCACAAAGACTATTGCATATTGAGGGATCGTAAGACCAAGATCCACAAACTCTTCAATCGTCAATGCTTGAATATCAAAATCCCTGAACATGCTAAAAAACATCGAGAAACTAAGTGGCACATTCCCATAGCAATCAAACATTCGAAGCGACCCCATCAATAAGAAGGTACGAATAATCTGGAATGCCTGATAAGGCTTTTTTTGTGCAATTGTTGGAAAAGCTTTATGAAATCGTCCGTATAAGGGTTCTAATTCCTGAGAGATCAAAATGATCACGCCATTCATAATCCCCCACATAACAAAATTCCAACTTGCACCATGCCAAATACCCGTCGCAAACCAGGTAACCATCGTTGCAAGATACACAGGTACACGTTTTGCTACACCTTTTCCGAAATGTTTTTTGCAGAATTTGGTAAGCTGATTCATCTTTGGTGAGATGCTCATCGGATAGAAAATGTAATCACGAAACCACGTTCCCATGGATATGTGCCATCTTCGCCAATATTCCGCAATATTTTTAGAAAAATAAGGCCGGATAAAGTTTTCCTCTATATGTATTCCAAATACCTGTGCAATTCCGATCGTAATATCGATTCCACCAGTAAAATCTGCATACAATTCAATTCCATAAAAAATAATTCCAACTAAAACCCACGCGCCATTATAATATTCATCTCCAATTACCGCTGTAGTTGCTGTAATAATCGTGTCTGCCACAACCAGCTTCTTAAAATAGCCCCATAAAATTCTTTCCAAGCCAAACACAACTTGCTTTTTATCAAAAAAATGTTCATTATAAAGGGTCTGTGACAGATCCGAATACCTGCTAATCGGTCCCTGCACAACCTGCGGAAAGAAGGAAACAAATAATAAGTGTTTAAAGAAATTCTTTTGTGCCTCTATTTTTTCCCAATATACATCCAATAAATAACCAAGCGATTGAAACGTATAGAATGAAATTCCCATAGGAAGTAATAAATCTAAATAATCAATTTCCTGATCTACTCCGATCGCATAAAAAATTTCATTGATATTATCAATCACAAAATCAGCATACTTAAATACGCCTAAAATGATCAAAAGTGTCAAAAGCGCACTAAGCATAATCGCTTTGCATCTTTTCTCTCGTTTCTTTTTAAATCGCTTTTTTTCTTCTCTTGAAGAAAACTCATCTGCATGCTCTCTCAGATATTTCTTTTCTTCTCTACATTCCCGCTCTATCCACATTCCTGCCAAATAAGTCGCAGCGGAACTTATTATTAAAAAGATCGGATAAGCTACTCCTGCCGATGCATAAAATCCTATACTGATAATCAGTAAAAAAATCCACTGCAGTCTTTTGGGAATAATATAATATAACAGAAATGCTACCGCTATGAATGCAATAAATGCATACGATGTAAACAGCATAACGCCTCCTTTTAACTAATTTAATTTTCCTGTAGTCTTATTACCATGTCAGTTAACGAATCCAATGAATTGAAATTCTCTTCCACAAAATCTTTTGCCTTAATTTCAATATCAAAGGCATCTGTTAATTCAGAAACAAGACTCACAAGATCAAAAGAATCTAAAATTTTGTCCGTCACCAGCGTTTTTTCTTTTTCAAAATCTACATCCTCATGCATTTCCTGTAAAATCTCTAAAATTTCATCTCTAATTTCCATGTTATCTTACTCTCTTCCTTCTATTTTTTTTACTTTGCAAATAAATCTGTTCCATACTTTTTCGGTCCATTTTCCCATTTGGTGTCAATGGCAATTGTTCCATAGGAAAAAGAACATTCGGAATCATATATCGAGGCAATCGCTTCTTAAGATCCGCTAACAATGCTGCTTTCTCAATTTCACCGGTATAAAACAAAACTATCTTCTCATCATCTTTCTGGTAAATACAACAAGCATTCTTTACACTCTCCGTCAATAAAACGTTAGCATCAATTTCACCTAATTCAATTCGATGTCCCATGTGCTTGATCTGATAATCTTTACGTGATACAAAATACAATTCACCATCAGCATTTCTTCGTCCGATATCCCCCGTTTTGTAAATCAGTTCTGGATAATTCGGGTTAAGCGGATTTTGTACAAAACATTCTCTTGTCTTCTCCCAATTTCCATAATATCCATGTGTCAGACAAGTGCCTCGAATGCAAATTTCTCCCTCTTCTCCTGCTTCTGCTTGTGTATTATCGTCCTTCAAAAGTATGATTTCTGTATTTTCAAATGGTTGTCCAATTGGAATACTCTCATTCTCATCAAACTCCCGATTTGCATGGTAATAACAACTCATTCCTGTCGCCTCTGTCGGACCATACAAATTAATAAAGCTTGTATCCGGCAAAGTTCGCTTCCACAGGTTAAACTGTTTAATCGGAAATACTTCACTGCCAAATGCGACCGTTCTCAAATATTTTGGAACCATTTCATCAAAAGTACCAAACGATGATATCATGGTCAATGCAGACACCACCCAACAAATCGTATTAATCTTATGTGTATTCAAATACTCTACAAGTTTCATCGGGAACATAAATAATTCATGTGGAATCAGCCATGTTGTTGCACCAAATTTTAATGTTGGATACACTTCTTTCATACATGCGTCAAAATACAAGGGTGCCTGATTTCCAAATACCGAGTTTTCATCCAACATCAATACATTGGACAATTGTTCGATATAATCAATCACTCCTCGATGATGACCTACAACACCTTTGGGAATCCCGGTTGATCCAGAGGTAAATAACACGTAAATCGGATCTGTGTCTATCGCATGTCGACGTACATTCACAAGTGCTTCCTCATTAATCTTGTTGCAGATTAAATCACTATGTAATAAGACTTCTCCTTCAAATTGGAGATTAGAGACATTTTCAAGATTTTCTTTATCACAAATTACAACTTTTGCATTAGTACTCTCTATAATTAATCCTATCCTATGCATAGGCATCTCTTCATCTAATGGCACATAGTAATTTCCACTCTCAATTACGCCAAAAAAAGCTTCTAACGCTTCCGGACTTTTATTCATATAAATCAAAACCGGTTCTTTCGTATAACTCTTCTCAATCAAAGCGCTTCCTATAGCTCTTATATCATCATAAAATTCGCGAAATGTTAATTGTGTCCTTTCATCCGCAAACGCAATTTTATTAGGAACACGTTCTACGGTATTCTCTATGTATTCCAAAACGTTTCTCTGCATTTCCACTCTCCTCTATATAGTAAGCCGATGATATTGTTTCACTTGTAAGCCGCTGTATTCAATCGCTGCTGCTGCAAGTATTTCCAATACATCCACATTTTCATCCAAAAGTTGAAAATCCCTTTTTAATAATGATAATTCTGTACACCCTAAAAGAAGTTTTTGCGCTCCTTTCTCCTTTAATTTATCTTCAACTTCCATAAATTTTTCAATTTCTACAGGCTTTCCAGCTTTAATTTGTTCATATATGATCTTCATCACAATTGCCTGTTGCCCGGAATCTGGAAGCACTGTTTGAATCCCTTTATTCTGCAGCGCATTCTGCACTATTCTACTAGCGATAGTTCCAGTTGTTGCAAGTAATCCAACTTTCTCTATTCCATTATTTTCAAACTGTTCCGCCACCTTCTCTAATAAAGAGATAATTGGAAGCCCAATTTGTTCTTCCAGTTCATGATAAAAATAATGCGCTGTAACACATGGAATAGCAATATACTCCGCCCCCACCTGCTTCAACTTTGTTCCAGCTTCGACCATATTTTTTAAGGGACTCTTTTCCTTATGATCTAATATAAATGCTGTACGATCTGGAGTCTGAGGTATACTATTCACAATCACAGGTATATGTTCCTGATCACTTGCAACATTTGTCATCCCTGTCAACAATTCCAGAAAATACGCAGTTGCCATAGGTCCTAAACCACCAATAACTCCTAGTACTTTCATTCCAATTTCTATTACTCCTTTTTATTTACAGTTTATCAATCGCGCACACTATTTCAATATGTGCCTCTCATTGCGCCTTTTGCATTCATCTAAAAAAAGAGTCATTCCCTGGGGATATGACTCTTTTGGCATATTATTGTTCCTTATTCACTTAATTCTTCAAAACATCGTCGTACAATTTCTTCATATTTTTCTATTGTTTCCTCTATGGAATACACATATTTTGACTGCACAAAATTATCAAAAAAGCTTACAAATATGTCGCAGATTCCCGATTCATCAATAAAAATATATCCAAACGGATATTCCGGAGCATTGGAAGAGAACACAACACGATTTCTACCACATAGTTCCATTCCAAACGAACTTCCCTCATCGAATTCATCTTCATTGATCATATAAAACTGTCTTGGAGCCGCCACTAATTGATCATAAAATGAGGTTAACATAATTTTTCTCATCTCCATTGTTTCCGCAACAAAATAGGAATCAAACATTCCCGGAAGATGTCCCGTTTCAATAAACTCTTTAATCCCCTTCATTCCGAAAATATTTATATAATGATCACTTGGTACTTTTGGCGTTTCAAAAAAAGCCGCTGCATATTCTTTTAACTTTGGATCTTCCAAAATCATTTTACGCAGTTCCACCGGACACATTAGCGTAACACATGGAAAGGGCTCATAGGTTAAATGTGTATCGTAATAATTGATCATCTGCCTATACTGGCGAATTCCCTCTCCCGAAAATCCTTGAAAATCCAGCAATGGCCGATACTCTTTCATCATTTCCATCACCTCTTCGCGATAGACATCTGCAATCTGCTTATTCGAAATAACAACCAGATGATTTTTCTTATTTGAACAAAGCAGCACATGCTGATGCGTTATGATATAATGTCCCCATAAATAGGATTTCTGATCTTCATGTGTCTCGTTCACATACATATATCTCACATCATATTCATTTTTCGGAGCCAACGCATACGGAAGAATCTGACGAAGCATTTTGACATTTTCTAAAATGCCCTCTCTGGCCTGCTCTGTGTTTTTTAAATTTACCAATTGGTGACACACAAAGTTTTTTGATTCTGACTGTTCTGTGTATGTTGTCAATGCACATTGTTCCAGCGCCACTCCGCTCGCCCATGATACGTCCATAAATATTTCCGGTGTATTTTGTTCCATAAATTCTTGCTCAATCACACACATTATTGCCTTAATACATTCGCTTTCTGTTGCGTAACTACGCTGAATCTCTTTGTTAAAATTTTCAAGACTCTTTTCGTCCATGTGCACCGCAAATAGCGAAATGTCCGCATTCTTTTCATAAACCGCCCGGATATCATTTAAACATCCGTCAATTTCGTGCCACGCTTCAACAGTCTCCCATCCCTGTTTTTCAATTTGATATAACGTAATTAATTCCTCTTCCTGCCTGGAAGAAATCTTAATATAACGACATATATCTTTGATGTAATCCAACGATGGTAAACGTTGTCCCTTTGCAGTCTTCTGCAGCGTCGTTCGATCTAGCGAAGCCTCTTTGGCTAATTGATAGACACTATACCCACTCCTTACAATATAACTAGTTAATTTTTCACTAAACTCTGACATATTTACCTCCATATCGCCTAACACAATTATTATACTCTACCTTTTTTTATTAATAGTTCAATATGTGCCCATTATTGTGCCTTATTTCTTCATTTTAGTCCATATCGGTCTAAATTGTAATAGTCCATTTTGGTCTTACATATACTAATAATAAGAATGATGGTGAGGTAATATAATTTGATTTATAGACGAATTCGTGATTTGCGGGAAGATCAAGATCTTACCCAACAGGAGCTTGCTAATATACTTAATATCACACAAAGATCCTATTCTCGATATGAAAATGATGAACGCGGAATTCCACTTGAAACACTCTGCGCTTTAGCTGATTTTTATAATACAAGCACTGATTACCTTCTTGGAAGAACTGACCGGAAAAAGCCTTATCCCAAGTCTTCCAAACACGACATACTCACTTAAACTAAGAAAACCGCCATATGCTCATGACGGTTCTGTTATTAATCCATATTATTATAGTTTCTGATATTATCAGAATTAATTTAATTTGTGTATTTTGCTGTTAAATGACCAATTTACTTTATTGTATGCCTTCGTGTATTGCTTTTCACTAATCTTCTTTCCATTCTTTGTAAACTTTCCCTCATCCATTACATATGTTGCAACTTCGTGTAATTTCCCTTTTTTCAATTTGTATAAAGTAAATTCACTATAAGAAGCACCACCGCTTCCATAACCCACAAAATAATTCTTATTCTTTAAATATCCAACCCCATTAAAAAACGTATCACTTGCATGTGCCATTACAACCTTTCCCTTATAGTATGTATAGACATAGATTGCGGCTCTGGCACCACCCACGCTGGCTACAACCATTTCAGGGATACCATCATTGTTAAAATCCTGAAAATAATACTCCAGATTATCGGTGTATCCTAAGTCATTCTCTGCATTCTTTTTTATGTAAGAAGCATACGTCTTTTTGATGGTGCTTTGTTTGGTTTTTGCATTCACAACATTTGCTGTATCCGGCACTAATATTGCAAATAACATTATAAAAACAACTGCTAATAAAAATAATTTCTTTTTACGCTGCATAAGCTTCTCGCCTTCGCTTATAAATCTAAAACCCCACCTGCAAAGCAGATGGGGTCTCATGGTTCAATCGATATTAAACTAACTCAAGAAGTACTTCAAGAGCTCCGTCACCCTTACGCTGGCCAATCTTTACGATTCTTGTGTAACCACCGTTACGGTCTGCGTACTTAGGAGCGATCTCATCGAATAACTTAGCTACAAGATCAACTTCCTTTGTGTTCTTCTTAGTTCCGTCTGTAGTCTTTACAGAGTAGAGAACCTTAAGCATCTCTCTTCTTGCATGAAGACGTGAAGGCTGATCCTTCTTGATTGTCTTCTGTACTTCGTCGTATACAGTAACTTTCTTACCGTCAACAACTTCTTTCACTCTCTTGCCATCCTTGTCCTTGCGGGCAACCTTAGCTGTTACCGTTACTTCATCAAAGTTGTCTTTCTCACGTACAGCAGCTGCGATAAGACCTTCAGCGATCTTGCGAACTTCCTTAGCCTTAGCTTCTGTTGTTACGATCTTACCATTAGCGATAAGAGCTGTTACCTGACCTCTTAATAATGCCTTTCTCTGGCTAGAGGTTCTGCTTAACTTACGATACTTTGCCATTGTTTTTTCCTCCATTTGTGGGGTATCCGGCCACGCTCATCGGACTTACTTACCGAACCCATTCTTAATTTGTTTAGGCGATATATTCACTGGCGATACATCAAAGATGTACCGCATAAGATATACCGCAATAGCCACAAAGAGTAGACAGCCATGCTCCTTCGGACTTACTGAACTGCCATCTCTTCTGTTGCAATGCTGCCATCACAACTATATTCAAAAAGAAGACTAACGAATTATTCTTCTCCCTGATTCAACTGTAATCCTAATTCTTTGAGTTTTGCCAATACTTCCTCTAAAGACTTACGACCAAGGTTACGAACCTTCATCATGTCTTCCGGAGTACGATTGATCAGCTCAGCAACTGTATTAATTCCTGCTCTCTTCAGACAGTTATAAGAACGAACGGACAGTTCCAGCTCATCGATATTCATCTCAAGAACCTTCTCCTGTGCATCATTCTCTTTCTCAACCATAACCTCAGCCTGCTGAGCAGCGTCGGATAAGTCGATGAAAAGATTCAGGTGCTCGCTTAATACTTTAGCAGCAAGGCTGACAGCCTCATCCGGCTCTAAAGTTCCATTGGTATATACATCCAATGTAAGCTTGTCATAATCGGTAACCTGACCTACACGGGTATTCTCGATTGTTACATTGACACGGTCAACCGGTGTGTAGATAGAATCGATTGCGATCACACCGATTGGTGTATCTTCCGTCTTATTCTTATCTGCACTAATGTAACCTCTACCCTTAGTGATTGTCAGTTCCATGTATAATTTGCAATCTGCACCACCGTTTAAGTGTGCGATTACTAAATCAGGATTCATGATCTCGATATCCGAATCTACCTGAATATCAGCCGCAGTAACAACGCCTTCACCTTCGAATTCAATGTAAGCAACTTTTGGTTCATTTGTAGAACTATTATTGCGGATAGCGAGGTTCTTGATGTTCATAATAATTTCAGTAACATCTTCCTTAACACCTGGGATTGAGCTAAACTCATGAAGAACTCCGTCAATCTTAACCTGACTAACAGCTGCTCCCGGTAATGAAGAAAGCATAATTCTTCTTAAAGAATTACCAAGTGTCGTACCATATCCTCTTTCCAAAGGCTCTACAACAAATTTGCCATATGTCTTGTCTTCTGAAATTTCAGCGATCTCAATTTTTGGTTTTTCAAAATCGAACACTACAAAGTCCCTCCTTCTCGGGTTTTGTTCGGCATTTAACGAGACGCACCCCATAGGGGTGCATCTCCTTTAGCACATAACTCATGCACTACATCAAGCTAATTACTTAGAGTATAACTCGACGATTAACATCTCGTTTACAGGAACGTCGATCTGCTCACGTGAAGGTAATTCCTTAACAGTTCCCTGAAGCTTCTCAGCATCAATATCTAACCACTCTGGAACGATTCTTCCACCAGCAACCTCAACGATGTCCTTCATACGCTGAATGTTCTTCTTGCTCTCTTTGATCTCGATTACATCGCCAGCCTTAACTAAGTAAGAAGGAATGTTTACAACCTTACCGTTAACAGTTACGAACTTGTGATCAACGATCTGTCTAGCTTCCTTTCTTGTTCTTGCGAAACCAAGACGGAATACTACGTTATCAAGTCTTGACTCAAGGATTGTCATAAGGTTAGGACCTGTTAATCCTCTCATCTTATCTGCTTTCTTATAGTAGTTACGGAAAGGCTTCTCTAATACACCATAGATGAACTTAGCCTTCTGCTTCTCACGTAACTGAAGTCCGTACTCAGATACCTTGCGGTTTGCTCTCTGAAGATTTCTCTTAGACTTCTTATCATATCCTAAATAACTTGGCTCTAAACCAAGGGATCTACATCTTTTCAGTACAGGTACTTTATTAACTGCCATCTTAATCGATACCTCCTAATTAAACTCTTCTGCGCTTTGGTGGACGGCATCCGTTATGAGGAACTGGAGTTACGTCTCTGATGGATGTAACTTCAAGACCGCAAGCGGAAAGGGCACGAATAGCTGCCTCACGTCCTGATCCCGGACCCTTAACGAATACATCAACTGTCTTTAATCCGTGAATTAATGCTGCCTTTGTAGCAGTTTCTGCTGCCATCTGTGCAGCATATGGAGTAGATTTCTTTGAACCTCTAAATC
>ERZ773115.216-NODE-216-length-68090-cov-10.596061_pt1 | contig 68090 bp, 66 predicted proteins | sample MGYA00511116_ERZ773115 | MGnify/ENA primary metagenome ERZ773115 (study PRJEB29015, sample SAMEA2737869) | human gut metagenome | biome: human gut; feature: human-associated habitat; material: faeces | place: China | collected 2012 ... | reverse complement strand
GCGCTCCCCATAGAATTATCCAGAGAGGAACAGATCCGGCTTGTCCGGGAATACTATTGTCTGAGCAGGAGCCGAATCAGCAAGGATGCCTGCCCCGGCGTGACCATCCGCGAGGATGCGTTGCTGGATATGTTGGCAGATATGCTTCAGGACGCGCTTGATACGGCACTGGGGCAATATACCCTCTCCCTTGCGGAGCTGCCCCGGCAGGCCGCTGACCGCGCTGAGCTGCGGGAGAAGATCACCAGCCGCAAGCAGGAAATCCAGCGGCTTCGCGGTATCGTGCGGAGCTTATATGAAAACCTCGTCCAAGGCGTTCTCACCAAGGATGAATACTTTGACTACAAGGAGAAGTACGAAAGCCGCATTGCCGACCTCGCCGTGGAAATGGAGCAGTTGGAGGACGGCCTGCGAACGATGGATGCTCAAGCAGAGCAGCACCGGGCGCTGGAACAGGATGCCGCACAAATTAAGACCGACCGGGCGCTGACCGGCGCACTCATTGAACGGCTGATCGACCGCATCGAGGTATCCCACGACAAGCAGATCGCGGTGCGCTATCGCTTTCAGAGCGAGTTTGAAACCTATGCGGAGGTGCTGGAACAATGCAGAAATATGTGATTGCCCTCTACATCCGCCTCTCCATTGAGGACTACAAGTACGATAGCCTGAGCATTGAAAATCAGAGCCTTGTTCTCCATGAATATGCGGCGTCCATGCCCGAAGCCCTGAACGCGGAGATCATGGAGTTCATCGACAACGGGTACAGCGGCACGAATTTTGAGCGTCCGCAGGTACAGAAGCTCATTGAACTGGTGCGGGCCAATCAGATCGACTGCATCATTGTCAAGGATTTTTCCCGTTTCGGGCGCAACAGCATTGAAACCGGCTACTTCATTGAGCGCGTGTTCCCGCTGTTCCATACCCGCTTCATTTCCATCAGCGACGATTTTGACAGCAGAAAATTCAAGGGCGACACCGGCGGCATGGATGTGGCGTTCAAGTACCTCATCAGCGAGTATTACAGCCGCGATATGTCCATCAAAACCAAGAGCGCCAAGTACGCCAAGATGCAGCGCGGCGAGTATCAGAGCAAGATTTGTCCCTACGGCTACCGCAAAAGCGCCGATGGCAGAATGGAGCCTGACCCGGAGGCCGCTGCCGTTGTGCAGCTCATCTTCCAGCTTGCCGCCGAGGGCATCAACGCCACCGCCATCACGCGGGAGCTGTTCCGCAGAAACATCCCCACCCCCGGCCAGTACAAAGCGGCGCACGGCAATCATACCCACGATATTTCCCGCTGTCACGGGATTTGGAGTGCGTCCACCATTCTCCGCATTTTGGAGGACGAACGCTACACCGGCGTGTATGTGATCGGCAAGCGGGCGGTTCTCGAAGTAGGCGGCACCAGAAGCCGCCTGAAGGACAGAGAATCGTGGTACATCATCCCCGACCATCACCCGGCCATCGTCGAGAAAGCTGTGTTTGATACCGTGCAGGCCAGCCAGCTCCGATTTTCCCAGCCAAACAAGAAAAACCGGGACTACCCGCTGAAAGGCAAAGCCTTCTGCGGCTACTGCGGTCATGCGCTGTCCCGCACCATGCAGAAAACCTCGTATTATTACTGCCGCCATTCCGAGGCGGACGTAGAAAGCCGCTGCCACAAGATGCGGCTGAACGCCGCAGAGCTGGAACAGGCAGTATTCCTGACGCTGAAAAAGCAGATGGAAGCCGCCGCACCACTTGCCCCGGACGGTACGCTTCGGGTGGATGCCTCCGTACCGGAACGCGCCGAATATGAGCAGCAGATCGAGGCGCTGCAAGACGGCAAGCGCACTCTTTACGAACACTATCTTATGGGCGAGATTGACCTGAACACCTACAAGGCGGAAAAGGCCGCGTGTGACGAGCTGCTTTTGAAAACGAAAAATGCCTATGCCGCAGTATTGGCACAGGCGAAGCAGAAACAGGATGAACAGGCACGGCAGGACAGCCGCATGGAAGCGTCCAAGGCGATTTTTGATGCGGACGCACTGACCACCGAGCTGGCCGAGATGCTGATCGACCGGGTACTGGTGTACTCTGACAAGCGCATTGAAATCGCATATAAAATCCAAGACATTTTCGCTTGAGGTGGCAGTCATGAAAATCGCTCTCTATTGCAGAGTGGACGGACAGGGCTTCGGCTTTGTCCTCCCCGAAGAAGCTGACAAGCTCCGCGAGTTTTTCGCCGAGCATCAGGATAAGCCTGTGCTTGAAAATCCATCAAGCGCAAGCTAAAAATTTTTGTCGTGTGCTTGACATACGGGTGCCGCAAATCGTGGATTCGGATACGCTTTACCCCTGCGGCCTTGGAGCCTCTGTCCATCTCATGATGGAGATAGCTTTTGGTTACGGTGAAAATGCGGTCCTTCTTTTTTATCCCATAGAGCATTCCCAGATAGTCCTGCATTTCCTCGCAGAGAAACTGCGGCATCTTGATGGTACGATTGCTTTTCTTGGTTTTCGGACTGGTAATCACATCCTCGCCGTGGTGCGAGTGGTGATACAGCATTTTTCAAAAAACACAGTAATATCAATGGTTTTAGGACACCCGAACAGCGAAATTACTTGTATTCCGCCCTCTTGAAACAGTCAATTTCAGCAGCTATTGCTCGGTTCATCTTCCGGTAAGGAGACGACATCCTTGCAATAATCAGTACATAGCGCGTCTGTTTACCCAAAGTGGCGCTTGGGTCGGCAGGCGCGCTATTTTTATGCCCAGATGCGGGCGAAGGAGGTGTTATTGTGAAAGCATATGGGAAGTCGTGGGGCTACAACGTATATGACTGCCGGTACTGCCTGTACCGGAAAGGGAAGCTAAAGGGCTGCGTCTACCCGGACGGCTGCTGCTGTCCCGTCCCGCAGAAGCCCGCAAGACGGAACGGCATAGAACAAGTTTACGAAGCAGATGCGGACAATGCCGCTCCCGTTTCGGAGTGCGAGGGCTGTCCCTACGGAAGGGCTGCCCCCTGCATCGGATGGTGTACCAAAGCGGTCATGCGTGCCGCAGGGCTTCCAAGGGAGCGTGACAAAAGCCATGTATGACTATTTCTACGGTGCGGAAGCGGAACAGTTCTCCTTCTACCGCATCCCCAAGGTGCTGTTCACGGAGGAACGGTTCAGAAGCGTTTCCGCAGAAGCCAAGGTGCTCTACGGTCTGCTCCTTGACCGCATGAGCCTGAGCTGCAAGAACGGCTGGCTGGATCGGGCGGGGCGTGTGTATATCATCTTCACCATCGAGGAGGTCATGACTGCTCTGGGCTGTGCCGACCAGAAGGCCGGAAAGCTGCTGCATGAGCTGGAGAGCAAATGCCGCCTCATCGAGCGCAAGCGGCAGGGGCTGGGCAAGCCCAACCTCATCTACGTCAAAAACTTTGTGGATAAGGATGTGGATAACGCATCGGGCAGCACCGCGCCCTCCCCGGAATCACGATTCCGGAACCGTGAAAATCACGATTCAGGAGCAGTGAAAATCACGGATCAAGAATCGTTAAAATCACGAGGTAGTTATACTGATAAGAATGATACTGATTTTAGTGATACTGATTCCTTTCCCTTCACTTCGTTCAGGAGGGATCACGGGCGGGAAGCGAAAGGAAACGAAGCGGCTCTGAGAGAGCGGTACAGAGAGCTTATCGCGGAGAACATCGCCTACGACGCACTCCTGACAGACTATCCATACGAGCAGGAAACGCTGGAAGAAATCCTGGAGCTGCTGGTGGATGTGGTCTGTACGACGAAAAGCTCCGTCCGCATTTCCGGCGACGATAAGCCCGCCGAGGTGGTCAGGAGCCGGTTTTTGAAGCTGAACAGCGAGCATATCCGCTTTGTGGTGGGCGGGCTGAAGGAAAACACCACCCGCATCCGCAATATGCGCCAGTATCTTTTAGCCACGCTGTATAACGCCCCTCTGACCATCGGGAACTATTACCGAAGCCTTGTCAGTCACGATATGTCGGAGGGATTCATCTGAGCCGCAGGTTATTGCCTGCGGCTTTGGCATTTTCAGGAGGTGATGCGACCGTGCCGAAACAGAAACCCAACGAACAGGTACAGCAGATACCGCTTTCAGAGATTCGTCCCTTCAAGAACCACCCCTTCAAGGTGACGGACGACGAGCTCATGCAGCAGACCATCGACAGCATCATGCAGGTGGGCGTTCTCAACCCCGCCATCATCCGCCCCGCACCGGAGGGCGGATACGAGATGGTAGCCGGACACAGGCGGCTCCATGCCGCAGACCTTGCGGGGCTGAAAACCATACCGGCCATCGTCCGCAATCTTGACGACGACGAGGCGGTGATCCTCATGGTGGACAGCAACTTGCAGCGGGAAACCATCAGCCCCATGGAACGGGCGCAGGCGTACAAAATGAAGCTGGAAGCGTTAAAGCATCAGGGAAAACGGCGAGATCTCACTTCGTCCCAAGTTGGGACGAAGTTGAGAACCGATGAAATTATCGCCCAGCAAACAGGTTCCAGTAGAAATCAAGTACAACGGTTTGTTCGTCTCAATGAGCTTGTCCCTGAGATTCAAGAAAAGGTGGACAGCAAGGAGATCGCGTTCAGCCCCGCCGTGGAACTGTCATACCTCACCCATGACGAACAGAAGCAGTTTCTGGACGCAATGGACTATTCCCAGAACACGCCCTCCCTTTCCCAGGCACAGCGGCTCAAGAAGCTCAGCCGGGAGGGAAAATGCACGAAGGAGGCCATGCGCTCCATCATGTCCGAGGAAAAGAAGGAGGAACAGGAGCGTATTACGCTGAGCAGCGATACCCTCCGCAAATATTTCCCCCGAAGCTACACGCCCCTGCAAATGCAGCAGACCATCATCAAGCTGCTGGAGCAGTGGCAGAAAAAACAGCAGCGCCGGAACGAGCGCTGAGAAAGGCAGGTTTATCCATGAACGTAACCATCAACATCTACGGCGACGTACACATCCATTGCGACTGCTGCGACGAACGCGGCGTATATGACGACGACCTTGAGAAAAGCCCCGAAGCCCCATATGAAGATGCACCCGATACGGAGGATGACAGCGAAGAAACCGAACTGTCCATTGCGGAAGCGGAAGCTGTGGTCAAGGCAGTGGCGGAGCTGCTCTTTCCCTTTCTTCCGGCTGAAATTGACGAGGGAGGCGGCGCGCATGAAGGAATTTGACGTGACCATCACCGAAACACTGAAGCTCACCGTGTCCGTGGAGGCTTCTTCCAAAGAGGAAGCCCAACAGATGGTAAGCGACCAGTGGCACGCCGGGGATCATATTCTGGATGCGGACAATTTCGTGGAGGTGGAGTTTGAGAGCAATGACGGCAAGGAAATCTCCGCTGAAAGAGCACCGGACGATACCATCGAGGTGCTCATGGTGGAGCCGGGACAGTACCCGCGCGTGGAGCGCATCGGCTCCGACCTTGCCTCCTTGCAGAAGGCGGTGGACGGCTATATCGAAGCGGTCTACCCATATGACGACCCCGTGGCGCTGATATGCGGGGAGGAAGCCAAGCTGGAGGGCAAGCCCCTGAACCGCGCCCTGCGGGACGGGGACGGCGATATCTACGATATTGTGGCCGGTAAATTCTTCATCTGCGGTCTGGGGGATGAGAACTTTGCATCTCTGCCGAAGGAGCTGCAACAGAAATACGAGGAAAAGTTCCGTCAGCCGGAAGCCTTTTTGAAGATGGGCAGCAAAATCATGGCGATCCCCACCGAGCCCGCCAAGGCAGCGGGCAAGGGCAAGACCGCTCCGGTGACAGAGCGATGACGGCGCTTTGCGGAATATACGGAAAAGGAGGAATGACTCATGCAGGAAGAAATTGAAAACAGAACTGTCACTCTAATCATCTCCGCTGTCAAGCTGACCGCACGGGAGCTGAAGGCCGGGATGGATAAATATCTTTCCGAAAAGAAGAGCAAAGCCATGGAAAAGGCGCGTGCCGCGCCTGAAAAGCCCAGCGGCAAGCAGACGGTGAGGCAGCTCATAGGGCAGAATCAGGGTGTATCCAACATTGAGATCACTAACAGCAATATCAAAGGCTTTGAGCGCATAGCCCGGAAATACGGCGTGGATTTTGCCGTTAAGAAAGACCGCAGCGTTTCACCGCCGAAATACTTTGTGTTCTTTAAGGCGAGGGACGCGGACGCACTGACGGCGGCGTTCAAGGAATACACGGCATATGAGCTTAAACGCGCCGCCAAAGCGCAGAACCGTCCCTCCGTGCTGGCGCATCTGCAAGCGCTCAAGGCGAAGGTTCAGGCTATTACGTCGAGTAAATCACGAAACCAGAACAGGGGCATCACGATATGAAGAAACCTCTGAATATCAAGAAGTTCCTGCTGCCCAATATCCCGTATGTCTTTATCGCCCTCTTTGCCACCAAGCTGGGACAGGCGTGGCGGCTTGCCCCCGGCATGGACTTTTCGGGCAAGGCGCTGCACCTCATGGAGGGCTTCGCCGCCGCGTTCCAATCGGCGCTGCCCAGTTTCCACCCCATCGACCTGTGCGTGGGCGTTGCAGCCGCCCTGCTCATCCGGCTTATCGTGTACGTCAAGGGCAAAAACGCCAAGAAATTCCGCAAGAATCTGGAATACGGCTCTGCCCGTTGGGGCAAGCCCGAGGATATCGCCCCTTACGTCGATCCGAAGTTTGAGAACAACGTCATTCTCACCCAGACCGAGCGGCTCATGATGTCCAACCGTCCCAAAGACCCCAAGACGGCGCGGAACAAAAACGTGCTGGTGGTGGGCGGTTCAGGCAGCGGCAAGACGCGGTTTTTCATTAAGCCAAATCTCATGCAATTACACAGTTCATACGTTGTCACCGATCCGAAGGGCAGCATCGCCGTGGAGTGCGGAAAGCTCATGCTCCGTAATGGCTACAAGGTGAAGATATTCAATTCCATCAACTTCAAGAAGTCCCACCATTACAACCCCTTTGCGTATATCCACAGCGAGAAGGATATTTTGAAGCTGGTCACGACCCTCATCGCCAACACCAAGGGGGACGGGAAATCCGGGGACGACTTCTGGCAGAAGGCCGAGACGCTGCTCTACACGGCGCTCATCGGCTATATCCACTACGAAGCCCCCGAGGAGGAACAGAACTTCGCCACGCTCATCGAGTTCATCAACGCCATGGAGGTACGCGAGGACGATGAGACCTTTGAGAACAACGTGGATCTGGCCTTCAAGGAGCTGGCAAGCCGTGAGCCGAATCACTTCGCCGTGCGGCAATATAAAAAATACAAATTAGCGGCGGGCAAAACAGCTAAGTCGATCAATATTTCCTGCGGCGCACGCCTTGCGCCCTTCGATATCCAGGAGCTGCGGGAGATCACCATGTACGACGAGCTGGAGCTGGACACCCTGGGCGACCGGAAAACGGCGCTGTTTCTCATCATGAGCGACACCGACAGCACCTTCAACTTCCTCATTTCCATGATTTACAGCCAGTTATTCAACCTGCTGTGCGAAAAGGCCGACGACGTGTACGGCGGAAGGCTCCCCGTCCATGTGCGCTGCCTCATCGACGAATGCGCTAACATCGGGCAGATCCCGAACCTGGAAAAGCTCATGGCTACCATCCGCAGCCGCGAGATCTCCGCCTGTCTGGTGCTGCAAGCCCAAAGTCAGCTAAAGGCGCTGTACAAGGACAACGCCGACACCATCATCGGCAACTGCGACAGCTCCATCTTTTTGGGCGGCAAGGAGCCCGGCACGCTGAAGGAGCTGAATCAGGCGCTGGGGAAAGAGACCATCGACACCTTCAACACCGGCGAGAGCCGTGGACGGGAGGTTTCCCACAGCCTGAACTATCAGAAGCTGGGCAAAGACCTTGCCACGATAGACGAGCTGGCGGTGCTGGACGGCGGCAAGTGCATCTTGCAGCTTCGCGGCGTGCGTCCCTTCCTCTCGGACAAGTATGACATCACCAAGCACCCCAATTATAAGTATCTGTCGGACGCGAACCCAAGGAATGCCTTTGATATCGAGAAATACCTCTCCACAAGGCTGGTGCCGAAAGCGGATGAGGTCTACGAGGTGTTCGACGCGGGCCGCGTCTGAGCGCACAAGCCCGCCGCCCTCATGCGGCGGCTTTTCATATAGATACGGATGAGAAAAGACGCTTCCTCGCTTGCAGGGTCGGAACGAATCCACGAACGAAAATTTGAAAGGAGAAGCCGGAATCGGGGCTGCATCGCAGCTTTCGCTCCGGCTCCTGCTGTATCCGCGAGATTTCAACACAACCAAAACCCAATGATTCCGGCAACACAAATATGGAATTTTTCAACTCTGCTGTCGGCGTTCTCCAGACCCTCGTCATCGCCCTCGGTGCCGGCCTCGGCATCTGGGGAGCCATTAACCTGCTGGAAGGCTACGGAAACGACAACCCCGGCGCAAAAAGTCAGGGCATGAAACAGCTCATGGCGGGCGGCGGCGTGGCGCTCATCGGCGTCATTCTCGTTCCCCTGCTCTCCGGCCTGTTCGGTTAATCGCCCGCACGAATCCTTCGCGGCGTCCGCCCCCAAGGCGGGCGCTGCGGGAAAGGAGGGTAAAGCCCATTGGATTTGATATGGCAGAAATTCACCGAATGGCTGAAGGAGCTGCTGGTCAGCGGCATCATGGACAACGTGAACGGACTGTTTGACAACGTAAACAGCCGCGTGGCGGGCATCGCCGGACAGGTGGGCGCTACGCCCCAGGGCTGGAACAGCGGCGTCTACGGCATGATCCGAACGCTGTCGGACAATGTGATTTTGCCCATCGCGGGCGTCATCCTGGCCTTTGTCATGACGCTGGAGCTGATTCAGCTCATTACGGAAAAGAACAACATGCACGACGTGGACACCTGGATGTTCTTCAAGTGGATATTCAAAACCGCCTGCGCCGTGCTCATCGTCACCAACACATGGAACATCGTCATGGGCGTGTTCGAGGCGGCTCAGAGCGTCGTAAACAGCGCGTCGGGCATCATCATATCGGACACGTCTCTGACGTTTAACGAGCATATCACGGGATTTGAAGCTGCGCTTGCGGAAATGGAGGTCTGGTCGCTGCTGGGGCTGTGGCTGGAGTCCCTTGTCGTGCATCTTTCCATGTGGGCGCTGACCATCTGCATTTTCATCATCTGCTACGGCAGAATGATCGAGATCTACTGCGTGACCTCCATCGCGCCCATCCCCATGGCGACCATGGCCAACCGGGAATGGGGGCAGATGGGTCAGAATTACCTCAGAAGCCTGCTGGCGCTGGGCTTTCAGGGTTTCCTCATCATCGTCTGCGTGGCGATTTACGCGGTGCTGATCCAGAACATCGTGGTGGAGAGCAGCGTCTCGGCAGCCATATGGACGTGCATGGGGTATACGGTGCTGCTGTGCTTCACGCTGTTTAAGACAAGCTCCCTTGCCAGGAGCCTGTTCCACGCCCACTGACGGAGGTGATGAAATTTGGCATACGTTCCCGTACCCAAGGACTTGAATGCGGTGAAAACCAAGGTCATGTTCAATTTAACAAAACGGCAGATTCTGTGCTTTGGCGGCGGCGCGCTCATCGGCGTACCGCTTTTCTTTCTGCTCAAGGGCCATATCGGCAGCAGCGCGGCGGCCCTTTGCATGATGCTGGTCATGCTGCCCTTCTTCCTGCTGGCCATGTATGAAAAGAACGGTCAGCCGCCGGAGAAGCTCATCCGCAACATCGTGCAGGTGTGCTTCCTGCGCCCCAAACAGCGCCCGTACAGGACGAACAATTTCTACGACCTGCTGAACCGGCAGGATATTTTGGATAAGGAGGTCTACGCGATTGTCCACAAACAAAAACCCCGCAAGAAAGCTCACACGAGCCGAGCGAAAGCAGATCGACGCGGCGATTGCAAGAGCAAAGCGTCAGGATAAGCGAAAGAAGTCCGCTCAGGACAGCATCCCCTTTCAGCGGATGTACCCCGACGGCGTGTGCCGCGTGACGGACAATTACTACACGAAAACCGTGCAGTTTCAGGATATCAACTACCAGCTCAACCAGAACGAGGACAAGACCGCCATTTTCGACGGTTGGTGCGATTTCCTCAACTATTTTGATTCCTCCATCCGCTTCCAGCTCTCCTTCATCAACCTCTCCGCCACGCGGGACACCTACGCCCGGCGCATCGTCATCCCCTTGCAGGGCGACTGCTTCGACAAGCTCCGCACCGAATACACCGGGATGCTGCAAAGCCAGCTTGCCCGCGGCAACAACGGGCTTATTAAGACCAAATACCTGACCTTCGGCGTGGAGGCGGACAGCCTGAAAGCGGCAAAGCCCCGATTGGAGCGCATCGAGACGGATATCCTCAATAACTTCCGCCGTCTGGGCGTGCAGGCGGAAGTCCTGAACGGGATGGAGCGCCTGCGCCTGCTGCACGGGATGCTCCACATGGACGAGCCGCAGCCCTTCCGCTTTTCGTGGGACTGGCTGGCCCCCTCCGGGCTGTCGGTGAAGGACTTCATCGCGCCCAGCGCCTTCGAGTTCAAGACCGGCAGCAGCTTCGGCGTGGGCAGCAAGACCGGCTGCGTATCCTTCTTGCAGATTTTAGCCCCCGAACTCAACGACCGGATGCTGGCGGATTTTCTCGATATGGAAAGCTCCCTTATCGTCAGTATGCACGTCCAGTCCGTGGATCAGGTGAAGGCCATCAAGACCATCAAGCGCAAGATCACCGACTTGCAGAAGATGACCATTGAGGAGCAGAAAAAGGCGGTGCGCTCCGGCTACGATATGGATATTATCCCAAGTGACCTTGCCACCTACGGCACGGAGGCGAAAAAGCTCTTGCAGGAGCTGCAAAGCCGCAACGAGCGTATGTTCCTTTTGACCTTCCTTGTGGTGAACGTGGCGGACAACAGGCAGCGCCTCGGAAACAACGTCTTTCAGGCGGGCTCCATCGCCCAGAAGTACAATTGCCAGCTCACGCGGCTGGACTTCCAGCAGGAGGAGGGCTTCATGTCCGCGCTTCCGCTGGGGTATAACCAGATCGAGATCCAGCGGGGGCTCACCACCTCCAGCGTGGCGATCTTCGTGCCGTTTACCACCCAGGAGCTGTTTCAGGACGGCAAGGAAGCCCTCTACTGCGGGCTGAACACCCTTTCCAACAACCTCATCATGGTAGACAGAAAGCTGCTTAAAAACCCGAACGGGCTGATCTTGGGCACGCCCGGAAGCGGCAAGTCCTTCTCCGCCAAGCGTGAGATCGCCAACGTGTTCCTCGTCACCAATGACGATATCATCATCTGCGACCCCGAAGCGGAGTACGGCCCGCTGGTGGAGCACCTGCACGGGCAGGTGGTGAAGATCTCGCCCACCTCCACCGACTACCTGAACCCCATGGATTTGAACCTGAATTACAGCGACGATGAAAACCCGCTGAGCCTGAAATCCGACTTCATCCTGTCCCTGTGCGAGCTGATCGTGGGCGGCAAGGACGGCCTCATGCCGGTGGAAAAGACTATCATCGACCGCTGTGTGCGCTCTGTTTACCGGGAATACCTGAGCGACCCCCGCCCGGAGAAGATGCCGATTTTGGAGGACTTGTACAACGAGCTTCGCAGGCAGGATGAAAAGGAAGCGCAGTATATCGCCACCGCTCTTGAAATCTACGTCACCGGCTCCCTCAACGTGTTCAACCACCGCAGCAACGTGAATATCGAAAACCGCGTGGTCAGCTTCGATATCAAGGAGCTGGGCAAGCAGTTAAAGAAGATCGGGATGCTGGTGGTGCAGGACGCGGTGTGGAACCGCGTCACTATCAACCGTGAGCAGCGCAAGTCCACCCGCTACTATATCGACGAAATGCACCTTCTTTTGAAGGAGGAGCAGACCGCCGCGTATACGGTGGAGATATGGAAGCGCTTCCGCAAGTGGGGCGGCGTTCCCACGGGCATCACGCAGAACGTCAAAGACCTGCTCTCCAGCCGCGAGGTGGAGAACATCTTTGAAAACTCCGACTATGTGTATATGCTCAACCAGGCTTCCGGCGACCGGCAGATTCTGGCGAAGCAGCTCAACATCTCGCCCCATCAGCTCTCGTATGTGACCCAATCCGCCGAGGGCGAGGGGCTTTTGTTCTACGGCAGCGTGATCCTGCCCTTCGTAGACCGCTTCCCCAAGGATACGGAGCTGTACAAAATCATCACGACAAAATTGTCCGACCTCTCCGAACAATCCGGGGAGGAAGCGAAGGACGCAATTACAGTGTAAGGAAGGAGAAAAGAATATGGATAACCACCTTATGATTTTTGAAAGCACAGATTTTGGTCGGGTGCGTTCCGTGCTGAAAGACGGTGCTCCTTGGTTTGTTGCGGTTGATGTGTGCAAAGCTCTCGGATTGAACCAGGTTACGCGCGCAATGTCCAGATTGGACTCGGACGAAGGTGGGTTACTTGAAGTACCCCACCCCCAGAACGCTGATAAGACGATTGAAATAAATGCCGTAAGTGAAGCCGGACTCTATCATTTGATCCTTTGTTCCAAAAAGCCGGAAGCGAGAGCCTTCAAGCGCTGGATCACCCATGAGGTCATTCCCTCCATCCGCAAGCACGGCGCGTATATGACGGACAGCCTGTTGGATGCGCTGGAGGCGCACCCCGAGGCCGTGCCGGAGTACCTGAACCGCCTGCGCAGCGAAAACGCCCGAAACCGGGAGCTGACCCGCCGTCTCCGGCTTGCCCTCCCCAAAGCGGAGTATTACGACGCCTTTGTTGACCCTGCGGACTGCACCAATATCCGCACCACCGCCAAGGAGCTGGGCGTTCCCGAAAAGCAGTTTACCCGGTATCTGGAGGAAAAGAAGTATCTGTTCCGGGACAAGAACCGCAAGCTCTTTCCCCGTGCGGTCAAAAAGAGCGCCGGTCTGTTTCTGGTGAGGGACTTCTACACCGAGCGCGGCAAGCTGGGACACTATACCCTAATCACCCCGGCGGGCAAGCGGCATTTTCTGGAGAGAACGGATGAAATTCTGTTTGAATAACGCTTTTAATCCATCAGCAGTCCCATCAGGAGGTGATGAATATGGCAAAACGCTCGCCAAGGCTGATTTTCACCGAGGAAGAACGTGCCCTGCCGGAGCTGGAGCGCGTCGTCCGCAAGGCGGACAGGGCGGCGGTTAAGCTGGAAAAGGCCGAAGCGAAAATTCCCAAGAAAACCGTTAAGGTCAAAAAGCGCGTTGTGGACAGTGAGAGCGGCAAGGTCACGACGCGCCTTTTCTTTGAGGAGGCGGACAAAAAGCGTCCGCCCTCCAGGCTGGCCCACGCCGCAAGGAAAGCGCCGCTGGATACCGTCCGCAGCGCAGTCCACCGCAAGCTCCGGGAGGAGGGCGACGACAACCCCGGCACGGAGGCGGCGAACACCCTGACCGAGACGGCGGAGCGCACCTGGCGCATTGCGGAATCGGCGCACCGCTCCCATGCGGAAAAGCCCTACCGCAAAGCGGACAAGGCGGAAGCCGCCGCAGACAAAGCCAATCTCAAGGCGCTGAACAAACAGTACGAGCAGGAATACGGCAGGGCTTCCAACCCCTACTCCCGTTGGCGGCAGAAGCAGGCCATTAAAAAGGAATACGCCGCCGCAAAAGCGGGAAACGGCGCAAGGAATACCGTCAAAGCGTCCGAGACCACCGCAAAGGCGGCCAGGCGCGCCGCCGAGGGAAGCAAAGAACTCGGCAGCTTTTTTGTCCGGCACAAGAAGGGCTTCCTCATCGCGGGCGGTATCGCCGCTGCGATACTGCTGCTCATGACCTGCATTTCCTCCTGCTCCACGCTGTTTCAGGGCGGGGCGTCAGGCATTGCGGCCTCCACCTATCCGCTGGAGGATGCGGATATGCTGGCGGCGGAAGCCGCCTACTGCGCCATGGAGGACGAGCTGCGGGAATACCTGAACAGCTACGAAAGCACCCACGATTACGACGAGTACCACTTCGACCTGGACGAGATTGAGCACGACCCCTATGTGCTCATTTCCATGATTACCGCCCTCAAGGGCGGAGAATGGACGATTGACGAAATAGGCGGGGTTCTGGAGACGCTGTTTGAAAAGCAGTATATCTTAACGGAAACCGTCGCCACGGAAACCAGATATCGCACCGAAACGCATATCGGCTACTACACCGACGAAAACGGCAATCTGCAAAGCTACGAGTATGAGGCGGAGGTTCCCTACACCTGGTATATCTGCCATGTGGAGCTGGAAAATTTCAACCTCTCCCATGTGCCGGTGCATATCATGTCCCACGATCAGCTCTCCATGTACGCCGTGTATATGAGCGTGCTGGGCAACCGCCCCGACCTGTTCCCCGGCACCCCGTATGTGAACCGCTACTACTATACCAAGTATGAGAAGTACGAGATACCCCCGGAAGCGCTGGCGGATGAACAGTTCGCCGCCATCATCAAGGAAGCGGAAAAGTATCTGGGCTACCCCTATATCTGGGGCGGCAGCTCGCCGGACACCTCCTTCGACTGCTCCGGCTTCGTTTCGTATGTCTACAACAACTGCGGCCTGCATTGGAGCTTCGGCAGGCTGGGGGCGGAGGGGCTGCGGGGCATGTGCGCCTACGTTTCCCCGGAGAGCGCCCGTCCCGGCGACCTTATTTTCTTTGAAAAGACCTACGACACCACGGGCGCGTCCCATGTGGGCATCTATGTGGGCAATAACAGGATGCTCCACTGCGGCGACCCCATTCACTACGCTTCCATCGACACGAGCTACTGGCGAAGCCATTTTCTCCAGTTTGGCAGATTACCTTAACAACAACCATATCAACGCAAAAAGGAGGATGTTATGAACCCGCGACTTGAAAAGCTGCGTCAGGAGCGCGAGAAGCTGGCGGAAAAGCTCACATCGCTGACCGCACGGCTCAAAGCCCTGGACGAGCAGATTCTGAAGCTGGAAAACACGGATATTGTGGGCATCGTCCGTGAGAACGGGCTGACCATCGAGCAGCTGGCGGCGCTGATGGCGATGCTGGAAAAGCGTCCTACGGCGGCGCTGCCCGACGAATACAGAAAAACGGAGGATTTTGTGGATGAAGAATAAATGGAGATTTTTTGCCGTGACGCTGGCCGTCGTGCTCTGCATGACGGTCTTTTCCGTTACGGCCTATGCAGGCGGCGGCGATATGGTCGATTCGACAATGGGCGACCCGACCATGGGAACCCCAACTGCAACTACACAGCCGGAGAATACGAATACCGGTGAGCAGATCCCAAACGGACAGACACTGACCGTTAACGTGACTGAGAACGCAGACGGAAGCCATACCGTGACCATCGGGGATCGGAGCTGGACGCTTCCCGCCAAACGGGAACAGGCCGGAAAGGTGGTCAACGTCCGCACCTATTTGAACCTGCGCACCGGCCCCGGCACGGACTACACTGTGATTGGGCATCTGCTCAACGGCGCGGAGGTGAAGGTGCTGGAGGAAAGCAACGGCTGGTACAAGGTGGTCGTGCCGGAGCAGATAGGCTATGTATACGGCAAATATCTTGACGTCATGAACGCGCCGACAGAAACCAGCGGCAACGATACGGATACTGCGGGACTGCCGGAGCTGCTGCTGCAATATTACGCCGCTGCCGGAGGTTCCGCGCCCCTGACCCCGGACGGCAACCTGACGCTCATGGACGATATCGGCTCCGCTTTCGGCGCAGGCAAGCAGTTCATCACCGTGACGACCAAGGGCGGCAACACCTTTTATCTCATCATCGACCGGGACGATAAGGGCAATGAGAATGTCCATTTCCTGAATCTTGTGGACGAGGCCGACCTGCTGGCGCTGACCAAGGACGGCGAGAGCATCGTCCCCGCCTGCGCCTGCACGGACAAATGCGCCGTGGGCAAAATCAACACGGGCTGCAAGGTGTGCAGAACCAATATGAGTGAGTGCGCAGGCAAGGAAGTTACGGAACCCACGCCCCAGCCCGCCGAGCCTGCGGAGACCGCGCCTGAAAAGAAGACCGGCGGCACGGGTATCATCGCCGTTCTGCTGCTCCTGCTGCTGGGCGGCGGCGGTGCGCTGTACTGGTTCAAGCTCCGCAAGCCCAAGGCCGACACCCGTGGGGCGGACGATCTGGACGATTACGACTACGGCGAGGATGAGGAAGATGAGGACTACGAGTTTGAAGATGAAAACACTGCTGACAGTGAGGAGGACAAAAACCAATGATGAATACGACCTGTTACCGGCTTGTTGTGTGTGAAAAGCCCTCCGTGGCAAGGAGCATCGCCGCCGTTCTTGGCGCAGGCAGGCGCGAGGACGGTTTTCTTTCGGGCGGCGGCTATCTCGTTTCCTGGTGCTTCGGGCATCTTGCGGAGCTTTCGGACGCGGACGCCTACGACGAAAAGTACGGCAAATGGCGAAGGGAGGACTTGCCCATTCTGCCGGATAGCTGGCAGTACACCGTGGCGAGGGACAAGCAGAAGCAGATGAACACACTGCGCACCCTCATGCACAGAGAGGACGTTTGCGAGGTCGTCAACGCCTGCGACGCCGGGCGCGAGGGCGAGCTGATCTTCCGCACAGCGTATAATCTCAACAACTGCCGCAAGCGCGTGAAGCGGCTCTGGATCTCCTCCATGGAGGATGCGGCTATCCTTGATGGCTTTGACAATCTCCGCGACGGCGCGGAGTACGACAACCTCTACGCCTCCGCCCTCTGCCGCAGCAAGGCGGACTGGCTGGTGGGCATCAACGCCACCCGCCTGTTTTCCGTGATGTACCACCGCACACTGAACGTAGGGCGCGTGGTGTCGCCCACGCTTGCGCTGCTGGTGCAGCGGGAAGCGGAAATAAGCGCGTTCCGGCCGGAGAGCTTTTACACGGTCAATCTGGCGTTCGATACCTTTTCCGCCGTGGGCGAAAGATACGGGGACAGAGCGGAAGCCGAAGCGCAAAGGGGAAAATGTAATAATGACACGGCGACCGTAACAAACGTGGAGCGAAAGGAAAAGGCTGAAAAAGCCCCGGCGCTCTACGACCTGACCACCCTCCAGCGGGATGCGAACCGCTTGCTTGGATACACGGCGCAGCAGACGCTGGATTATCTGCAAAGCCTCTACGAAAAGAAGCTCTGCACCTACCCCCGTACCGACAGCCGCTATCTCACCGACGATATGGAGGGCGGCGTAAACGCGCTGGCGCTGTGCTGTGCGGGCATCTGCGGCACGGAGCCGCCCGCAGCCGTCTGTTCGGGGCAGGTGTGCAGCAGCAAAAAGGTCAGCGACCACCACGCCGTCGTTCCCACGATGGCGGCGGGCGAAACGGATTTGGAAACCTTGCTCGCAGGCGAACGGGAGCTGCTGCGCCTTGTTTCCCGTCAGGTGCTTATGGCGGTCAGCGCGCCCTTCGTCTATCTGGAGACCGAGGCAAGGCTGGACTGCGGCGGAAATGCCTTTGCCGCCAAAGGGAAAACAATCCTTAATATGGGTTGGAGGGCATACACGGAAAAGGGCAAGCAGGACAACACCCTCCCGGAGCTTTCCGAGGGACAGTCGCTTCCCGTTTCCTCCTGCGCGGTCAAAGAAGGCAGAACAACCCCGCCCAAGCACTTCACCGAGGACACGCTGCTGTCGGCCATGGAGACGGCGGGCAAAGAGGATATGCCGGAAACTGCGGAGCGGCGCGGGCTGGGAGCCCCCGCGACAAGGGCGGCTGTCATTGAAAAGCTGGTGGCCACGGGCTTTGCGGAGCGCAAAAAGGCGAAGAAATCTGTACGCCTCGTTCCCACCGAAGCGGGCGTGTCCCTCATTACCGTGCTGCCCGAACAGCTCCAGTCCCCGCTGCTCACCGCCGAATGGGAGCACCGCCTCAAGGAGATCGAATGCGGCGAGCTGGGCGCGGACGAGTTCCTTGCCGGCATCCGCGATATGGTCGCAGCGCTGGTTCGGGACGCTGCGCCTGTGGATGGCGCGGAGGTGCTGTTCCCCTCCGGCAGACCCGTTGTGGGCAAATGCCCCCGCTGCGGCGCACAGGTCACGGAGAGCAAAAACGGCTATTTCTGCGAGAGACGGAGCTGCAAGTTCGGGCTGTGGCGGGACAACCGCTTCCTTGTCGCAAAGAAGCTCAGTCTGACGAAGAAGATGGTGTCCTCGCTCCTGACGGAGGGGCGCGCCTACGCCAGCGGCGTCTACTCCGAGAAAACCGGCAAGACCTACGACGCATTCATCGTGCTGGAGGACGACGGCGCGCGTTCCTCCTATAAGCTGGACTTCACCAAATGACCCTCGCAGGCTCCCGCACGGGCGTTTCGTTCCCCTGCGGGAGCCGCTGTTTTTACCATGATCCAAAGGAGGTATGCACGAAATGGCTGAAAAACAGACCAACAAGGAACGGCTCAAGGACATCACCGACAGCATCGAGACGGGCATAAAGGAGCTGTTTGAGAGCGACAAATACAGGCAGTACCTTGCCACCATGAGCCGCTTTCACAAGTACAGCGTCAACAACACCATGCTCATCTATATGCAGCGCCCCGACGCCACCCATGTGGCGGGCTTCAACAAATGGCGCGACCAGTTCGGAAGAAGCGTCAAAAAGGGCGAAAAGGGCATTAAGATCATCGCCCCCACGCCCTTCAAGAAGAAAATCGAGCAGCAGAAATTAGACCCCGACACCAAGCTCCCCCTGCGGGACGAGAACGGCGATATTATCACGGAGGAAAAGACGGTGCAGATTCCCATGTACAAGCCCGTGGTGGTGTTCGACGTGCAGCAGACCGCGGGCAAGCCCCTGCCGGAGCTGGCGGCGAACCTTACGGGGGACGTGCAGAATTACGGGGTGTTCATGGAAGCTCTGCGCCGCAGCGCGCCTGTCCCCATCTGCTTTGAGAAGCTGGCGGAGAATATGGACGGATACTTCTCCGTGGACAAACAGCGCATCGTCCTCAGAGAAGGCATGAGCGAGGTACAGACGGTCTGCGCCGCCGTCCATGAGATCGCCCACTCCAAGCTCCACAATAAGGACGAAATCGGAGAAAAATATCAGGAGGTCGAGCTGTTCGGCAAGCCCGCGCTGTTCTCCAACGGGCGCATCGACCGGGATAAGCTGCCGGAGGGCTTGTATGCGTATGACCTGCGCGGCTCAGATTACGATCCGGGTATGCCGGTAACACTTGAAAGCCATGTCACCGTCAATCACGCCGCCTCTGTCATCACAGCAGCACCCATTGAGCTGCCGGAGCAGGGCTTTTTGTATCTGGGCGAGGACGGGCTGAACTTCACGGGCGGCGAGCAGACCGTGAAGGAGTTTTGGCACGCACAGTACCCGGAAAAGGCAAAGCTCTCCCGCGCCGCCGAGGAGATTCAGGCGGAGAGCATCTCCTTCGCCGTCTGCGCCTATTACGGCATTGAGACAGGCGAAAACAGCTTCGGGTATCTGGCGACCTGGGCAAAGGACAGGGAGCTGACCGAGCTTCGCGCATCGCTGGAAACCATCAACCGAACCTCATCCTCCCTGATTACGGATATCGACCGCCATTACGCGGAAATCTGCAAGGAGCGCGGGCTGGATAAGGAGACGGAGAGCCTTGCCGCCCAGCCTGTGCAGGAGATCGCCGTGCAGGAGCAGGAGCCGGTCACAGCGCCGGACAACGGCTGCGTCCCCGACCCTGCGATTTCTGTTGAGAGCATGAACGCCTACGGCTACACCGATTCCAATATGCTGCCGCTGACAAAGGAGCGTGCGCTGGAGCTCATGGAACGGGACGTAAGCGTGTATATGCTTCACACGGACAACACCGAGGCCATGGCCTTCGATGCGGAGGATATCCGCAGCTTTGACGGCATCTTCGGCGTGGAAGCCTCCGAATGGGAGACGGTCAAAGACCGCTTCGCACCGCCGGACTATGAAAAGGCGTTCCTCGACAACACCGCCGACAGCTTTGCCATCTATCAGCTTCGGGATAATGATAATACGGCGCAGCTCCGCTTTATGAACGCCGAGTATCTGGAGAAGAAGGGACTTTCCATTGAAAAAGGAAATTACGCCGCCGTCTACGCGGGAAACCTTGACCGCAGGGGCGATACGCAGGACAGGTTGGACGAGCTGTATGAGACCTTCAACCTCCGCCGCCCGGAGGATTTTCGCGGCCACAGCCTGTCCGTCAGCGACATCGTGGCGCTGAAGCAGAACGGCGTGGTATCCTGTCATTACGTGGATTCCCGGGGCTTCAAGGCGCTGCCCGACTTCCTAAAGCCGGAAAACTATCTCAAAAACGCGGAGATGGCCATGGAGGACGACTACGGCATGATCGACGGCGTTATCAACAACGGGCCGAAGCAGACCGTGGCAGAGCTGGAGGAACAGGAAAAGTCCGGCAAGCCCGTCTCCCTCATGGAGCTGGCGCAGGCGGCGCGCCGGGAACAGGCGCAGGCGGCACGGCAGGAGAAGAAGCCCTCCGTGCTGGCAAAGCTCTGTCCTCCCGTCAACGAGCCGAAAAAGACAGCGCGTTCAAAGCGCGCGGAAAGAGAGCTGCTATGATGAATTTTACCAACGATGAAATGAACCTCATGTGCATCTACCAAAGCGACAGCCGCAGCGGGCTGATTGCCGCCCTCACCGAAATGCGCGGATACCTGGACGAGGACGAAGCCGAGCTGCGAGCGCTGACCGACAGCGCCCTGCAAAAGCTCAGCGAAATCACCGATGAGGACTTCGCGGAGCTGGAGCTAATTCCCGACTTCGATACGGACGAATAAGGCGGATTCAGCGGGGGCGGCTTTCGGGTCGCTCCCGTTTTCTCACCACATCTCTATTGGACAAAAATGCGGGTTCACGCAAAAATGTTCAACAGGAAGCCTGCGCATCTATCGCTTGGGGCGCAACCGTCCGAAGTTGTAGGTGAAATGGCGGTTGATGCCATCACTCAGGAAAAAGTGTCAAAATCAGCACGGAAATCCCTTGAAAAAGTGTCAGCGAGGCGGTATAATATCCTTGGAAAACGCACAAGATGAGTATGGAGGTGCCGGTGATGCTGAAACGGAAAATTGAAAAGGATATTATGCGCTGGATTGAGAGCAGTGATAAGGCATTGCTGATTTACGGCGTCCGGCAGGCGGGAAAAACCTATATCGTCCGCGAGTGCCTGAAAGCGGCAGGCTGCGACTACATCGAGTTCAACCTGATCCGACAGCCGGAAATCGTAGAGATTCTGGACGGAGCAACGGGAATAGACGACCTGATTCTGAAGCTGTCCCTGTACAGCGATAAGAAAATCGTTCCTGGCAAGACCTTCTTTTTCTTCGATGAAATCCAGAGATACAAGGAGATTGTCACGAAAATCAAGTTCCTTGTGGACAATAAGCGGTTCCGGTATATCATGTCCGGTTCGCTGCTGGGCGTGGAAATTGTGAATCTGAAATCTGCGCCGGTCGGCTATTTGCAGACGCTCAATATGTATCCGCTGGACTTTGAGGAGTTCCTGCAAATATTCAATGTGGGAGAGCCCGTATTGGATATGCTGCGGAAAGCTTTTACCTCCAAAACGCCTGTGGATGAAGTGATACACGACAAAATCATGAAGATGTTCAATCTCTACCTGATCATCGGCGGTATGCCCGCCGCAGTGGAGAAATACCGCACCACCGGCAATATAGACGACGTGATGGACGAGCACAGAGCCATTATCGAGCAGTATAAGCTGGATTTCACGCAGTATGAGGAAGAAAACCGCAAGCTGATTATCACGCATATCTATGAGCTTATCCCGGCGGAGCTGAACGAAAAGAACAAGCGGTTCATGATAGCGGACATCAAAAAGGGTCTGCGATATGACCGAGTGGAGGACAGCTTCACCTGGCTTTGGAAGGCCGGCGTTGCCTTGGGCGTGTTCAACACAACGGAACCCACGGTGCCGCTCCTGCTGAATGAAAAGAGTACGCTGTTCAAGCTATTCCTTTCGGATGTGGGGCTGCTTACCACAATTTACGGCAAAGCCTGCAAGCTGAAGATTGTCAGCAAGGAGAAGGACATCAACAAGGGCGCTGTATATGAAAACGTGGTGGCGCAGGAGCTTCATGCCCACGGCTATCCGCTGTACTACTACAACAGCAAGAAGAAGGGCGAGCTTGACTTCGTGGTCGAGCATGTGGGGCAGGCGCTCCCCATCGAGGTAAAGAGCGGAAAGGACTATGAAAAGCACTCCGCACTGGATAACGTAATGGCCGTTGAGGAATACGGCATCAGGGAAGCCTATGTTTTCACGAACGACAATGTAAAGGTAGACGGGAGGCTGACGTACTACCCCATCTATATGGTCATGTTCCTGCAAGACGACCCGATAGGTTTCATCGACATCTCCGTGGACAGGTTCAAGCTGTGAGCCGCAGTAAAGTAAGGAGCGACGCAAGAGCGACCTCAACCCACATTCTACTTCCCAAAATCGAAAAAATATTGATTTTGGGAAATAGAACATCGGCATACAAGAGAAAGCGTCCCGTTTCCTGCATAGGATTCGGGACGTTTTCGGATATACCGCCCCCTTACATAGAGCGTCCGTTCCGGGCGCTCTAAATTTATGCCATGAAGGAGGAACAATATGCCGAGCAAGCTACAAACGTATATGCAGATGGCGGACGAGGCGCAGCGGCAGATCACCGGCAGCTACCGGGGCTGGACGGGCTTTCTCACCACCGCCGCAAGGCTGTACAAATACCCCTACGCCGAGCAGGTCATGATCCACGCCCAGCGTCCGGACGCCACCGCCTGCGCGGAGTACGATTTCTGGAACGAAAAGATGGGCCGGTATGTCCGCAGGGGCTCCAAGGGCATCGCCCTCATCGACAGCAGCGGCGAAAGACCGAGGCTTCGGTATGTGTTCGACGTGTCGGACACGGGCGGCAGGGAGTTTCCCAAGAGCCGCTACCTGTGGGAATACCGGGAGGAACACGCGGACGCGGTAAGCGCCATGCTGGAAAGCCGCTACGGTGTGGACGGAAAAGGAGGGTTCCCTGACCAGCTTGAGCGCATCGCGTCTCAGCTTGCGGAGGAATACTGGCGGGACTATAAGCGGGATATCCTCGCCATCGTTGACGATTCCTTTCTTTACGGGTATGATGAGTTCAACGTAGGAGCGGCCTTCCAAAGCGCCGCCGCCGTCAGCATCGCCTACTCGCTCATGTCCCGCTGCGGGCTTGAAGCGGACGACCGCTTCGAGCATGAGGATTTCCTGAGCATCTTCGATTTCAACACCCCGGAAGCCGCCGCCGAGCTGGGCACGGCGGTGAGCAGGATCAACGGAGAGGTGCTGCGGCAGATCGAAGTCACCATCAAGAATTACGAGCGCGAGAAACTCGCGGAAAGGAGCCGGAACCATGACAGAGCTGACCTACACCAAGAACGGGGACTACCTGATTCCCGACCTGACGCTGAGCGAGACGCCGGAGGACACGAGACCCCTGGGCAAGTACGGGAGACTGCGCAGGAGCTACCTTCAGGAGCACAGACCGGGGCTGTACAGCCGTCTGGTGCTGTCGGAGAAGCTGTTCCCGCACCTGCGGGAGATCGACGAGACGGCGAACCGGAGGCTGGAGCAGATGATGCCGGAGCTGATGCAGTCGGCGGGCGTGACGGAGGAGCTGAAAGCCCGCGATCAAATGAAATGGGTGGGGCTGATGAACAGCCTGAAAGCGCAGGCGGAGGAGATCATTCTCAGCGAGCTGGTGTACAACTGACCAATGACGCGCCGGAAGCGGAACCGGCGCAGCCTCCGATACCGCAGGCATACCAACTGAGCCTGTTCCCCACGGAGGATGAGCAAATCGCATATATCGCAGAAGCGGAGAGCTACGCGCCCTCCGCTTTTTCCATGTCCATCCCGCAGGCGGATATCGACCACATTCTGCGCATGGAGGGCAACGCCGACTATGCCCGCATGAAGATCGCCACGGAGTTCTCCAAGGGCAAGAGCGTGGAAGAAATCGCGGCGTTTCTTCAAAGCAGCTTCCACGGCGGCAACGGCGTCGTCACCGAGAGCGGCAGATATTCCGCGTGGTACGCCGAGGACGGCATCCACATCGCCAATGGGGACGCGGCAAGATACCTGACCTCCGCAAAGGTTGTAAGCTGGCAGGAGGCGGCGGAGCGCATTGGGCAGCTTTTGGAGCAGGGCGAATACGCAACCAACGTAGAGCTTGCGGAAGCGCCGGGACACGAGCGCACGGAGCTGGCGCAGTCTATCTGGTATCTACGGCAGGATTTAAGTGAAAAAGCGCGGGCGCAGGGCTACCTCTCCTGCCTGTCGGATATGCGGGGCGGCGGTTTCCCGGAGGAAACGGCGCGGCTTGCCGAGCAGCTGAGAGACCCTGCGTTCCGCGAAGTCCTCATAGACGATTTTGCACAGCTCCGATCCGACTACCGGGAGGACAGGAGCCTGCTGCGCTTCCAGCACCACAAGCCGGACAAAATCGAGCAGGGCCTGCGGGAGCTGTCCCTGCCCCGCAGGGAGTACCGCACCGAAATGGCAGAAATTCCCGCCGTGCAGCGGTTCATTACGGAGGACGAGATCGCCGCGACCCTGACCCGCGGCAGCAATATTGAAGGGAGCAAGGGGCGTATCTACGCCTATTTCAAAGAGAAACACAGCCCCAGGGAGCAGGCGGATTTCCTGAAAGATGAATACGGCATTGGGGGACGCTCCCACGCGGTATCCGGCGCATCCCACAGCGGTGAGGATCACAGCGGCAAGGGCGTCAGCCTGAAAAAACAGGACTGCCCGGAAATCCAGCTGAACTGGGCGAACGTCACCAAGCGTATCTCCGAGCTGATCCGCAAAGACCGTTTCCTGACCCCGGAGGAAAAGGCGCGCTTTGAGCAGCTTCAGCGGCAGACCGCAGAGCGAAGCACAGCATGGAATGACTACAACGCCGTAAAGGAAGCTCACCCGGACAACATCGTCCTGTTTCAGGTGGGCGATTTCTTCGAAATGTACGGCGAGGACGCAAAACAGGCGGCGGAGCTGCTGAATATGAACCTGACCACCCGCAACATCCCCGGCGCTGGCCGTGTGGAGATGTGCGGCGTACCGTCGCACAATTTAGAGATGTATGTAGAAGAACTGCGCGATAAGTATGATGTGACGATTGCCGAAGCGCCGGACTTTAGAGGTGAGCGTCACATTTACACGCTACGCTCTATCGACCATGAGGCCGAAGCCGCCATCAATGCTTATGAAGCGGAGTTCGGCGCGGACGGCACGAGGGTGTTCCGCGATCCTGCCGCAGAGCAGGCTCAGCCCACGGTGCAGGAGCTGTTCGGGCGATACCGCCTGAGCGTGGGAAACGCGCTTTCCAAGGATGAAGCGTTTATCAACGCCTGCCGCAATTCCGACCGTCAAAACGCCTATCTGGAGGGGGCGGCGGCAATCCGGCGCATTGTCATGGAATCCGGTGATTTACAGCTCGCACAGCTCTATTTCGATATGCCCTCCTTCCACAACCGGCTCCATCAGGAGCTTTTGGATGAGATGTACCCCACGCTGGCGACCACAGTCACGCCCTCGCCCTACAAGGTCACGCAGGCGGACATCGACGCAGCCTTGCAGCGGTGGAACGGCAGGATTGAGAGCAAGCACGCAGTTGTCCGCTATATGAAGGCTCATGCCCGCGACCGGGACACCGCCGCATGGCTGGCACGGGAGTACGGCTTGAAGGATACCTCTAAACCGCTGCAAATCTCCGTGGGCAATTCCGAGCCGGTCACGCTGTCATGGGCAAAGGTGCAGCGGCGCATTGCGCAGCTCATTCAATCCGATAGCTTCTACACCGAGCAGGAACAGGACAACTTTGACGATATTGACCCCATTGCTATCCGAGAAGCGCTTGCCCAGCGCGGTATTGTGGGCGGGCGCATTGTGGATGCGGAGGCTAATCGCAACAGCCCCTTCGTCCGGCAGGTTATGGCGGATGTGGAGCAGATCGCGGCGCAGGAAGCGCGGGAAAGAATGACACAGCAGGAAGAACCTGCCCTCGACCCCGCAGACCGTTTCCATGTGGTAAGCCTTGACCGGGGCTTCCGTACCCTGTACGCCGTGTGGGACGACGAGACCCACGGCTACTATGTGGACGCGGACGGCGTGACCGAGGAATTTACAAGCGAATGGCAGGCGGAGGCGTACCGGCTGGAGCTGCAAGGACAGGCGGAGCAGGCGCTTATGGAACGGGCAAAGGGACTGATCTCCGACTTCTGCCGGAGTGAATACGACTCAGAGGCGGATTTCAGCGACCCCACCAAGATCGGCGTCGCCTACACCACTGTCACCGACGATGAGATTCCCGTTCAGGTGAACATCGACCTTGTGAACTTCCGGCTGGAACGCTATCTGGACGATGAGCATCTGGAAACCCGGCAGTACGGCTCTTTGCAGGAGCTTATTTCCAACGAGCTGGAAAACCTCGATTTCAGCGACCTCATTCATGTTTCGGATGAGGATGTGGAGCAGCACCGCCGGCACGCGCCGGAGGAAGCAGTTGCGGAAGCTCCCGAAACGGCTCCTGTCCCGCAGAGAGAACCGTTCCCGTATTCCGTAGGCAATACGGTATATTTGGAGGACGGCAAGCCGTTCATTATTGAGCGCATCGGGCTTTTTGATATTTCTCTCCGCGATCCGTCGCTTCGCTATCCCGTTTCCCGTGCGGAGAGCAGGGAGAGCTTCGCGCGGCTCATGGAGCGGTATCCGCAGCCGGAAAAGACCGCCGCAGAGAATACGGCTGTCCCTGAAAAAGAACCAAACCACACCTACACCGAGGAAACCGTGGCGGTATATCCCGCCGACAAAAACAACCTCCCCTATGATGTAGAGATTCGTACCCTGCGTTTTGACGAACCGGAGCATGACCCGCCCGCACCGCTGCCGCCTGCGGAAAACTTCCGCATTTTGGACGATGATCTCGGCAAGGGCGGTGCAAAGGAGAAATTCTGGCGCAACATCAAGGCAATCGCCACGCTGAAGCAGATTGAAAGCGAAAACAGAAACGCCACACCGGAGGAACAGCATATCCTCTCCCAATACGTCGGCTGGGGCGGGCTTGCGGACGCTTTCGACACAGACAAGGCAGGATGGCGCGTTGAATATGATGAACTGAAAGGCGTGCTCACACCGGAGGAATACGCCGCCGCCCGCGCCTCCACGCTGAACGCCCACTACACCAGTCCCACCGTTATCCGTGCCATTTACGACGCGGTGGAGAACATGGGCTTCCAGACCGGCAATATTCTGGAGCCCAGCATGGGCGTGGGCAACTTCTTCGGTATGCTGCCGGAGAGCATGAAAAGCAGCAGGCTCTACGGCGTGGAGCTGGACAGCATTACCGGCAGAATCGCAAAGCAGCTCTATCCCAAGGCGGATATTACCGTGGCAGGCTTTGAAAACACCGACCGAAAGGACTTCTTCGACCTCGCCGTGGGCAACGTACCCTTTGGACAGTATCAGGTCAGCGACCGGGCTTTTGACAAGCTCGGTTTTTCCATCCACAACTACTTTTTCGCCAAAACGCTGGATCAGGTGCGTCCGGGCGGCGTGGTGGCCTTCGTCACCTCCCGCTACACCATGGACGCCAAGGACAGCGCCGCAAGGAAGTATATCGCCCAGCGCGCAGACCTGCTCGGCGTGATCCGCCTGCCCAACAACGCCTTCAAAGCCAACGCCGGCACGGATGTCGTTTCGGATATTATCTTTCTTCAAAAGCGGGACAGACCCATTGAAATCGAACCCGATTGGGTACACACGGGTATCTGGCGAAACCCGGGAGCGAACGCGGACGGCTTTGCCATCAATCAGTATTTCATCGACCACCCAGAGATGGTGCTGGGACGGCAGACCTCGGAAAGCACGCAGTACGGCAGGCAGGACTTTACCGTTGCGCCCGCCGAAGGCGCAGACCTTGCGGAGCAGCTCAGCGGCGCAATTCAGAATATCCGTGGAACCTACGCGGAAGCGGAGCTGCCCGATTTGGGCGAGGATGAGACCATCGTGGAGACCATTCCGGCAGACCCGAATGTGCGGAATTTCTCCTACACCGTGGTGGACGGGGAGTTGTACTACCGTCAGAACAGCATCATGACCAAACCCGACTTCAACGCCACCGCAAAGGAACGTGCCAAAGGCATGGTGGAGCTGCGGGACTGCGTGCAGAAGCTCATATCTCAGCAGATGGACGGCTTTATTTCGGATGAAACCATCCGGCAGACGCAGGCGGAGCTGAATACCCTCTACGACGGCTTCACCGCAAAGTATGGGCTTATTAACTCCCGCGCCAACGCCCTGGCCTTTGCAGAGGACAGCTCCTACTATCTGCTCTGCTCTCTGGAGGAGCTGGACGAGGACAAAAACCTCAAGCGCAAGGCGGATATGTTCACCAGGCGAACCATTCGGGCGCACGAGGCCGTGACCAGCGTGGATACCGCTTCGGAGGCGCTGGCGCTGTCCATCTCCGAAAAAGCCTGCGTGGATATGGCGTATATGGCGCAGCTCACCGGCAAGGACGAGGACGCTCTCGCCTCCGATCTTCGTGGTGTTATCTTCCGCAATCCCGAAAATAAGCGCTGGGAGACTGCCGACGAGTACCTCTCCGGCAATGTAAGGGAAAAGCTGCATATCGCACAGTCTGCTCAGAATTTGTTTGAGGGCGATTACGCCGGAAACGTGGAAGCCCTGCAAGCGGCGCAGCCCAAAGACCTTGATGCTTCGGAGATAGAGGTGCGGCTGGGCGCAACGTGGATCGACCCTGCATATATCCGGGAGTTCATGTGGGAGACTTTCGAGACGCCCTTCTACCAGCAGCGCATGATCGACGTGACCTATTCCGCCTTCACCGCCGAGTGGAACATCAGGAACAAGAACGCGGTCAGTTACAGCAATATTGCCGCATATATGACCTACGGCACGGAGCGCGCAAACGCCTATAAGATTCTTGAAGATACCCTGAACCTGCGCGACGTGCGCATCTACGATACCAAGCACGATGCGGACGGCAGGGAGCGGCGCGTACTCAACTCCAAGGAAACCACCCTCGCCCAGCAAAAGCAGCAGGCCATTCGGGACGCTTTCCGGGACTGGATATGGCGCGACCCCGACAGGCGGCACACTCTGGTTGCAAGGTACAACGAGCTGTTCAATTCCACCAGACCCCGCGAATATGACGGCAGCCACATCACCTTTGCGGGCATGAACCCGGAGATACGGCTGCGGGAGCATCAGCTCAACGCGGTCGCCCATGTGCTCTACGGCGGCAACACTCTCCTCGCCCACGAGGTGGGCGCGGGCAAGACCTTCGAGATGGTAGCCGCTGCCATGGAATCCAAACGGCTGGGGCTGTGCCACAAGTCCCTGTTTGTCGTTCCCAACCACCTGACGGAGCAGTGGTCGGGCGAGTTCCTGCGGCTGTACCCCTCCGCCAACATCCTCGTGGCTACGAAAAAGGACTTCGAGCCGAAGAACCGCAAGAAGTTCTGCGCCCGTATCGCCACGGGCGAATACGACGCCGTTATCATCGGCCACAGCCAGTTTGAGAAGATACCCGTATCCATGGAGCGGCAGCAGCGGCTTTTGGCGGAGCAGATCTTTGAGGTGGAGGAAGGACTGCGGGAGCTGAAAAGCCAGCGGGCGGAGCGGTTCACCATTAAATCTCTGGAGCGCACCAAGCGCGGCCTTGAAGCCAAGCTCAAAAAGCTCCAGGACAGCTCCCGAAAGGACGATGTTGTGACCTTTGAGCAGCTGGGCGTAGACCGTTTGTATGTGGACGAGGCGCACAACTACAAGAATCTTTTTCTCTACACCAAGATGCGCAACGTGGCGGGGCTGTCCGCCACCGACGCCCAGAAATCCTCGGATATGCTGCTCAAGTGCCGGTATATCGATGAGATCACCGACAGCCGCGGCGTGGTATTCGCCACGGGCACGCCCGTCTCAAATTCCATGACCGAGCTTTACACCATGATGCGCTATCTCCAGCACGACGCCATTCGCGGCAAGGGACTTGCCCACTTCGACTGCTGGGCTTCCACCTTCGGGGAAACGCAGACCGCCATCGAGCTGGCTCCCGAGGGTACGGGCTACCGGGCGAGGACGCGCTTTGCCAAGTTCTTTAATCTGCCGGAGCTCATGACCCTGTTCAAGGAGGCAGCGGATATCAAGACCTCAGACCAGCTCAACCTGCCTACGCCCACGCCCATCTATCACAACGAGGTGGCGCAGCCCACGGAGATACAGAAGCAGATGGTGCAGGAGCTGTCCGAGCGCGCCGCAAGGGTACACGCACAGCTTGTTGACCCCGGCACGGACAATATGCTCAAGATCACCTCGGACGGGCGCAAGCTGGGGCTTGACCAGCGCATCATCAACCCCGACCTGCCGGACGACCCGAACAGCAAGGTCAATCGCTGTGTGGACAACATCCACCGCATCTGGCAGGACGGGCAGGCAGACAGGCTGACCCAGCTCGTGTTCTGCGATTTGTCCACCCCGAAAACCGGCGCGACCGGGGCGAAGGCGGCAAAGACGGCGGGCGGGAATCTGGACAGCCCGGAGCTTAACGCCGTTGAGCGGCTGATCGACAAGGAAACCCCCGACGAACCCGGCTTCACGGTATATGACGACATCCGGGAAAAGCTCGTCGCCAGAGGAATCCCCCGCGAGCAGATCGCATTCATCCATGAAGCCAACACCGAGACGCGGAAGAAGGAACTTTTTGCAAAGGTGCGCTCCGGTCAGGTGCGTGTGCTCATGGGCAGCACCTTCAAAATGGGCGCGGGTATGAACGTGCAGGACCGGCTCGTGGCGCTCCACGACCTCGACTGCCCGTGGCGACCGGGTGATCTGGAGCAGCGCAGCGGGCGCATCATCCGTCAGGGCAACCGCAACAAGGAGGTACACATCTACCGCTACGTCACGGAATCCACCTTCGACGCCTACCTCTGGCAGACGGTGGAAAACAAGCAGAAGTTCATCTCCCAGATCATGACCTCAAAATCCCCTGTTCGCTCCTGCGAGGACGTGGACGAGACCGCCCTTTCCTATGCGGAGATCAAGGCGCTGTGCGCCGGAGACAAGAGAATTAAAGAGAAGATGGACTTGGATGTGGACGTTGCCCGCCTGAAGCTCATGAAGGCCAGCCATCAGAGCCAGCAGTTCCGTCTGGAGGACAATCTGCTCAGGCATTTCCCCGAACAGATCCGGCAGAACGAGAGCTTCGTGGAGGGCTTCACCGCCGATATGCAGACGCTCGCCGGGCATCCGCACCCCGTGGACGGCTTTGCGGGCATGGAGGTCAAGGGCGACCTTCTCACCGACAAGGACAACGCGGGCGCTGCCATTCTGGAAGCCTTCAAGGACGCAAAGGGCATGGAGCCCGTTCCCATCGGGAGCTACCGGGGCTTTTCCATGTCCCTGACCGTGGAGGACTTCGGGCGGGACTTTGTTCTCACCCTCAAGGGCAAAATGAACCACCGCGTGACGCTGGGCAAGGACGCGCGGGGCAACCTCACCCGCATTGACAACGCCCTGAACGCCATGCCGGACAGATTGCAGAATGTCAGAAACACGCTGGACGCGCTCACCGCGCAGATGGAGACGGCAAAGGCGGAGCTGGGCAAGCCTTTCCCCCAGGAGGATGAGCTGCGGACAAAATCCGCGCGGCTTGCGGAGCTGAACGCCGAGCTGAACATCGACGACCGCACGCCCATGGAGCAGATGGCGGAGGACGCGCCCGCCGTGCAGAGCGCAAAGGCGGAGCGTCCCTCCGTGCTGGCAAAGTTGAAAGCGCCGCTGTCCCAGCCCTGCGCCGAGGACAAAATCAGGCACAGGAACAAGGAGGAACGCTAAAAAAACGGCGGCTTCGGCGAAGAGTGGATTTTGTCGGAGCCGCTTCACTACAGCTTAATGAAAGGAAGGATGCACCAATATGAAGGATATTCCCGTTTACAGATTTCCCGCCGAGCACGCCCGTGAAAACGGCGAGCTGGAGCTTTACCGCGCCTCCAACAAGGCCAATGCCGCCTGCAAGGAGGCCATTGAGAAGGCGATCTCCGAGCATTATTGTGATAACGTCCTGCACAGGGAAGCCGTTGCGCAGGTGGCGGAGCAGTTCGGGCATGAGCGCATCTTATATGTGCTGGCGATTACCATCCGGCAGAAGGATTGGGATGGGCGGTTCTCTGCGGACAACGAACAATGGGCAAAGAGCGTTCCCGTTTCGGAGAACCCCGACGCATGGGGGACGGATCGGAACTGCTATCTGGCGGTCAACAGCCACAGCGGGCTGGTTGATTTGTTTACCAAGCTGGCGCGGGAGGCCGCAAGGGCGCATGAGCGCAAGCCCTCGGTGCTCGGCAGACTGAAAAGCAGACCGCCCGAAGCGGCGGCGGAGGCCGTCAAAAAGACAAAGGAGCCGTCCCTGTGAGCGCGCAGTTCATGCGCCGGAACATCCGCATCTCCGTTCGCCTGACGGAGGAAGAGCACCGGCTGCTGAAGGAAAAGATGGCGCGGATCGGCGTTACCAATCAGGAGGCGTTCCTGCGGAAGATGGCGCTGGACGGGCTGGTGATCAAGCTGGATTTGCCGGAGCTGAAGCAGATGATCTCGCTTCTGCGCTACACGAGCAACAACATCAACCAGATCGCCAAACGGCTCAACGAGAGCGGCAGAGCCTACGACACCGACCTTGCGGAGATTCTGGAAAAGCAGAAGCAGCTATGGGGACTTGCCAACAAAATTCTTATGAAGCTGTCCACCATTCAGTGAGCAGGCAGAAATATACGATAAGCCCATGCTGCCGACATCCTTGTTTTAGGGCAGCTCTTTCTGTATAATGAAATCAAAAAGGACGGAAAACGACTATGAAATTCATTTTGAAACTGCTGCTTGCGCCCCTTATGCTGGTTTTGTGGATCGTGGAATGGGCGCTCACGCTGGCGCTCAAGGCTTCCGCCGTGGTCTGTGTCATCGCCTCCGCCCTGTTCCTGCTTTCAGGCTTCTTTTACTTTGTGGACGGCAACGTGCAGAACGGCTGCATCTGTCTGGGCATTGCGTTTCTGCTATCCCCCTACGGACTGCACTATTTGGCGGTGAAGCTCACAGCGCGGTTTATCGGCATGAGAATACTGCTCAAGGAGCGAATCTACGGATAAACGGAATATGCGGAATGTGAAAAGGCGCAGGCTCCCTCCTGCGCCTTTTTCCATGGAGGGAATATGGCGACCACACGAATCATACCCATGCACTTAAACAAGGGCAAGACGCTGGCGCAGTGCCTTGCCGACCGGACGGAGTACGGCATGAATCCGGATAAGACTGAGGGCGGTGCGCTGATCTCCGCGTTCGCCTGCGAGCCGGAGACCGCCGTTTCCGAATTTGCCCTGTCCAAGCGGGAGTACCGGGAGCTTACCGGACGGGTGCAGGAAAGCGACGTCATCGCCTATCAGGTACGGCAGTCCTTTAAGCCCGGAGAGGTTACGCCGGAGGAGGCCAACCGCATCGGCTACGAATTTGCCCAACGCTTCCTAAAGGGCGAACACGCTTTCCTCGTCTGCACCCACACCGACAAAAAGCACATTCATAACCACATCTATTGGAACTCCACAGCGCTGGACTGTACGCGGAAGTTCAAGAACTTCATAGGGAGCTACCGCGCCGTCCGCAGGCTGTCCGACCTGATCTGCGCCGAGCACCGGCTGTCCGTGGTGGAGAATCCACAGAAACACGGGCTGAGCTACAACAAATGGCGCGGCGGTCACGACAAGCTCTCCAACCGCGATCTTCTGCGCATGGCGATAGACGCTGCGCTTGAAAAGCAGCCCAAGGACTTCGACGTGCTGCTGGCGCTTTTGAAATCCTCCGGCTACTCCGTTGCCCGAAGGGGCAGGCTGTCGCTGCGGCACGAAAACCAGAAACAGAGCATCCGTCTGGATTCCCTGGGCGAGGGATATTCCGAGCAGGAGCTGCGCGCCGTCCTTGCGGGAAGCATGGCGCACAAGCCCTTCGTCAGGAAAAAATATCCGAAGCGCAGGGAGCGCGCCACGCTGATTGCCGATATTGAGTCAAAGCTCAATTCGGGAAAAGGCTACCGCTACGATCAGGCGATGAAGGTGATAAAGCTCAAGCAGATGGCAAAGACGCTGATATATCTGGAGGAAAAGGGCTTTGCCGACTTTGATGCGCTGGCCGACGCCGCCGCCGATGCGGAGAAGAAGTTCTATGATTTGAAGGCGGCCATAAAGGCGGCGGAAGCGCGTATGGGCGAGATACAGACCCTGCGGACGCACATCATGAACTATTCCAGAACCCGCAGCGTTTACACCGGCTACCGCAAGGCGGGGTACTCGAAAAAATACCTTGCGGAGCATGAGGGGGATATCCTCATCCACAAGGCGGCGAAGAAAGCCTTTGATGCGTTCGGTCTGAAAAAGCTGCCCACGGTCAGGAGCCTGAACGAAGAATTTGCAAGGCTGCTGGCAGAGAAAAAGGCGGCCTACGCCGAGTACCACCGGGCGCAGGAGCAGATGCGGGAGCTGCTGATCCACAAGGCGAACGCCGCCTGTCTGCTGGGGCTGAACGAACAGAACCGGCAGTCCACCGAGCGGCAGCGCGAGGAAAAATAGCGATGGCACATCGCGCAGCCACAGATGAAATCTGTGTTGCAGGGGGTATGGGGAACGCCCCATCAAGCAAAAGGCGGGGACTCGTCAGAGTCTCCGCCTGGTGTCTTTTGGCTCCAAAAGACCTTGCTTGCCCAATACTAAAAAACTTCAAATTTCGTATGCCAAGGTCGTTTTTTCTACCCCAGAAGTTGAATCGTTCATGTTTTCGTGGTATAATAAAAAATAGATTATTATACCCTTGGCAGGAGGATGAACGATGGAAGTCAGTTATATGCGTCTTTGGCATTTGCTTCTTGATAAAAACATGAAGAAAAAGGATTTAGAAGCGGCGGCGGGAATCAGCCATTATGTTATGAATAAGATGAGTCGCAATGAAATCATTTCAACTGAGGCTGTCGGGAAAATATGCAAAGCACTCAACTGCACCCCGGAGCAGATGATGGAATTTATTTTTGACGAAGATACAAACGTTTGATAAAACGAGATTGAAAGGAAGATAGCTATGGAAATTCTATATTCTGATATACTCCCTCTTTCGATACAGGACGGGCAGAAATCGATCCTTGACGCATTTCGTGAACAGTTGATTGCATCGGACAGTTTTGAGTTTGCGGTGGGTTATGTCTCGAAAGCTTCTCTGGAGGAAATAGATAATCTCGTTTCTGAATACGGCATCACCCATGTTAGTCTTGTCATCGGCATGTATTACATTGAGGGGATGCCTGAAAGCACATACCGAACGGCCTTAGCCATAAATGAGAAATGGAAAGCATCCGGAATTGGTGAAATCAGGCTGGTTAAGGCATTCAAATATCATGGAAAGCTGTATGCGTTTCTAAAGGGCGGCGTTGTATTCTCGGCAATTATCGGTTCTGCAAACCTTGGCGTGATTAAACCAGAGGCAAACAACCGCAGACAATATGAGGTCTCTGCACTCATCAGAGGTACAGATGAAACAGAAGAAATACTTTCCCATATTCGTGAATTGCAGAGCGACAGGTGCTCGATAAATATTGCGGATGTCCATGATATGACGCTGATCCGTGAAATCAACGTTTCCCTTACTGGTGTTGATACCGTGGAGCGGGTTCCGCAGACAGAGGTTGCCCTGTATGATCGGCATAAAACAGGTGTCTCTTTCGTCCTGCCAATTAAGGTGCCTGCCTATGATGAGCGGCACATGGACGACGGCAAGCATTTTACCAAAAGCAATCTGAATGTCAGTTATGCCGCCCCGCGAAGCGCTCGAAAGTCTCGTGACTGGTACGAAACTCAGTTCACTGTGAGCAAAAGCATTACGCTTCTTCCGGGTTATCCTGAAAAGAATAAAGCTTTCTCTGTTGTCACTGACGACGGTTATACTTTCAAAGCTCATACCACAAGTGACGGCAATAAACAATTCAGCGCAGTCGGTGATGAGCTGATTCTCGGTCGCTGGATTAAAGGCCGCCTTGCGGCTGCAGGTCTTGTTACTCCGGTGAATGACACTCAGCTTGACCATGACCGCACTGGCATGATAACAAAAGAAATGTTGGAAGCATACGGGTGTAACACGCTTGTTCTGACGAAAACCGATCAGAAAACCGAAGATGAAAACGGCGAGCTTCTTGATGTTTGGTTCCTTTCATTTGAAGCAGTTCAGGAGCAGGAGGATGAGGAATAATGCCGTACTTAAAGAATTATCTGAAAACGATTGCTGATAGAGGAAATATTCGCCTGGCAGAATCCATCGCAAAGACATCAGAAGACGTCGGCAGTCAGTATATTAAAAACTTTTCTTTCTGTAGCCATGAGATTGGACTGCTTTTCGGCAACGTCCAGTCCGGAAAGACTGGTCAGATGTTCGGCATCATGTGTAAGGCTGCAGATATGGGTTTTCCTGCATTTGTCCTCCTGACAACTGATAATGTTGTTCTTCAGCAACAGACTTTGGAGCGTGTGAAATCCGATCTGAAAGGTTTCTGTATCTGCGGAGAGAACGATTCCGGCCTGTTCATTCAGAACAGCCTGATGGAACCTGCAATCATCGTGCTGAAAAAGAATGTCCGCATATTGCGGCTTTGGGCAAACGTATTTGCATCCACTGGCTTTATGAAGGGGAATCCCCTTTTCATCATTGACGATGAAGCTGACGCTGCTTCACTCAATACGTTGGTCAACCGCGGCAGACAGTCTTCAATCAACAGGTATCTGGATTCCATTAAAAACGGAGCTTCCAGCAGCATCTATCTCCAGGTAACCGGAACGCCGCAGGCGATTCTTTTGCAGACAATGGCTTCCGGCTGGCATCCGTACTTTACATACTATTTTGCTCCCGGTAATGGGTATCTCGGCGGCGACTTCTTCTTCCCCAAAAATGAAAAGGCTGACTGTATCAGTTATCTTGAAAGTATTGCCGAGCCGGAGCGTCAAGTGGTGCTTCATCACCTTGCTGTTTCAGGGCAGATTTTTGCAAGCGGCGGCACGATCTCTAACTGTCTGCTCCATCCGAGTGTAAGGCAGGCTGTCCACAGCAAATATGAAAAAGCGGTCAAAGATGAATTGAAATGGTGCCGTGATAATCTCGACGGTGACTTCAAGACGGAACTTGAAAAAGAGTGGCGGACGCTGAATCCGCAAAAGAGTGTAAAGGCTGATTTCGATGCCGTATATGCACAGGCCAAAAAGCTCGTTGCAGACGATGAGGTTAAGGTTCTTGTGATGAACGGAAAGAACGATATTGCCAGTGAAGAATATTCTTTCGGTTCAAATATCGTCGTCGGCGGCAATACGCTTGGACGCGGAGTGACTTTCCCTGCGCTCCATACAATCTACTACACCAGGACGAGCAAAAAGCCGCAGGCAGATACCATGTGGCAGCACAGCCGCATGTTTGGCTATGACCGCGACCCGGGAATGATGCGGGTCTTTATTGACGAGCCGCTTTATAAGCTGTTTTCTGATATAAATGCAACAAATAATGCAATCATCTCGCAGGTTGAAAACGGGACAGAGCATATAAAAATTTACTATCCCGAAGGACTGAACCCCACCCGCGCCAACGTCTTGGACAATCAAAAGGTGTTCATGCTCTCTGGCGGCACAAACTATTATCCGTACAATCCTGATAACAACACGATTGAGGAGCTGGATGCGCTCCTTGCTCCGTTCAGTGAAACAGAGCCGTCTTATCAGGTCAACCTCCGGCTGATGAAGGAAATCTTCAATCATGTGACTTCTGATGAAGACTTTGACATCAAAAGCTTTGTGTCGGTGCTGGATACAATTCTTGCGGAGAAGCCATCGGCACAGGGCATCCTGATCGTAAGACGTGGCAGAGACGTGGCAAAAGGAACCGGCGCTTTGCTGTCTCCGAATGACTGGAGCCTCGGCGGTTCTTTCACAAATCAGGTCGTCTTGACTATGTACAAAGTTACCGGCAGAAAGGGCTGGGATGGTCGTGAACTTTGGGTTCCGAACATCAAGCTGCCGCACAATATTGTTTACTATGATGTAAAAGAGGCGGATGAGCCGGAGGAATAATCTATGGCGGATGATTTAACTCCGGAACAGCGCCGCAGAAATATGCAGGCGATAAAAAGCAAGGACACAACCATCGAACTTGCTCTGCGAAAAGCACTCTGGAACAAAGGGATTCGTTATCGAAAAAACTGTAAAGCGCTCATCGGAAAGCCAGACATTGCCATCACAAAGTATAAGATTGCAGTTTTCTGCGATTCTGAATACTGGCACGGATATGATTGGGAAAACAGGAACAAAAATATCAAGTCGAACCGCGAGTATTGGATTCCAAAAATCGAGCGCAATATGGCACGGGATCAGGAAGTAACTTCCGCTTTGGAACAAGACGGTTGGACAGTGATTAGATTTTGGGAACGACAGATTCGCAAAGAACTGGATAATTGTGTCGATGAAGTTTTAGAAGCTATTAAGAAGCGACGGACAGATGCGATAGGATAGCAAATATCAAAACGGAGGCAGACAGATGTTCAGCAAAGAACTTGCAAATAAGATACTCTTTGAACCTCTCAAAAGCGGAGTGGATGAATTAAGCATCCTCTCTGCCTATGCTACTCCGAATATGCTTTCATGGTACATAAAGAACCTGTTCCACAAGACGGCTTCGCCAATAAAAATCAATCTGATTGTAGGAATGGTTCCTTTTGATAATTTAAGCGTCAGTGTCCATGAGGGGTTTCAGCAGATTGTGGCTTCTGAACTTCCGCATGAAGTATCAGCCGTTCAATGCAGCTATGTGATTGATAAACCGGCTGAACATTCCAACCTGTTCATCTGGAGCAGGCAGGGTCTGCCTCAAACCGCCTTCACAGGCTCTGCAAACTTTGTCCAGAGCTCCTTCGTAGGGAATCATCGGCGCGAGCTTATGGTGCAGTGTGATCCAGCGAGAGCATTTGAATATTATGAATCGGTCATTGGCAGGACGGCATACTGCAATCATGGCGAGATCGAAGAATACATCATCCTTCGTCCAACGCATCCGGTGCTTGATTTGGAGTGCAACCTTGTTGAACAGCTCGACAATTACGCCTCTGTAACCCTGAGCTTGGTGACAAAAACTGGTGAACCCGGGACGCGCTCCGGATTGAATTGGGGTCAGCGAAAAGGCAGGGAGCCAAATCAGGCATATATTCCGTTGCCCAGCTCTATCGCAAAGAGCGGTTTCTTCCCGCTTGAAAAACGGCATTTTACTGCAATAACTGATGACCGCCATCAGCTGACCCTGCGTGTCGAACAGCAAAACAACAAGGCAATTACCACGCCTGTCCGAAACAGCGATCTTGGTGAGTATTTCCGCAATCGGCTCGGATTACAGAATGGGGCTTATATAACAAGGGACGATTTGGAGCATTACGGACGCACAGATGTTAAATTCGTCAAATTGGATGAAGAAACATATTATATGGATTTTGGCATTTAGACTCTTGATTCACAACAAATAAGAGATTAAGAAAAAGGGAGGATAATTCAATGGCAAACACGGGTGATTTCTATACTGTTCAGCTAAAAGCGCCACACTTAGACTGGGGAGAAATACGCTATACAGATACGAGAACCCCCATCCCCGGAGAAGGCTATATACCTATTCCTGCAAATGATGCGTATAGGTTGCGCTTGTTAAATAGTAACGGGACTGGCGGCCGCGATGTTTTTGGCGAGAATTTATTTTATTGTCATTCGGCTGATGGACATTTTCAAGGGACTCTTAGAGCCCAGGGAAATCAAGATCAGACAACATATGCAAAACAGTTTTCCGCAGATGGAAATCTTCGAGCTATCGGACGCTGGTATGCAAATATCGGTGCTGTTCCGGGAGACATTATTCGGGTATCTTGGACAAGTCCAACCGACATCTTAATTGAAAAACTGTAAGAACAATGGCAGGGTGAAGCGAGTAATGCGTCATCCTGCCATGCTTATTCTTCTGCCACAAGCACCAAATAGATTATTCGTTTATGTTGGCTTCCATGCTTTCATACGGAATGCCAGCAAAGGTTTTTAGAATGGCCTCAAATACGATCTTTGCTCCTTTACACGGAACAGCCATGCCAATTTGTTTACGGACGCTCTCCTTATTGCCCTCAAAGACATAATCGTCTGGGAAAGTCTGAAGCCGTGCGCGCTCTCTATTTGTTAAAGCGCGAGGTTCACTCCAATGATAGATATGCGTTCCGCCGCCGCCGCTCCCGGTAACGGTATAGGCTGGTTTATCGGGATCAAGACGCTTGTAAATCTGACTTATCTTTGCTCCTTTTACATTGAGCATTAGTTCTTCCGGCAGATCTGCCGAAAAAGCGTTCTGCCCGGGCTTAATGTATTTTAGCCGCTCAACAACGGTGGGCGACTGAACTGTCAGTTCATTGTTGGCTGCGTCTGGGGAAATAGGAGGGACTTCAATCGCTGTTCGGCACGAATTATCAACACTTGCATATGGCGCATTAGATGGAATCTTAAACTCAAGGTCAATATCATCGCGGATGCCGACAATGATAATACGATGCCGAGCCTGCGGAATGCCATAAGTCTCAAACTTATAAAGGTTGGGATAAAGCTTGTAGCCGGCTTCGCGCATCGCATTTAGGATGAGCGAAAACGCCTTTCCTTCATTTGCGTTACGCAGACCTCCGACATTTTCAGCCAAGAACCAGCGAGGGCGGTACAGTTTCAAAACCTGAACACCATAGGAGTAAAGCGGGCCGTATACGCCGTCGATCCCCTTTTGCTCACCGACAATACTGAAATCGTTGCACGGGAAGCCGAAAGCAAGCGCGTCAATAGGGGCGAGCCTCGTTAAGTCGAACTTGCGAATGTCGGCATGATATACGGTTTCAGGCGCATCGGGACAAATGTTCCTCCGATATGTCTTACAAGTGTTTTCGTCGTAGTCATTTGCCCACTGATGTACAATGCCAAAGTCGGGATTGCCAATATCAGCGTTCATAGCCCCCCAAGCCAGTCCTCCGGGACCGCAGAACAGCTCTCCGAGTCTATAAATCATTGCTGTTCACCATCCTTCCTTTGGTAAATAAATGGATTTGAGTTTGAATGTTTTTACGTTCTTCTTCTGTAAGCAAGGCGGCCCCATCGAAGCCGAAACGATAGTCACACAGATCGTTTTCAGTGAGATAGCCTGCCATAAGGTATAAGGTTACAATATTAACCTGGTAAAGCTCAGCGAGCTTTTTAAGCTCAAGAGGGTCTGATGGACGCCCTTCACAGCGTTCAATCCGGCTGAGCTTGGAATCAGTTATTCCGGTCTGCTCATGAACTTCGCTCATGCTGAGTCCGAGCGTTTGTCGTTGCTGTTTAAGAAAATCACCTATCGCAATCATAAAAAACACCTCGCTATATAGCATAGCACATACGCTGCAAAAATGCAATAGATTTTAGAAATTTGCTGCGTTATCGCAGCAAATATCCGTCTGTTTTTTTGGGGGGATGAGATGAATATCGAAAGGTGTATGCAGTGTGCTACTTAAAAGCAAATATACTCTCTATCGCCGGTGCTGAGATCTTGATTTCAACAGGCACAGAGTGTATAATATAAAGGGTCGAATAATGTTGGATTATGCAGAGTGATTTGTGTTACGCTATACGAATCACTAACAGGATATAACGGCCCAACGTTATTCATTGGGGATTCCGCCAGATGCAAGGGGTTTCAATGTTTCCCAAAAGTGTCGGATGATACAAATCATACTTGAAATGTTGCCGTATGGAGAAATACTAAAAGGAGGTGAAAGGATGAAATACAGTGATTTAAAAAGCGCCTCAGAAGTCGCGCTTAATAAAGGGCTAGATCTTATCTGCAAAAAGACACTTCCGACGTTCTGGAGTCCGGACGGATGTGGATGGCACGAACAGTGGATGAATGTCGACTACTCTGGAGTGTATGCCGGATGTGAGGGTATAATTCTTCTGTCACAAACGAAGCGCTATCTTGATGGCAACGAATACGATAGATTAATCAAATCTACTTATGAGAACAATCTCTGCTTGATTTTTGATAGCGATTTAGAAATAAAACACAATGATAGTTTTGAATTAAAGAAACGGAATCAGCGAGATAAAGCGATAAACGCTGCCTTCAAAATGGCTAAGTTCCTCTGGGCATCGTCATATGTAACTTCTGCCAGAAATATCAATCTGGAGGAACGTACCTCAGATAGACTTTATGGGTTGTACGACGATAATAGTGGGCGGTTTAGAATATCAAATTCTACAGAAGGAAGTCTTCTTGCGACTGTTTTTGCATTCATTGGTCTCTGCAGATCAAACCATATTCGCCCAGAACTAATGAAAGTCGAGCAGTCCTTTATCGATTTCTTGAATAAAAACAGCGTAATCTCAGACGCCAATGTTGATGGAATAGTACTTATCATATGGGCTGCATCTCAGACCATTGGGTATTGTTCTAAAGGATTTGTTGACAAATGCAAAACTATTTTAGGCGACTTAATCAACAATCAGGGTGTTAGGCAAAACCTTATCATTGGAGAACGGTATTACATTAGAAATGTCGGAATACGTGACAACTTCAGCATTAATAAGTATTTCGTGTTTATTCAAGCGTTGGAAGAGTTTGTAAAACACAAAATCGTAAGTTTTGACTATCTGCGGACAGCAGTCGGGCCGATTAAGGAAATAGCTTCAGTTGTAAATAGTTATCAAGTATACAGTAAAGACGGGAATTTGGCAGGAGTTTTATTCTGGGAGAATTACTATGCGTTACAGTTGCTAAACGGTTTTCTTGAAATTCTAAGCACATACATGCCAGAGGAGGAACAGTTTATGATTATTTCACCAAAGCTATTCAAAGGGGATGATTATACGATTAATGATCAGCTTTGCGTAGTTATTATGCCCTTCAGATGCTCATGGTCATCAGAAATATATGACACATTTAAAGAAGCTACTACGGGATTTACAGTCTGGAGAAGCGACGAAGAGTACCGTGATGATGTGATAATTCAAACTGTATGGGATCAAATCAATAGGGCGCGTTTTATTATTGCAGATTGTACAGAAAAAAATCCAAATGTCTTTTATGAGCTTGGTATTGCACATACCCTGGGCAAGCCAGTTTTCATGTGCGCACAAAATAGAGAGGATTTCCCCTTTGATATTAATCATATCAGGAGCTTTCAGTATGGCTTAATGCCCAGCGATATTAGGAAACTAAAAGCAGAAATTAGAGAGTTCATAAAAAACTTATAAGGAGCGAGAAAAAATGAATGAATTTCGATTTGCCCAGAAAGCCTTTATTGTTAACAATGGAAAGATTCTTCTCGTGAAGAAATCTGCAGATGATCCCTACCATCCGAATGAGTGGGAAGTTCCTGGAGGAAGAATGGAGTTTGGTGAACAGCTTGATGAACATATTAAGCGTGAAGTAAAAGAAGAGGTTGGCCTCGATATTATCCCCGGCGAACCATTCGCAATGTGGACATGGATTTTAGAGAAAAAGGATTCAAGTGGCGCGATCAACAAGTCCCAAGTTGTCGCTGTTGGCAGCAGATGTGAAGCTGTGAATTATAACATTGATGAAAGTGGACGAGTATCTGACGATTACTTAGCGGATAGCGAATGGGTGCCGATTCAGAATGTATTGAGCTACAAACTGATTTCGGACATCAGACCTATAATGGAAATGTTTGTTGAACGTTATCTATCTGATATCAAAAACTAATTTCGCATCATTGTATGTTGGTACATAACTATGGAGAATATCTTATGAATAAATGTATTTTCTGCTACGAAAATAGATTTGTAAACAACCGAAAAAACGGGTTTTCTATTGATGATTCGCTGATATATTCTAATGATTGTATCTTTGTTACACCGGATATTTCTCCCTTGATCCCAGGGCACTTGCTTATTGTTTCACAAGAGCACTATAACAGTTTTTCAGATGCACCAACATCAGTAAAAGAAGCATTGGTCCAAACCATTCAGTATATTAAAGATGACCTGGGCTATACCCAAATGACATGGTTTGAACATGGAGCGGTTTTTCCAGGAAAAGGCGGAGCCTCAATTAATCATGCACACGTTCATGTGCTTCCAATGCTTCTTCCTGTTCAAGAAGAGGTCGAAAAGGATAGGTATTTTTCTAAAAGATTACCCTTTTCCATTGATTTGTTTAACTCTTTAGCAGGCAAACAACCATATCTTTGGATTAGTGATGGTAATGCGTCTTCGCATATATTCTTTGTGGATAATCTGCCTAGTCAATATTTACGAAGTGTCGCAATGCGAATTCAGGGAAAAGAAGCGTATGATTGGAAAAGTGATTATACGTCAAAGACATCCATTCAGAGATATAAAAAAACATTGGCAATCGCAAGGTGTAATCTTGACGATGAAAAACCGTTTTTTGATAAAGAGTATAAACAACAAAAAACATGACCTAAAAATATATCAATATATAATGAAAACCAGGCTGTTGATCTTGACTACCAGAGAGGAGGAAAATGCCATATGTATAATAGCTGTGTGATCTTTGGCGATATAAACATAGACTATGTTGCGAATTTGGCTCACGCTCCTTTACAGGCCATAGACAACGCTTGCATTAATGCTCCAATTATTTCCTATGTCGGTGGAAATGCAACTTTTTTTGCAGAAGCGGCTAAAGAAGCTGGGTTTAGCAAAATAACCATGATTGTTTCTTTGGGAGAAGATGATGCTGCCAATACTGCAAGGCAGTATTTTAAGAGCAAAGGCATTGATTTGGCTGTTTTCCATAGTAATAACCCAACAGGAAAAGTAATCATATTATATCAGCCTAACGATAAGAGAGTTCTTATTGCCGATAGGGGATCGAATAAAGACGTTTTATTATCCTCAAGGAGTAAACTATCAGACTACATTCTCACACCTGCAGATTTGTTATACATCTCTGGCTATGCTTTACAAAATGAGATAGGGGAGATTACGTTATCCGAGGTAATTAATCAATACAAAAAAACAGGCGCCTTTAGTATTATTGATGCTGTCCCTCACGAGATATTTCAAAGATATCATTGGAATGACTATGTTTATAATTGTCGAGGAATAGATGGTATAGTCATTGAAAGGGATACTATAATGGGTTTTATGAATAGACCCTCTTCTGAGTGTGATAATGACTCGATTGCTGATTATATATTAAACGATTTTGACTTCTGCATAGTTCGATTAAATGCAAAAAGTGATTTTTTAATTGCAGATAAGTCTAATCGGAGAGTTGTAACTATTCACTACCAACCTCGGGTTGCGAGTTTGCGATTTACAGATCGAGTTATAGCCCAAGTTGTTTCACGGTATCTATGTAATCCCAATGAGGTCTTCTGTAATTCAGAATGGGTTAATTGCGTGAATAATGTGATTGGGGATGTGCGAAATGGATAGTATAATTCGGCAGAATCAAAAAGCATATGATTATCTCGCCAAATCATATGCAAATGAATGGGCAGGAAAACCAGACACACAACTTGCCGAGTTGTTTGTTAGTTATTTGCCCCCGTTAGCGAGAGTGCTAGATGTCGGTTGTGGGCCGGGACAGTATAGCTACTATTTTCATCGTTGCGGTTTTAATGTTTCTGGTATTGATTTCTCCAAGGAAATGATTTCGATTGCCAGAGAGACATTCAAAGGGATAGATTTCTCGCAACAAGATATGAGAAGCCTGTCTTTTGACAATAATATCTTCGATGCTTTATGGGTGTGTTCCTCTTTTGTCCATATTCCAAAAGAAGAAGCTCTATCCGTACTAAAAGAGTTCAGAAGGGTCATCAAGAAGTCAGGGTATCTTTTTATTAATGCAATTATTGGAGATTTGCCATACAGGTTAGAGTCCGAAGAAGAGATAGGTGGTAACTATAAAGGGAATGGTCGATATTTTCAATGGTATCCTCACTCATTGGCTTTTGTAGACCTTTTACACAATGCGGGTTATTCTGTTGAACGAATTGTTTCAAAAGATGTGACGAGTTCTGTGTTAAAAAATGCGACAATTAGAACAAATAAATGGTTCAATTATTTCTGCAGGGTCATATAGTTTTTGCTTGCTCGCATCAACTAAGTAGGGTCTACTGAAAAAAATGAATAGTTTCATTAATTGAATAAAATCGTATAGAATTCAAAATAGTTCAAATTCATCCCGAAATATGGTGTAATCGAAGTAGCCAAAATCGGGGGTTTCTATAAAGCGATGAAAGATGATGGCGATATGCTGACAAACCGAACACTCATCATATTCAAATATCTATGGGAGATCACGGACGAATCCCATCCGGTGTCACTTGCGGATATTTCTGCGTTTCTGAAGCAGCATAAGATTACCGCCGATCCAAGAACGCTCCGAAAGGACATCGAGCAGCTGACGGAGTTCGGTGTGGATATTGTCAAAGACCGCAGGGTGCAGAATCTATACCATGTGGCTACGCGGCATTTGGAAGCACCGGAGGTCAAGCTGCTGATCGATGCCGTTCAGTCAGCCCGGTTCATCACGCCACGCAAGAGCAAGGCGCTGGTCAAACGGCTTTCATCTTTCGTGGCTCCCGGCGATACAGCCCTTTTGAAAAGGCATCTCTACATCGACAGCCGTTCCAAAGCCACCAATGAGAGCATTTATCTGAATGTAGACCGAATCCAGACTGCTATCACGGAGCGGAAGAAAATCTCCTTCTGCTATTTCGACTACGCTCCTTCCAAGGAGCGGGTTCTCCGGCATGGCGGACGAGTCTACTCCGTCTCCCCATTCGCCATGCTTTGGAATAACGATACATACTATCTCGTCGGTTTCCACGATTACCGGCAGCAGGTCGCAAAGTTCCGCGTTGACCGTATCGTTCAAATGGAGGTTACGGATGAAACCGCTGTAAAAAAGCCAAAGGGCTTTGACGTATCAGAGTTCTTCACGCAGGAGTTTTCCATGCTCAACGGCAAGACCTGCCGTATCACTCTGCTGTGCGAAAGCACCCTCATGAACAGCATCATCGACCGCTTCGGGGAGGATGCTTCCACGCAGATTGTGGACAAGAACCACTTCACTGTGGAGGCGACCGTTGATCTCAGCAGCAATTTCTACGGCTGGGTATTCGCCTCCGGCGGGAAGATGAAGATCACAGCGCCGCAGGAGGCGGTGGACGGCTTTCAAAGGATGCTGGAGAGCTTCAGCGAACGGTAATCCACCGATGAAACGCCCCTCATACACCGTCTGTCAGGTTAAAAAATGAAGATTTTTCCCCGAAGGTGTGCATCTGATTGCACACCTTCTTTTTCCCCCCTTGATTTTCTCCGAGCTATGTGTATAATAGAGCTATCAGGAACTTGTGTTCCAGATAGGAGAAAAGTACAATATGAGAAGCAAGAGCGAGGAGCTTATGCTCCGCATCCGGGAGTACATCGAAAGCTACTTCGAGCGGTATTCTTCTACCCCCACTGTCCGGGAGATCGCCGGAGCTATGAAGATCGCGGTTTCCTCCGCACACAGATACCTGGTGGCTATGGCGGAAAAGGATATGGTTTTCTACGAAAACGGCACGCTCTCCACGCCGAAGATCCAACGGATGAATCCGGCGGTGAGCCCCGCCGCCATTGTCGGTTCCATACCCTGCGGCTCGCCGGAGGAAAAGGAAGCCCAGGTGGAGGAATACCTGCCCCTGTCCGTGTCCTTCTTCGGCAAGGGGGACTTCTACGCCCTCCGGGCCTCCGGCAGCTCCATGGAGGATGCACAAATCGATGATGGCGACCTTGTTATCATCCGCCAGCAGCATACCGCCCAGATTGGGGAGATCGTCGTTGCCCTCACCGACGAGGACAAGAACACGCTGAAACGGCTCTTATATGACGATGACCGGCAGAGCTATTACCTCCACCCGGAGAACAAAGACATGGAGGATATCTATGTGTCCGGGCTTCGGGTACAGGGCGTAGCCACCCATGTGATCAAAGCCCTTTGACGGAGGTATTGCCCATGCAGAAAAAATATGTGTCCGTCAGCGCGGAGGTGGATACGGACGGCGTGATCCGCCCGCTTCTTATCCGCTGGCACGACGGCAGACAGTGGGAGGTGACAAAGGTGCTTCATACCTGTACTGCTTCTCACGACGAGTTTGAAGGCGTCCGCTACACCGTCAAGATCGGTCGTGCGGTAAGATATTTGTATCGGGAGGGTCAGCGCTGGTATGTTGACCGCTCCCCATAGGAGGTGTTTGTGAGACATGAGGATTTTTTCCTATGAGGAACTCGACGAATTGGGCGAAGGCTTGATCCGCCAATATCTCGGGAAGGAAGCGGAGCGCACCTGCTGCGTGGATATCGAGGGGTTCGTCACGGACTTTCTGAAGCTGCCCCTGCTGTACCGCAGCTTTGCCGAGGAGGACAGCGACAAGATCGGCTTCATTGCGGACGGCGTGACTCCTCTGCGCGTCTATGAGGGCGGAACCGTCGTCCGGCGCGTGTATCCCAGAGGAACCATCGTAATCGAGCGCTGCCTGCGGAAGGAGCACGAAAGCGGCAGGCGGCGCTTCACCATCAGCCACGAGTGTGCCCACTACATCATGGACAGGGCGTTTCCCTCTGCTGCTTTCCACAGAGAGTTTGATAACGAGCGCATCTACTCTCAGGAGGACTTCAAAAACCTGTTCAGCTTCCGGGAAACGCAGGTTGACCGCATGGGCGCAGCCCTTCTGATGCCCCGCTTCATGGTTCGCAATGCAGCGGCCATGCACGGATGCACAGACCGCATCCCCGTATATGGGGACAGCGTTCTGCGGACGGCGGACAAGCTCCGAATCAAACAGATGGCCAACGCCATGGGCGTGTCCTTCTCCGCATTCCTCATTCGCCTCAGGGAGCTGGGCTGTCTGTGTTACCGCCCGCTGGCGGAGTACATCACGGAGGAAATGGGGCTGGGACAGGACGGTGGCGCAGGATGAGAAAAGCAAGCGCTCCCCGTAAGCTCTCGCCGGATGTGTCACGCAGGCTGTCCGATTCCCGCAGGCAATCCGCCGCGCTGACCCTCCGGGAGATCCACTGCCCCTTTTGCAGCTTTCTGGTGGAGAAGGTGTTCTCCGACGCGGCGGGACACAAAATGGTCTACTGCCGAAAATGCAAGTCGGAGTATCCCATCAATCTGGGCTGCTTCCGCAGGATGAAAGCGAAACAGGCCGTCTGCCGCCTGCTTTCCGGAAAACCGAGGCAGAAACGATAAACTGAATACAAAAACCGACTTTTAATCGAGCAAGCGGAGAGAATCAGATTCATTCTGAGGAGACTGCCAAGCGCCGTACAAAGTCAGACTGAACCAGTAAATGGGTTCGGTCTGCTTTGACGGCGCTTTTTTGCTGCCCGATTTCTTTGTACGGCGTTGAAAGTCCTTTCCCGGCTTGGCTCGGGAAAGGACTTTTTCCATGAAACGCCGCTTTGAACAATACATCTGCCGCTACCCGTGAGCTCCGAATTTTTGATTTCACCCAAATTCAAAAATTCAAAGGAGATCACGGCATGAAAACATTAAAGGAGTTCGATTACGACCTTTGGGCAATCGAGGAAAACGGAAGAAAGAGGTATTTCGCCAGAATCAAGGCCACCGGCAAGGAAACGGAGGTCAGCCTTGAGGTGATGCGGCTGCTGCTCCGTCAGGAAAAGCAGATGCGCCGGGAGTATGCAAAACAGCAGACCATCGGGCCGGTTCTGAGCCTTGACGCCATCCGCGACGGCGAAAGCATGGATGAGGCCGCGTGGCTGCTGGATACGCGGCAGCGCATCGACTCCGAGGTGCTCACGGCAGAACTCACAGACGCATTCTGCAAAATGCTGACGGACAACCAGCGTTCGATCTTTACGGAATGCCTCATCGAGGGGAAAAGCCAGTCCGCATATGCTGCGGAGCACGGCATGACCAGGCAAAGCGTGCATGACGCAATCGCACTGATCCGCAAAAAAGCAAAAATATATTTTGCGTGATACCTGACAAAGGGCAAAAAAATGTCCATTGAAAGGTGAGAGGACAAATCTCACCGCAAGGGATACGGAGATTCAGTTTTCTCAGAGCCTTACGGCTCAGCGAACCTTGAAAACTGAATATCCAGGCATCAGGCACATTCCCAACGCTATGGGCTGAACCCCTGAGCCGCTTTCGTGAGTGCGCCACGACCTCGTCGGAGCGAGCGATACAACTTACACGATAAAAGCCGGGCTGCTCCCGGTGGAGGCGACGACAGGTGTTGGGGACAATGATACTTCCGTAATTCGCGGCCCGGCCACAATGAAGGCGGGGAGGTTCGATTCCTATGGAGCGGTGCAGCACACCGCCGCCTGATGCTCTCCCTGCTCTCGGGGCGTCGAGGACAAATAGAGAGCGTACATACCCGAAAAACCAAAATGACAAAAGACAAGGAGACGCAATATGAACGCACAGGACAGATACAACAGCGAGAGATATCCGGACATGACCTGCTTTCTCGCTTTGAGGAATATCGAAAGAAACGAAAGAAAGGAACGGAGATACCGCATGAAGGAAAACTGGATTTACCGCAGGGGCGACGTGTACCTTGCCAACCTCGACCCCTACATAGGCTCCGAGCAGGGCGGCACCCGCCCTGTGGTCGTCCTGCAAAACAACACCGGCAACTACTACTGCCCCACGCTGATTGTCGCGCCCATCACGTCCAAGTCCGGCAAGAAGCCGTCCCAGCCCACCCACTACTACGCAGAGTACATCCACGGGCTGGAGCTTCCCGGCATGGTGCTGCTGGAGCAGATCAAGACCATCGACAAGCGGCGCGTGAAGAAGTACCTGGGCAGGATGACCCGGCAGCAGATGGATGAGATCGGGGAAGCCATCGAAAGCGCATTAGGGCTGTACGTCCCCGAAGAAATGGAGGCTCCGTAATGAATCCCGTACTGACCATCGACCCGGAGTTCGAGGCGAAATGCCCGCCGCTGACCGAGGACGAGCTTTCGCAGCTGGAAGAAAACATCCTTGAGGAAGGGCTGGTGCTCATGCCCCTCATCGTCTGGAACGATACGATTGTAGACGGTCACAACCGCTACCGCATCGCGCAGGCGCATCCGGGCATCGAGTTCCGCACCCATGAAAAGCAGTTCAACAACCGCTACGAAGCCCTTTCCTGGATTTGCAAGAACCAGCTCGGGCGGCGAAATCTTACGCCCCAGCAGAAGAAATATCTGATCGGGCAGCGTTACGATGCAGAGAAAAAAACACATGGAGGAGATCGGAAAAGCAATCTGCCAGAATCAAGTGGTCAAAATGACCACTTGATTGCAGCACAGAAAACAATAATCCATGCAGGAAAAGCGGACAAAACCCGGCGAAAAAGCAAAACATGATCTGAATGAGAAAACGACCTATCGCTTCGGCAACAGGTCGTTTATTGTTGAACCGGTGTTCAAGGAGGAGACGCAGAACACATTGGGCTGCGTCCTTCTGCGCCTGATGAAATCGGAATCTGCGGGGGCGTAGTCCCAGGCGGCGGGGCATATCTCCGCCGCATACATGACAACAGGGCGAGACAGTGATATACTTGTTGTGGAATACAAGTGTTGCTGTTCGGCTGCTCGGAAAGGAGGACTGCATGAAACAGTCGAATAACAACAAAAAATCCCGTGACGTGACCGCCTTTCTGTATGAGAGGCTTTCCCGTGACGATAACATGGACGGCGAGAGCTACAGCATAGGGAATCAGAAAAAACTGCTCATCAAGGTAGCAAAGGAAAAAGGCTACACGAACCTGGTTCATTTTTTTGACGACGGCATCTCCGGCGTTACGATGGATCGCCCCGGCTTTGCCGATATGATTCAGCAGCTGGAGCAGGGAAAAGCGGCGGCTGTGTTTGTAAAAGATCTCAGCCGCCTGGGTCGTAATTACATCGAGGTCGGCAGACTGACTGAGGAATTCTTCCCCAATCACGACATTCGGCTGGTCGCTGTTTCGGACAACATCGACACCGACGAAGGTGAGAACGAGCTGGCTCCCATCCGCAATCTTTTCAACGAATGGTATGCGCGCGACATCAGCAAGAAGCGGCGCATCAGCAACAAGATCAAGGGCAGTGCCGGAGAACCCATGGGGCAGCCTCCTTACGGGTACATCAAAGACCCTGAGAACCCCAAACGCTGGATCGTGGACGAGGAAGCGGCACAGGTTGTGCGGCGGATTTACCGCATGACGCTGGAAGGGGTCGGAACGGAGCAGATAGCCGCGAAGCTTGAAGAGGACGGTATCCTGACTCCACGCGCTTACTGGCACTCCAAGGGAATCAATCGCCCCGGCAAAGTCAAGGATCTGCCGCCCACCCATTGGAACAGCTCCAGCGTCATAAAGATGCTTTCCGTGCAGGAGTATTGCGGGGACATTCTCAACTTCAAGACCTATTCCAAGTCATACAAGAACAAGAAGCGGCTGGAGAATGACCGTGAGAACTGGGCGATTTTCAAGGATGTGCATGAGCCGATCATTGAGCGGGCCGTCTTTGAACAGGTGCAGCAAAAGCGCGGCAAGATGAGAAAGCGTCAAGCGAAGGACGGCGAAAGGAGCATGTTTTCCGGGCTTCTGGTCTGCGCCGACTGCGGGAGCAACCTTCATTTTCATTTCAATCAGGGAAACCCGGAGATCAAGTATTTCAACTGCTCCAACTACAAGGGCAATCGCGGCACCTGCGGCTCCACGCACTATGTCAGAGTGGACTTTCTGGAGCAGGTCGTTCTCGGCGAAATCCGTCGTCTGACGAAGTATGCCGGCCTTTACGAGGACGATTTTCTCAAAGAAGTGATTGGTCACTCCCGGCAGGCGGAGGAAACGGAGCGCAGACTGAAGGAGAAGGAGCTGAAATCACTTCTTGCCCGCGACGATGAACTGGACGGCCTGTTCGAGCGCATCTATGAGGACAATGTTTCCGGCAAGCTCAGCGACGACCGCTTTGCGAAGATGTCCCGCCGCTATGAGGAGGAACAGAAGGAGCTTTCGGAGAAAATAAAAAAGCTCCGTTCCGAGATAGAGAAGCAGAACAGCCGCGCAACCTCAACGGATATGTTCGTGTCCATCGTCCGCAAATACACCCGCGCCAGAAAGCTCACGCCGCGGATGCTCAACGAACTGGTGGAGAAAATCGAGGTCTACAACGCCGAGAAGATCGACGGCGAATGGGTACAGCGGCTTCGCATTCACTACAACTGCGTGGGGGAAATGAACATTCCCAACGAACCGGCACTGCCCATCCCGGCCGTCACCGTCAACACCAGAAAAGGCGTGTTCGTGAGCTACACAACTGACGACAGGCCCGCTGTTTGAGCAGAAAAAAGCGAGTGTCCTCACAGCTTTTCAAATGCTGTAAGAACACTCGCCATGGAGCCGCTGGTAGGATTTGTTGATTCGTACAGTGCTGTTTTGAAAGTCAAAATCCGCCGGGGTCAATGCCAGCAGCTCGCCCTCCCGGATACCGCACCAGTACAGCATTCCAAAAGCATAGAAGGAAACAGGCTTATCCATCATTTCGACGGCAAACTTCTGATATTCCTCCTTCGTCCAGAACAGCATTTCCCGGCGTTCCTCGTTGCCCATATTTCCCACCTTCGATGCAGGATTTGCCCGAAGATCGTAAAACCGAACAGCGTGGTTGAAGATGGCGCTGAGTTGATTGTGCAGCGTCTTGAGATACGTCTGGGAATAGGGCTTGTGCTTTTCGTCCCGAAACGCCAGCTGCTCATTTTGCCAGGCGATCACATCCTTGGTGGTGATCTCGCTGATCTTCCGCCGGCCGAAATAGGGGAGAATCTTGGTTTCCACAATGTTCTGCTTAGTGATCCAACTATTCTCCTTCAGCCGGGACTTCATATCCTTGGTGTAGATTTCGTAGAATGCCTCAAAGGTCATATCCATATCGGCAGCATTCTGCATATGGAATTTCTGCTCCCAGTCCTGTGCTGCCCGCTTGGTGGCAAAGCCACGCTTACATTTCTGTTTGCGTTCGCCCTTCCAATCCCGGTAGCGGGTCATTACATACCAGGTACCGGTTTCTTTGCATTTAAAAACTCCCATTCAATCAATTCTCCTTTCTTGCTCCGTAGAGCCGTTCATTGAAATACTCCCGGTTGATTCGACCGGAAATGGTGATAAAGCCCTTGGCTTTCAGTTCCTCATTGAGCTGACGGATGAGCTTGTAAGCGTAGGGCTTTGATACGCTCAGCTCCTGTGCCACTTCCTCGGCACGAAGAAATTTCGGTTCCATTTGAACACCCCCTTTCGTTTGGTCGTGGTTCTCTTATTTAGGGTCGGAGAACTTTCTGGCCGCATTCCGATTTGCCCGAGCGGGTACGCCATTACCGTGACGCACGACGGATATTCAGTTGTTCACAAATAACTTAACGCTATTTGCTATAGCCATTATACTAAACGAATTTGCTATTGCCAAGAGGCTTTCAGGAAAATATTTAACTTTTTTGCTTTTGCTACCTTGACACAAATTAAATCTATATGCTATACTAATTGCACGATACATAGAGGAGTGTTGTGCTATGGCAATCGGTGAGAGAATTCGCTTCTTCCGTAATCTGCGGGGAATGACACAAAAATACTTGGGGCAGGTGGTCGGTTTCCCGGAAAAGACCGCCGACATCCGTATGGCGCAGTATGAGTCCGGCAGCAGATCGCCCAAAGCGGAGCTGACGGAGAACCTTGCCGATGCGCTGGGTATCTCGCCGCTGGCGCTGTCCGTTCCGGACATTGACAGCTACCTCGGCCTGATGCACACGCTGTTTACCTTGGAGGATCGCTACGGCCTGACGGTGGAAAACGGTGAGAACGGCGTTTCTCTGCATGTTGACCCCCGGAAGGGGAAGGATGCCGCTGAACTTTCCGAAATGCTTGTTGCTTGGGCGCAGCAAGCGGAAAAGCTCCGCAATGGCGAAATCAACCGGGAGGACTATGACAAGTGGCGTTATAACTATCCGAAATACGATGAAACCTCTGGCTATGTGAAAGTCCCATCCCAGCAACTCAGCGATGCGCTGGTGGAGGCGTTCAAGGATCGATTGAAGGATCAATAACGCCCGAAACGACAAAAAGCCCGTACCGATGATGACCCATCGGTACGGGCTTAAAATATGGTTCTGTGCTTCGTCCAAGCCGCCGGAAATCATCTGTAACCCCGAAACCCTCGGAATTTCAGAATAATGGCACTTGGAAGAAGTGTTATCAAAGTGTTATCAAAACGGGTGGGCGAAACCGGAAAACCATTGGTATGACTGGACTTTTCGGCTCCCGTTTTTTATTCCCACTCAAGTCTTGGGCTTTGATTTAGGGTTATAAAATGCACTCTCGATACGCTTTTTGTCCAAATAATCCACGTATTTCGGGCTGTACATAGGTTCCTTACGAATTTTGTAGCCGTCTTGTAGCCAGCTATTTTATACGTACTAACCGTTCGCAACGACTTATTTTGAATGATTTGCAGCGGGTTTCGGTATGATTCCCGCCAATAATCACCCGGAATTGACCGTCTGACTCACCTCAAAAAACATCTTGGAGGTATGACCATGAGCAAACTTATATCCTGTCAATTCAACATAGACACAGCCTGCGTAGAATTGGTTTTTGATGATGGAAGCCAGCTTTCCATTGACTGCACCGCCGTTGAAAACGAAGTTGCCGATAACCGCTTCCAGCGGTCAGAGCTGGATTATCTGATCTACAATGACCCGCTTGCTTATGCAGACTTGGTTCTGAACGGCGATCCCGAAGCATACCTGAAAGCAGTGACGGAATATAAGCCTTTCGATAGCTGACGGAAAGGCTATAGCGCAGCGGCCGACCGCCGTCAATGGTCAAGATGAACGCTTTGCGCCATTGACTGCCGTCGCCTGCCGCGCTTTTTGGGCAGACAAGGCGGGCAAGCACAGACTGTGCCTGCCCGTCAGATTCAAGTTTGTTGAATTACTTTGCAAAATTACTCTTAAAAGATTCCCTTATTGTACTTGAACTGTGCATACAAGATAAATCCCAAGCCGATGACGAGCGCCGGAATAACAATGAAAGACATTGCCTTTTCACTCCAGAAAGCTGTGACAAATGCCGCTATCAAAGATGCACCGATGATAAGTGTACCTGTGCCGACGGCTCTCCCATACTTCGGTACATCTTCTTCCTTGACCCTTCTTCGGTTGTAGGAATGTATTGTGCTGATATTTCCCATTATGTTCACGATTCCAAGGAAAGAGATGAACACGCCTAAGATCAACAGAGCGATATTATCCATTCGCTTCCTCCTTAAAAATAAAACAGTTCTTCAAATTTCTTGTCCAGAGCAATGCAGAGGATCAATGCCAGCTTTGCGGTGGGGTTGAATTACCCTGTTTCAACGCACAAATCATAGAATCGACGCCCAATAGCGCCGTATAGCTATTGTTGGTTTTTCTGAAAGCAGGCGTGTAATAAACATTATTTTCAGCATCAAAGCAGAATTTTTCAGCAGTTAGTTCTTCCATCTCACGTGCCAATAGATTACTTCCATAGAAGCGGCGGAGAAAGTCGATTCCCGCACACATGGCAGCGACAGGTTTCTTTTCGCTAATAAAATGTGTGACGCACGTTTTTATCACATTGGAATCTCTATAATTGTTCAATAAACCGATTCCACCGGGTATGATCAATGCATCGTATTCTGCAAAATCAACCTCATGAATATCTTTAATGCGTCCCCTACCGATGCGGGCTGCTTCTATAAGGATATTCCGCTTTTCTGCTATCTGCTCTGTCAGGTGGTTAACAGACTGAATGGAAACATCTTCTGCGACAGGCGTGTAATCACACCCATATTTATCAAGTGCTGCATACGTCAGAATTACCTCTTCTATACATGAACCATCACCGAGGCCACAGCCTGCTAATAGAACTAAATACTTCATTTGTTTTCACCCCCACAACTCACGGTTTGCCAACGACTTCTCATCGATAAGCATAGCATATAAAGCGACTTACATCAACGCCTTCTTCATGGTAAATCAGCGACCTTTTTATGAATACCGTTCTGTTTTGCCTGTTCACTTGCCGCCCTGCGTCGTTCCTCACTATACGGCGCAGTCAGTCGAAAGCTCAGCCGCCCTTTCTCAATCTCAAAGGTCAGCCCGCCTTGCTCATCATCGTCGGTCTGGCGGCAGCATTGCGGGTACTTTGCCGCAAATGCCGTCAGCCGCTTTTTGAGATCGGTGTTGTGGGTCTGCACCTCGATCATGCGGCTATGCTCGTCAAAATAGATCGCCGTTGTCTTTTGCTTCTTGGTAAGCCCTGTTCTCATAAAACCTCCTGATTTTCACGATTTTTTCTCAGCTCTTGAATTGACAAAGTGCTGCGATTTTTTGATGGAAGCACCCCAAACGATGCGCAGTACGTTTCGCATTGTCCTATCGGCTGATTTGCCACTTTTCCAGCTCTTGACTGCATTTTCATGGTGTTCTGTTCGTGTGGCTTTTCAGCCACTTCACCAGCTCATTTTTCATCACCAATTTGCGCCCGCCGATCCGTAAGGTTGGAAAATCCGGGCTGCTCAAAAGGTTATATGCCCCCGCTTTGGAAATCTGTAACGCTTCGGCAAGCTGCTTTGCGTCCATCACATCGGGCATGGCTTCAAACGGTTCTCTGCTCATAAAATCTCCTTTCCCGCATGAAAAAGCAGCAGCTACCATTTCGGTAACTGCTGCCGCTTCTGCGTCTGTTTACTTGTCCAAATACTTCTGATACTCCGCTGTCACATAGTCCTCATAGGCTCCCGCAATTTTGGCGATCCGCTTATGGACTGCGCTGGCGGTCTTGTAGCCAACCTTGTCTGCAATCTCCTGCTCGGTCAAGCCGTCCATGCGCAGCTTCAATATCTCCTGGTCTTTCCCGCTGATGCGCTGCTCGGCAAAGGTGGCAATCTGCATTTCGGAGATAACCTTCTGTTCAAATTCGCCGCGCGGATCAGCTACCTCGAAAATATCGCCGTCCTCGTTCTCCATCATCTCGTCAAGAGAAATCGGCTTGCCGGAACGGTTGTGATGCCACTTCCGCATGAAATCCGTCTTGACGGTACTGCCGGTGGTTTCGTAGTCCTCCACGGTGCGGTTTTCCCAGATTGCGTCGATCATCGGCTGCCAGTTCTGCTCTGCAATCACCATGTCGGTGACATTACCGATCAGATTGCTGAACTGCTGATAGGTCAGCCACGGCACTTCCACACCCTGCGGGATGTTGTAAAGGTTTTGGAAGCCAAGCCCGTTCTGCTCAAACTTCATTCGGATGTAGGGGATGATACTGTACGATAGCCGCCACAAAGGGAAATATCCTGCGTACTGATTCCAGTTGCCGGGAATGTCGCGGTAGTTGCGCTTGCGGTCTTTGACTTGGAAAAACTGCCATGCGCTCCATGCGTAGCAGTCCCACACAAGCAGCTTGAACATATCATCGCATACAATGTGGTCATACCTGTCCGTCCGCAAGACCTCATAGGGGCAGCGGGGCAGCTCATAGGCGGGCTTCCACTTCTCCGCGAGTTCTCGCGGCAGACTGTAAAACAGCGTCAGCCATGATTTATTGCTGTCCTGCGGTATCTCGATGATCTCCCCGGGCAGCACCACAAGAAAACCTTTTGGGCCTGTCTGCTTGTCCATCAGCGTCACCTCCAATCGTTTCTGTATTCAGCCCTCTACTATATATGGCATGAGAAGGGATGAATTGTTCCAATGCTTTCAAACTTTTTTGGGATTTTTTGAAAAATTCTCGGAGTGGATGGGATAGGATCGATTTAAGGTAATTATACCTGAAAGCTGTGAATAAATCCATTGCTTTTCGTGACGGCAAAAAATAACGGGTATCCGGTGAAAACCGGATACCCGTTATTTCGTTGCCAACCCCGCCTGACAGATGCCACAGTCGTAATTTTTATAATTACTGTCTTATGAGCACCCATGCGAGGGTCCGGATGTTGTCTTTTATTTTTTCCCGATGACGCAGCAGATCAGAAACGCTGCCAGGTCCGCAATGACCACCGTGGCGCCCACCGGGGTGCTCAGCAGGTACGACGCGGTAAGCCCCGCGCAGAAGCAGGCCACCGCCAGAATGCCCGCCAGAATCACCACACCCCGAAAGCTCTTTCTCACCCGCATGGCGGAAAGAGCCGGGAAGATCACCAGGCTGGAGATGAGCATGGCGCCCATCATCCGCATACCCAGCACGATGGTCAGGGCCGTCAGCACGGAGAGGAACGTGTTGTACAGCCCCACCCGGACGCCGGTGGCCCGGGAAAAGCTCTCGTCAAAGGTGATGGCAAACAGCTTGTGGTAAAACAGCACGAACAGCAGCAGTACCGCCGCCGACAGCCCGGCGCTGAGGGCCACGTCCGCCCGGTCCATGGCCAGGATGGAGCCGAACATATAGCTGTCCACGTCCGTGGTCATGCCGGTGGTGAGACTGGTGACGATGACGCCTGCGGCCAAGGACGAGGCGGACACCACCGCGATGGCGGCGTCAGCCCCCATGCGGCTGCGCTCCGTCAGCCGCAGCAGGCCCAGAGCCGCCAGGATCACCACCGGGATGGACACCGGTAGCGGCGCCCATCCGCAGGCCACGGCAATGGAAAGCGCCCCGAAGGACACATGGCTCAATCCGTCGCCGATCATAGAATACCGCTTGAGTACCAGCGGCACCCCCAGCAGCGCCGCGCACAGGGACACCAGAATGCCCACCACGAAGGCCCGGACGATGAAGGGATAGGTAAACATTTCCAGCAGCAGGCTCATGACAGGTCACCTCCGAAGCGTTTTCCGTAGGGCGAGGCCAGATACTCCCCGGGAGTGCCCAGGAACCACTGGTCCCGCCCGGCGTGGAGGATGGCGGCGGCGTCCCGCAGGGCGCTGCGAATGTCGTGGGTCACCATCACCACGGCCATGCCCTCGGTGCGGTTGAGATACCGCAGGGTGCGGTACAGGTCGTCGGCGGCGGCGGGGTCCAGGCCCGTCACCGGTTCGTCCAGCACCAGCAGGTCCCCTGCCGCGCACAGGGCCCGGGCCAGCAGCACCCGCTGCTGCTGCCCGCCGGACAGCTCCCGATAGCACTTGTCCTTCAGCTCCAGAATGCCCAGCTTGCCCATGTGCTGCAGGGCCTGGGACTTCTGGGCCGGGGTATAGAAGAATTTCCACCCCCGGGCGCTGAGAAAGCCGGACAGCACCACCTCGCTGACGGTGGCGGGAAAGTCCTTCTGTGCCCGGGTCTGCTGGGGCAGATAGCCGATGGCCCCCCGGCGGAGGCTTTCGTCCAGGCGGATCTCCCCGGACAGGGGCCGCAGCAGGCCCAGCATGCTCTTAAGCAGGGTGGACTTGCCGGAGCCGTTGTCCCCCACGATGCACAGATAATCCCCCCGGCGCACCTGAAAGGTCAGATGCTCCCAGATGGGGCGGCCCTCGTAGCCCAGGGCCGCGTCACGGCAGTCTATGAGCACCTTCTGTTCGCTCATGCCAACCCCTCCTTCAGTACGTCCACATTTTTCCACATCAGGGACAGATACGTCTCGCCCCCGTCGAACTCCTGCCGGGTCAGGGTCTGGCAGGAGTGAAAGGTCAGCACCCGGGCCCCGGTGGTCTCGGCGATGGCGTTTGCCACCTTCCGGCTGCTGAGCTCGATGGTGTACACCACCGGGATGTCCTCCTGATTCACCTTGTCGATGAGATATTTCAGCGTAGCCAGGGACGGCTCCGTGTCCCCGGAGCAGCCATGGAAGGCCGCCCGGTAGTCCAGGCCGTACTCCCGGCAGAAATACAGCAGCGGGAACCGGTCGCCGAACACCAGCAGATGGCGCTGCCCGGCCTCCACCGTGTCCCGGAAGGCCCGGTCCAGGTCCGTCAGCTCCCGGAGATAGGCCGCGAGCCGGTCCTGATACTCCTGGGCATGGGCGGGGTCCGCCTGGGCCAGGGTGTCGGCAATGACCCGGCACAGGTCCATGGCGATGCGGGGGGAGGTCCAGATGTGCTCGTCGTACTCAATCTCCTCCTCATGGCCGTCGTGGTCGTGGCCGTCATGCTCGTCATGGGCGTGTTCGTCGTGATCGTGACCGCCCTGCATGCCCTCGGAGAACTCCTCCCCCAGGACGTGGGCGTGGTCCATCATGTGCACCACGGAGCCGATGCTCTCCCCGGCGGCGTCCAGGATGTCGTCCACCCAGGTCTCGCTTTCGCCGCCGTTGCAGATGAACACGTCCGCCTGGGAAATGCGGATCACGTCCAGGGGCGTGGGCTCAAAGCTGTGGGCCTCACGGCCCGCCGTTACCAGCAGGTATGGCTCCACCCGGTCGCCGCCGATGGCCCGGACGAAGTCGTAATAGGGGAACAGGGTGCACACCACCTGCAATTTGCCGGTGTCCTCCCCCCCCCGGCGGGCGGCGCACCCGGTCAGGGCCAGTGCCGCCGCCAGCAGCAGGCACAGGGCCTGCACGCGATATCGTTTCATGGGTCTCTCCCTTCTTAACGGCCTGTCAAAAGGCCCGCAACTATATATTATACAGGAAAAGCCCCCAAATAGAAAGCTTTTTTTGCGCAGACAAGGCCCCCGGCAGCGCCGGGGGCCTTGCTTTACGCTTGGGTGTTTTTTCTTACTCCCCCTCCGGCAGGCGGTAGGTCTGGGCATAGTCCCGGAAGCGGCCCGCGAAGTCGGGGTCCTGGGTCTGGGCGGCCCGGAGGGTCTCGTGAAGGTTCAGGTTGTGGCGGGCGGCGTCAATGACGCAGCCGGCGATGTTGGAGCAGTGGTCCGAGGTGCGCTCCAGGTCCGTCAGCAGGTCCGCCCACACGAAGCCCGCCTCGATGCTGCACTGTCCCTGCCGCATGCGGAGGATGTGGCGGGTGCGCATTTCCTCCTTCAGCTTGTCGATGACCTGCTCCAGGGGCTCCACCCGGGCGGCCCGGGCGGCGTCGTTCTGGCGGAAGCCGTCCAGGGACAGGTGCAGGATCTCCCGGATGGCCCGGGCCAGGGTCTCATACTCCGCCATGGCCGCCGGAGAGAAGGACAGTCCCTTGCTCTGCAGCTCCTCCGCCGACTCCAGCACGTTGACGGCGTGGTCGGATATGCGCTCGAAATCGCCGATGGTTTTCAGAAGCTCCGTGGACTCCTGGCTCTCGCTGTCCGACAGGGAGTGGCTGCTCAGCTGCACCAGATAAGTGCCGATGATGTCCTCATAGTGGTCGCAGCGCTCCTCGTCCTCCCGGATGGCCCGGGCCAGCTCCGGGGTGTAGCCAGTCAGGGAGGTCAGGGCGTTTTCCAGGGCGCGGACGGCGCAGGCGGCCATCTCCCCGGCCACGTTCCGGGCCTGGCCCAGGGCCAGGGCAGGGGTGGCCAGCAGGCGGGCGTCCAGCTCGGACGTCTCCTCCCGGCGCTGGGCGTCGGGCACCAGCCGGATGGCCAGCTTTTCCAGCAGGTTTCCGGCAGGCAGCAGCATGGCGGTGCACAGGATGTTGAACACCGAGTGGGCGATGGCGATGCCGTACATGGTGGCGGGCCAGTCCAGGATCGCCGGGGCAAAGATGGCCTTGACGATGCAGAACAGGGTCAGCAGCACCACCACGCCGATGACGTTGAACATCAGGTGCACCACGGCGGCCCGGCGGGCGTTTTTGTTGGTGCCCACGGAGGACAGCATGGCCGTGACGCAGGTGCCGATGTTCTGGCCCATGATGATGGGGATGGCGGCGGCATAGCTGACGCCGCCGGTAACGGACAGGGCCTGCAGAATGCCCACGGAGGCGGAGGAGGACTGGATGATGCCCGTCAGCACCGCGCCCACCAGCACGCCCAGCACCGGGTTGCGGAACATCAGGAACAGCTGGGTGAACTCCGGCACGTCCTTCAGGCCGGACACGGCCCCGCTCATGGTCTCCATGCCGAACATCAGGGTGGCGAAGCCCAGCAGGATGGTGCCGGTGTCCTTTTTCTTGTCGGACTTGCAGAACATATAGAAGATGATGCCGATCAAGGCCAGCACCGGGGTAAAGGACGAGGGCTTCAGCAGCTGCACCCAGGTACTGCCGCTGTCGATGCCCGCCAGGCTCAGCAGCCACGCGGTGACGGTGGTGCCCACATTGGCGCCCATGATGACGTTGATGGCCTGGCGCAGGGTCATCAGCCCCGAGTTCACGAAGCCCACCACCATCACCGTGGTGGCGGAGGAGCTCTGGATAATGGCGGTGATGCCCAGGCCCGTCAGGAAGCCCACGAACACCCGGCTGGTCATCTTATCCAGCAGGGTCCGCAGCTTGCCGCCGGCCCGGCGTTCCAGGGCCTGGCCCATCAGGTTCATGCCGAACAGGAACAGACACAGCCCGCCCACCAGCGTCAGCGCATTGAAAATAGTCATAATTCTTTACTCCCTCATTCCAGCTTTTTGACAATTGACAGTATAAAGGGTGTATGTCAAATCCGTTGTAATGGGTGTGTAAAATCTATGTAAAATTTTAGAGGCGGACAGAGTCGTCCGCCTCTACGGTGGTGTATCAGGAAAAATTTCCGATTATGGGGGCAGAGAATCGCCGATAGAGCACCCGTAGGGGCCGACGTCCTCGGCGGGCTGCGTCGGCCCGGCATCACCGGGCACTGAAAACGGCCAAAAGCCTTACTTTTCGGAGAACACGTCCCAGTTTTTCACGAAATACTCCACGCCGGAGTATACCGTGGTCACCAGGATGACCCCCTGGCACACCAGGTTCAGCCAGTGGGGAATGCCGAACAGCATCAGGCAGATGCACACCATGGTGCTGGCGGTCTTTACCTTGCCGGACCAGCCTGCGGCGATGACCCGGCCCTTTTCCACGGCGATGAGCCGCATGCCGGACACGGCGAACTCCCGCAGCAGCACGGCGGCCAGCACCCAGCCCACCATATCGCCGGTTTCCACGAACCAGCACAGGGCCGCCATCACCAGGCACTTGTCCGCCAGGGGATCGGCAAACTTGCCGAAGTCCGACACCTGGTTATAATGCCGGGCAATGTACCCGTCCAGCAGGTCCGTCAGGCAGGCCACGATGTAAACGGCCAGGGCCACATAGCGGCTGCCGGGAAAGCCCCAGTAGGCCACCACCAGAAACACCGGGATCAGGAACACCCGGAGCAGGGTCAGTTTGTTGGCTGTGTTCATAGGCATGGTTCATTCCTCCGTTCGTTCACCGGTAAGCTCACCGTCCATGGCGCCGGTGATGCGCACACGGACAAAGTCCCCCGCCTCCACGGGGCTGTCGGATGTGAAGTAAATGCTGCCGTCGATGCCGGGGCTCTCGGCATAGCTGCGGCCCACATAGCTCATGGACTGGCCGTCCCAGCCGTCGCACAGCACCTCCACGGTGTCGCCCATGCGGCTGTTGTTGAACTGGTCCATGACCTGGGCCTGGACCTCCATCACCAGCTCCGCCCGGCGCTGGGCCTCCTCGGCGTCCACCCGGTTGAGCATTTTCGCCGCCGGGGTCCCCTCCTCCGGGGAGTAGGCAAAGGCCCCCACCCGCTGGAGCTTCTGCTCCCCCAGAAAGTCGCACAGCTCCTCAAAGGCGGCCTCGTCCTCGTAGGGCAGGCCGGTGATGAGGCTGGTGCGCAGCACCACGCCGGGGATCCGCTCCCGCAGCCGGGCAAACAGGGCCTCCAGCCCCGCCTTGGTCTCCCGGCGGCGCATGGCCTTGAGTACCGCGTCGTTGCAGTGCTGGATGGGAATATCCAGATAGTTGCAGATCTTCTCCTCCCCGGCGATGGTGTCAATAAGCTCGTCGGACAGGTTGTCCGGGTACAGATAGTGCAGCCGGACCCAGTGGAAGGGCAGTTTGCACAGCTCCCGCAGCAGCTGGGGCAGACGGCGCTCCCCGTACAGGTCCACACCGTAGCGGGTGATGTCCTGGGCGATGACGATGCACTCCTGCACGCCGTCGTCCGCCAGGGCCTGGGCCTCCCGCAAAATGTCCTCCATCCGGCGGGAGCGGTAGTTGCCCCGCAGGGAGGGGATTACGCAATAGGCGCAGCGGTTGCTGCACCCCTCGGCGATGCGGAGATAGGCGTACTGCCGGGGAGTGGACAGCACCCGGGGCAGCTCCTCCACCGGGCCGTTGATGTCCGCGAAATGGCGGCACTCCCGACCCTCCATCACCTGCTCCAGGGCGGGCACGATGTCGCCGAAGCAGCCGGTGCCCATGATGCCGTCGATTTCCGGCAGCTCCTCCAGAATGTCCGCCTGATAGCGCTGGCTCAGGCAGCCGGTGACCAGGATCTTCCCGATCTGCCCCTCCTCCTTCAGCTGGGCGGCGGACAGAATGGTGTCGATGGCCTCGCTTTTGGCACTGTCGATAAAGCCGCAGGTGTTGATGACCACCACGTCGCTGCCGGGGCAGTCCTCCTGGACGGTGATGCCCGCCTGCAGGCACAGGGCCATCATCTGCTCGGTGTTGACCCGGTTCTTGTCGCAGCCCAGGGATACGAATGATACGTTCATGGTTGTGTTTCCTTTGCGTGAAGTTGTAAATGTGCCGGTCAATCCTCCGGCTCCCGGTCCAGCCGGGCCAGGGCGGGGCGGATATCCTGCCAGGAGAAGCCCCGGCGCTGCAGGGCTGCGGACAGCCGCTGGAGCGTGGCCCGGTCCGGGGTCTTGCCCCGGAGCTTGGCGGTCAGAAACCGGTCAATGGCCTCCTCCGGGTCCGGCATCCGGGCCAGGGCGTCGTCCCACAGCTCCCGGGGTACTCCCCGGTGCTGCAGCTCCTGGCGCACCCGGCCGGGGCCGTAGCCCATGGCGGCATAGTGCCGCACGATGACCCCGGCATAGGCGGCGTCGTCCACCGCCCCCAGGTCCGCCAGCCACCGGGCGGTCTCCTGAGCCTCCTGGGGGTCCGTTCCCTTTTTCCCCAGCCGGTCGGACAGCTCCTTCTGGGACAGCATCCGCCGTCCGGCCATCTCCGCCGCCTGCTGCCGGGTCAGGGACCGGGCGGCCGCCCGGTTCAGCTCCTCCAGCACGTCCTCCGCCAGGTCCATGCCCGGGCGCAGGTCAAACCGCAGCAGCTCCTCCGGCGTGATCCGCAGCAGCCGGCCGCCGGTGAGATACACCAGCACCCGGTCCTTTTTGTGCAGGGACGGCTGGATGCGCTCAATCCTCGTCATCGAAGTCGTCGGCGGACACGTCCACCGCCCGGCCCGCCGCCTTGGCGGCGATCTTGGACTGGCTGCTCATCAGCTTGTGGAAGTCCCGGCGGATGGCGGCCTCCAGCTTGTCGGCCTCGTCGGGGTGATCCCGGAAATACTGCTTGGCGGCGTCCCGGCCCTGGCCCAGGCGGATATCGCCCATGTTGAACCAGGAGCCGCTTTTCTGGACCAGGTCCAGCTTCACGCCCAGATCCAGCATCTCGCCCAGGCGGCTGATGCCCTCGCCATACATGATGTCAAACTCCGCCTCACGGAAGGGGGGCGCCACCTTGTTTTTCACCACCTTGGCCCGGGTGCGGTTGCCGATGATCTCGCCGCCGGACTTCAGGGCCTCGATGCGCCGCACGTCGATGCGGACGGAGGCATAGAACTTCAAAGCCCGGCCGCCGGTGGTGACCTCGGGATTTCCGTACATGACGCCCACCTTTTCCCGCAGCTGGTTGATGAAGATGACGATGCTGTTGGTTTTGGCGATGACGCCGGTGAGCTTGCGCAGGGCCTGGCTCATCAGCCGGGCGTGCAGGCCCACGAAGCTGTCGCCCATCTCGCCCTCGATCTCCGCCCGGGGCACCAGGGCGGCCACGGAGTCCACCACCACCACGTCGATGGCGCCGGAGCGGACCAGGGCCTCGGTGATCTCCAGGGCTTGCTCGCCGGTGTCCGGCTGGGAGATCAGCATATCCTCGATCCGAACCCCCAGCGCCCGGGCATAGGTGGGGTCCAGGGCGTGCTCGGCGTCCACAAAGGCCACCTCGCCGCCCAGCTTCTGGGCCTGGGCCAGAATGTGCAGAGCTAGGGTGGTCTTACCGGAGGACTCCGGCCCGTAGATCTCGATGATGCGCCCCCGGGGCACGCCGCCGATGCCCAGAGCCAGGTCCAGGGCCAGGGAGCCCGTGGGGATGGCCTCCACGTTGGTTTCGGCGTTTTCGCCATAGCGCATGATGGAGCCCTTGCCATACATTTTTTCGATCTGCTGCATGGCGGTCTCCAGCGCCTTTTTCTTGTCGGAGCCCGCAGGGACTGCGGCAGAGGTATCCTTTTTCGCTGCCATTTTCGTCTCCTCCTCTAATTTATATTGCCGTGATGGTATCAAAAAGCCTGTCCGGAAAAGCGGACAGTCAGATCTCCTGATACAGGTCCCCCAGCACCACCCGGGGGATGCCCGCCGGGTCCGGGAGAATCTCCAGGTCGCCGAAGCCCACGCTGCGCATCAGCCGCAGCACGTCGTCGGCCTGGCCGATGCCCACCTCGAAGCACAGCCGGGACCCGGGATGCAGCACCGAGCGCCAGTGGGCGCAGATGGCCCGGTAAAAGTCCAGGCCGTCGGCCCCGCCGTCCAGGGCCATGTGGGGCTCGTAATCCCGGACGGAGGCGTCCAGCCCGGGAATATCCCCGGAGGGGATATAGGGGGGAGACAAAAAAAACTACCGTGTTTGGCGCCGAACACTATTGCGTTGGGAAGCCAACACAGTAGTATCCGAAGCCAAACACAGTAGTGTCCGGACCGGAAATACGATAGTCCTTTTATTTCATGCTATCCAACCAACGCTTGCCGGATGGCGTGTACATCCAAACGATAAACACCACAAGTATCAATAGCATTACCCCGAAAAGAAATGTCAATGGATTCATAGCTCTTTATTATTTCAAGATTTTATTACCACAGAAAGCTAACCCGACAGAGAACAAGATCCCTACCATGAACATTCCAATCATACTTATCTCTATCTT
>ERZ773115.206-NODE-206-length-70257-cov-27.138173_pt1 | contig 70257 bp, 88 predicted proteins | sample MGYA00511116_ERZ773115 | MGnify/ENA primary metagenome ERZ773115 (study PRJEB29015, sample SAMEA2737869) | human gut metagenome | biome: human gut; feature: human-associated habitat; material: faeces | place: China | collected 2012 ... | reverse complement strand
CACGGCTGGGACGGAAGTCGCTGTCGTTCTCAAAATCGGTGGAGCTGCATGACAAAGTCATCGGGCATTATCTGAACATAAAACACTATCAATAAGTTGGAGTCATTACCATGGAAAAGCAAGCCGAATCTATGCTTGAATCCATGGCCAGCCGTATAGATAATTATCCTGAACTACGCGCTCGTATTGAACAACATCTTAGTGAAACCAAAAACCAGATTGTTCAACTGGAAACTATTCTTGATCGTAATGACATTTCACGTTCAGTCATTAAAGATTCCATGAGTAAAATGGCTGCGCTTGGGCAGTCAATCGGTGGTATATTCCCTTCTGATGAAATAGTCAAAGGCTCTATTAGCGGATATGTCTTCGAGCAATTTGAAATCGCCTGTTACACCTCACTATTAGCAGCAGCAAAAAATGCCGGTGATACAGCTTCAATTCCAACCATCGAAGCGATTTTAAATGAGGAAAAGCAAATGGCCGACTGGCTGATTCAGAATATTCCGCAAACAACTGAGAAATTTTTAATTCGCTCTGAAACTGATGGCGTAGAAGCGAAGAAATAATACCCTTTATACCATGTCCTTATTGACCCCGTATATTACGGGGTCGTTTTTGTGCGGAATTAAAAACGATATCCTGCTGAGAACATAAACACCCACGGATCGAGGCGTACGCTATCGTGTTGCTGTGCACCGCCCAGCTTATAATTGGCGGTGGTATCGATATCCATGTACCACACTGACATGTTAACCAACCAGTCACGGTTAATCAGATAATCAACCCCCACCTGCCCGGCAGCTCCCCAGGAATCTTTCAGACTGAGATCGGAAAGCCCTGCCTCTTTGCCATGATCGTTAAATCCATTATCAAAGAAGGTGGTGTAGTTAATACCTGCCCCAACGTAAGGACGGAATTTGCTGCTGGCATCACCAAAATACCACTGCGCCATCAGTGTTGGTGGCAGATGATGAACGGTTGCAATATCGCCGGTCGCCCGGGTGCCGATTTTATGGCGGAACGGCGTCGCTGCCAGTAATTCCACACCAATGTTGTCGGTCGCCATATAAGTAAACGTAAGGCCCAGTTGCGTGTTATTGGTCACGCTGAATCCACCCAGACTTCCTAACGTACCACCAGCACCTTCTGTTGGACGTACGGTTGCAGAACCTGCACGCATAAAAAATTCGCCTGCTTCATGCGCAAAGGCACTGCCAGAGAGAAGAGTTGTTACTGCCAAAGCCGCCACTGTTAACTTTTTCATATCCGCTCCGTCGTTATGGTTATAAAAACGTGACGAATATACCTACATTGGAGTAACAAATGATCCTACATAGATCACATTACATATGATAATTCACCCTTTATTGATCTGGATTAATTTAGAAGTTGCATTGAGAATCCTGGTTAATGTGATTTAAATCAATTTTTAAATATTTTCGCTACGCAAATATTAACTCGGTCGCCACTTGCCGCGATTTGCCCATGCCTGAAGGCCAGCAATTACCTCCGCTTTACAAAGATATGCTTTTCCATACAAGACCTGATGCTGCCACCCGAGGCTTAACCAGGGTACAATTGCCCGCTAATTAACACCTGCATAAAACTCAAGGAGAGTGCATGTCTATCACGGCGCAGTCCGTATACCGTGACACCGGAAATTTCTTCCGTAATCAATTTATGACCATTCTGTTGGTATCGTTGCTATGTGCGTTTATCACAGTGGTGTTAGGGCATGTTTTCTCACCCAGTGATGCACAGCTTGCGCAGCTCAATGACGGCGTGCCCGTTAGCGGCAGTAGTGGGTTGTTCGACCTGGTTCAGAATATGTCACCGGAACAGCAACAAATTTTGCTGCAGGCTTCAGCGGCGTCCACTTTTTCAGGATTAATCGGTAACGCCATTCTCGCCGGAGGCGTAATATTAATTATCCAGCTGGTGTCTGCGGGTCAGAGAGTCAGTGCGCTGCGAGCTATTGGTGCCAGTGCGCCGATATTGCCAAAGTTATTTATTCTGATTTTTCTGACTACCCTTTTAGTACAGATTGGCATCATGCTGGTGGTCGTTCCGGGAATTATCATGGCCATTTTACTGGCCCTGGCACCGGTGATGTTGGTACAGGACAAAATGGGCGTTTTTGCCTCGATGCGTAGCAGTATGCGGCTGACTTGGGCGAATATGCGTCTGGTGGCACCCGCAGTACTGAGCTGGTTGCTGGCAAAAACACTGTTGCTGCTTTTTGCCTCTTCTTTTGCCGCATTAACCCCGGAAATTGGTGCCGTACTGGCGAACACCTTGAGCAACCTGATTTCAGCCATATTGCTCATCTATCTGTTCCGCCTGTATATGTTGATTCGCCAATAACCTTAAGCATTTGATTACGGAATCGTAAAATGAAGCAGTTTCTTGATTTTTTACCGCTGGTTGTCTTTTTCGCGTTTTACAAGATTTATGACATCTATGCGGCTACTGCGGCGCTGATCGTCGCCACGGCGATTGTGCTTATCTATAGCTGGGTTCGCTTTCGTAAGGTTGAGAAGATGGCCCTGATCACTTTTGTTCTGGTGGTCGTCTTCGGTGGCTTGACGCTGTTCTTCCACAATGATGAGTTTATTAAATGGAAGGTTACAGTCATTTATGCTCTATTTGCGGGAGCCCTGTTAGTCAGCCAATGGGTGATGAAAAAGCCGCTAATTCAGCGGATGCTGGGTAAAGAACTCACGCTGCCGCAACCGGTATGGTCGAAGCTGAATCTGGCCTGGGCTGTTTTCTTTATCCTTTGCGGTCTGGCAAACATCTACATCGCATTCTGGCTGCCGCAAAATATTTGGGTCAACTTTAAAGTCTTTGGCCTGACCGCCCTTACCTTAATCTTCACATTGTTAAGCGGTATCTATATCTACCGCCACATGCCGCAGGAAGATAAATCCTAACCAGACTGCCAGTCCTTCGGGGCTGGCGCTGTATCTCCTCTGTTCTCCTCAGGAAAATCATAGTAGCATCGCGCCTGTGATTTTCCTTTTAAGTCGGTTTTACCATGTCTACAACACATAACGTCCCTCAGGGCGATCTTGTTTTACGTACTTTAGCCATGCCCGCCGATACCAATGCCAATGGTGACATCTTTGGTGGTTGGTTAATGTCACAAATGGATATTGGCGGCGCTATTCTGGCAAAAGAAATTGCCCACGGTCGCGTAGTGACTGTGCGGGTTGAAGGAATGACTTTCTTACGGCCGGTTGCGGTCGGCGATGTGGTGTGCTGCTATGCACGCTGTGTCCAGAAAGGGACGACATCGGTCAGCATTAATATTGAAGTGTGGGTGAAAAAAGTAGCGTCTGAACCAATTGGGCAACGCTATAAAGCGACAGAAGCATTATTTAAGTATGTCGCGGTTGATCCTGAAGGAAAACCTCGCGCCTTACCTGTTGAGTAATAGTCAAAAGCCTCCGGTCGGAGGCTTTTGACTTTCTGCTTACTGAATTTCGGTGGTGCCGTTAATTTTAAACAGGATATTCACCACAATCCCACTGCCTGGCTTACCCGGCTCATAACGCCATCTGCGCATCGCATTTTTCACCTCACGCTCAAACATGTTCGCAGGCTTGGCTGAGAGGATTTGTACGTTATCCACGCGACCATCCGGCGTAACGTCAAATTTAACTTTAACCTGCCCTTCAATGCGCAATGCCTGTGCTCGTGCCGGATACTGCGGCTGATTACGGCTTAATGCGCGTGGTCCTGAAGCCACACTGGTAACCGGCTTGCTGGTTGCAGCCGTTGCTGTACTTGATGTCAGGCGTGCCGGTGCCGTATTTTCAAACGGTGATGCCGGACGCGACTCTACGGGTTTGACATCGCGTTTTGGCTGCTCCTGTACCTTTTTCACCGGCTTCGGTTTTGGCTTAGGTTTCGGCTTCGGCTTTTCAATGACCACCGGTGCTTCTTTTGGCGGTTCGGGGATCGGCTCAGGTTCCGGTTCTGGCTCTACCACCGGCTCCGGTGGCGGCTGAACGGCTTGTGGCGGTTCGAGATCAGCAGGCGTAACCATCGTGACAGAAATCGGCTGCGCAGGCGCAGGTAGTTCAATAACCTGATGTACCGAGGTATAGAGCAGACCCGCCACAACAGCACCATGAATGCAGACCGAAAGTAACGTCGGCCAGGGGAAGCGGCGAGGTAAATCAAGGGTCATTGAAGTCATAATCATTTCAGTAGAAAAACCAGGTCTCGATTTTAAATGCAAATAGCAATCATATTCAATAAGGCAAGACGATCAGGATCAGTGAAAATGTCATTTTTGGCGTAATTACCCTTACTTTATGCATGGCCTTAACAAAGACATCATCTTTCCGTTGCAGATCTTCGCCCTTTCAAATAACGTACTTTACAACTTTCCCGAACAAGGAGTTGTGCCCGTGTTGTATGTTATTTACGCTCAAGACAAAGCTGATAGCCTCGAAAAACGCCTTTCCGTTCGTCCGGCACATTTAGCACGTTTACAGTTACTGCATGATGAAGGTCGTTTGTTGACAGCTGGTCCAATGCCAGCGGTAGACAGTAACGATCCAGGGGCTGCGGGATTTACTGGCTCAACCGTTATTGCTGAATTTGAATCGCTGGAAGCAGCTCAGGCCTGGGCCGATGCTGACCCGTACGTAGCGGCAGGAGTCTATGAACACGTTTCAGTGAAACCATTTAAGAAAGTGTTCTAATTTATTAGAAATTTGCACTTAAATCAAAAAGTTACGGACAATTCAACCACCAATCAATAAATTAAAGGGCACATTAAAGTACACAATATTTGTGCCCTTCTCTGTTTCTTTCCCGTTATCAGCTAGCTGGAAACTTTTTATACAGAGTTGAGAGCCCTACTCCATACGTTTTTGATACGCTTTGTCGTGATTCACCGGTTGCCATCCGCTCCCCCATTTCCCGCCATTGCTCATCCGTGAACTTAGGCCTGCGACCACCAACTCGCCCTTTTGCCCTGGCTACGGCCAGCCCTGCTAAGGTACGTTCGCTATTAAGATCAGATTCATATTGTGCTGCGGAAAGGATGTTACGAAAGTTATAGCGGCCGCTGGCTGTTTTGAGATCCACGCCATCGGTAATACTGCGGAAGTTGATACCCTTTTCCTGTAACTGCTGGAACATCAACAGCGCATGCAGAACGTTGCGGCCTATCCTGTCCAGCTTCCAGACCACCAGTTCATCCCCCGGCTGCATAGTGGCGATGAGCCGTTTTAGAACCGGCCGATTCGATTTCCTCCCGCTGGCATGCTCTTCAAAAATTTTCTCACAACCCGCTGACTTGAGCGCCGTTAGTTGCAATTCAGTGTCCTGGTGGTTTGTTGATACTCGGGCATAACCGTAAATCATGGGATTTCTCCTGTTATAAAAACAGGAGAAACGGCGAAGCATCACCAGATTTTTGATGGTTATAAAAAAGGTTGGTTTGGGAGAAGCGGCAAAACGGAATGTGGGAACAGGGGAAAATCAGATACCTGATATGTCAGCTTATTCATCAGGATCTGGCTGGCAAAAATTGCCTGATGGTTCAATTGAACAGTGGGGAAGAATTAATTTCCCGACTAACGCCGCGGCGGTATCTACAAATGTGACTTTCACCATTCCTTTTACGCAGGAGCCAGACGTAGTGATTGTATATGACGGCGGTTTTGGTGGTGGGAATATGTGGGGCGCAACTAACTGGACGAAAACAGGTTTCGTTGCTCATTGTAACTATGGCTTTGAAGGTGGAGCCTTCTACGCGAAAGGGCGTTAATTATGAAATATTTGTATGTTGATAATCTGGCGTACCCTTATGCCCTCCAGTCTGTTTACGCTGCAAAAGGCCAATGGCCAGAAGGAAAAGGCGTAGACATAGACGAAGCTATTTTCAGGGAATATTTCCATGACACGCCGCCCGAAGGTAAGCGCAGAATTACCGCAGGCGACGGAATGCCAGCTTGGGCAGATGTTCCTCCACCAACACGTGAAGAACAAATTGCATCAGCCGAAACTAAAAAGCAGCAATTGATTAACCAGGCCAACGAATACATCAACAGTAAACAATGGCCAGGTAAAGCATCAATTGGTCGTCTGAAAGGTGAGGAACTGGTGCAATATAATTTGTGGCTGGATTATCTGGACGCACTGGAACTGGTCGATACTTCCGGTGCGCCAGATATTGAATGGCCTACGCCTCCGGCAGTTCAGGCCAGATGACATCCGGCGCGGTGCTGGTATCTGTTGCCGTCACCGCGTCAATGTAATCCAGCACAGCGTTAAGTCGGGTGTTTTCTGGCTGCGTCAGCTTCCGCCCGGCCTGTAATTTCAGTTGAATCAGACTGATGGAAGCCATTGCTGCATTAATCAGTGACTGGCGCTGTGCTTCTGCCGCGTCTAGTGCGGCGCTATGCTGTGCCTCGGTATCCGTCACCCATTTCTCACCATCCCATTTATCGTATGGCGTTAATGGGGCGATAGTGGTTGTATTTTCAGGGTAATCACCCGGAACTGTGATTTCTTTGGTATCTCCCGTTTCGGTACTATAGACAACTTCACCGCGATGGTCTGGCACATATTCCCATGAATTTAAATCTACAGAGCGACAGATTGCATAACCAGCTTTATGTGTACCTGGTGCATCCAGACAGGAACATGCCGGGATACCGACGCCGACAGCGAGATATTCAGTTGATGTAGAAATATATTCCCGCGTTTCGCCATCATAGTTATGTACGATGATTTCCCCATCATTTAAAGCGTAACCGTCTTTTCCCAAAATAGCCTGTTCCATTTATGCAGCCCTCACAATGTAGTTAAATGCAATGTTTCGCGGGCTACCATCACCGGCGCCGGAACTGACATGATTGGTTCTATCCATTCGTTTACTGTCATTTGTTGTTCCACTCCCATCCTTCCACGAATACAATAACCCGCCATCGCCAATGCTCAACTGCACCGCAAATACGGATGAACCGGATGAATAAACATCTCCAGCCATGAGTGGGTTCCCTGTCCATCCATGCATTTCATGGTTATGTTCAAGGATAGATGCTGCCTGACTTGAAAGCAGCAGTCTCGCGGAATCAACACCTCGCCCATCATCCCACCCGCGAATAAACTCACCGCGCAAATCCGGTAATTTTAACTTTGGGTAAGCCTTTGCCAGTTTTGGGTACTCTTCGGCAGAAAAAGGTGCACCGTTGCATTTCAGCCAGCCTGTTGGTGGTGTGGCTGAAGGCCACGGAACAGGCACACCAACGGGTAACGCTGAGCCTTCTCCCAAACCAAGGTTTGTGAGAGCCGTAGAAATCGCCGCTGCACCATCTGATTTGATATCGGCAAATGGGTTTGCACGGCTCAGTGTGAGTTTTTGAATGGCTTTTAAAACCTGAGTCATATCGTTAATGTCGAGCGCCAATCCTGCTGACTCTACGATATGCGCTAACTCTTCCTGCATGGCATTAAACGCTGCTGCCCGCAGCCTCGTTGCGGCAATACCACCAGCAACACTTCCATCAGTATATTTGCCATCCTGCGTTGCAGTGGCTTCGACTTGCCCGATTCGGAGCATAGTTAATCCTCACTTAGTGTTAAGCGATAAAATCAGAGGGGGAAATATCAGTTATGAATAATTGAAAATGATGTTCAGATGGGATGGGGCAATTTTGTTGATTGAACACTCCAGTTGTTTATTGCCCCACGATGCGAGCGGATCTCCGCAGTAGGACGCGCCAGCAAGCGAATACTTGATCGTTGTTTGTGGCGCATTTATCCGCCAGGTAAATGGCCACTCGTCACCGTTAAGCGCATCACCGCATACTGACATGCCACTCATAGCGGGCCGGAACTGTGTGATAGTGATGGTATAACCAAGAGCTGCAGCCACCCGGATGTAATAATCGCGGTTCAGGCCGCCGGTGCTGATTAACTTTGCCACCACGGCGCGCTGGCGATCGCTGACGCCACCGGATTCACCAATCGCACAATCATCTGGTAACCCCAGAGAGCTTTCCCATTCTGACAACATTACCGTCGCTGTAGGGGGAAAAGCACCAGTAATCAGGCTTTGCGCATCGTTGTCAGAACGCTGAAACGCGCTGCCCAGTGCCCGTAATACCGCAGCCTGTACCGTTTTTTGCGATCTGGGCCACGCCCTGCCCGTCGGCAGCAACGCGCCAAGCGCACCGGCATAATCATTTTTTGAAAAGAGGCTCATACAAAATTCACCCCGCCAAGCACCGGAATTTCGCCAACAGCAAAGGTGATATTGGCCATCGGAGAGTTAAGGATATAGCCCGTCGTGCCACTAACACCGCCGATACTCCCGTTAATATCAGAGAGGTAAACTTTCCCGGAACCATCAGGGTTAGCCTCATCAAAAAACAGCGCCGTCAGCGCGTCTTTTATACCCTGAACTGTGGTGCTGTCGGCATTTTTGATACCAGAGATTTCAATATTGATGACTTTCTTGATCGGGGAACATACGAAAACAATGGCAGTGTCTGTCTGCTGCGGATAGATGTGGTCGGCGACAGCGAGCTGGTCTCCGGTGGCTTTAACAGCCCCCCAGTCCTCAAGTTGGGATATTCCATCGGTACCGACCGGAAACCCACCATTGACATTCCGATCACACATGATATACACGCCAACGGTCCCGGCCCCGTTCAGACGCCGCTTTACCCACGCGCGGGTGACGCCCGAAACCTCAAGCGCCCATTTTTTATAATCGGCGTCGCTTCCACCCTGAGGCGGATTCTGCCATGCCAGCAAGCCACGACTGCGAAAGTCCTCTTCCGTTTCAATATCGGCTCCGCCGGTCGCAGCGGACAGTAACGTTACCTGTGGATCCACGCCAGCAATATTCGCGTCCAGGGTCATTATGGTCCCGGCATCAGCGTTACCGCGCGCGCCTCCACCCGTTACATCACTGGTAATATCCGGCAGGATGGCCGTCACCGCGACGATACCAAATCCATCTGCCTGAATTTTAAGATCTGCATCCGTCCGGTACTGGTATCCGTCCCCGCGGTTAATGATCGAGCCAACAGGGATAATACTGTCAACACTGCCACTAGCCTGTACCGCAGGCGACTTCGCCGCTGCAGCTGGTTTTCTGAATACCTGCTTAAGGGCCATCCACCCGGCGAGATACTCATCGGTAGAGGTAAACGGGTTTGTCTGCAGGGCAATATAGTCAAGGTAGGCGTAATGCAGATGCCCCATCCCCGCATCCATGTCAGCCAGTACCTTCAGGTTCGCGAAGCGCAGGAGCGCACCAACATCCTCAAGCTCCGCCTGCATAAATTTCCGGTTTCCGTCGCGGAGTTCGCTCAGCGTCGGTCGTTTAAACGGCATATTAACGTTGCTCCCATATCCAGTAAAACCTGAATTCCTGCCAGTCCTTCCCCGGTGCCTGATAGCGGATAATGAGATTGAGCCGGTCAGGCAGGACGATCCTGGCAACAGGAATAACCTCGCTGACAACGCCATCAACCTTTAACCAGTTGAGCGCTTCACTCGAGTATTCCTCCGCTTTTTTTGCTACATCCGGGGTCAGTTTTTTCCGCCGTAGCAGCCACAACCGGGATCCCAGTTGGGATTCCTCCCCAGAATCCCCCCACCAGCCGCGGCGATCGCTATCCTCATAATCATCGTCAGCGCGCGCCAGCCTGTCAGTAAACAGGCTGTCCAGTATTGCAGTCTGTAAATCGTTCCCCGTGGTGAGTTCGCCCAGCCCTTTCTGCCAGTCAGCAAACATCTCATCCACATTCCAGAATGAAGCGATGTCACTCATGTCACCTGATCCTCTGTTTTTTGGCTGCGGATATTGTCATTGCCACTCTGGGCATTTTTAACCACATGATCATGGTCATTATGTGCATCCCGCAGCTCTTTCAGTGTTCGGGTATTGGTTTCACAGTTATCAACAATGTCACCCGTGCACCTCAGGATCGGGGTATTTGCAAGAATCCCCTGGCTGGCATTGATGGTCACGTTAGTGGCGTTATTGACCTCAACATTCTGGCCCTTTGCATCCAGGAAGATCCCCTTCTCCGTCAGGAGAATATTAAGACCCCACTGGTTATACATGACCGTTTCGCCCGCTTTCAGGCCTGTATGACGGAACCCCTGATGGTTGGACGCAATTACCACCGCGCTGGAACGATCACCGCCAATAAAAGCCAGAACCACGTCAGTCCCTGACGGCAGGCCGGATGAAAAACCAAATTCAGCCATCCGCGGTGCGCTGGCCACCTCCAGCGGAGTCTGGTACTGGATTGACTGCACCACCCCACCATCTTTCATAGCCGTGATCCGGCCAATCCCCAGCATGCCGGCGATCCTGGTCGCTGCATGTTTAAATAGTTGCTTCATGTATTGAATCCCGCCAGGTTCTGGTAGAAGGCATATGGCTGAACGGCGAATGCTTCAGGCGGCATCAGCGTCATGCGTGCATGGGTGCCGTAGTCATCGCGCATATAGGTGACTTCTGCCAGTAGCAATTCAGTCTCCGGCAACCGTAAGGTGGGAAGATCAACGGGGATCAATGTGTTTGGTTCCCACAGTTTCCCGTCTTTATCCCGCCAGGAATCGATGGTTACCGAGAGCTGTTTTGAACGTCCGTACCGCCGGTTCATTTCCCAGTCGATCGCACTTTGTGCCTGTTGAGTAGCCATCAGGGTACTTTCCACAATCGATATATGTTTTCGGTACCGCATACGGGCGGCCTCCGGATCTCTCGCCGTTGCCAGAGTCACAGCGTCATAGGCCGTATCAGGCGAATACCCTGCAATTGGAGAAACGCTCATTGATACACCGACATAATCTGAAAACCTGTCAGCCATCGATTTGCGGTAGTATGCCTGCTCGACATTTACCCCTTCGGCTATCCCACTCGCCGCACGACGTGTTCCCACCCGGGTCAGTAACAGGTTTCCATCGGGCTGATCGTAGTAAAGCAGAGCAGACCATCTGGCCACCCGATCGATGACTTCTTGCGGAGACTCACCCCAGTTCAGAGTGAACTGGGGTACCTTCACAAGTTCATCAACATCCGTGGTTACGGTGATGCCGTAGTAGGATGCCAGGCGAGAAGCAATTTCAAGTGCATTACTGGCATTAATGACGTTGTTAGGCCACTCAGCTGAGCAATCCACCAGGTCCTGACATTTGCTCCTGCCCGTGGCGCGGACCTCATGGCGGGAGCGCGATAGTGCGGGTTCCCAGTCATCAACATATCCCGTCAGTGTCAGATCATCTCCGATACGAACTTCACAAGACATTCCCTCTTCAACGAGTTGACGATCTTCGTTGCCAGGGAAGTAATCCATTAGCCCAAGATCGAAATCAGAGGGAAAACGCTCAATACCCCGCGTTACCCGGACAGAATCCCACCCCTCGATGATTTTGCCGTCGACCGTCAAAGAAACAACATCCAGATCGCTGTCTGCATTCATTGCCTCAGTACCTTCATGGTTGTCGGCATAAACGCCGGATGCGGTACGCGCGCTTCCTGTACCAGTTCATCTGCACGGGTGGCATCCTGGTATAATCGGTTTGCCAGCGTCAGCGCCGGAAGCGGCTGAGCGGTAGTAACCTGCAGAAGCTCGCTCAGACCAGAAGCACGCTCACTCATCGTAGAAAGGAATGCCGATCTGACGGCGAGAAGCGCGTTATACATATCATCGTCCGCGCGGTCTCCAGCCAGAACCAGCGCCGTATCAAGTTGCACAGAAACTCGTTGAGTTAACTCTTCTGCCTCGTCTGTACTGGCTGGTCTGGAGTCCGCAGCGGCACTGGTCATGGCACCAGTACATAGCACAACAATCAGCGTGTTCATGGTCGCCGAAATCGCTTTGCTGCTGTCGGACTGCTGGTACTCCGTGCTGATTGAATTAGCCAGTTTTTCCAGCGCTGTGATTCGGTCATTAACGCTGCCGGCGCTGTTAAGAATTGCGTTTACCACGTCGGCGACGCCCTGGACAAACTCATCAGGTGTGTTGGAGCTGCTAAGCTGGCTCGACCTGTCGGTAACATTTTTCCGGTCCATTACCGACTGGGCTGTTACCTTGTCAGCCAGTGCTCTCTCATCATCCACATCAGCAACTGACGATTTGCCAGCAACAGCAGAGGAACTACCGCCCACAGAGCCTTTACTGTAACGTCCGTACCGGGTATTCCCGAACGTGGAGTTCAGGACATTGCTGAGATTCGTGACCTGACTGATGGTGCTGTCAACCATGTTAGTCCAGAACGTGACCGTGCCTCTGATGGTGTTTATAGCCTGTGTGACACCGCGGATTTCACTCTTAACCCTGGCAATCGTGCTCAGCACAGCAGTGCTGACCAGTTTCAGATAGTTGGTTTTCACCGTGGCGCCTGCAACGGTACTGCCCGTGACAGCAAACACTTTAAGCCCTGATTCAATTGCCATCAGGGTAAATTCAAATACTCGCCCGTTCTCCATCGAACCGGAAATACGCAAACCATTCTCAGGGATGGAAACCGTTAATTCGCCCAGTGTCGGATGGACAAGCGTACCGCTACCTTTTTGTTCACAGGCTTCAATCAGTGACTGGCGCTGCGTGATAGCATCGCCGCCGCCGTAAACCTGGCTGTTCTGGATCAAGAAACCGCGAATAACAAATCGCCGTGTTGCCCGCCCGATATCCTCTATCCAGGCTGTATCACGGTAGGGATATTCATGTACCGCCTGGCGTCGGCCGTGGCTCCCTTCCTCAGCAACAATTGCAAATGGCACACCTCTGAATGAGCTGGGCCGTAACTGCCCCTGCCAGTCATCGCTGGTATCTCCCCCCAAAAGAGAAGTTATTGCGTCCTGGATAATTGACGGCATCACGCCTCCGGAAATAAAAAAACCGCCATGTCGGCGGTTTACATATGCACTGAAATGACTTATCTATTTATCGCTGGATCCATTACGGTCAAGAGATTCGGCGATCCTGTAAAGATGCTCAGTCGCCTTGAATGAGTTCATTAGGAACTCATAAAGCACACGTAAAAGCAATGCACTTACCACCGATATCGTAATCGCCGTGAAATTCATTGAGACAACAGAAAAAACGAGGTAAATGCCAATTACCAGGTAAACAAGCGCAAAAACCTTTGGAGTCTAAATGGCTTTTGCTCCAAAAACTTTTTCATTCATAACTTCTTCCTTAACGAAATGACGACAGTGATCAGTAATTCATGGCCGTTGTTATTCTGCCATTATTTTCCGCATTATAGGTTTTACGCTCCCCCTTATCATTGACCATCGTGATTTCAAGCTTGAGAGACTGATCGGACATGGCCTCCTTAAACGACCGCGCCAGATTTTCACTAAGGGCAACTTCATCACTTTTCCCTTGTTGTGTTCTGAGTATCGTGGGTTCTTGATCCACGCCGCGTGATCCAGAGATAATGTCATACCGCTGCTGGGCCAGCACATCTGGATTTCTCTTCCCTGACCACCGATCATCAGTAATGGCGGTCTGGATGGCGTTTAGCAGTTGTTCCTCAGTATAAGGTTGTGCGCCATTCTCATGTTTAATCATAGCTGCCATTATCGTTTTTAATGTTTCCGGATCGTGCAGATTTACTTGCTCTTTGGCTCCATATCCAGTGGCTTTTGAGACGGAGTCAATATATGCACGAGTATTATTCTCTGATTGCGGAGCATAGGTATGAATAATCCCATCCAGAGTATTATTCCCCCTGTCACCATACAACATCAGCTGTCTCGCCATTGCAGTTCTTCCGTCGGCATCATTCGCAAAGGTAGAAAATCCGCCATTTTTACCCGTTGCGTTTGCTGCAACCCTCAAATTACCGGGATTATTATTTCTGAAGCCAATTGCGTTATTCCTTGTTTCCCCGTAAGGAACATTGCCGCGTGCAACGTTGGATTGTGGCTGGCTGATAGCGGATAAGTCATTCTGCAATTGAATCGCAGAATCGGTCGCGCGGTAATTCGCATCGTACCGCTTTCTTACAGCATCAGTCATGAAACCCGCGTCAACCTGCCCACGTTCACTGCGGGGTAAGCTGTTATAAAGTTCCTTATCGTTCTGAATGCGCCGTAGTTTCTCAGCATCATTGCTGTTGATAAAACCGAGAGCATGAGACAGCCCAGTAAAATCACCATTAGTGAACAGATCGGTAACACCTTCAAGGCCGTCTTTGACTGAACCATCCGAAAGAATGGTCTTAAGTGCCTTGTTTTTTGAACGTTGCCACAGACCATCCCAGGATGCGCTGAGCTCATTCATAGTGCCGTTCACTTCACTCAATTGCTGATTTAGTGCCGGATCCACAGTCAGACCAAATTCATCCGATTTCGCCAGCAGCTTTTTCATGCGCTCACCGTCACGCATTAGCGCCAGCAATTCGGGCGTCAGCCCAAGTGCATCAGCGGCGGACTTCTGCTGTTCAGGTCGCAAGGTTGGAAAAATTTTTGCGATAGACTCCAGTGTTTTAAGGGTATTTACTGAACCATCGCTGTTTTTTTGGATTTGAGCACCAATTTGCGCCATCGCTGCCATAACCCCCTCGTTTTTACCACTGGCAGCCTCATTGAATGCTTTGAAAATACCTTCTATTGATGCATTAGCGCTCTCGCTGTCTGCCCCAAGAATACGCATTGCCCCGGAAAGTCGGGTAAAATCGTCAACGCGCATTCCCGCATTTTTTGCCGAGACATCAAGATTATAGGCCTGACGGGATGCCTCCCGAAATCCATAAGCGACCTGTTTCAGTCCGTAGCCGGCAGCACCGGCTAACCCCAGCGCCCCCATCTTCCCCGTGAGCTCCCCCACCATTTTCAGTGGGGGAACCATGTCGCCAATAAACTGCACGTTATCCCGCGCGCTCTTCGACATATTCTCGAGGCGAGAAATAAAACCGCTCAGTCCGTCGGCTGTTTCCTGACCGCCTAACTTGAGCCCTTCTTTAGTTTTATCTAGCTTCGGCTCCAGGTCACGGACAGCCTCATTAATGCGGTCTATAGCCTCGCTAACCTGGTCGCTGGCCACCAGCTCAAAATCAAAAGAATTACTCATCGTCTTCAGGTTTCCTAAGCTTGTTTATCCGGGATGCCTGCGCCACCCACCATTTCAGCCGGGCGCGGGTCATTCCCCACGCCCTGTCCTCAGACCAGCGGAAATAGAAGGTGACGTCAGCGGCCATTTCCTGCCAGGTTGTCAGGGCTTCCAGGTCAAAAAACTGAGCAGATACTCCTCACACTTACGGAAGTCGAGAAAATCCATCGGCTGCAGTACGCTTTCACGCGTACCGGAAACCAGCGCAATAAGCAGGCGCATCGCCGCGAGCGACGTTGACGCAGCCTGTTTCTCGTAAAACTGCTCAGCCTGGCTTAGCGTGGGTGCTTTCAGCTCCAGCTGCGTATAAGTGGTCTTCTCCGCAGCATCATCCAGCGCTACGGTTAATGGAATGGTTTTAACGCGTTCAATCTCAGCCATCTTAGTTCTCCGTTACGTCGCGGCCTTCCCAGCGAACATCAAATACTGCATCTTCGCTTTCCACTTCCTGGACGTTGACCGTCCAGAGTGAACGGCCAATGATAGTTTTCCCGTTAGCCAGCTCGGCGATCACGTTGACGTTCGTCTGCTGGTTAAAGCCCTGCACATTCGTTCCGCCACTGTCACGCAGTCGGGCAGAAATGTATGGCGCCACAGGTTTTTCCTTATATCCGTGCACACCATCCATCCCTGTCAGGGTGGTACGGTTTACGGTGGCAGCCTGGTATTTAAACGAGCCCTCCACCATTACCGTCACACCGTTAACAGTGACATAGGCGGTTCCCGCCAGGCGGTTAGTAGTATCACCTGCCATCGTTTAAGCTCCTGTTGATTCAGCCCGAGTGCGGAACTGATTGAGCAGCGCGAAAATGCGCAACTGGTTCATGAGGGTTCCCGGCCACAGCACATCGACGCGGTTCGGATTTTTGGCGTTCTGCTCGACGATGATATTTTTTGCGAATGCCTCCGCATCCTGCGCATAACCGTTCCATACCAGAGTCTGGTACTCGGCAATCTGATCGGCCTTGATAATGTTTGGCGTGACGATCGCCGCGCCAGGTGCAAATCGGGTTCCATCCGCAGCAAGCTTCATACGGCCAAACTTGCTGGTCACCGCTGTGCGCAGGTAGCGGGTCACAAACATCAGGCTGAACAGCGTCTCCACTTCCAGATAACTGTCATCTGCATCGCCATAGCTGTTTTTCTGGTAGGTGGTGATCAGGTTTTCAATGCGCACCGTGCCATCGTCATCGACCGTAAATGTCGAAATGCCGCTGTACAGCAGATTGTTACGCTCGGTCAGCTCAAAGCGATCCTGCAGTTCTGGCGCAAGCACCCCCTGAACAGCGAGCGACTGTAGCGGGCGGCCGGGGTCATTACGCAGACTCACCGCAGCTGCGCCGGTGTAAGCTGCAGACCATGCCCAGGAAGGGGACGGCGATTTATTTACGCCCAGCAGGGTCTCATGCTGGTTATTGCGCAGCTCACCTTTGGTACCGAGCTGGGCGTAAGTCCCGGTGGTGGTACCAAAGGAATGGCCATAAAGCTGCTTGTCCCATGCCCAGCGACCGCCAGTGTCTGACAGGAACTCCTTCATCACATTCAACGAGGTTGTATCGTCGTAAGGGTTGATGATGAAATCGAATGTCCGATCCTGCAGGTTTGCCAGCTCGCCGGTAATATCCGGAGCCCCGACTCCGTTAGACATAGCAGTAATCGTCAGTTCCAGGCCTGCAGGTGTGGACTCGCCTCCAGGTAAGCCGAGGAAGTTCAGGCGAATGTCGATCCCATTACCCGTAGCACCAAGATTCTTCGCGGTCAGGGTTACGGTATCCGTAGTCGCACTGGCGGTTACAGGTAGCGTGGTTTTTGCGTTAATCGCCGCGGCCAGAGAGGTGGCGATCGCTGCCACCGTATCTGTTGCTACAACGGTCAACTGAATGCGCTCACCAGCAATATAAAGGGAGATCACTCCGGTTGCCGTCGGTGCGCTGCTCACTCTAATGGTGCCGGTTGCAGCCACCATGGAATCGGAGTCTTCCTCCAGCGGCAGGATCCAGACTTCGGCTGCGGTATCATTTTTCTGATACGCCGCCATCATGGCCTGCAGAATTCCCCCTTTTCCTGTCAGCTCACCGACGGTATCCGAAGAGGAAACTCGCTGCGGAATACCAGGGAGGGTTGAGCCGGTACTGAGCATCCCACCGATAAGCAGGGTGCGCTGCGTGGCAGTGGCGTTATTCGCCATTGAGTTATCAAACTCAACGAAGAAAAGCCCTACCCGCAGGTTATCGGGAACACGAGCGAAAGGTACGGTCATTCATTTTCTCCCGCTTTTTTAGGTAATGATTGTTTCTCTGGCGCGCCCTCATCCTTTTTAGAGAGGATCACGTCCCCATCGCTCAGACGGCGACGCCAGAAAATATTGTCAGGTACTTCAGCACCCTCTTTAGGCAATGGGATGCCCTTGACGGGGCAGCGAACGCTGAGCCCGTTGTTCGGCTTAACAAACATGGATTACTCCTGAAGATTGAGGCTGATACCCGGTTTAACTGTGCCGTCTGGCATGTCGACCGCAATATCCATGCCTTCAAGGGGAACCGACTGGACAGGATAAAAATCTTCCGGCCCCTGGTAATGCTCTATGTCGATCTCGAAAAGAAGCTGCCCCATATGGGCCTCTCCTTCTGAATCAACATTGATGGTTGAACGAACTTCCGCGTATTTCTGAATATTCCGAGTCAGTTCGTAGCTGTTGATCACCGCGCGCTCCACCTGCTCGCGAAGGCTTTCAAGCGCCAGCTCTGCCCGCATGGCTCCATCATCCACTGTATCGCCGTCATACTCCTGAACGCGCCCAGTGATCCTGACAGTGGTGAGGGTGGTAAAAGCAGGGGTATTACGCCCCTGTGATTTTTTCTGTTCAAAAGGCGTCTGAACCAACAACACAGGATACATATCTGGTGAAGTTGACCAGTCGCGTGGAGAGAATACGCGGTCGCCCGCGCTGGTTGTCCCGGTTAGTGCAGTGACAACCATTTGCCGTATCGCTGCTGAATTCATCGCAGTTTTACCACATTGAGGACAAGACGAGATCCGCCATGACTGTCGGGTTCGACGTTTGACACAACAAATAACTGATTGATGATGTGACCACCGACCGTCTTTATAAATACCCGGTCAGATACAGCAGGTTGCGATTTACCCAGCTTGCGAAATTCAGCATCGCGCACACCCAACATCGGGCTGGAGGTGTTAATTTCTGAATCGCCATCAAGGTTTTCAGCAACCTGCGCATAACCACGGTCAAAAATCCCGTTAATTGTAAAAGGAGTACCGTTACGTGGACGGTACTCGTGCTCATCGCCAAAGACATCATGCAGCGGACTCAGAAGATGAGAATCCCAGTCCACGCCCATGTCATTACCCTGTCGTAACTGAAACTGATGGCTGAGAAGCAAGAACTCGCTTACGAAGCACATCAACATCAGCAATAACGCCGGACTGCAGAAGACGCTCAGCATCTTTGCCGGTTACAGGGATGCGCATATTTTCGCGGTACATCTCCCCGTCATGACGAATGCAATTCCCTTTCAACACCACATACTCCTGCGATTCAGTGTCTCCGGATTTTTCGTCACCACCATCGTCATCAACAGACAATTCGGCATCATCTGTTTTGCTCAAAGGCTGTTTTTCCTGGGTGTTATCGCCAGCATTCAGGTCGTCAACGCTCAGGCCGTCTTTGGCAGATCCTTCTGCATTCAGATCATCAGCCAGCCCGGTATTAGGTTGTTTTGCCATATCAGACCACCGTTGCGCAGAGGGATGCATTTACCCGGCTCGGAATAACCAGCGGGGAGGATTGCATCAGGATAAGACGCTGGGCTGGATCTTCTTTCACCCAGGATTTTGGCGCATAAGCCAGCGGACCGTAGTTGAAAGCCGGGTCCAGGATAACGCCAAATGCGCGGGTACCCATCAGATCGGCACCACTCATAATGACAGCGCCATCGGGGATCATAGGCTTCTCGACGTTGTCCAGCGGGTCAATAAACCAGTCGTTATATAACCAGAGGTCAAAGTTACCCCAGCGCCCTTTATAAATTGCGCCCTTCATTACCTGTGGGCCGGCGTTAATCTGGTTACCAAACGGGCTCAGCGCCGGGAATGTAATGGCGTTATCCTTGATGGTGGTATCCAGTCGGAATGCACGCCATGACTTATTCGTAAAGACCAGATCCGTGGCGACAGAGCCGGACTCTTTCAGGAAAGTAGTCTGCCAGATTTCAATGTCATCTGATGGCTGGGTATTGGTAGCGCCAGCTGCAACGGTCAGTGGCCATTTATCCGAGCCGCTAAGAGTGATGGTCAGATCCGAAGCACGCCCGAAATCCACCACCTGAGTTTCATAGCCCTCCCCGGCGACGGTTACGGTCCCAGACACCAGCGCACTCGCCGCCATCCATTCCAGACGACGGTTGATCATGTCAATCTGGTCAGTCATTTCAAACTGAAGGTTCAGCATTTCGCGCTCGGCAGCGGTATATTCCCCGCCAATACGCTCACCAATCTGGCGGCGGATAGGTTTGCGCAGGTCCGGCGCGCGCTTATCTTTGATGTATGCCGGTTTGAAGGTATTGGTCTGGTATTTACGGGATTCGACCAGCTTACCTTCCACCAGCGGGGAGACGAACGGCGCCATACGACGCAGGCCGACATCAACATCAATCGCCACTTCTTCAGTCTCGTAAGTCACGACATTCGGGAAGAAGCGATCGAGCAGCCAGTTCTGACTGGTTTTCAGGTTAGGAACAACCTGCACCAGCACGCTGGTATCAAAAATATTTTCCATATTCAGTCTCTTGATAGTGCCAGCCGCAGCTGGCAAAAAATTTAAACGAGCCAGCCCCTGCCGGTTAAAGCATTCGTCAGGAGAGCCGTGGGGGAAATCAGGAGGTGGTTACAGGTGCCTGGTCACTGTCTTTCAGGAAGATAGCCAGCGGTCGGAGCGCTTTTTTCAGGTCAGCGGTCGTCCAGGAGTTATCAAAAATAATTCGGTGCTGGTTGAATTCCCCCATCAGATACAGGCCGCCGTTCTGATCGGAAGACGATGCATCAACATCATCAACCAGAATAGCAACGGGTAACTGACTGCCATCTTCAGCCGTTTTCACACATTGCGTGTATTTCCCGCTGGCAGCCACCAGGCCCAGGACAGTACCACGCTTAAAGGCACCGCCCGTAATGATCCCGGTGTCAGTCACCAGCTGGAGCGTGCCAGCGACAAGCTGATCCGGAACAAACAGCGCGCTCTTCATGCCAGGCGCAAACGCATTCTGACCAAACTGATCCATTATTTCTCTCCTCTTGTGGAGTTGTAGAGGCCGGTCATTTTACTTACCAGCGCAGACTTTCCGGTCTCTTTCTGTCCGCTATCCGGATTAAGCCGGACCTGGTGGCTTTCCTGCATACGCTGATCGAGAGAGCGTTTACGGGATGGCTGAGATGCGGCTGCGGCCGGAGCCGAAGAGGCTAGGACATTAATTGCTGCCGCAGAACTCATCCCGGTATTGAAAGCCAGTGACGCGGCCAGTGAAGGATTCGCAGCTGCATGCTTACTGCCGAAAATACGGGCGCAGCGTTTACGCTCAGCAGCGCGTGCATTTTTTACCGCCTTACTCTCTTTGCGATCGTCGTCGCCGTCGTCTTCAGAATCATCATCTTCTGACGCATCCGGATCATCGCCGTCATCTTCAGCATCATCGTCGCGTTCGTCTTCTTCCGCGTCGTCGTCGCGCTCATCATCATCGGCATCATCTTCGCGCTCGTCCTTTTCCGCGCGACGGGCTTTCGCTTTTTTGGCTTTTTTATCCTCTTCTTCCTCAGAAGCGGAAGGGCCAAGACCAATGAGGTGAGCAAAACTAAACGTCTTTTTCTTTGCCATTTCAGGCTCCTGTTTTTTCAAGTAAGTTTTTGAACGCAGCGTCAGGAGGACACACCTCATCAGCCAGTCCAATTTCAACGCCATCAGCAGCCATAAAACAGGCGGCCTGGGTACTTTTTATAACCTTTGCGCTAATCCCCCGGTTTCTGGCAACAGTGTTCACAAACAATTCGCCCATGGTGTTAATGTCCTGCTGGATGGCGGCCAGCGCTTCATCTGACAACTCTCTCAGCGGCGAACCTTCAGCCTTGCGGGATCCATAGGTGATGATCGTAACTTTAAGACCGTCATCTTTAATCCGCTGCGTCCAGTCAAGGTGCATGGTGATCACACCCACAGAACCCACTCCGCCGGTGCGCGGAACAGAAATCCGGTCCGCTGCACTGGCAATGGCATACGCAGCGGAATAAGCGCTTTCCGTCAGAATGGCATGGATAGGCTTTTTCCCCCGGGAGCCGTAAATGACATCAACCAGATCGAAGCATCCAGCGACCTCGCCGCCGGGTGAGTCGATATCCAGGCAAATTCCCGAAATGTCGGGATCTTCCATCGCAGTAAGAAACGCCTGACGAATGCCGTCATACCCTGTCATTCCACTGTACGGACGCAGACTGCCCAGTTTTTGCACCAGCGTTCCGCATATCGGGATGACGGCGACACCCAGCACATTGTCATAACCCGGATCACTACGGGATTCACGTCCCCGGTTATCGTCATATCCGTACCAGTCATCCTCCATGGCAAGAGAAGATTCGATTTTACTGATACCAAATCGGTCCATTACGGATGCCATGATGACTTCGGCTTTACTCGGGTGCAGCGCCAGCGGGGTGTTAAATAATCGCTGGGCCAGATGGGGTAGATTCACTTTTCCTCCGGTTCGGTAATGGTCTGGCTCGCAAACTGGTCAGCCTGTGCCCAGCTCGGAAGCGGTAATCCGCGTTTAAGACATGACTCAATTTCTCTCTGGCGCTGATCAAGCACTTCTTCCCAGTCTTCACCGACGTTTTCACCCACCTCAATCTCGAGGGTGGAAAGTCCGGCATCCAGACCAAGAATGGCGCCTTTTTTCTCTGCAACCGGATCCACCCAGCCGCGCCCTGGCCCCATCCAGCGCGCGCGAGAATACGCGGCTCTGGCGTCAACAAAATCAGGTGCGCCTGCGGGCAGGGGTAAATCCTCATTGTCGTGAACTTCTTCAACAAAGGCGGTGAGAATGGGCTGAGCGAAGCCGGTAGAAAAATCGTCCCGGCGGCGAGTCAGTGTTTTCCATGCCTCCAGCAACGAGGAGCGTGCAGAACTGTAGTTAACGTCAGACCAGTCCTGGGTGACCTGCTGTGGGGACAACCCTGTTCCTGAAGAAAAATTACGGAGAACAGCAGATTCGAAGACTTCAAAATTGCTGTAGGGCCGCGCCGCGTTAACCGTCGTGATTTTCTCACCAGGATAAAGAATGGGCATTCGGGCACCATTCTGAAGTGTCAGACGCCGATCGTTATGGAACTCAACACGCCCGTCCTGATAAGTGCCTAACTCCGACTCGTCATAGGTCTCGCCCAGGGCAGACTGAACCATCGCAGGGTCATAGGGTGACTCAATGTAAGCGGCAAATATGGCATTAAGAATTGCTGCCTCAAGCTCACTCTGGTCATACTTCACCAGCATTTTCAGACGCTGAATAACCGGAGTCAGGATGCCGTTACCGCGGTGCTGCGCGCCACGCTCATGATCAAAATCGTGAACCACATGCGGGCGGCCCCAGTCAGTTTCACGCGGGATACGCTGCCACGTCATGGTTTTAGCCCCGCTCCACCAGTCACCGATATGGGCCTCCCTGATGTGGTAAGCAACCGGCGCACCGTCCGCATCAATTTCAACGCCACCACGGACATTTGGCATATCGAAATTCTGCTGAGGATTACTGAGGCGGTCAGGATCGACAATCTGTACCGTGGTGGCGTAACGCCCTCTTCCGGGACCAAGCCTGTCAGTTCTGTACTGGAGAATGGCCAGAGCATCCCCGTCAATAAGCTTATGACGAAATCCCAGGCGTAACATCTGCGACACGGTGAGTTTTCGTTCAACATCACAATACCGGCCAGGATCGTTACTCCAGGTCCGCCAGTGCCCGTCCAGTGCTTTTCCGTACTCTTCCGCCCAGGACGCATCAAACGCCTTGTTTCCGGTGATCATTCTGAGAACACGGTAATCGGGTTTCATGATGGGGCGGAAGTTGGCACCAACCGCATTATCCAGCAGACGTGTGACCGCACCGTTTGCCCAGCCGTCATTACGGACCAGATCGCGTGCGCGGGACACGATGCGATCCCGGTAAATGTTAATTTCATTGTCCGGGGACCACAGCGCGGGTTGCCAGTTCGCCAGTTGATCGCTGAAAGAGTCAGCTGCGTCATAAGGTACGCGGCTCCCCCCCACCAGCATAGAGGGACGCTGCTGTCGCAACGGCTGCCCATCAGAGCCCAGTATCTGTACTTTATTCATCAGAATCTAAACCTCGCTGGTTTCCGGGGACGAGAGATAATCCCCAGTTGCGCCTGCAGAAGTTGAATCAGGGCCAGCAGATCAGCCAGGGTGCTTTGCTGATAGGACACTGATCGCGTCCCGTCTCCCTGCGTATAGGAAAACGAAACACCGTGGCTCCCGGTTGCTAAATCAATGTACGCCTGCTGAGCTTTCGCAAGCGCATCCCTGAGCTGATCGTCAGTCATTGCGCCGGCAAGCAGGCTGGTGTTCCGGTTGAACATGATTTTCCTTATTTCGGCAGGAGTTGCGATATTCGCTTACGTTTGACCGGCGCTGGTTCTTCAATAACCGCACCCGGCAGCTCGTAATTGATTTTTTCTTCCTGTCCAACTGGCGCTGGCAGGAACTTATCCGGATCGGCTTCGAGGTTGGCGGCCCGGACGTTGAGTTTTAACCCCATATGTTTGAGACCGCACAGCGCGGCATAGCTGTAAACGAGGCAGTCAAGCGCTTCGTTAGCTCGTCCTGGTATTGCTTCCCAGATACTGTACCGCTGCCCGGAAATGACTTTGTAAACCAGTCGCTCCGCCAGCAGCTGATTGAAGTACCCGAGATCGCGATCGTCAGGAAAATGCATATAACCCGCAGCGGCGGCGCCAGGTTTGGGTGGCTCAAGATGCAGGCGACCGCGTATCACGTCTTTCGCTGAGTTAACCCCCAGAATGACAGGGCGGAAACTGGCTTTGCTTTTCGATGATGGTCGTTTGGTCGGCCAGACAGGATTGCGTTTACCTCCCTGTGCAGACTCCCCCTTAATTGCCCAGACACGACGGCCAAGACGCTCTTTGGCGAATTCGTATACCTTCTGCGTATGGTGGCCACCGGAGTCCATGCACGTTGCCATGATATTCAGGCCGCGCCCGTCACCACGTCGCCAGATCTGTTTCAGGTATGCATCCAGTCGCTTCCAGGGTTCTTCCGTCTCAAGGTCACCATAAATAACGTCATGCGCGACCGACCACGATTCTTCATCTCTCCCCCAGCCGGTGATCGTAATTTCGAAGCGATCGTCCTGGGTATCAACTCCAGCTGTTAACAATGCCACCCCGTCCGGAACGACGGCCGGAAATATTTCCCGGCGCGCCAGCAGAACATCAACAGGGAGCTGTTTCCCATGATTAGGTCGGTGCGGAAGCCCCATCTGGGTATTCCACCACGCCTGTTCCTTATCCGGATCGCCCTTCGCATCGATATATTTTTTCGCAATATCCGACGGCTTATCTTTTTGCCAGGGGCTGAAAAGCTTGGATGCCTGGTACCCCGCGTGGTGGTTATCGACTGCCTCCTTTCCACAGGAGGGGCAGATTGCGCGATAGACCGCATGCCGTTCCGACTCTGACCATTGCCAGACCTTTTCAACGCTGCCCTCGTCTGCCGCCCGCCAGGCAAGGTCATAATCCATCAGCGGTGAGTGCCGCTCCCCGCAGCACTCAAATGGGCGCGTCTGATGCCATCGAATAGTGTGCAGAGCTCTGAGGCGCTGTCCTTCGGACCAGCCACTACCACAGCATTCGCAATAGAGCATCGCCGATTTAGTCAGGTGTTTATCTCCCTCTTTCGGCCACTGAACGTGTTTGAAAAAGTCGGGGAACTGGCGGTGGCCACAGTGCGGGCAAACCACAGATGCCCGGCGCTGATCGGAGTCGGCGTAGCTGTCAGCAATGCGGCTCTCATCCTCCACCGTCGGCGAACAGGCGCGTACAGACAGCCAGGTCAGGCCAAATGTCGCTGTACGCTCTTCGGCCAGCGCAATTGGATCGCCTTCGCGGGTTATCGGGTACTTGTCCACTTCATCCGCCAGCAGGACACGAATCGGACGACGCGCAAGGTTATCAGGGCTACCAGCACCCGCCAGCGCCAGAAATCCGCCAGTGAATGCCTTGTAAAGAATGGTTTCTTTCGAGCTTTTCTGTTTCGAATCACCGATGATTTTACGCAGTACCGGCGTCACCCTTACCAGCGGGCTAATACGCTCTTTCGAAAACTGTTCAGCGGCTTCTTCTTTCGGCTGCAGCAGCAGTATCGGACAAGGATCGAGGTGGGCAAAATAGCCAAAAAGGTTTTCCAGCAGTGCTGTCTTCATCAACTGGGTACAGCACATTACAGTGATGATATGAACCCCGGACTCCGTCGCGGCAAGCATCGGTCCGCGGGCAATTTCTACCGTCGATGTTTCCCAGTTTCCCGAAGTGCTCCCAGCCTCTTTTGCCAGCTTACGATAGTCATCTGCCCACTGCGGCACACTGATACGCGGCGGGGGTGTCCAGCCTTTGCGGACGCTTAATTCAAGACGCTCAATCTTCTGCCGGGTTAAACTCTGGCTCTCCGAGGACTGAGATGTGTTTGTGGACATGTTCAATCAGCACCTCTGTCATCCTGTCCGCCGGTACATCCAGATCAGCAGCCATTAGCGGCGCCACCCTGGACGGCCAGTTAAGCCAGGCATCACGCTGTTGGCGAAAGGCGTTGAATAAAACCTCCTCGGCTGCTGTCAGCTCAATAAGCTGGCCGCTGTCTTTTTCATACTGCAGCTTTGCCTGCAGGGCCATGTAATTCTCGCGGATACGTCCCGCTTCCTCTCTCGAAAGATCTGCCCCTTCAGTGAGCATTATCTGGCGGACAGTTTTATTGATTTCATCACCGTCATCATCGTTATCGCTAACGACGGGAGTTTTCTTTTTCTTCGCGTTCGAGGCGCGCGGGTCTTTGCCATCGCGGTTTTTCTTCAATGCCGCATCGCTGGCCTCTACGTCAATCAGGTCTCCGTCCATCACAATGAAGCGCCCGGCTTTAATCCACCGACCAATTGTTTTGCGATCCACACCTGAATGTTGTGCGTACTGACTCTGGTTCATCGTGGTCATGGGACATCACCTGGGACATTTTCTGGGGTGGGACATTCGCCTGGGACATTTTTGCCATGTCCCACCAGAATGTCCCACTGGAATAAACTGGAATAGCCAGAGCTGGCGAGGTGTCCGTAATGATCGCCAGAGGTGGGACATGGGACACAAATCTGAAAGTTGTAGCTAGGAAAACACCGCGGCGCGCAATGCCCGTGCCTTACAAAAGGCTCAGGAAGGACCCAAAACCCCTGGGGGCTATCTGGCCGAGCTGATCGCCTCAGCAATCGCCTGGTGCAGCGCTGAGGGTAACAATGCGTTGACCATGGTGTTTGCCCTGTCCATATAGCCGAGCGTTGGTTTGACTGGAAGCGCGTCTCCAAACCGAATGAGCAATTTTGGTGCAGGTTGCTTAATCTTGTCTCTGCGCGTGCCGTTCGGAGAACGTTTTGCCCGTTTCTTCCCTTTTTTGATTTTCGGCTTTTTTCTCTGCCACACGGCATTCACGCCACCAACGTCACCAATAAATACGTTTGGCTTTGCTTTGAGCTGAGAGAGCTTATTACGCGGCAGGTTGCCGTATTTATTAAGCTTTATGTCTTTCGGATTAAGCAAAGCACCACCATTAAGCTTGTGCGCTCCGCCGAACTCGAAGGGTTCAAGGTAGCCAGCAGCAGTATCACGAACAAACACCTTCGCACGAAGGCTGTTTTTCCTGGCACCAACTGACCCTACCGATTTAACTGTAAAAGGTGTTGGATTATCCAGATTCCGCTCAAATGCTGTTTTTTGGGCCGCTTCTATCTGGCGAACCACTTTAGTCATAGCCTGGGCAGTCGCAAACGGTATTTGCTTCTGCAGCTGTCTTAACTGACTGGAAAGGTCCTTAAGCGTTGCCATATCATTGACCTCCTAGTTACAGTAATTAAGATCAGTTTGCTCATAAAGTTGACAATAAAAAACCGCCCGTAGGCGGTTAGTCGAACATTTTATCAAGTTGCTTAGCAAGAGCTCGGTTAAACAGCTCCTTCGAAACTGTCATCAGCGTGCCCATACTGGCATCTTTGAATCCGGTTTTTAATGTTGCCCAAACCTCTTTGTTACGGAGAGCATCCAAGAAGTCATGCCCCATCGCGGTCAATCGCAAGGGCATTACAGCCCAGTGAGTCATTCCGTCTAAAGACTGAATAGCACCAAAGCCGGGCTCTCCATCACTCCTGATAATCAGCCCTCTATCCTCAAGCAAACGCATATGAAACACAAATGTGTCAGTTTCACAATTGAACCCTAAATCATTTAATCGAATAATATCGGTATCAGGTGAATCCGATGCCTCGAAAGCCTCGAGCAAACCTTTAAGGTATTCTTGATCTATTTGCATAACCCCTCCGTATGTAAAAGGTTAATTTAACATCAATTTAAGCACTGCTCTTTGATGTATTCCTGCAAATATCCAACCTGTTTCGTCACTGTGACGATTCGCTCTCTGAGGGTGAAATAATCCCGTTCAGCGGAGTCAGTAAGTCGGGGGCCGGTAACATCGCCCAGGCCGCCGGTGCTGGTCGCTCCGTTCGCGGGACATCTGGCGTTGACGTGCAGCCCACACTTGCCAGTGCGAACACAACGCTGCAAATCATCAAGCTGCTTTTTAGCATCAGCTAAGTCCTTCGTGTATTTGGCATCCAGCACCGCTGCATCACGCTGGCGGATCTGCATGTCTTTGATGGTGGCGTTCGCCTGGTTAAGATTCTTAATGGCTTTATCGCGCTGGTCTTTGTAGGTGATGGCGTTGCCGCGGTAGTGGTTCACGAGGAGCGCCAGCACGCCGATTAACGCCACCACAATCAGTTGCAGCCAGTAACGCCTTAGCAGCGCGGTAATCACGACAGGAACAGAGCGCGCTCCGCCTCACGCCGACGGGTCAGCCCGTTCAGGACTTTGCCACCAGCTTTATTCCAGCGCAGGAACTCATCGGCAGCGCCAGCGTAATCACCGGCGTTGAGTTTTCGCAGAAGGGTCGATGTCGACAGTGACCGGGCGCCGAGGTTGTAAGTGAACGACACCAGAGCATCGAATTGCCCCTGAGTCAGGTCAACTTTGACCAGGCGGGACACGTCGTTTTCATAGCTGACCAGCCCGGTCTTCAGCAGGCGTTCTGCAGTTTCCTGCTTAATCATCATCCCGGCTCGGATCGGTTTGCCGTCGACAGGCTTGGTCCAGCCATAGCCGATCGTCCACACTCCGACGCTGTCCTGATACGCGGTGAGCTTGCAGCCTTCGAACTGCTTGATCAGGGCAATGCCTTTATCACTGATTTGCATTCTTCATCCCCGTCAGTCGTTCCCAGAAGTACGTCAGTGCCACGGAGCCCATCGCCCCGCTGATACCAGACGTAACCAGAATCATGTAAAGGCTCAGCCCACTTTCAACGCTGATCAGTCCACCAATGAGACCGGTAAAGCCGGACACTGCAATTTGTGCCAGCGCGTTGATCCAGCTCCAGGTGGCTTTGTTCTGCTTAACGTCAATAAGGTATCGGACCAAGCCGCCCCAGCATGACAGAGCAAGGACAATCAGCCATGACACTCCGGCAATGCTTTCTTTATCTTGCATACGTTTAGCCATATCACCTCCGAAAGAACGGGGTGCTGTTTGTAGTAAGGGATCAGGCCCTCGGGACGATTTAACAAGAAGGCATGTCGATGATGGTTCCCGTGAGCCTGAAATAGAAAGCCCCAGCAAATGCCTAGGCTAAATGAGGTGCCAGATCATATATCTGGCCGTATAACCTTGCGTTTGGTATTATTAAATCGCCAAAAGTAACCCTTCAAACACAAGGATTTAAAATGACAAAAAGGAAGTACCGATTTTATCATGCGGACAGGGGTAACTTGCTGAACCCTGACATGACAATAATCCCTGTAAATGGCCTCTCTTCATTTGGAAAGCATTATCTCTCCCGGATAAATAGTGGAAATATGAGCGACGTGCTAGACGAAAATGTACAAAGAGAGATGCTGTATGAAAATGTGCGGATGGAAAATTTCCCATCCCGCCCAAGCCGATTCTCGTGCCTTTTTGGTGCGAACTCCATTCCTGAAGCGGAAAGCTTCGCCAGAAAGATAATCCCGCAACCGACCACCCCAATTAATATTTATGAAGTTTTTACTGAAAATTTTGTGATTCTCGATATGAATTGGATGGATTACATAACAACAGATTTCGGTAGTAGGGTTGAATATGCCCGGCAGTACTGGTATTCATCAATTACCCAGCACGCCCCACTTACCGGCGATAGGATGATACCAACCCTGGAAGTCCTGCTGCCGCTTCCCGTGGAAGTAGGCAAGCAAGTCAGTACTGTCGCTTTTGATTAATCTGACAGTTCTGCTCAGGGAAATGGGCCAAAGGTTTATGTAAAGTCCAAAGCACTTCGGAAAGGATAGCTTTATATAGCTCACCATCATTTGCATGATAGCGAAACCTTTCAGAAGGTGAGATTTCGAAAAGTACCTTTCCCTCATCTGAAACAATTCGGACTTTCATCTTTCCTCCAAATTAGAAGCTACTGATTCAGTTATTACTTACTCCAGATACGACAAAGCCCCACCATTTCTGGCAGGGCTAGATTATTAAGCTGTGTGTCGAAGTGACCACTCTTAACACGTTAAACTAAAAAATGCGGACCGCACTAGCATTTTTTTAATTATTTTTGCCTACTAACGACTGCATCCATCTCAAGGCGAACATCCAGCATTGACAGACACCCCTCAATAAACCCTTCAGCAAGCAGCATTTCTATGCGTATCTGCTTTTCGCTTTTCTTCCGGTGCTTCGCCTTCTGCCGTTTTGAATACCGTAGAATATAATGCCCAACCAACAAATGATTGTCTGCGGCCGAAATAAAAAAGCCCGAGACAAGCGGGCAATATGGGGGTAAGGCAATGCCGGCTCGTTGGCCGAAGGGTCCCAGGCAGTGGGTTCTGTGTGCGGCGTACCGCAAATAAAAAAGCCCCGCACGATGGCGAGGCTTGGCATTCATTCATGTCACACACAACAACGGCAACATATACGATTTATTCTGCTCATTTGTTCATTGAAAAGCAAGCTCGTTATGAGGATTTTTTTGCAATTTTCCTCACATTTTCGCGATTGTTAAACGCATTTTGCAGCGGTTGGTACAAGCAGAACAGTGAGGCATTGATGATTTGCTTCACCTCTCTACGGATTGTCGAGATGCTTGGGTGTTTATACTGATTTCCGCCACGCGTCTTCATCAGGCGAGGCTTACTTACTGTATGCTGCCATGATGCAATTCGGATCTCGCTGGAGTTACAAACGTAGTAGGCGAAGACAACCCGCCAGGCATTTTCATCCACATTCTTCAGATAGTGACGAATGACAGCATCAATGAGCATCCCGTCATCATCACTACATACCGGTCGTGATGCTTGCTGGGGCTCAACGGTAGCCATGAATCTGGCAATCATGTTGATCATCGCTTTATCAATCTTGCCGGTCTGGCACCATGCGCCCCACAACTGGAGCCACTGGTCTACCCATTGATGCTGGTCGTTGGTTAATTCCAGTTTCATTATGCGGCTTCCTTCTGTGGCTGGTTGGTTTTGGTCTGGCTGTGCTTTGCTACTGGCGGCAGGCTGGCGCGCTTAACGCTTTCTGCCTGGTACTTTTCGAAATCAGCTCTGGTCATGATTCCACCACTCCCGTGCTGACTTTCTGTATTCAGGGTTTTCTGTCTGACAGATAATTTCCGCTCGATCGCCGCTTATCAGCTCACGAGCTTTCGCATACAGCCTTTCTCTTTTAGAAAGCTGCGTCGTTTCATACCAGGTGCTGGCAACGAACTTTCTCGCTTCAACTGGAGTGAATGCCTTCATGCTGCCTCCCGCTGTTTTAGTGCGCGAAGATCTGCCCTGGCTTTGGCGCGGATGCCATCGAGCTCTTCTCGGGTGTATCGGTGGGTTTCGTTGTTGGATTCCAGCGCCAGCACGCGCTCTTCTCCGATCAGTTCGACCAGAGCGGCACGGTACGCCTCAATGTTCCCGGACTTGTGAACGTTGCAGGCGGAGCACTGGAGCCAGATATTGTCCGGATTAAAGCGAAGCTGTGGTGCGGCTGCCGTAGTCCGATAATGGCCAGCATGCCAGGCGAACGCCGTTTTAGTTCCGCAGGAAATACAGCCCCGCCCCTCCGCCAACTCCGTCTCGCGGCAAATGTCATTTACGGCACGCTGCGTCAGGTCAATCCAGTGCTTCAGCGGCTTAACTGCAGCTTTACGCTGGCGCCAGGCTGCACGTTCTTTCTTCTCAGTGGCGCGCTGCTTGGCAGACTCTTTGCGTTGTGCAGCCTCCCGGGCTTTTCTGGTCTGCTCTTTCCCGACGGCGCTGGCGCACTCATAACCGCAGACGGTCTGCGTGTCGCGTACTGGATTGAACCACTGGCGGCATTCCTTGTTGGCGCACTTCCGGCGCGGTAACTTAGCCATAATCACCCCCAGACCTTTTGTCGAAAGGTTCTTGGTGTACGCGCCGGATGCTCGCATTCAGGCAATTTTGCGCTGATAGTCCAGGTGATGTTGTCGCGATTCAGGCTACGTTCTACCGTGGCGCCACGACGACGGTAACTGGCCACCAGCTCGTCGGCCTGATCGGTTGTGCATTCGTGATGGTGGAACCAGGAATATTTCATCGCCATCACCCCGCAAAGCTCATGAGCTGCGATGCGGCGTTTTCCGCTTCACGCTGGTCCTTGAATGCCCGGGACAATACCCAGCGCCACAGAACATCGAGCGCGGCTTTGTACAGCTGCTGGAACTCGGTTTCGTCCATGTTGGCAAAGGCAATGCTGCGGGGGTGTTTGCGAAGGGTGCCGTCGGGAAGCTGTATGGCGTCGTAGTGGCCAGACTCGATGATCACCCATGCACGATATGCGTCATAGGATTTGCAGATGCTGATACTACCGGCGCGCTTATCGGCGATACGGTCCAGATACTGCTCGGCAGCATCCAGCAGTGCGCCTTCGTTTCCACCAAATGCCGCGAGGAATTTAGCGTACCCGGTCACCAATTTACGTTCATTGGAAGAAATCGCCCCACCGGTGGGTTCCCAGTATTCAAACCCGAGATTCAGGAGCGCAAAGAAACGGCGATGGAATGCTGGATTCCTCACCTGACGAAATTCGGCTACCAATACGGCACCAAGTTTGATTTTTGATTGCAGAATATCGCTGGTCTCCGGCGTAGCGGGGATCAGAATTCCTGAGGACTGCTTAATGAGTTGTAGTTCGTGCGCCATGGTTTCTCTCCGTGGCGCAGTAGGTTACGGTTGTTCAGACCGTTGATTTCATATTATCAGAAGGTGGTGTTACCCGGTAGCCGAGACGGCGGATAAATTGCATAAAACCATTAGGAGTAAAGACCTCTTCATCATCCAGCAAAGGCCGCATAGAAACCATGCCATTGACGCGATAAATTAGATGCCTGCCCGATGAAGGAAAGCTAAACACCACGCAGCCGTCAGACCTTCTTACAATGTCATACCAGTTGTCTTCTGACGTTTGCAAAGCTGAATCACTCACATTTATGTTCTCCCTTCGAGCGACTAACAGACGCGATTAAAGATTGTCGGCAGCAGCATCAGAGGGTTACGCAAATTGCGGTATTCTGAAAAATGCGCGCCAGCCTTAAGCGCAATTCTAATAAAACCAGTCGTCAGCGCTTTCCCAGGTATCCTGGAGGATTGATTCAATTTTCTTTTTATCGTCCTTGTCACCACCAAAAACACTTAACCCATCGGACCCAGCACGGCGGATTGTGAGCCTGCAATTGTCATAGTGATCATTCAGGCGCTTAAGCAGTTCTTTCTCCAGTGCTGGTACTGCGCCTTTAGGAAGTTCTTTCATGCGATCAATGGTTAATTCAACTTTCATAATAGCCTCCATTGCATGTACTGTGTTTTTATACAGTATACCTATGCACGGAAATGATCAACGTTTTAAGAGCACAAATTGTTAATTTTCTGTCAGTATTAAAAAAAGAAAACCCGCCGTAGCGGGTTGAATTAGCAATGTTTTATTACGCCGCTATTTGTTTCTGCTGACAAAGCTCCGGCAAATTAGCACGCACCAGCGCCTCAGCGAGCGCTGGAGGCACAGCGTTACCACAGCGCGCTACCAGAAAGAAAAAACCCGCATATAGCGGGTTTATTACAAGCTTTGAGTCAAACCAGTTGAAGTAGATTTCTTGGATTTGACAGTGGGCGGTTTACCGAGAATAACTCCCTAACCAACTCCTGGCTTAAACCAGTTTTCATGAGAATGCTCATCCATGTTGCATCATCCAGCATTTCAATCGCCTCAGCTAACATACTCGGTTCTTCCGGGCGAATAAATTCATCTCCTGGTTCAACTTTCGTATATCCTTTAGAGTTCAAATGCATATAACCTGTTCTTGCCTGCTCCTGCGTCAGCAGGCCTAGAGTTGTTGCTCGGTAAATGCACATTTTAAGACTAATCTTCCACCGAAGCTTAAACTCAACTAGGGCGTTCCAATCGAACTGTCTTCCTCGTATACGGGGAAACTCTTTAATAAAGGACAATCGAGGAACTAGCAACGCGCTTGAAAAACGATCCGCTTGCGATTCAGTCACTTTATCTCCTGTGGTTATACCTTCGTGCATAACCAAGTGCCCCAATTCGTGACCTAAATCTGATCGGAATCTGCATATACTCTTTTTGACGTTATTTCGGATGATTACTGGCCTGTTGTTATGAACAGTAAAAGCATCTACGCGGTCATCCACTCCTGTCACATGAGCAACAATAACCCCCAAACTCTCAGCCAGTTTGACCATTGAGGATATAGGTCCCAGCCCTAAGTTCCATGCTCTTCTGCAGTCTTCCGCTACACGTTCAATATCATTTGGAGTCAGCAATTCAGCACCGGGGTGCTCAGGTATGAAAACATCAGGAAACTCGATTTCTCCCTCAACGGCAGAGATTATAATGTTAAGAATCTCCGCCCTTGCCAGAACACTATTGGTTAATGTTTGGGTTCTCGATTTTTTACTCCGAAAATGGCAAACATCGCTTTCTAAAGCATATTTTCGTTCAGTAAATAGGAAATCAGATTTAATCATCAGCGCAGATGAGATTAATTCTAACAACTGTTCTGATGGTTTAAACCCTTTTTCCAATTTGCTAACGAATTGTTTTGTTTTACCAATTTTCTCCGCTAACTCTTCGCAGGAGAGCCCAACAGCCATTCTGGCTAATTTGAGCTTATCCCCACGATACTCAGCAAAGTCATTCACTTGATGTTCCATTACTGCTCACATCCAAATCTTGATCTTTTTTACGGCGGCGAAGAGAGGCTTTGCCAATCTCAGCTTCATCCGGAAGAGTGTTGGTATCAAGAGACATAAGCGGCGCTGAAGCAGTAGATTGGTGTGAAACCATACTGATCTGGGCACCATATGCGTTAAACCCAACTAAAGCCACTTCCCAGCGAGGCAATGTTGATTCCAGCTCGCCATCTTCTTCATCGGATAAAAATGGTTCGGCGATGATCCGCCATGTAATATCTTGCTCGGCTTCAGTTTCACCGAACAATGAAAGTTGCTCATGCTCCACCCTATTTCGAAGAAGGCGATGCTTCTTCTTCGGGTTATTAATGCAATCTTTGGAGAACTGCAGCGGCACTTTATTTAACGCAACCACATAATCCAGTCCCTTCGAAACCATTTCCAGACCCGGCAGTGTCCCTTCACTTTGAATCAAATGATTTCTGACCCAATCATAAGCCCTTACACCTTCGGACCAGTTACTGTCCAGTGTGTGTTTGTGGTAGTACAATTGCTCGAGTACATTAGCAATTTCCGCTAACAACTGACGAACATTGCTTTCAGCAAGGTAAGGCTGAAATTCCCAACAAGGTGCTAACTGGTTGTCGCTCATTTCAAGTTTCGCTTTTTTTGGAATTCGTAAACCATATATTTTCGCATTTTCTCGATTTTGTCAACCAAGCAACCAAAATCATTTACCGAAAATGATGATTAGAAAGATCCCGCTCATGTCGCATGAGTTGATTGCTAAGCAACCAAATACAAGCCTGACTGAGCTAGGCAACCATAGACTTGGTAATGCTACCTTTCAGACATAAAAAACCTCTAACTTAGAGGCTTTTATTCGTTTGCTATTGGAGTTAAACACTTAGCCGTTGATGTCGCCGTGTTCAATCATACCGAACCATTCAAATTGCCCAATCGAACGTAGCGCGCACTGTCTAATTTTTTCTGCCTCCTCCGAATACTCATTAAACCCGGGAATAAATTCAAAATTACAGCAGCAAGAGCCTGAATCATAGAAGACACTTTCAATACATTTTACAAGCCCAACTGAAGCTACATAGTAAGAAAAACGTAGCATTTGAGACAGTTCCATCGCAACTCCATGCCTACTGGTAAGCGGGATCCCGAAAGCCTCAATTCCATATTCATTCATTTGGCCTTTTTCAGGCATTATGTAAGACATAAGGACTCCTTATTATGTTCATAATGAATTAGGGTTCAATTATCCATAAGAGTCTACTTGATGTGCAGACGCGGCTCACCATCTTTCGGCTCAGGCCATTCGCGCTGTTTGTTAACCGCCAACTTTTCTACCATCGCCAGGGTAATCTGCTCATCACTGATACCGGCACGACGTTGCGCATCCCATAACAGGAATTGCATGTCAGCCCATTCGGTAAGGTCACTTGGTTCAGCTGCCGCCTCGAGCGCTTCTTTGGAAAGGTGCTTCAGCGGACCAACTGGACCGACATCGCCGAAAGTAGCCTGTGACCATGTAGCATGCTCACGGCGTACTTGCTCACGGGCCATCGACTCCAGAACTCCATCAATCACCTTCACAGCATCAGCCATTGCGTAGCCGAGATTACCGCCGTCGCTTTGTGCTGCTGCGTTGCTGAGTATTTCGCGTATCTGGTGCAGGCGATCGAGTGATACATGACCGTGCGCCGGGTGGTTAGTTGTCATGGGTTAGTCCGTCCAGTAAGTAAGTTCTTCCGCCAGGCGGTCATCTGCTTCGGCTTGGTTAGGGATATCAGCATCGGTTTCTATGCTGGCTCCGGCAAAATCACGAGCACAAGCTTTGCGGTGTTTACGATTGCCCATGCCCCATTCTGGATTTTTAAGCTCTTTGTTCCATGCCCGTAGCATGAGTTTCATTGGTGACTTTGACATCTCATTCCCCCTTCACGCCAATGCCAGCGGCGCGGTCAATGCGTTCAATTTCTGCCAGAATAAGAGCGCCAGCTTTTACCAAGTCGCAGCGTGCTCCTGATTGCTTCCACCAATCAGGCGACCACGGCCAATGTGCTGGAGTGGAGAAACCTTGGTTGTGCGCATGAATTGCGTAACAAGCCGCTGCATCTGCTAATTCGCTATTTTGATATGCGTTGTCATGTTCAGGAGTCCATCCTTCAACCGACTGTTGCCGCTGACGTTCGGCTACCACATCCAGAATTGCTGGATTGAATGAACGCGCCTCCAGTTCTGCTATGCGCTTCTCTGCGGCTTCCAGCTCATCCAGCAGTGCCAGCACGGTGGCGGGGTTGGCTGCGGCGATAAATGCAGCATCACGCGCTTCGTTTTCACTGAATACCATGGCTATTTGCTCATGGTTCACGCCGTCAGTGGAGTAAATCTCATCGTCGAACTCAACAGCCCACCGGCCTTTCGTCGCCTTCTCCGCTGCTTCCCGTAATCCACGTTTGTCGATGTTGCTCATTGGGCGGCCTCCTCCATGGCTGGGTCTGCTGGTAAAGTCATGTGCGGCACTTCAATCAGTTCTGCCCGAGCATCAGCCGTGTTAAGCGCCATTAATGCGACGATCCGCTTCTGCTCAGCATCCATTCGTAACGCTACTGTCTTGCCGTTCATATTGAAGAACACCGCAACGTTTTTGATATCTTCGATTTTCATACCCCTACCCTCCCCCAAACCATCAATACCCTTCTCATCGCCGCGCTGTTGCGGCACTCCTGGCAGATCACGTTTGTGTCCGTCCGCTGAATTAACTTCGACTTACCCTGCTTCATGCCAGGTATCGTGTCAGGGGCGAAGCGCATTCCGTAGCTGGTCAGGCTGTAAAGGCGCTGGCCGTATTTTCCTTCGCAGCGGATCAGGCCGTCTGCCAGCAGCGTGCTCACCGTTCCGGATATCTTTTTGGTGTCCATGCCGATAAGCCCTGCCAGTTTGGCGTTGTTCAACCCTGGGTTGTTGCGCAGGGCTGCCAGCACCTGCTCACGGATTGTTATGTTCATGTCACACCATCCCGTTCGACTTGTTGCGGTTGTACTTGGCCAGCAGCAGCTGGATCGGCGTCGGCCCTTGCTCGGCAGCTGGTGCGGCAATAGCCCGGCGTACCGGCGGCACTGACTTACCCTCGGTGACGCGCCTTTCCCACATGTCCAGCAGATCGCCTGCCTCGCGTGCCAGTTCACCATGCGTTAACTGGCGCTCGGTGCTGCGGTGGCGCAATTCTACGCAAATGTGGTACATGACCGGCTGCGACCATGGAAATTGCTCGCTGGAGATGAATTCGAACGAGCGGTTACGCCAGTCCCAGTATTCGGCGATCACCTGGTCAACGTTGACGCCCAGCGCGCCGCCGCTCTGCTTGCACCAGGCGACGAACTGGCCCGGCGACGGCAGGAATGGGCGCTCCTGGCGGCGGGCAATGCGCATGCCGGCATCGACCTGAGCCATGGTGTGGATCCCGTTCTCCTGAAACGCCAGCAGCCACTGACGGCGGAATTCGTTCAGGTCTTCCTGGGTGCGGAAGTTCGCCATGCTGGCCGGGAACGCGGCGCGCAGCTCGTTGAACAGCTTGTTGAATACCTGCGCCACCTGCTCGACCGGCGCGCACTCCTGGTACTGCTCTGGCAGGTTATGGGCCATGCGGCTCATCTGCTCGCGGTCGTGGTTACGCATCTGCTCTGCAAGAGATTTCATCGGATCACCCCATAGGCCCAGTCAGTGTTGTTGAAGTCCAGATCTGGCTTGACAGCGCGCTGCTCACCTCCGGCGTTACGCTGCATTGTCAGCTTGTCCCACTGCTTACGCAGGCTTTCGGGACTCAGGATGTTGGTCTGCCAGAAGTGGTGTTTGCTAGCCCAGTCATACAGCGCGCAGATGTCCTGGTGCGACCGGTTGTCTATCTGGCGCATCAGGCGAACAGTGTTAGACCAGGAGGTCATGTCCGGGGCTTTGCAGGTTGGGTTAATCAGCTTCACCCTGGAGGAAATCCACTTAGCTGTCTCGAGGTCTTCAGCAGAGCCCCACTTCGCACCGGATGGTGTGTAGACCGCAGCTTCAGGATGAGTTGATAAAAATTTCTTCAGACGTGCGTCAGAGGATTCGTCAGAATTCTCGGACGAAGATCTTTTAATACTGTTCTTGTTCTTGTATTGGGTGTCTACCGTTTTCGGGAAGGTTATTCCTGATTTCGGGAAGGATTTTCCCGTTTTCGGGAATTTTCTTCCCGTTTCCGGTTTGTCTAAAATCCATGCTGAAAGGTCAGTGTTTACACCGACGATTTTCATCATGCCCTGCTTCTGTGAAAAGATGATTTTGCGTTCTGCGAGAGACTTAAGCGCGTCCGATACATGCGTATCGCTCAGGCCCGTAAGCTCGGCAATAACCGTATTTGTCACGCGGTCCTGTTTCTTGTTCCAGCCGTAGGTAAGCCAGATCACCGCCTCAAAACATTGCCATTCCCGGCCTGACAGTCTCAGGCGAGGCTTAAGCTGTTGGATCTCGTTAGCGACCTTGGTATACCCGTTCGACAGGTCGGCCATACGACCTCCCGGTTGTTCGGTTTTATTTGGGAAATTGATTATTTCAGCGGTGTTTGACATACTGTTCTCCGCAATTACGCACTGTTTTTGCACCTGAAAGCCGTTGGTGTTCGAGCACCGCGGCTTTCGCCATTTTTGAACCGGTCATATAGCCCCCAGCATAATCTGCACCATTTCCATCAACGGACCGGTTAACCCAGGGTCAACGCGATACATCTCCACGATCCCCTCGCTCAACTCTTTCAGCTTCTGATGACGTGGCGCATCCATTGCGACAGCAATCTTCGCTTCGCTGGTTTCCTTCTCCAGCCTTGCCAGACGAGCCATTACGTTGTCTTCTGGTAGCAGACGATTGCGGTATTCAATCGGCAGGACAGCGAGGATTGCCGGCGTCAGCTGGCGGACGTTCTCGCGGTACCGTTCGCTGTTGAAATGGTTATCCAGGAAGCGGAACAGCTTCTGCCGGGCACGGCTGTGATCTGCCGGAAAGTCGATACCTTCGCCACCTATCCGGTGCCACTCTTCAACGATCAGGGCCGTTACAACGTCCTGCCCGGCTACTGCTGACCAGGCGCGAACAGCATCACGGAGGGCACCACAACTGACGCCCGGTTTTGGTTGAGCGCGATTTATCAGCGCTGCTGAAATGAACCCGTTACTCTGTTGATACGTAAGTGATTGCATAGTTACATTCCTTACTTTGGTAAACCGTCACTTGGGTTTGGATAGAGATCAGGGCGCAGCTCGTGTGGAGTTACGCCGGTAGCCGCGTAGATTTGAAGGACCCGATCAGCAGGCACCATGCCCTGGTACCGGTTTTTCCAGCGGCTGACCGACATCGGCTTGATGCCCAGCATGGTTGCGAGATTTGTTGCAGTGCCAGCGGACTTAATGGCTTTCGTTAACCCGTTCATCGTTGTCTCCGATTTGAATACAATCAAATTAAGCCTGAGACTTAATTTATTGTCAAGCCTGAGGCGAATTTTCAAGTTTAAGCAAAAGGCTTATTCTTCTAACCATGAAAGAGAAAACCGTACTTAATCCGATACTTGTCGAACGCCTTTCAGAGCTGAACGGGCGCGGTATGACCAAATCCGATATGGCCAGGGTTGCTGGGGTAACCCCGCAGTCTGTGAACGGCTGGTTTAAAAAAGGCGTGATCAGCAAGAAATCAGCTCTCGCTGTCGCTGACGCAGCTGGCGTGTCTGTGCCTTGGTTACTCGGTGAGGATGTCGGCGAGAAGGACGGACTTAAGCCGGACGAACAGCGCCTGCTTGAGCTCTACCGCCAGCTGCCAGAAGAAGAGCAACAGAACATGCTCCGCATCTTTTCGATACGTCTTAAGGAACTGGATGAGCTGTATGAGAAGTACATGAAGGGGCGGATTCGCTCGCAGGGGGACTGAATCGCTTTAGGTTTGTCCTGAATTTTTAGTTCCCATGAGACAATGATGTCTTTACTGGGGGGTGATTCCGCCATTTATGTTAGATTGAAAAAAACTATCAATTTAATTAATATTTATCACTACTACACGGGATGTTTTGCAATGACAGCTGAGATTGTTGTAATAAATAATACTGGAATCGCCCTTGCTGCTGACTCTGCAGTCACCACAGAGCATAATAGATTAGTAAAAATAAATAATAGTGCGGAAAAACTATTCGAACTATCTAAACACCATCCCGTGGGGATCATGATTTATAATAATGCGACACTGGGTGGCGCACCGTGGGAACTTATAATTAAATCCTATAGAAAACAATTGGGGAAAACTAGTTTCCCTACCATTAAAGAATATGTTAATGACTTTGTAAAATTCATCAATGGTAACTCAGACCTTATAACAAATGAAATGAGAGAGGCTTGCGTTATAAACCTTGTTGTTGATAACCTCAAAGGTTTGATGAGATACATTAATGATAATAATGTAGTAAACTATTTAACAATGAACCCCGCCGTTGAACTCGACAATGTTATTTTTCAAAACATAGTTAAGCAAGCCTTTGATTTAGAGATAGAAATCTTAAGGAATAATCTCTTTTTCGAAGGGTTTGATACAGAAGAGTTTAATGATGCTTTAGCATATATACAAGATTTAATATCGCCATACATTTCATCAATTATTGTTCTTGATAACTGTGAAAATATACAGCAAGAGCTTATGGAAAAAGTCATATTATATTCCACTTGTTTAATTTTCAAAGTCCATGCTAGTCGTACATATTCAGGGATTGTTATAACAGGTTATGGAGAGGAAGAATATTACCCTTCCATTTGCACTCTTCATATCTACGGCATTTTTAAAAACAAATTGATGATCCATAATATTGATAATAAATCCCATAATGAGGTAACCAATATGGGGTTTGTTATACCATTTGCTCAAGAAGATGAAGTAGTAACTTTCATTGATGGGTGCAACCCTAACATCATTAATTTTAACAGAACTCTTACAGAGGAAGTTTTTGATCGGCTTAATCATTATGTTTCTAGCAATATTTTCCCTGCAATGAACAATGGAGTACTAGCCAATCACTTCTCCAGTGAAATTGAGGAACTCAAAAACGTACTTTTACAAGATCACGATACTAAACTTGAAAGCTATATTGTTAATAACCATACAAATAAAATGATATCGATGTTGCAATCACTTGGGAAGGCAGATCTTGCGTATATGGCCGAATCATTAGTGAACATCACTGCATTCAAAAGAAAAGTATCACATGATTATGAAACTGTCGGTGGGCCTGTTGATGTCGCTGTGATATCAAAAGTTGATGGATTTGTTTGGGTAAATCGTAAACACTACTTCCCTAAAGAGCTAAACTCTAACTACTTTAATCGTCAATAACACATAAGGAGATATTAATGTCTATAAAGCAAGCTCTCAATAACGCTTATAAAATCATTGTAAATCAAAAATTTGGTAATAAAGAACAGCAGCACTCGCCGAAAGGATTTAACCAGCAGTAATGAAAAAACCCGGCCACAGCGCCGGGTTTTTTACACCCTCACCCACCATCTCAGCCGCCAACACCCAGCCACGAAGTCCCCGATCTCGACCTTAGCGTCGGGATTTTTTTTGCCTGCAATTCGGTGAACATCACAATTAAGCCTGAAACTTACAATCACATTTCGCCTGGAGCTTGACATGATTTAAGTCTCAGGCTTAATATGCAATCACCAAGACGCACCACGAACCACCCAGGCATGGAGCCCACGAAGTAGCCGTCCGGGGCATACGAAGACCGGAATGAGGTGGTGAGATTAACGCGCAGTAGGTTTGAAACGTTCCGCCAGCCTGGCGACAAGGGCAAACACAGAAGTGAGCTTCGCGGTGGTGAATTGCAGAGTTAAAACGCTCAACCGTGAAGATCAGCGCCGCGGCACCACCAGCGAAGTTCACTCAGAAAAACTGGAGAACATCATGGTTCATCAGCACTACGGTACACAGACAGTAAACCGCGGCGCAGTTCAGCCGGGGATGCTCGTCAAACACAAAGACTCAACCTGGACGGCATCAGCTAACGCTCGCGGACGTTTGTATCTGCATCGCGGCGTAGAAATGACTTACACCAAGGATTTGCTGGTTGAAGTTTATCTGAACGGTCTGGGGCATGGACTCAGCCACTAGCGGAGGATGTCATGTTAGACAAGAAATGCGGATATTGCGGCAAGCCGGTTAAAACGGAGGAAGTAATCAAGAGCACCCTTCTCTATCGCAACGGCTCACAGCTGGCGCGCAAAGAAAAAGAGTATTGCTCCAAACGTTGCGCTTCGCACGACCAGATGGCTCACGAAGGCTAACGTAAAACCCGCGCAAGGCGGGATCTACGTCCGGAGGTACCGACCAAAGTTACACCGGAAACAACATTAAAACCAAAGTTAACCCAATGGGCGCTATCTCTGGCCCGGGGATTCTAACACTCAAAAAAGAGGATCTCACATGGAATTTTTCCATCTGATAAAAGCCAGTCAGAAGTCTGGCAAGAAAGATGCAGTGATTTGGTTCACTGCGAAAAGTGTAGCGCGCGCCAATCTCCAACTCGATGTGGCACTGGAAGAAGCCGGAATTGAAGAAACTGGCCGCGGTAAAGATTATGCCAAACCAATCCGCACCGATTTCCCGGTATATGACGACCTGCCGGAAGAAGGCGCAGTGGATTACACCTGGTGCAAACGCTACGAACTGCAGAACGATGACCGCACCTGGCTGCCAAAAGTCACAGCTGAAAACTCTGACGAGAAAACGGCTCAGACCGTTGATAGTCACATAACTACTGAGTCAACGCTGCCAGAAACCGCTGGCATCACGCTGGACGAACACGACGACGACTCAACCCTCTACCCGGTAGTGCAGATGCCGTTTCGTAAGCAACTGCTTTCCCAGTTCACCGCCGACGAACTGCGCCACCACGTAACCCGCGAAGAGTACGAAGCTATCGGCGCGCTGGAGATGGACACTGATAACAGTTACGTCCAGAACTTGCTGTTAGCTGCTGAGAACTGCCCGGACGTGAAGGGTTACGACACCAAAGACCTGTGGCGCTACACCGATGCCATTCGCAAAGTGTTCAGCCAGGACAAGCGTCACGAACTCGCGCTGGTACTCCGTTTCACCAGAATGTGGGCGGCGACTGATTACATTGACCGTGGCATCCTGGCGCGTGAATGGGCTGCCGGTAATCACATCAGTAGTGTTCAGCGTACTGATTCCGGAACCAATGCCAACGGCGGTTACGTCACTGACCGTGGACCTGATGCATACCATACCCTTGACACTCTCGATTTAGAGATTGCATGTGCCCTTCTGCCTATGGACTTCAACCACTTCGAGATCCCGGGCAGCATTCTTCGTCGCGCTAAAGAAATCGTGACCAAAAAAGAAGAACCGTGGAAATCATGGAGCAGCATTCTGCGCAATCAACCCGGCGTTCTTGGCGTTAACCGCACAGCTATTTTTAACCTGATACGTATCGCGCCGGAAAATATTCATCTAACTCCTGTCGCTCACCTGGAGTTTGTTAACCGGACCATGACTGCTGCGTTTAATGCTGCTGTTGAGTTATTGCCATTGCATGAAGCTGAGCCCGCAACACAGGAAATTCCCCAACCTGAAAGTAAGGAGTCTCCACGCAAACCCTTCTGCACTCACGAAGAGAACCTGCAACGCGTACGTGAAGAAGAAGCACGCCGCCGCGCAGAGGAAGCGGCAGCACAACCGCAGAAAGTCGAACAAGAACTGGTTAAAAATGTCGGCAACGGAATATTCGACGTTACGGCTTTGCTGCAGAACTCAGCAACTCATGGCACGAAAAAGGCTACGGAGACCACCAGCAATGTGCAGGTTCAAGAAACTGTCAGTGATGAAAAACAAGCTGGTGATGAAGTACAGCCAGGCGAAAGCAGTCTGGAGTCTGGTGAAGAGTCAGATACCAGCCAGAAGGACGATGTAAACCAGAATACGGATTCTGTCGCCAAAAATAGCGATTCTGTAAGCCAAACCGAACCAGTTGCAGCACAAACCGAGCCAGAAGCGCAATCTGACGAACCAGCTGTTGTTTATCCCGCTTATTTCGAGCCAGGCCGCTATGAAGGGCTGCCAAACGAGGTTTACCACGCCGCCAACGGCATCAGCTCAACCCAGGTGAAAGATGCGCGCGTTTCGCTGATGTACTTCAATGCGCGCCACGTAGAGAAAACCATCGTCAAAGAGCGCTCAGCGGTGCTGGACATGGGCAACTTGGTGCATGCGCTGGCGTTGCAGCCTGAACTACTGGACGCAGAATTCAGCGTTGAACCGGTGATCCCTGAAGGCGCATTCACAACGGCCGCGACCCTGCGCGCCTTTATCGATGAGCACAATGCCAGCCTGCCGGCGCTGCTGTCTGCCGACGACATCAAGGTGTTACTGGAAGAGTACAACGCCACCCTGCCGCCGCAGGTTCCGCTTGGCGCTAACCTGGAAGAAACGGCACAGAACTATATGGCGCTGCCAGCTGACTTCCAGCGTATTGATGGTGACCAGAAGCAGACGGCGACGGCAATGAAGGCATGCATTAAAGAGTACAACGCCACCCTGCCGCCGCCGGTTAAAACCAGCGGCAGCCGTGACGCGCTACTGGAGCAGTTGGCAATCATCAACCCTGACCTTGTGGCTCAGGAAGCACAGAAACCGGCACCACTGAAAGTGTCCGGTACCAAAGCAGACATGATCCAGGCCGTGAAGGCAGTCAAACCAGATGCCGTATTTGCCGACGAACTGCTGGATGCCTGGCGCGATAACCCGGAAGGAAAAGTGCTGGTCACCCGCCAGCAGCTGAGCACCGCGCTGAATATTCAAAAAGCGCTTCTGGCACACCCGACCGCCGGCATGCTGCTGACCCACCCTAGCCGAGCCGTTGAGGTGAGCTACTTTGGTTTTGACGAGGAGACGGGCTTGGAAGTTCGTGTGCGCCCTGACCTTGAGATCGACCTGGATGGCGTGCGTATAGGTGCAGACCTGAAAACCATCAGCATGTGGAATGTTAAGCAGGAAAGCCTGCGCGCCAGGCTACACCGGGAAATTATTGAACGTGATTATCACCTGAGCGCGGCTATGTACTGCGAAACCGCAGCGCTGGATCAGTTCTTCTGGATTTTCGTCAACAAAGACGAGAACTACCACTGGATCGCCATCATCGAGGCATCCGCTGAACTACTGGAGCTGGGTATGCTCGAGTACCGCAAAGCGATGCGCAATATCGCAACCGGATTCGACACAGGTGAATGGCCAGCGCCAATCACTGCTGACTACACCGACGAACTGAACGACTTCGACCTGCGCCGCCTTGAAGCGCTGCGTACTCAGGCATAAGGGGAATGATGATGGAAAACACGAATATCGTAACCGCTGAACAGCAGACTCCAAACACGATCTCAGCCAGCAATGCCATTTTCAACGTGCAGGCTTTAACCCAGCTTCAGTCTGTCGCCGGGTTGATGGCACAGGCAGCCGTAACGGTGCCTGAGCACCTCCGCGGCAATCCGGCAGACTGCATGGCCATCATCATGCAGGCGATGCAGTGGGGTATGAACCCTTACGCCGTGGCGCAAAAGACGCACCTGGTTAACGGTGTCCTGGGATACGAAGCGCAACTGGTTAATGCGGTGATCTCCAGCTCAAACGCCATCGTTGGCCGCTTTCACTATGAGTACGAGGGCGACTGGTCGAAATGTGCCAGCAGCCGCGAGATAACCGTTAAAAAGCCTGCGAAAGGTGGCGGGACGTACGACAAGAAAGAAATGGTACGCGGTTGGGAAAGTGCTGATGAACAAGGACTGTCGGTACGGGTAGGTGCCGTTATTCGCGGTGAAAGTGATATCACCTGGGGAGAGCCTGTTTTCCTCTCCAGCGTAATCACACGTAATTCTCCACTTTGGGTATCAAACCCGAAACAGCAGATCGCTTATCTGGCACTCAAATACTGGGCGCGCCTATATTGCCCTGCAGTTGTTCTTGGTGTGTACACCCCTGATGAGATTGAACAGCGCACAGAAAAAGAGATCAACCCAACGCCGCAACGCGTTAGCCTGGCTGATATCTCAGGTGACACCGTCACAACCACGCAAAGCGCACAGGAATCGTCGGTAAATGTCGACTCTCTTGCCGATGATTTCCGCGAACGCATCGAATCTGCTCAGGACGTGGATAGCGCCAAATCGCTGCGTGCCGACATTGAAACGGCGAAAGCTACGCTGGGATCCGCACTATTCACCGAGCTGAAAAACAAAGCCGTAAAGCGTTATTACCTAGTGGATGCACGCAACAAGGTTGAGGAGGCTATTAAATCCCTGCCCCAGCCCGACGAGCCGCATGCAGCCGAACGGTTCGCTGAAGCCGAGCGCATGCTTGCATCTTCAAAGCGTCACTTAGGCGATGAACTGCACGATCAATTCAGCATCACCCTGGCGGATATGAAACCGTAATACGTGGCCTGACGAGACCGGGAGGGGTAACCCTCCCTCAAGGAGATTATATGCGACTGATCAATCGAGGAAGTAAGCAATCACCTTTAGCTCGCCAAGCATGCGACATCGCGCTGGCAGCTCACTTGCAAACATATGGCGACTATGGGCGAAGCAAGATGAAAGAGACTTATACGGTGAAGGTTGAAGGCGTGAAAGTCTGGGTGGAGGTGGTGAACCGAAAGGCGAGCTACGTGGCCACAGCGATGACCGGCATGCGCCGTCTCCGCTCCCTGCCCGGGCAGGTTGGTTGAAAAAGATTTTGAATGGCCCGAACGGGCAACTGGAGAGAGCTATGGATGATATTTTGGTAACGTCAGACCTGACCAGTCGCTACAAAATTTCACGCAAAACCCTTTGGTCATGGCAAAGTGCAGACACAATGCCTCGGGGCTTCGTATGCCCGTTCCCACCCCCTGACTGGCCCGGCAACCCTAACCGCTGGCGCTCTGAGTCAATCAAAGAGTGGGAGGATAAAAAGAAGATAAATTAACTGAAGGGCTCTCCGATGATCTCTTCAAGATGGCTCTGCCAAACGCGGAGCCAGTGTTTCTGATCATCGATATAGTCATGAAGGTTGTAATGCGCCATAACCCCCACCATCTGATGCCCGAGCAGCTTTTCAATTACGTGCGGCGGGCAACCTAACTCAGAGAGATTTGTGGCTATCGTCCGCCTCATATCATGAAGCGACCACTCTGCCATACCTGTTCCATTCCAAATAGAACGGGCGTAATTGGATGCCACAGGTGAATGAACGGGCGAATCTTTGATCCCGCCATCAATTTTACGTTGTGAAGTCACCAGGTGATTGGTGTTTATTTTCTTGAGGTGATTTCTGACCAGGTTAACGGCGGCGTCTGAGAGTCCCCTTCTAATATGTACCCGAGTTTTATAACTGCCCGCAGGCACGACCCACTCATTATCATCCAATCGAAACCATGATCTCTCACTAAGTCGAATCTCAGCCGTACGGCATCCGGTAAGCATAATAAATTTCACCAGGAAAACGGACTCTATCGACATATGGCTTTTCAACCACTGATAGATTTTGCGCAGATCGTCATCGTCCATCCTGCGAGTTCTCTTTTTAGGCTTTTGCCCGACATCAGATGGCAGTAATCCCTCGAGTGGGTTTGAGGCGATCACACTTCTGTTAACGCAGAACCTAAACGCCCGTTTGCACAGCGAAAGCATGTAATGAGCCATCACCCTGCTTTCTATAGAATCGAAGACGTTGATCCAGTGCATTTTCGCTGTGTTATCGACTTTGACATTCTTCATCGGTTCGGCGATATGTTTCTCAAACACCTGGCGATAGTAATCGACTTTAACTAGCCCGTTAGCGATACAGTGCCTTTCAATCCAGTAATTGAACGCTTCGGCAACGGACATCGCTTCCTGTCGGGTCTGCTTATCCAGCTTCACCTGCTCTCGCGGATCCAGTCCCTCAGTTAACCAGTTTCTGAATTGTTGGCGACGCTCTCTTGCCTGGGTGATACTCATTGCAGGATAATCACCAACATTGAGTTTTACCGCTTTACCGGCCCAGCGATACCGATAGAAAAATGATATTTTTCCGGCCTGGCTGATTCTGGCGTTGAGCCCGTGCGAATCAGAAATAATCTCGATATCATCTCTTTTCTTGCCGAGCGCCTTCCTGAGCTTTGTGTCGGTGATCATTGAATGGGTACACATTTTTGTTTTTGGGTACACAAAAGTGTACACAAAGTTGCCCACTCAAAGCTACACGCAATGTAACACTAGTTCGCAGAGTGTTATGGTTTACATCCTTGAAAGCCTGCTGGATAAGGGTTTAGCGTAACAGAACGTTTTTACGCGGAATTGTTCGTAATATGCCAAATGACAATTTAAGAAAGTGTTCTGAATAGAGATTCAATATTTAAGGGCACGGTTTTTGCAACCGTGTTCTTGTTTGGCCTTTCCTTATAGCCGGTCAGTGCATTCACCACCACAAGCAGATAATAACTTTATCTGTATTTCTTTATATGATGTGAGCATATTCAGGAAAAATGACCTTTCCTGAGGTACAGTTGCTCGCTCAAATCCTTTGATTACTGCGGATAAAGTCATCTACTATTGTTTAACACATTCACGCGCTGCATGTATGTTCAGAAAATGTGCACGCTAAGATAATTAAACAAAATTGTGGTTACAGAGGTATCAGTGAGTCACTGGGCTACATTCAAACAAACAGCAACAAATTTATGGGTGACCCTTCGGCACGACATTCTCGCGCTGGCCGTCTTTTTAAATGGATTGCTTATTTTTAAAACAATCTATGGTATGTCGGTCAATTTGCTTGATATTTTCCATATCAAAGCATTTTCAGAGTTGGATCTCTCCTTGCTGGCAAACGCCCCACTCTTTATGCTCGGCGTCTTTCTTGTCCTGAACTCCATTGGCTTACTGTTCCGGGCAAAGCTCGCATGGGCAATCAGTATCATTTTGTTGTTGATAGCGCTAATTTACACCCTGCATTTTTATCCCTGGCTGAAATTTAGTATTGGATTTTGCATTTTTACGCTGGTGTTTTTGCTGATACTGCGCAAAGACTTCTCCCACAGTAGCGCCGCAGCCGGGACAATTTTTGCATTTATTAGTTTCACGACATTACTGTTTTACTCAACCTACGGTGCGCTTTATTTAAGCGAAGGTTTTAATCCGCGAATAGAAAGTTTGATGACCGCGTTCTATTTTTCGATAGAAACCATGTCAACCGTCGGCTATGGCGATATTGTCCCTGTTTCTGAATCAGCACGATTGTTCACTATTTCGGTCATTATTTCCGGCATTACCGTTTTTGCCACATCTATGACCTCAATTTTTGGTCCGCTTATCCGCGGGGGATTCAACAAACTTGTAAAAGGAAACAATCATACAATGCATCGTAAAGATCATTTTATTGTTTGCGGACATTCGATTCTCGCCATCAATACGATCCTGCAACTGAATCAACGCGGACAAAACGTAACGGTTATCAGCAACTTGCCTGAAGATGATATCAAGCAACTTGAGCAACGCTTAGGCGATAATGCTGATGTTATCCCCGGTGACAGTAATGACAGTTCTGTATTAAAGAAAGCGGGAATCGATCGTTGCCGGGCCATTCTGGCGCTGAGTGATAACGATGCAGATAACGCGTTTGTTGTACTCTCGGCAAAAGATATGAGCAGTGATGTCAAAACAGTTCTCGCCGTCAGTGATAGCAAAAACCTGAATAAGATTAAGATGGTACATCCGGATATCATTCTCTCACCGCAACTGTTTGGCAGCGAAATTCTGGCGCGAGTTTTAAATGGTGAAGAGATTAATAATGATATGCTCGTTTCAATGTTGTTGAACTCAGGTCATGGTATTTTCAGCGATAACGATGAACTAGAAACGAAAGCTGACAGTAAAGAATCGGCGCAAAAATAGAGTTTAAAGACGGAAGAGTAAACTTATTGGGCACCGCAATGGTGCCCAGTACATTTAGATATTGTAGATCGCAAACAATAACGAGTTACGCTGTTTGTTTAGAATGCACTTCCTGATGCTGTGGATACGCATATTTCGGCGCGATTGCCCCTCAAGCCAACGCGATTTACGTCGGCTAGCCTGACGCTGCATGCGCCAGCGCCCCACTTCCGTTCTACTCCGCTTCATGTTAACTACTCTATGCAATAACAGAATGGTCATTATACCCCCACCCCCGACGCTGACCAGTGCTTTTCCCGCGTTTTTATTTGCCAGATGAATCCATATGCGTAAACTCATAACAATGCGCTTTCAAAAGGATTTCTAATCTATGACAACCGTTTATACGTTGGTGAGTTGGTTGGCCATTCTGGGATACTGGTTGCTCATTGCAGGCGTAACTTTACGCATTCTAATGAAACGACGCGCAGTTCCCTCCGCGATGGCCTGGCTGTTGATTATTTACATTCTGCCGTTAGTCGGAATTATTGCCTATCTTGCCGTTGGCGAGCTCCATTTAGGCAAACGCCGCGCTGAGCGCGCCAGAGCGATGTGGCCTTCCACCGCAAAATGGCTTAACGACCTTAAAGCCTGTAAGCATATCTTCGCCGAAGAAAATAGCAGTGTCGCTGCGCCATTATTCAAGCTTTGCGAGCGTCGTCAGGGGATCGCTGGGGTCAAAGGGAATCAGCTACAACTGATGACCGAGTCAGATGATGTGATGCAGACGTTAATCCGCGACATCCAGCTCGCGCGCCATAATATTGAGATGGTGTTTTATATCTGGCAGCCCGGCGGCATGGCGGACCAGGTGGCTGAATCATTAATGGCGGCTGCGCGACGCGGCATTCATTGCCGATTGATGCTCGACTCCGCCGGGAGTGTGGCTTTTTTCCGCAGCCCGTGGCCCGAGCTAATGCGTAATGCCGGTATTGAAGTGGTCGAAGCCTTAAAGGTCAATCTGATGCGTGTGTTTTTACGCCGTATGGACCTGCGCCAACATCGCAAGATGATCATGATCGATAATTACATCGCGTACACCGGCAGCATGAATATGGTCGATCCTCGCTACTTCAAACAAGATGCGGGCGTAGGGCAATGGATTGATCTGATGGCGCGTATGGAAGGCCCTATCGCCACCGCGATGGGGATTATTTATTCCTGCGACTGGGAGATTGAAACCGGAAAACGTATTCTGCCGCCACCACCAGATGTCAATATTATGCCGTTTGAACAGGCCAGCGGTCACACCATTCACACAATTGCTTCTGGCCCCGGCTTTCCGGAAGATCTCATTCACCAGGCATTATTGACTGCGGCTTATTCGGCGCGTGAATATTTGATCATGACCACGCCCTACTTTGTGCCAAGCGATGATTTACTTCATGCGATTTGCACGGCGGCGCAGCGCGGGGTGGATGTCAGTATTATCCTTCCGCGAAAAAATGACTCGATGCTGGTCGGCTGGGCCAGTCGCGCATTCTTTACGGAACTGCTGGCTGCTGGGGTTAAAATTTATCAGTTTGAAGGCGGGTTACTGCATACCAAGAGCGTGCTGGTCGATGGCGAACTAAGTCTGGTTGGCACAGTTAACCTTGATATGCGTAGTCTGTGGCTAAATTTCGAGATTACCCTGGCAATCGACGATAAAGGTTTTGGTGCTGACCTCGCCGCCGTTCAGGACGATTATATTTCGCGTTCACGTCTGCTCGATGCCCGTTTATGGCTAAAACGTCCATTATGGCAACGTGTCGCCGAGCGACTGTTTTACTTCTTCAGTCCGTTGCTGTAAAACGTCGCCAACAGAGGTTAAACAGGTAGTAACTATGGATATGGATCTAAACAATCGCCTGACTGAAGATGAAACGCTTGAACAGGCCTACGATATTTTTCTCGAACTGGCTGCCGACAATCTCGATCCAGCTGATGTTCTGCTGTTCAATCTTCAGTTTGAAGAGCGCGGCGGCGCGGAGTTATTCGATCCGGCGGAAGACTGGCAGGAACATGTTGATTTCGATTTGAACCCGGACTTTTTTGCCGAAGTGGTGATTGGTCTGGCGGACAGTGAAGATGGTGAAATCAACGATGTTTTTGCCCGCATTCTGTTATGCCGCGAAAAAGATCACAAACTTTGCCATATCATCTGGCGGGAATAAATAATCGCTTTTAGCGTGAAAAAGGGCTGACAACTGTCAGCCCTTATTGTTTTTAAAGCGGATCGACTTTCAGGCAAGAAACGGCGTGTCTGAAACTCCCCTCCAGAACAGGACGTGTTTTGGCGCACTCTGGACCGGCAATCGGGCAACGGGTACGGAAAACACAACCGGAAGGCGGGTTGATCGGCGACGGTAATTCCCCTTCCAGTAACTGGATGGTTTTGTTCTTCTCCAGATCCGGATCAGGTATGGGGACTGCCGACATCAATGCCCTGGTGTAAGGATGTAGTGGATTGTGGTAGACCTCATCATAGGTCCCCAGTTCTAGCGCATGGCCGAGATACATCACCAACACACGATCGGAAATGTGTTTTACCACGGCCAGGTCATGAGCGATAAAAATTAATGACAATCCCATCTCACGTTGCAATTGCTGGAGCAGGTTGACCACCTGTGCCTGAATTGACACGTCCAGCGCCGACACCGGCTCATCACAGATAATCAGCTTCGGTTCAAGAATAAGAGCACGCGCAATCCCGATACGCTGGCACTGCCCACCAGAGAACTCATGCGGATAGCGGTTAATCAGGTTAGGCAATAACCCGACTTTCAGCATCATCGCCTTCACGCGCTCGCGAACTTCCTGGCGTGACATTTTCGGATGATAAGTACGCAGTGGTTCAGCGATGATCTCGCCGATGGTCATACGCGGGTTTAGCGATGCCAACGGATCCTGGAAAATCATCTGAATATCACTGCGAACGGCACGCCATTCATCGGGTTTCATGCCCAGCAACTCTTTACCTAACCAGGCAACATGACCGTCGGTCGCCTTGACCAAACCGATGATGGCGCGAGCAAAGGTGGACTTACCGCATCCCGATTCCCCTACCACACCTAATGTTTCCCCTTCATACAGGCGAAGAGTGACACCATCGACGGCTTTGAGCGTTTTCGGCGGTTGCCAGAACCACTGTTTGCCATCTTTGATTTCAAAGTGCACTTTAAGATCGGCGATTTCAAGGAGGACTTTTCTTCCTTCAGTTACAGCATTCATAACAGTTCCTCCACCGGTTTAAAGCAAGCACGCAGACGGCCAGGCGTAAACTCTTCCAGCGGCGGTGCGCTACTACAAATTTCCATCGCATGCGGACAACGTGGCTGGAACGGGCAACCTTTCGGTAATCGCAGCAGGTTTGGCGGATTACCCGGGATGGTCAACATTGTTTCACCTTCCGCATCGAGACGCGGCACCGCGTTGAGCAAACCGATAGAATAAGGATGAACGGGTTGATAAAAGACATCGCGCGCGTTGCCATATTCCATCGTGCGCCCGGCGTACATTACCAGCACTTTGTCGCAGATCCCCGCCACCACGCCAAGATCGTGGGTGATCATAATGATGGCGGTATTAAATTCCCGCTTCAGTTCATTTAATAGCGTCATGATCTGCGCCTGTACGGTGACGTCCAGCGCAGTTGTTGGTTCATCCGCAATCAGCAGCTTAGGTCGACATAACAAGGCCATCGCAATCATGACTCGCTGACGCATGCCGCCAGAAAATTCGTGCGGGTACATTTTCATGCGTTTACGCGCTTCCGGCATTTTTACCGCATCGAGCATCCGCACCGACTCTTCAAACGCCTCAGCTTTGCTCATGTTCTTATGCAGCATCAGCACTTCCATCAACTGCTCACCGACGCGCATATAGGGATTCAACGAAGTCATTGGGTCCTGAAAAATCATTGAGATTTGTTCAGCGCGCAGTTTATTGAGTTCATGCTCTGGCAAATTGAGGATTTCACGCCCATTGAAGGTTGCCGATCCGCCAATACGTCCGTTGGCAGCCAACAGGCCCATCAACGCAAATGCAGTTTGCGATTTACCCGAACCAGACTCACCTACAATACCCAGCGTTTCTCCGGCACGTAGGGAAAAATTCAAATCATTGACCGCCGTGACGTCGCCGTCCGGGGTACTAAAGGTGACACGCAAATCTTTCACGTTCAGCAGTGCGTCAGCCTGTTGTTGTGCGAGCGGCACAGTTGCAGTTTCAATTACGCTCATGGCTGCACTCCTTAACGATCTTTCGGGTCGAGGGCATCACGCAAGCCATCGCCGATAAAGTTGAAACAAAACAGCGTCACCACGAGGAATCCCGCTGGGAACAACAATAACCATGGAGAGACTTCCATCGAGTTCGCGCCATCACTCAGCAATGCACCCCAGCTGCTTAACGGCTCTTGCGTACCCAACCCCAGGAAGCTAAGGAAAGATTCAAAGAGGATCATGCTGGGCACCAGAAGTGATGCGTAGACCACCACCACACCGAGTACATTCGGCACAATGTGGCGAATAACAATGCCCGATGTCGATACACCGCCAACTTGTGCCGCCTCAATAAACTCTTTGCGCTTCAGACTCAGGGTTTGTCCACGCACAATACGAGCCATATCCAGCCAGGAAACCATGCCAATCGCCACGAAAATCAGCAGGATGTTTTGACCGAAAAAGGTCACAAGCAAAATGACGAAGAACATGAATGGGAAGGAGTTGAGGATTTCCAGCAGACGCATCATTACCGAATCCACTTTACCGCCCAGATAACCGGAAAGCGAACCATAAAGTGTCCCCACGACCACTGCCACCAGTGCCGCAGCAACACCGACCATGAGTGAGATACGCCCGCCAATCGCAACGCGCACAAGCAGGTCGCGACCGGATGAGTCAGTACCAAAGTAGTGACCGGACTCCATATCCGGGGCGCTGGACATCATCGCCCAGTCAGTATCGTCATAGGCAAACTGCGAAAGCATCGGTGCCAGGATTACAAATAACGCGATCAGCACCAGCACTATCAGACTGGCAACCGCCGCACGGTTATGCATAAAACGTCGACGTGCGTCCTGCCACAAGCTGCGCCCTTCGACCTCCAGCTTTTCACTGAAATTTTCCAGCGTCTCGCTGTTTTTCTTACTTAACATCATCGCGAGCTCCAGTATCAGTAACGGATTTTCGGGTCGATAACCGCATATAGCACATCGACAATGGCATTAAACAAAATGGTTAAAGCACCAACCAGAATGGTCAGACTTAACACTAAGGAATAGTCACGGTTCAATGCACCATTAACGAACAATTGCCCAATCCCCGGCAAACCATAAATGGTTTCGATGACCATAGAACCGGTAATAATGCCGACAAATGCGGGGCCCATATAGGAGAGCACGGGTAACAGAGCAGGTTTTAATGCGTGGCGTAAAATAATACGCCGCATAGGTAACCCTTTCGCCCGGGCAGTACGAATAAAGTTGGAGTGTAATACTTCAATCATAGAGCCACGGGTAATACGCGCAATACTGGCGATATAGGCGAGTGACAACGCCACCATCGGCAATATCATGAATTTAAGCGCCCCACCATTCCAGCCACCGCCCGGCAGCCAATGCAAAATGATCGCAAATATCATGACTAATAATGGCGCAACCACAAAACTGGGGATAACAACCCCGGTCATTGCCAGCCCCATCACGGTATAGTCCCATTTGGTGTTTTGTTTTAATGCGGCAATAACGCCAGCACTAACACCCAGTATTACCGCAAGGAAAAATGCGGCGGCTCCCAGTTTGGCAGAAACGGGAAAACTGGATGCCACCAGGTCATTGACCGAATAATCTTTATATTTAAACGATGGACCGAAATCGCCATGCGCCAGTTGTTTCAGGTAGCTGAAATACTGTGTCATGATCGGATCATTAAGATGATATTTCGCTTCGATATTGGCCATCACTTCTGGCGGTAAAGTACGTTCGCCGGTAAAAGGGCTTCCCGGCGCGAGGCGCATCATAAAGAACGAAATAGTAATAAGAATAAATAGCGTCGGAATCGCTTCCAGACAGCGACGTAGAATAAATTTTAACATTGCCCTACCTTCTGGCCTGTGCCTTCTGTAATGCGATAAAAATCAGACACCGTGGAGCAGGACACTCCTGCCCCACGTATTGCCATTAGTGCTTCACAATGTACATATTCCGGGTATAGGTATTATCCAGCGGATCTTTGCCGGTATAGCCACCAACCCACGGTTTCACCAGACGCGCATTCACGTAGTAATAAACAGGAACAATGGCCGAATCCTTATCCAGCTGTTGTTCTGCTTTAGTGTACAGAGCTGTGCGCTGCGCCTCGTCAGTCACTTTCAGCGTTTCCGCCATAATGCTGTCAAAGGCCGGGCTCTTATAATGCGCGGTATTCATCGAGCTGTTCGACAGCATGGTGTTCAGGAAGGAAGTTGGTTCGTTGTAGTCTGCACACCAGCCTGCACGGGCCACATCAAAAGTGCCCTGGTGACGGGTGTCGAGGAACGTTTTCCACTCCTGGTTAACCAGTTTGACGTTTACACCAATGTTTTTCTTCCACAATGAAGAGGCAGCAATCGCCAGCTTTTTATGCAGATCGGAGGTGTTATACAGCAGGTTGATGGTCAACGGTTTGTCTGCGGTATAACCCGCTTCAGCCAGCAGTTTTTTCGCTTCTTCGTTACGTTTTTCCTGGCTCCAGCCAAACCATTCTGGCTGAGTCAATTTTGCGCCATCAGTATACGGTGGAGTGTAACCATAGGCGGGCATGTCGCCCTGCGCTTTCACTTTATTAACAATGATATCGCGGTCCATACCTAGTTTCAGTGCGGTACGCACACGCACATCGTTGAATGGAGGTTTCTGGTTGTTAATTTCGTAATAGTAAGTGCACAGGTATGGATCAACGTGAACTTCGTCCGGGATCTCTTTTTTCAGCTTCTGGAACAATTCGATCGGCATGTTGTTATAAGTCATGTCGATTTCACCACTACGGTAGCGGTTGACATCGGTAACTTCAGAAGCAATAGGCAAATAGGTTACCTGGTTAATAACGGTTTTCGCGTTGTTCCAGTAGGTCGGGCTGCGTTCAAGAACGATTCGTTCGTTTACGACCCAATCTTTTAAGGTATAGGCACCGTTGGTGACGATATTACCAGGCTGGGTCCATTTTTCGCCGAATTTCTCGATAGCGGCTTTTGGCACCGGTGAAGTTGATGGGTGAACAAGTAATTTATAGAAGTACGGAACGGGTTCACTTAAGGTGACTTCTAATGTGTGATCATCAATAGCTTTCACGCCGAGATCGGTAATCGGTTTTTTCCCTTCAAGAATTTCATCAATACCGGCGATATGCCCATATTGCAGATAACTGGCATACGGAGAAGCAGTGTTCGGATCAACAGAACGTTGCCAGCTATACACAAAGTCTTGTGCTGTGACTGGCGTGCCATCAGACCATTTCGCATCTTTACGCAAATGGAAGGTCCAGACTTTCGCGTCTTTATTATCCCAGGATTCAGCGACGCCAGGTGCTGGATGACCGTCAAGATCGCTGACCAGTAAGCCTTCAAACAGGTCTCGGCTGATATTAGACTCCGGAACACCTTCAATTTTGTGCGGATCTAATGACTGAACTTCTGAACCATTGTTACGTACCAGTGTTTGTTTTTCCGCCAGTGTGACGCCTGCGGGTACATCAGCTGCCAGCGCGACATTCCCTGCCATTAGCGCAGCCAGAACGCCAGCTGCTACTAAACTTCTCTTGGTGATGTTGGTCATTGTTTTTTGGACTCCCTCATTATAATTACTGGTATTAACCAGCATGTGTAATCCCGGATTGGGACCCTGCACAGGCTCGGAGACTTTCTGCTGTCAGGTTACTTTATCGTTACGTATTACTATCACCGACTTTATTTATTCTGGTGATTCAGACGATCACCTTATGTCGATTCGTACTGTGTCTCCCCTGTCGAGACACATTATTCTTTCGCGACGCTCTTTAATTGTTAATTATTCTCATTACCAATAAAGAATCGTCTGGCGGTTGCCCGGAAAGTACCAAATGCGGTTCTTACTCGCCAATACATTTTGCAAAATTGTTAAGCAATTCTCTTTTATTGACCGTATCAGAATCTATAGCTTGCATCCATGCCTTAACAAACATCTTTCAATTCAATCAAATAGAGATTGGCTAAGCATGTCTATCTTTTCTGATTACAGTTCCAGTAGTGAAATGCACAATAATTTAACAATTGATTATTATTTAGCACTTTCCTCTACCAAAGGCAGTGGAATTACTAATATCATTTCAATTATTCTTCAGCAAGCCCAGGATTATGATGTGGCGAAAATAACATGATGGTGAGGAGAAGCAGTTAAGGAAATCCTTATAACTAACTGTAATTTGAGAAGAATATTTTTACCTATTCCTTTTGCTTTTGATAACTGCGCGGGAACAAAGTAAAAATAATGACGAAGTAAACGGAGCATGGCAGCTCCGTTTCATTTGAAAGGAATTAATTAAGCAGGCCGGGGAAAATCCCCTTAATACCAGTAACGATAAATTCAATCCCCAATGCCATCAGCAATAGCCCCATAATACGCGTAATCACGTTGATGCCGGTCTGGCGTAAAACCCGTACCAGCCACGGTGCCATGCGGAACAATCCCCAGCAACATAAAGCGAACAATGCAATAGCCACAAAGAAACCAAACAGATAGCTAATGCTGTGATAACGCGTACCCCAGACGATGGTAGAACTGATCGCCCCTGGCCCCGCCATCAACGGCAACGCCAATGGCACCACACCAATGCTTTCACGTACCGCGGTTTCTGATTTTTCTTGCTTGTTCTGTTTATCCTCGCCAAGCTTGCCGCTGATCATCGACATCGCTATCGTCACCACTAGGATGCCCCCGGCGATACGGAACGAATCAATTGATATACCAAAAAGTTGCAGAATCGTGTCGCCGAGAAAAAGCGAGATCCACAAGATAATGGCCACAGACAGGTTGGCTGTAAGGTTAGTTTTGTTTCGCGCTGCCGCTGTCTGATAACTGGTCATGCTGATAAAGACGGGAATAATCCCTACCGGGTTGACCAGCGCAAATAACCCGATGAAAAATTTGAAGTAAACGGGAAAATCAAAAAAGGTCTGAATCACGGTTAGCTCCGAAGCAAAAGCCGGATAATGTTAGCCATAAATAAGGTTGAAAAGACGCGCTGACAATACGCCTTTTGACAGCATTTTTCACCTCCTAACTACTTAAAATTGCTATCATTCGTTATTGTTATCTAGTTGTGCAAAACATGCTAATGTAGCCACCAAATCATACTACAATTTATTAACTGTTAGCTATAATGGCGAAAAGCGATGCTGAAAGGTGTCAGCTTTGCAAAAATTTGATTTGGATCACGTAATCAGTACCCAGAAGTGAGTAATCTTGCTTACGCCACCTGGAAGTGACGCATTAGAGATAATAACTCTAATGTTTAAACTCTTTTAGTAAATCACAGTGAGTGTGAGCGCGAGTAAGCTTTTGATTTTCATAGGTTAAGCAAATCATCACCGCACTGACTATACTCTCGTATTCGAGCAGATGATTTACTAAAAAAGTTTAACATTATCAGGAGAGCATTATGGCTGTTACTAATGTCGCTGAACTTAACGCACTCGTAGAGCGTGTAAAAAAAGCCCAGCGTGAATATGCCAGTTTCACTCAAGAGCAAGTAGACAAAATCTTCCGCGCCGCCGCTCTGGCTGCTGCAGATGCTCGAATCCCACTCGCGAAAATGGCCGTTGCCGAATCCGGCATGGGTATCGTCGAAGATAAAGTGATCAAAAACCACTTTGCTTCTGAATATATCTACAACGCCTATAAAGATGAAAAAACCTGTGGTGTTCTGTCTGAAGACGACACTTTTGGTACCATCACTATCGCTGAACCAATCGGTATTATTTGCGGTATCGTTCCGACCACTAACCCGACTTCAACTGCTATCTTCAAATCGCTGATCAGTCTGAAGACCCGTAACGCCATTATCTTCTCCCCGCACCCGCGTGCAAAAGATGCCACCAACAAAGCGGCTGATATCGTTCTGCAGGCTGCTATCGCTGCCGGTGCTCCGAAAGATCTGATCGGCTGGATCGATCAACCTTCTGTTGAACTGTCTAACGCACTGATGCACCACCCAGACATCAACCTGATCCTCGCGACTGGTGGTCCGGGCATGGTTAAAGCCGCATACAGCTCCGGTAAACCAGCTATCGGTGTAGGCGCGGGCAACACTCCAGTTGTTATTGATGAAACTGCTGATATCAAACGTGCAGTTGCATCTGTACTGATGTCCAAAACCTTCGACAACGGCGTAATCTGTGCTTCTGAACAGTCTGTTGTTGTTGTTGACTCTGTTTATGACGCAGTACGTGAACGTTTCGCAACCCACGGCGGCTATCTGTTGCAGGGTAAAGAGCTGAAAGCTGTTCAGGACGTTATCCTGAAAAACGGTGCGCTGAACGCGGCTATCGTAGGTCAGCCAGCCTATAAAATTGCTGAACTGGCAGGCTTCTCTGTACCAGAAAACACCAAGATTCTGATCGGTGAAGTGACCGTTGTTGATGAAAGCGAACCGTTCGCACATGAAAAACTGTCCCCGACTCTGGCAATGTACCGCGCTAAAGATTTCGAAGACGCGGTAGAAAAAGCAGAGAAACTGGTTGCTATGGGTGGTATCGGTCATACCTCTTGCCTGTACACTGACCAGGATAACCAACCGGCTCGCGTTTCTTACTTCGGTCAGAAAATGAAAACGGCTCGTATCCTGATTAACACCCCGGCTTCTCAGGGTGGTATCGGTGACCTGTATAACTTCAAACTCGCACCTTCCCTGACTCTGGGTTGTGGTTCCTGGGGTGGTAACTCCATCTCTGAAAACGTTGGTCCGAAACACCTGATCAACAAGAAAACCGTTGCTAAGCGAGCTGAAAACATGTTGTGGCACAAACTTCCGAAATCTATCTACTTCCGCCGTGGCTCCCTGCCAATCGCGCTGGATGAAGTGATTACTGATGGCCACAAACGTGCGCTCATCGTGACTGACCGCTTCCTGTTCAACAATGGTTATGCTGATCAGATCACTTCCGTACTGAAAGCAGCAGGCGTTGAAACTGAAGTCTTCTTCGAAGTAGAAGCGGACCCGACCCTGAGCATCGTTCGTAAAGGTGCAGAACTGGCAAACTCCTTCAAACCAGACGTGATTATCGCGCTGGGTGGTGGTTCCCCGATGGACGCCGCGAAGATCATGTGGGTTATGTACGAACATCCGGAAACTCACTTCGAAGAGCTGGCGCTGCGCTTTATGGATATCCGTAAACGTATCTACAAGTTCCCGAAAATGGGCGTGAAAGCGAAAATGATCGCTGTCACCACCACTTCTGGTACAGGTTCTGAAGTCACTCCGTTTGCGGTTGTAACTGACGACGCTACTGGTCAGAAATATCCGCTGGCAGACTATGCGCTGACTCCGGATATGGCGATTGTCGACGCCAACCTGGTTATGGACATGCCGAAGTCCCTGTGTGCTTTCGGTGGTCTGGACGCAGTAACTCACGCCATGGAAGCTTATGTTTCTGTACTGGCATCTGAGTTCTCTGATGGTCAGGCTCTGCAGGCACTGAAACTGCTGAAAGAATATCTGCCAGCGTCCTACCACGAAGGGTCTAAAAATCCGGTAGCGCGTGAACGTGTTCACAGTGCAGCAACTATCGCGGGTATCGCATTTGCGAACGCCTTCCTGGGTGTATGTCACTCAATGGCGCACAAACTGGGTTCCCAGTTCCATATTCCGCACGGTCTGGCAAACGCCCTGCTGATTTGTAACGTTATTCGCTACAATGCGAACGACAACCCGACCAAGCAGACTGCATTCAGCCAGTATGACCGTCCGCAGGCTCGCCGTCGTTATGCTGAAATTGCCGACCACTTGGGTCTGAGCGCACCGGGCGACCGTACTGCTGCTAAGATCGAGAAACTGCTGGCATGGCTGGAAACGCTGAAAGCTGAACTGGGTATTCCGAAATCTATCCGTGAAGCTGGCGTTCAGGAAGCAGACTTCCTGGCGAACGTGGATAAACTGTCTGAAGATGCATTCGATGACCAGTGCACCGGCGCTAACCCGCGTTACCCGCTGATCTCCGAGCTGAAACAGATCCTGCTGGATACCTACTACGGTCGTGATTATGTAGAAGGTGAAACTGCAGCGAAAAAAGAAGCCGCTCCGGCTAAAGCTGAGAAAAAAGCGAAAAAATCCGCTTAATCAGTAGCGCTGTCTGGCAATATAAACGGCCCCTTCTGGGGCCGTTTTTTTGTTTACCCAAAGCAACTTTTCCATAAACCGACAGCATTAGCCTTCATCATATTTGCGACGATGTATAACGCCTAAACACAGGGATATTGTACTTTACAGGTCACAAGTCAACGTCGGTGCTTAAGCGTCCTGTGAGGCGTATAGCGGCGTTAAAAAACTGCCGAGAAGGGTGTATAGCCCGGAAGAAGTGAGTAAAACGAACTGACAGGATAAAAGCGCCCTGCTCACCCTGTCAGTAAAGAAATTCTTATTAATCGTGGCGATGCCTTTCCTGAATAGCCGTTAATGAGCCGACTTGTAACGCCTCTTTATAGTGTTTACGGCATACAGAAACGTAGCGTTCATTACCACCAATAACCACCTGCTCACCTTCGTTATAAGGTCTGCCTGCTTGATCAAGACGCAGCACCATGCTTGCTTTACGGCCACAAAAACAGATGGTTTTTAATTCAACCAGTTTGTCGGACCATGCCAGTAAGTATTGGCTGCCAATAAATAATTCACCTCGAAAATCGGTACGTAAACCATAACAAAGTACGGGTATATCGAGTTGATCGACAACCTCCGATAATTCATATACTTGTTGTCTGGTTAAAAACTGGCATTCATCAACCAGTACGCAATGAATTGCCTGCTGTTCATGTTCCGCACGAATCTCATCAAATAATGATGAATTTTGGTTAAATAATTTTGCAGGCGATGACAAACCTATACGCGAACTGACTTTCCCGGCACCAAAGCGATCATCAATTTCTGCCGTATATACGACAGTGCGCATGCCGCGTTCCTGGTAATTGTATGAAGATTGCAACAATGCTGTAGACTTACCCGCATTCATTGCGGAATAGTAGAAATATAGCTGTGCCATCAGCCACAGGCCCTCAATGATATGAAATAAAGTTGGCTGGAGTTTATCATAATTCGTCAGTTTTTCAGCTCAACAGTATGCACAGAAGTGGGTATATGCGTTCTCCCTTACGAAGCCTTGCATAATCCTTCTGAGCTATCATTACAACTGCCTCGCTTGTTATAAGCGGGTAAATGACTGCTGGTAACTATTCACAATCTTTAACCTGTTGCGCAAGTAATAGCCCTCTGTTGACCTCCAGGAGATAGTGCAATACTAAGTCCATGCTCTTATTGCGACTGTTCTACTTTTCATCATTCGCTTAATAGGGAATTCTCGTAAACACAACTAATACAGAAGACTGAAAGGTCGTCAGCCTACGATAATCTCCCCATAAAATGTGACATGAATCAGGAAGTTTTAACCTCACGTGCTGCGAAATCATCGGTGTAAATAGGGCTATATGCCGCGTCTTTTCTGGCTAATTTTATGAAAAGATATTTATTGGCGGCACAAAATAAAGAACAATTTTGAATTCCTTACATTCCTGGCTATTGCACAACTGAATTTAAGGCTCTATTATTACCTCAACAAACCACCCCAATATAAGTTTGAGATTACTACAATGAGCGAAGCACTTAAAATTCTGAACAACATCCGTACTCTTCGTGCGCAGGCAAGAGAATGTACACTTGAAACGCTGGAAGAAATGCTGGAAAAATTAGAAGTTGTTGTTAACGAACGTCGCGAAGAAGAAAGCGCGGCTGCTGCTGAAGTTGAAGAGCGCACTCGTAAACTGCAGCAATATCGCGAAATGCTGATCGCTGACGGTATTGACCCGAACGAACTGCTGAATAGCCTTGCTGCCGTTAAATCTGGCACCAAAGCTAAACGTGCTCAGCGTCCGGCAAAATATAGCTACGTTGACGAAAACGGCGAAACTAAAACCTGGACTGGCCAGGGCCGTACTCCAGCTGTAATCAAAAAAGCAATGGATGAGCAAGGTAAATCCCTCGACGATTTCCTGATCAAGCAATAATCTTTTGTAGATTGCACTTGCTTAAAATCCCGCCATCGGCGGGATTTTTTATTGTCCGGTTTAAGACAATTTAATAAGAATAAGCTATAAAAAAACGGCGTCGATTGCTCAACGCCGTTTCGTGGATAACACCGATACGGATGTTACTTCTTAATGCCCATCTCTTCTTCAAGCCAGGCTTTAAATTCCGTGCCAAGGGTGTTATGACGAATACCGTATTCAACGAAGGCCTGCATGTAACCTAATTTATTACCGCAGTCATGGCTCTTCCCTTTCATATGATAGGCTTCAACCGTTTCTTTTTCGATCAGCATATCAATTGCGTCGGTGAGCTGAATTTCATCACCAGCTCCCGGAGGGGTTTTTGCCAGCAACGGCCAAATATCCGCACTAAGTACGTAACGACCCACAATAGCGAGATTAGACGGCGCAACATCCGCTTTTGGTTTTTCAACCACGCCAACCATCGGTACGCTTTCACCCGGCGCTAATTCAACGCCTTTGCAATCCACAACGCCATATGCGGTCACATCAGCAACCGGTTCAACCATGATCTGGCTATGACCCGTTTCATCAAAGCGGCGGATCATCTCTGCCAGGTTATCCTGTGACAAATCGGATTCATATTCATCCAGAATAACGTCAGGCAAAATAACAGCCACAGGTTCATCACCCACTACCGGGTGAGCACACAATACCGCGTGTCCCAGGCCTTTCGCCAGCCCCTGACGAACTTGCATAATAGTCACGTGCGGCGGACAAATAGACTGCACTTCATCAAGCAGTTGACGTTTTACACGTTTTTCCAGCATTGCTTCCAGTTCAAAACTGGTATCAAAGTGGTTTTCAATAGAGTTTTTAGATGAGTGTGTAACCAGCACAATTTCAGTAATGCCAGCCGCAATACATTCATTCACGACGTATTGAATTAATGGCTTATCGACAAGTGGCAGCATCTCTTTCGGGATGGCTTTCGTCGCCGGCAACATCCTGGTTCCTAATCCCGCAACGGGGATAACGGCTTTTTTGACTTTCGTATTAATGGCAGCCATTTAAATTCTCCTGGACTGTTCGTGTTTTGAACGTGTTCATATTTCTGTATCGCATCCCAGTATATCAGCACCCCGAAGGGGCTAAGTTCTGAAAAGGAGGCGAGTTAGCATAATTAAGACAATTACTTATACGAATGGCGACGATAGTACCACCAGCCGACATTAGCAGGTAATGCAAATTTAGCCCGCGTTATCGTTTGCTCATTCTGCAGACAACATCAAGCGCAGTCGACCACCGGTTCCCCATATTTGGCATTGCCAGGCATCGCATCGCTGGCTCAATTGATTCAAATAAGCGTTACCTAAAGTGCCTAACGGAACACCATTACTGATTTGCACCTGGTGTTCGCCGGTATTTAACGTCGCATTCAGACCCGCAGAAACCAGAATGAGATTTTTCAGTTCGCGATGATAATAGCCAACTAATAGCGGAAACTGCCCCGGCAGATTGGCCTGACGGAGTAAATGGTTTACCTGCTTCAATAACGCGCCCAACTCTGGCAACCGTTGATTTTGGTGTGCAAGCTGTTCCTGTAATAATCCGTTAAACAATGCGCGTAATAACAAGGCAGCAAGTACGCCATTATGTCCAGCTCGGGTGACATCAAGGCAATAAAATGCCAGATCGTTTTCCGAAAGTGCGGCAATATCAAGCACCAGGCCGGGTTTGTCCGCGGCAACCAATTGACGATAATTAACCCGGCAATGGGAAATCACCTGCTGAACCGGCGGTTGTAGTTCCTGTAATAATTTCGCCGCTGCGGCAGGGTTATCAACCATTGCATCCCAGTCGCGAAAAAGCCTTTCCTCTTCCTCAACGCGCGAATTAAACATGCTGGGATAGAGACAGGCAAAAACCATCTCGCGCAAGCGATTCAGATCTTTAACTGGTTTCAGCAAAACATCTTCAACGCCCAGACGTAACGCTTTGGCAATATCTGCCATATTTTCAGTGGCAGATATCACCAGAACTGGGGTCTGGTCGCCTCTGTTACGTATATGCTCCAGCAGTTTAAGCCCGTTCATTCGTGGCATCGCGATATCACATATCATCAGGTCTGGAGTGAAACCTCCCAGCAACTCAAGGGCATCCACCCCATCAGCCGCCAGTACCGTTGTCGCTCCCAATGAGGAAAACCATGAATCCAGAAGCGAGCGAAATACCTGCTCATCTTCAACAATGAGAATCTGTTTTCCGACCAATGGCTGCGTCATGTTCTCTCCCCTGACTGGCTTTACTCAATAGTGGCATGCTATTGCCACCTGCGCCTGTCAGAATTAACTTAAGTGTAGATAAAAATTCTGGTCAAATGTTGGTGCGTACCAACGGCAAAAGTTCGTCCATTTTCCTTTCCACTGCCAGCTGTCCGGCCGCAATGGCAGCGTGCGCGCGATGGAAATCAAGCGTAGATATTTGCGGGCAAACAGGTTGAATCAGAATATCGGGCGGATCACCTGCCATGCGGTTCCTTTTAAGGCGGTTCTCCAGCACCTGGATAGAAGTGGTCATAATCTCTGTTGCCGTTGGCGCTGTCACCGCCCGACGTGTCGTTATGCTGCCTAACCTTTCTTTCAGACGCGCATGCCACGGCAGAGAATCACCATTCTCGCTATTTTCTTCACTGACATTAAAGGAGAGCAAATCTTGTTGCATCAAATGAGCATCGTGCTGCAGGTCAACCGCTATCACAATATCAGCCCCCAATGCACGCGTGAGGGAAATAGGAATTGGGTTAACGACTGCTCCATCAACCAGCCAGTAGCCGTTATGTGCAACAGGTGCCATGAGTCCTGGAATACTGCATGATGCGCGAATAGCAAGATGGAGATCGCCTTCAGTAAACCATAATTCACGTCCCGTACTTAAATTGGTGGCAACAGCCGCAAAGCGACGGGAACAATTTTCGATCTCTGTTTCCGGCATTATTTCGCGGTATTGATTGAAGACACGCTCGCCGCGCAGTAACCCACCGCGCTGCCAGGAGAGATCCATCAGGCGTAAAACATCCCAATAACTGAAAGAGGTCACCCAATCTTCCAGCGCAGATAATCGATCGCATGCATAGGCAGCGCCCACCAGCGAACCAATTGAACATCCTGCAACGATATCAATTTCAATACCCACTTTTTTTAGCGCATTAATAACGCCAATATGCGACCAACCTCTCGCCGCGCCAGATCCCAGCGCCAGCCCTATTTTTATCTTTCTCATTATTCCCGCAAGATTCCCCTGGAATGCAATCGTAGCCACATCGCTACTGCTCGGTTAACATAGTGCTACTCAGGCGGTTAATACGCCGTTATTGTTTCCAGGGAGATTATTTGTGTCTCAGCTTTGTCCCTGTGGTAGTGCTGTCGAGTATAGCCTATGTTGCCACCCTTATGTGTCTGGTGAAAAGGTTGCACCTGATCCAGAACATCTCATGCGTTCGCGTTACTGCGCTTTTGTGATGCAAGACGCAGATTATTTAATAAAGACCTGGCATCCCTCTTGTGGAGCAGCGGCGTTACGTGCCGAATTGATGGCCGGATTTGCGCATACTGAATGGTTGGGATTGACCGTATTTGAACATTGTTGGCAGGACGCCGACAATATCGGATTTGTCAGTTTTGTTGCTCGATTTACCGAAGGTGGTAAAACAGGTGCAATAATTGAACGTTCGCGATTTTTGAAAGAAAACGGTCAATGGTACTATATTGACGGTACACGTCCGCAGTTTGGTCGCAACGATCCCTGCCCTTGTGGTTCAGGTAAAAAATTTAAAAAGTGCTGCGGCCAATAATGGTTGACGGTACGGTTTAGCAAACACTCTCAACAAGGTTTTTCCAGCAATGCATTCACTCCAACGTAAAGTTCTGCGTACTATTTGTCCGGACCAAAAAGGTCTGATCGCACGTATTACCAATATTTGCTACAAGCACGAGTTAAATATCGTACAGAACAATGAATTTGTTGATCACCGTACCGGGCGCTTTTTTATGCGCACGGAACTGGAAGGGATTTTTAATGATTCCACCCTGCTGGCGGATCTCGATAGCGCATTGCCAGAAGGCTCCGTGCGTGAGCTGAATCCTGCCGGTCGTCGCCGGATAGTGATTCTGGTCACTAAAGAAGCGCATTGCCTTGGCGATTTGTTGATGAAAGCCAATTACGGCGGCCTGGATGTCGAAATCGCGGCAGTTATTGGTAACCACGATACTTTACGTTCTCTGGTTGAGCGTTTTGATATTCCGTTTGAGCTGGTAAGCCATGAAGGGTTAACCCGCAACGAGCACGATCAAAAGATGGCGGATGCCATTGATGCTTATCAACCTGACTACGTGGTGCTGGCGAAGTATATGCGGGTATTAACGCCGGAATTTGTGGCACGCTTCCCGAATAAGATCATCAATATTCACCATTCATTCCTGCCAGCGTTTATTGGCGCACGTCCTTATCACCAGGCCTATGAACGTGGTGTGAAGATTATTGGCGCAACCGCTCACTATGTGAATGACAATCTGGACGAAGGCCCAATCATCATGCAGGACGTTATTCATGTCGATCATACCTACACAGCTGAAGATATGATGCGCGCAGGTCGTGACGTCGAGAAAAACGTCTTAAGTCGTGCACTATACAAAGTACTGGCACAGCGCGTCTTTGTTTACGGTAATCGAACGATTATTCTTTAATCGCCAGCAAAAATAACTGGTTACCTTTAATCCGTTACGGATGAAAATTACGCAACCAGTTCATTTTTCTCAACGTAACACTTTACAGCGGCGCGTCATTTGATATGATGCGCCCCGCTTCCCGATAAGGGAGCAGGCCAGTAAAAAGCATTACCCCGTGGTGGGGTTCCCGAGCGGCCAAAGGGAGCAGACTGTAAATCTGCCGTCATCGACTTCGAAGGTTCGAATCCTTCCCCCACCACCATAATTCACCACAGCGATGTGGTAACTTCGGTGAGATTGTGAAAGTTTGCACTCATCGGGGAAGGGTGAGAACCTTCGACTAAGGTTCGATTCGAGCGAAAGCGAGAGAACGTTGCCACAGGCAACGGCCCGAAGGGTGAGGAGCGAAGCGACGAATAATCCTTCCCCCACCACCATCTCAAGCATTACCTCAAAATTTGAATTACCCCTGGTGGGGTTCCCGAGCGGCCAAAGGGAGCAGACTGTAAATCTGCCGTCATCGAC